>Ga0265798_10001307_pt1 | contig 38881 bp, 39 predicted proteins | sample P3T30metagenome_FD_192430 | JGI IMG/M metagenome (GOLD analysis project Ga0265798, IMG submission 192430) | Plant litter microbial communities from East Loma Ridge, Irvine, California - P3 T30 | ecosystem: Environmental > Terrestrial > Plant litter > Unclassified | place: USA: California...
AATTCTGCCGTACATAAGTATGGACTTCCAGAACCTTAACGCCGCCCAACCCAAATTCATACTCCTTCACCGCACCACTGCACATCCACGCAGCCCTGCCGCCACGCAGCCACGCAGCCACGCAGCACCGCGGCACCGACTACGATGAGTACGATCTCGACGACGAGTTATCCTGACTTTGATTCGACTTCCCTTGAATCGACAGTGACATGAGCAAACTTCCATGCCGCACCTGTTCCACCAAGATGCTTGGATCGATGCCAGATCGTATTCTCGCGAGCAGATTCTCGGCCTCCTGCTGGGGTAATGACTTGAGCATTCCAACCAGCGCCTCCAGATCCTCGTGCTTGCGCTTCAGCATCGCCGTTTCAGTCTCGGTATACTGGCAGCCACTTTCCCGAGAGATACATTCATGACACTTGGGACGATCGCCGTCACACTAGTTTGCGGTTAGACTAGAATCTTGGCGCGTGATGCGAGGTGGGCGAGCGGGATACCTTGGTCTTACGGATCCGACAGGCAGCGCATGCCAGTGGAACCCGATGCCTTTTTTGAGGCAGTGGCGTGGGCTCGACGCGTGGGGTTGTCGATGGTAGAAGAGGACGTAATGTTGGCCGCAGAGCCTCATTTGGAGGGCTCTCTGACGGAGGATCCATTATGTCCTGAAGTCTCATTGCCTAGGAGAAAAATTCCGAGGACTGGTCGAGAGATGGTATCAATCACGAGTGGTGCACGTCCCGTTGTTTCTAAAAGACGGCTCCGCTAAAGTCACTTGGTCTTAGCCACCCCAAGGGCCGAGCCGATCACCTGGCATATCAGCGTCCCTCATGCTACCCGCCGGGAGACAACAATTTCAACGTCTGCCGCCGCCGCCCATGCTTCGTCGAGCTTGTACCTGCCGAACGAGCAACCAGACTTGCCAATCCGGTGGCGACCTCGATCTTCGCTTTAGACGTTGTCAAACACATGGACGTGTTCGTTGTCCCAAGATTCGTTATCACTTTGCAGCGAATATACGGCCATGCTGTACTACATCAAGCCGCCGGAGAAGTTTTCCGCCAATTACAGATCGCGCGTTGCGCTACGACTCGCGTTTAAAGTAACGGAGTTAGACGATCTCCGTAAGTGGGAGGTATGGCATTTGCTGGCCGAGACCGCCATTGCCATGGGCACCGGGAAACTGCTCCGGAGCCGGCGTCTAGCGAATTGGAGCCAGAGCTCGTAGAGAACTAACAAGAACAATCTTAGCCGATAAAGGACTTCGACACGAGAGCGGGGTAGACTGCACATACTAAACAGCGCTGTTCGGAACGAATTTTACACAACTGCAATCTTGGATTTCCTCCACCTGCCTTGGTAAGAATCGGCTTGGCCGATCTTACCTCTGGTGCACCGCCCTACCCAATCAACGCCATCCATGGAAACGCGAGGTTTGAGTAACCTCGCATGCATTGTCCGGCACGAAAACTGTCATGCGATGACCCGTGGCAATTTCACAAGAGATGGGGTGGTGAGGCAGAATCGCAAGCTTGACAGTCAACGAAGGTGGATTTGATTCCGCTTTCACCGTCACGGTATCAAGAGTAGGGGCCTAGCCAATCAGTCGATGGTACTGGAGGTCTGTAGACTTCGAAGATACGTGATTCGAAGCCGTAAACAAGTGCCGGGTAGGATTGGCAAGGCGGCGGAAGGCTGGCGGCGGAAGGCAGGACCCGAAAAGACTCTACAAGAGTATGGAAGGCAAGTACTCAAAGTGGATCACAGAGGGGGTGGCTTGCAGCTGCACGTCTTATTCGCGGTTTGCGCTGATATAAGGCAATTGGTTCGCTCACGATTGATTTGGGCAGTGGCTTGCTGCAGTATGCAAAGTCTATACATTGTATGTAGACTTTCCATGGCCGAGCGCATGGCAGCGAAAATAGGTGTCAATCAAGAGACCGACGCGTTGCATGAAACACTGAATGCTGGCTGGTTGGCTGCAGAGCAACCCTACGGAGCACTTGGCCAAGCATCAACGGTTGTATCCAGTCATGGTTTCACCCACACAGCATCAGCATTTCATGCGGGTGATCACTAATTGATCAACATGTCGCAATACGGGCATCTCGGAACTCCTGTGGCAATGAACACTCCTCCGCAACCGTCTCCTCTCCTCTGGGCCTAGTACTCAAAGTCATCGTCAACGCTCGGTCCCTTTGTCTTCGACACACTCTCCTGCCTCTGGTACATCTCCGCAATCATCTTTGACGTTGACGCCTGATCAGGCTTCTTGTCGTCTCTCTCCTTGATGAATCTAGGGAACCTCAGGCTGATACCTTTACCCCCACCAGACACTTCGTGAGCTGCAGCCCTATACCTGGGGGACAGGGTAAGATCAGCCGTCTTGACCTCCCAGACGAATCGTGGCTCAAACCAGACGTCAGGCTGATCTTTGTTACCGGAAGAGTGTGTGTAGAAAGGCTTTGGTCGATCGATGACAATTTCGGACAGTTGCTGGTGGAGGGTTTCGAGGATGGCTTCAGAAAAGCCGGTGCCGATGTTGCAGACGGTCTCGTAGTTCTGAGTGTACGGGTTGTAGCATGCGAGTAAGAAAGCACCGTACCAGCTTGTTCGCTTGCCTTTGCCAAAATACGCACCCAGAACCACCAGATCGAGGGAGTCGCCGACACCAGCGAGATAATCCTTTTTCACCTTGAGCCAGTTCTGAGATCGTCTGGACGGCTCGTAAGATGATTCTGCTCCGTCCAACATCTTTACCATGAGGCCTTCACAACCCGATTTGACAGAGTCTTCCAAGAGTATCTGAATCTCGTTCAGATCATTTGTGTTACCATATTTCGCCAGAGCAAACTCGCCCTCGACGGGGATGAAGGCATCTATGAGGTGGTCGCGACGCTCTCGGAATGATTTATTGACGAGTGCCTCGCCATTGAGGTACAAGATGTCGAATGCAAATACGCAGACCTTGACTTTGACATCCTCAACTTTGACATCCTTGCGTTTGCGGGTCATGAGCTGCTGAAAGGCAAGCACTTTTTTCTCCTCCATGTCCCAGGCCACCGTCTCGCAGTCCAGAACGAAGCTTTTGGTGCCTTCCTTGACCCAGGTCGGTAGCTTAGCCAGGATATCCGGGTACTTCTTTGACAGGTCTTCAGAATTCCGCGAGAAGATGTTCGACACGCCGCGATCGCTCTTGCCTGCGGTAGGAGCCACAGTTGCCATCTCCATGTCCGCGTCGTGCGCGACGAAGTGTATTTGAGCACGTTCTCCATCGTACTTGTACTCGCACGTGAAGTCTTTGCCCTCGAAACGGTCTAGCACCTCTGTGATCGACTTGGTAGGTTTGGCAAGCATAGGCTTCAGGGGCACGCCAGGTTGTAATCGACAATTTTCGCGCAAGCGCAGGATGCCGTGTTCGAGCATTGCTGGGATGATGACTTCGTAGCTTGGAAGCTCGCTGCAATTAAATGTTAGAGCGCGCAGGTAACAGGGTTTGACGGTACTTGCCTGTATACTGATTTGAGGGTCAATTCTGCAGTACCAAGGTCTGTAGTTGAAGGCGTCTTTCCCTTGACCGACATCTCATGGAAGATCATAGCCTGAGCTAATGACACGACAATGGTCTTTTCCGCCAGGCCAAGTCGAAGCTTACCCTCAAGTGTACGTACGATGAACTTCGACTCGCTGGGACCGCCCTTGTTTTCGGTAATGTCGACCTGTTTGCCAGCGCTGTGAGCATCGGCTGCCGAGAGGAGCTTTTTGATGCCATCGATTTTGCGTCCCTGGGAGCCATGTCCCTCGATTGTGGCGATCGTCAGTAGACCTTTGTGAACGCCCTGTACTGTCAGAGGCTTGGGCTTGAACATAGTGGGCTGCTTTGACCGGCTTTTCGCCGCCACAAGCCCCAGGTCTCCAATCTCATTGTGATCACTGCTGATGTGCTGCAGGCTTCTTCCGGTGCTCTCGGATATGGCCTTCTTGATCAGGGATTCTCCAATACCGAGCTCTACGCCGGTGTAGTCTGCAGCGAGCTTGTTGATCATGAGAAGCGTGGTTGGTAACAAGTCCGATGGTGTCAATCGCAGAACTTGCCGCAGGAATAGCGAGCAATGAGCCATAATTTCCAATCGCTTCGACGTCATCTCGATCTTCGAGAATGTTGTGCAGAGTGCAGCGTACGGTACAGGATCGCCTGCTTTCCAGTCGGGATACAAATCCTTGGTTGTGGACTTCAGGGTGGTCTGGACCTTCTTTCGAGCCTTCACTTTGATCTCCTCAGGCTCCTCATCTGAGCTCAACACATCTTCGTCGTTCTTTTGACCGGCCTCATCTTCTTCTGCCGCTGATACTGGCGTTTTCTCGGACTCTGAACTCTTGCCTTTTACAGCATTTGCAGGCGCAGCAACCTCGTCATTGTCATCCTCCGCCTCCACAGCCTTTGCCTTTGCCGCTGGCTTCTTCGACTTTGTAGGCTGTTTTTCGGATGTCTTGGGCGCTGCCTTGGCCTTCTTTGTTGCTGCTGTCTCTTTTGTAGGCTTTCGTCGCTGACGCTTCGCTGGAGGTTCATCCTCTGAATCTTCTTCCTCTTCCTCGGCCGCCCTTTTCTTGCCAGCCTCAGACGGCGGACTGTCCACTCCCATTGCCCCTCCATGTGGATCACTCTTCCCATTCACATCCAGCTCAGCTTCACCGGTGCTGTCATCTTCCATGGCCACTGCTGATGAGTTCGGCTCCGGCTTGACGTCTTCTGGCGATGATTGTGGCTCATCCTTTGGCTGGGCATCTTTCTTCTCGGATTTGGGCTTTGTTGAGAAAGAGAGCTTCGACTGCTGTTTGGCTGCATCGCCGTTGGGCTTTCCGAAGAACTTGCTGCACGCGCTCAGTCAGCTTTGCTATTGCATCAGGTTTGCGCGATCCATCGGTGTCACCGCACCCTAACGTAGTCTGAGAAGACTTGACATACCCAAGAGTAGCCTGCTTTGGAGCCATGGCTGTTGCGCGGGAAATGTCGCGTGTGCTGCACCGTGGCGAAATGTAGTGATGGCGCTGAAAGACGGCAGAGAACTTGTGCGACAAATTGCGCGGCAGGGAATGACTGTGAAGAAGAGAAGTTCTTGTGTTCGAGAAGTAGAGCGAATTGAAGCGTAGAGTCATGCTCCGCTGCCTGTGAAGTGGGTATAGATTCCAGGCGCCATCGACGCGGAGACGCGCCTGCCTCGCGTCGAAAGTACGCTAGCCGTGCTGACGTAGGTCATTAGTCGTTCATCTCGACATGTCGACTGGCTCATGAACTTCTGAGAAGTCTTGCGACCCTACAACATAATAATACCACAATCCCACTCACACGATACCTCCCCGAGTATACTCGAACTGGCGTCCTACTTCTGGTCAACAGCTGCCCCTACCCCTACCTCCCCTCCCTCCGCATCTCCACCCTACCCAGCGCCACCGACCATGTCTGCGCCCTCTCCAGCTCCTCGCCTCACACCACAATTCTGCTTCAATCAGACAGCACTGCGCGGTATGCCTCCTCACCTTTCTCAGTGTCAGCTCACTAACTAATCTCAAGTCGGCTGAACACAGACTTCCTCCGAATATCTCGTTCCACAATCGACGACAGCATCGCACAAAACCTTAATGCGCTGCTAACCCCCGCACAGCGTGGCTTCGACCCCGCCTCAACACATACAAGACAGCTCGACCCCCCTGGCCGGGCATTACGTCCGGAGCAATGTGAAGCCTTCAAACATCGGGTTCTGTACCCGTCCTGGTCCATACGATCGGATGTGCTCGACTACTGCGCAGGGGTGGCTACTTCACCGGATCCCGACGATCCAGACAGCGTGCTACGACAAATCGAAGACTCGAAAGCGAGAGAGCGAACGGTGAACGAGCGGCTCGACCCGTATTCCGACCGCTATTTTCCCCGGGAGGCGAGGACGGAGAGCTTGGCCATGCTCATGCGGAACGAGAGGGCGGTGGAGAAGATCATACGGATGAGGACCTGGAGCTTGCTCGGCGAACGGTGTGGGATCAGCCACGAGTCTGCAGAAGAGGCCTTCGATGCCTGGAGGGCGACGCAGCGTCGATGACAGTTGGACTTGGGCATTGGCGACGCTGGGTAGACATGTGTTCATACACAATCATGGCGCGTCTGGAAGTAATGGAAAGGCACTTGGATATGTAGTTGCATATCGGTAGCACAATCTAGACTCATTTCTGACTACATAGCACTACATCGATCAGGCACCTTGTGGATAAGTGACAGTAAAGAGAAATTCGAATCGAGGTCCTAAAAGCAGTGCATAGCCTGACCGCAGTTGACGCAGGTGGATGCGTTCTTGGGTAACAACGCGCAATCTGGACCGACACACATAGCCTTACAGGAAGTTTTCTCAGAGCCTCATTGGAATCGAACACACTGACTGCGACACGACGCAGCAGGCTGCCACCCGCAGATGCTTGTCCATCGATGCCATCCATCACGAAAAAAAAATCTCACGCTCCAAAACGGTATGTCCCACACCATCCCACAACTCCAGTCCATCTTTTCACGGATGCTGCAATTGGTAGGAAGACGGTCGGATTCACTCTACGGGGCCGGGAACGGAAGACTATCCACAGAACAGAATAACCCTCAGCAAGCCGCTTGCGCGGAGCCACGATGTTGTTAATGTAGTAATTACCAACTGATGATGGAGAAAGAAAGCGAGGGCCGGAGAAGTGAGAAGTTTTGTAGTGCGCCGGCGCGGGACGTGCATTGCTGAGGTAAGCAGTCGGCGGAATCTCGGCGTGCGCTTGGACGGGTCACGGGATGGAAATTCGAGAGAAGCATTTTCACAGTAGACGAAATTTCCAAGTGTTAGAGATTCACGTTGTGCAAGTGAGAGATTGAGTGGTGGGCTTCATGTATGCATTTCGGTCTACACTAATGCCCATCCTTCCAGCGAGATTCCGTGAGATCATCATTCATAGGCCGCCGTCTTTCGATAGCTAGCCACGACATGACCCAGCAGACACCGACGACCCTCTAGTACAGACGCTTGGGCGGGCTCATGGTGGCCTTGATGGTCAGCGAACCCACGTTCTGCCAGCCCTTCTTCAGCAGCGAGACGAGGTAGTTGATGGACAACATGATGTTACCGATCAGCTCGTCCTCGGTCATGCCGACGTTTCCGACAGCGACACCCATGCAGAGCACCTTCTTCAGCTGGAACTTGATGGTGGACTTGACCTCAGTCATCTTGACGGCGAGATCCTCGTTGTGGGAGACGGGTGTAGGGAACTTTCCGGCCTTGGAGAGACCGGGGCCGAGGAGACGAGGGATCTGCTTGATGAGAGCATCCGAGGAGACGAAGGCGTCGTACTTGCGCGCAAGCTTCTTGATGAGCTTTTTGTTCTTGTTGAGCTTCTTCAAGTCCTGTGGGGAGTCAGCATGCGCCGCGCTTAGTTTTCAGCAATCGGAGGTAACTCACGTCAGTGCTCATGGCATCGACACCGTGGTGCTTGGCACGATCGATATCGTGCTGGTCACCGAGGACGCAGATGGCCATGCCTACAATTCGTTGTTAGTGGTGTCGCTCTCCAAATTGCGACATGACTTTTACTTACGGGGCCTGGGGACGGTGGGCAGCTTGACGGTTCCGCTGAAACGCTTGTCACGCTGAGGGTCGTAGTTCTTGAGGCCGATCTGGAGCTCGACGGTCTCGAGGAAGTTGCGCTTCTTGGTCTCGTTGGAGTACTCAAGGAGCTCCTTGACGTTTCCACGAACGCCGGCGACAGAGATTTTCGACATGTTGGATAGTGTCTCCCAAGGGATGAGTTGATTCCTTTGGTGGCTCTGGTGCGTGGGTGATTTGAAGAAGAGAGGTGGAGGTGGCGGCGGATTTTTGCCAGTGCGGCGGCTGCGGTCGCTAATCTTATCTTAGCGTCGATAACGCTTGGCGTTGGTTCCAGAAGTCAATTTCAAAGACATACGGTGATCGTGAGGGCAAGGAGTGCAACTTCATAATTAAGAATCATTGTCTGGAACGTCAGAGTACTCAGTAATCACAAAGAAGCCATATTATTACAATGCTCTCGAACAATCGCAATATCGTACAGGTCACTTTTCATCTCAGATCCATATCGCTCGTGTGCACCATGCAATGCAGTGTAATGCCCATAACTCCTTCCATGATCGTCGCCAGTAGATGTGAAAAAAAATGCAAATAGAAAGTAGAACTGCTGACCACTGTTCCTACCGCCGGGTATCGCCTCCAGAGACCGAACGCCAAAGCCACAGCATTTTCATGTTCCAGATTAAAGCAAAGCCAGTCGAAGGGGGTATGTAACTGAGCCAAACCATAAATCCGCCGTGCCAAACAAAGCTGGGGGCCTAAACCGATAAGATACAGGAGGCGGAGATTCGCTTCGTATGCGGTCGTACGAGGCTCAAGCCTCGTTGTCGAAATGTTGCGTCAACTCCTCTGGAGTAGTGGATGCTAGTGCATGAGCTGCTGCTGGTTGGTAGCTTCGACGTTATCCGAGAGGTTTATGAGCAACTGAGCGAGACAGCGTTTGGTGGCTGCATCGTCGCGGAGCACCGAAGAAAAGGTTGCGTCACGGAGAGGCTCGGGCAGGCACTGGCGAAGAGCCTCGCGAGCGCGAGCGTTATCGCTCAAGCTAAGAATGTTAATATCAACAAAGCAAATGATTGACAGTAAGACTTACCGAAGAAAGCACCTAACGACGTGCTTGAGAAGGCGAACGGTTTGCTGCTCGACGAGCTGGTTGACCATGTTGCTGAGCACGGTACCGACAGCATAGAACCGCTCGTAGGTCTGGCAGATGTAGGCCAGCCCTATGTCATCGAGCAGGATCTTCTGCACAATGAAGATGGCCACGGTCTTGCTCAGCTCCGAGCCTGTTTCCATTATACGCAAGCACAAGGGGATGATCTCGGTTGTCAACAGAAAGTTGATGACCTCGGAAGAGTCGTTCTTGACGAGCGCACCAATGACGCCCAGCGACGTGAGGCGGAGGTACTCGAACGGCCGTGACTTGGAAGTCGTGTTAAGAAAGGGATACAGGAAGAGCGGAATGTGCGCTGCAATCTTGTTAGTTTTGCTTGGGAGTCTCTCTGCTGTGCCTCCTACCACTCAAGAATAGACCGCGTGTCTCGGTATGGGAGGCAACGCATTGGAGCAGGGCGAGGGCGTTGCAGACGCGGTTCGAAGCGGCGGCGGTCAGTTGCGAGGGGTTGAGCAGCGGGTACACGGAGATGATCTCTTGGAGGAGCGAGGCCATGACACCTGGGCGTGTTAGCAACCGTTCCCCGGTGTCGCGGATCAGACTTGTTTACCAAAAGAGTGCCAGAGTATCAAAGCCAGCTCAGGCACCTGCTCCCGCTTCTTGCTCAGCTCCAGGAGGGCTGACTCGCGGGTACTGGGCTTCATGAGCTGCGCGATCCAGTCGAGAACGCGCTTGTTCTCCTCTGTCATGCCGATGTCGCTATTCGCCTGAACGTCGTTGGCAGGCCCGCGAGGAACCATGTTGTTGTTGTTGTTGTTGTTGTTGGGCAAGGCCGCGCCATTGCTGCCCGCGATGCGATTGTAGTGCTGCTGTTGCGCCGCGGCGGCTGCGACGGCGGCCGCCTGTGCCTGCATCTGACCGTGCTGCTGCTGTGCATGAAGCTGTCCGTGCTGCTGCTGCTGGGCTACATGGTGGTGCTGTTGCTGCTGGTGGTGACCCTGGGACCAGTCGCCCGGATACTGCTGCTGACCCGCGAAGAGATGTTGCATTTGCTGCTAATACTGGTTGATTTCTGGAGGAGGCAAGTTGAGGTTCGTCGTGGAGGACGAAGAAGAAGAGGGCGGCGGCGGCGATCAAGTAAGTGGCTTCGAGGAAGAGGCGCTAGTGGTAGGCGTGGACGTTTGGGTAAAGGCAGGCGCGGTGAGAGGGTGGAGTACCCTTTGGGCGCACTCGAGGTGAGGTTCGCGACTAGCGACTAGTTCCTGGACCCCACCGACTGGCACGAGCACTTGGCGTCGCGGGAGCTCGAGCGCCTGGGCTCGGAGATCTGCGTCGTGTTTGTATGAACAGCGGCAGCCTGGGTGAGAACAATCTTGTCACGACAATCCAGAGGCACCAGCGTTTTGTGATTGTTGATTGGACTCTAAAACGTTTGCTACTCACAGTCACGCAGTATTTCCGTCTCCTCTGTGGGCAAGCAACGGAAGAGCGTTTTGCCAGATGATAAAGTGTGTGCAGTTTCTACGCTTAGGAATACCTTGTAAAATATTCTCCGTCTCTTAACGATTACAGCCAAAAATGGGAGATGATTCAAACCAAACAGAAGTGTCGCTAAGCCATGGCACACCCGAGACTCCTACAACACCCTACAAGTCCTCAAGCAGATTACAGCCTAAGCTCTTGCAATATGGTCTGAGCCATTCCCTTGTATTGCCATGTCCCACCGTCCACCTTCTTGAATTGAATACCATGCAGCGAAAACAAGGGCACTTTGACGATCAAGATCTCAAAGTCCAAAAACATATTTCCACCCATGTCGTTCTGCACATGCGTCGAGGTCTCGCCTGCTGCCAACGTGCGACCCCCTCGTGGCCTTCTCTCGTCTCTTTCCTCACTCGCGTCAGACTCGTCCGTGTTTGTGTAGCTGTGATCAGCACCCGACGGCCGTGATCGTGATTTAGGGGTGTGAGGAATGCGGTGTTGATCCCTGAATTCATCCCGATCTCGGTCCCCACCCATGAGGCCCCCGAAGCTGATTCTCCTCTTGGAGGGTGGAGAGGCAGGCGAATCTATAATTTTGTTCAGATCTATGCTGGGCGAGTGTCGACAGCTGAAGCCGCCCTTCGTCTCCTCCCACTGGACACCAAGTCGGTCCAAGACACGGATGATGTCGCTTTGAATGTAGGAGAGCGGTTTGCTGCTTGTCGTAGAGACGCTGAACAAACCTTTGAGGAAGACGGGCTTTACCTCTGGACTTCGACTGGCCGCAGCTTGAGCCTGAGCAAGTTCAGCATCAGTCTCCTCTGGCACGTTGGCCTCTTTGGCCTGTTCCCGCCGTGCCCTTCGAGCTTGGATGCTTTCTCTACGGGCGTGTCCGAGCGATTTGGCACGTGAAGCTGTTGCCGGCCGCGAGCTTGTGGCAAGGTCTTCTGAGGCAGCATCGTTGAGTGTTCTTCCTTTGTGCGCACTCAGATCTGACCTATCGGACCCACTGGTAGGCGGTGGATTACCTGGGTCCTCCGACGACCGTCCCCTCCTACTCAACCGTCTCCTCAAGTCTGCAGAGTTCACACTCGTGGAGCGACCGAGGGCCTTGAACTTCCGAGCAGCGCTGGTACCGCTACCGGGAGGCGAAAGAAGCTCTGGCTGATTTGCAGTGCTTGATTGGAGATGCGAAGACGACCCTGCATCCTTATCACGTGGCCTCCTGATGCTGAAGCTCTTTCTGGGAACACTCGACGTTTCTGGTGGGCCGGACACAGCAAGAGCTGGCGTCTGTGGCGGCTCTGTGCGTTCTCTGTCGGAAGGTCGGTACTTTCTAGTGCTGAAGCGTCGCAACAGCCCAGCAGCTCCACCTTCCTTCTTCGGTGGTTCTGCAGCCGGCGACAGCATGGCTGGAGAGCCAGCAACTTGAGGTCTGTTGATATCCATCTTCTTGAGACTGTCCGTCACTTCGTCCTCGCCATGCGTGCGTGCTCGTGGACGCGATCGCCCACCGGTAGGCTTTTCTCCAGCCATCTCGTAGGTAGCCGTGTTGGTATACGCCGCTGGTGGTGGTGGGAGGTCTGGCATCTTCAACGGCTTCTCGCCCGGGCTGTGTGGGATTGCCAACGCGCCTGGATTGGCTTCCTGCAACTCGCGGTCTTTCTTCTCTTTGACCAGGAAGTAGACAGAAAGCAGCGGGCTGTACGCGTTGACAGGATCCAGCCCACGTTGGATATCTTCCGAGGACGAGGCTGTTAGCTGCTCTCTGCTGGAAATTGAAGTCCTCCTTTTGTAGAAGTCGAACATGCCACGCTTCTTTTCTGTTTCAGGCGTCTGAGCCGTGGTCCTTCGGGCTGCTATGCGGACAGCACGCTGGTACTCCTCGGACTGGATGACATTGGTTAGTTGGGAAGTGATGTACTCGGCCGTACCAAAGTCAAAGCCCGTCATCTTCTCCACTATCTCCTTGTCCAGTGGCAGCTGGATGGGCTCTCGCTGCGGTAGGTAGTTCTCGGGAGGGCTATTGAACCCTTTTGTGATCCAGGGATGATTCATGATTTCCGAGAGGGTTAGACGCTGGGTGGGGTCGGTCTGCAGCATCCTATTGATCAGACTCTTGCATTCTGGACAGGTCAGTACTTGCTTGCAAGAAGGGTCCAACTCCACTCACCAGCAGACAACCAGGGCGGATAGTCTACGTGTCCCTTTTTGATCTTGGCGTGCAGTTGAGGCATGCTCTGGTCGTCGAAGGGCACCTTGCCGCAGACCAAGACGTAGAGTACGATGCCGAAACTCCAGACGTCGACCTCGGGCCCGGTATATTGCTTGGCTTGCAGTAGCTCGGGGGCAGCAAAGTACAGACTGCCGCAGAAGGTCTTGAGCTGGCTCCTCGGCGAGAACAGGTTGCTCAGACCGAAGTCGATGATCTTGATGTCGCCGGTCTTGCTGATCAGAATGTTCTCGATCTTCAGGTCGCGGTGGACGATGCTGTTGCGGTGGCAGTAGTCGAGGGCACTGGCAATCTGGCGGGCGAATTTGCGGGCCTGCTTCTCCTTGAGGCGGCCGTGCGAGATGATGTAGTCGAGCATCTGGCCGCCGTTGACGAACTCGAACAGCATGTACCAGTGGTAGTTTGTGCGCACGACGTCACGCATGCCGCAGATGTAGGGGTGGTCGAGCAGGCTCACAATGGCGGCCTCGCGGGCGGTGCGCACCTCCTTGGAGTGGTCGGCGCGCTCGCGGTCGGCGGCGCTCTGGTGCTGGTCCTGGGACAGTCGAGGTACTATCTTGACGGCCACCTGCTCGCCCGACTCGGAGTGCTTGGCCAGCTTGACCTTGCCCATGCTGCCCGCGCCAATGGTCTTGCCCAGGGCCCAGGTGCCGGTGCTCGGGGCGGTGATGGTGGTCCGCCGCTTGGTGTTGGCTTGCGCCTGGGCGGCTACGCCCGTGGCGGTGGCAGGCATGGCGGATGCGGTGGACGCGTCCGAGGCATACCGCGCGTGTCCCCTCCGGCTGGGCTCGGTGCGCGCAGGGGGCGGGGCGGGGCGGTCTCGCGACTCGCTGCGGCGGACGTTCTCGTTGGCGACGTTGCTCTGCTCCCAGTCGCGGGCGGCGACGCTGCTGAGGCCGTGCTGCTGCTGATGGCGGCTCTGCGCGTGGCTGCTGGGCCGCGACGTGGTGCTCTGCGAGCGATGGGGGCGGTCAGCGGCGCCGGCGTGCGCTTGCGGAGGATGCGCTCGGCGTGCGGAAGCGTTGCGGACGGGCGTGGTGCCGGTGGGCGTGGCCGTCGAAGTGGACGCCATGGTGGTCGACTATGTATGGATCGCAAAGGGAGCAGCGCCGGGCCTCTGCGATGTGCACCGCCGTACTGGACTGCCGAGAGCGGACGGCGGCGTGGTGGATGTGGTGCGCACAGAGAGAAGTAAGTCTCGCAGACGCCTGTCAATGGCCGTGCTAAGGATATGGGCCGTCTACCGTGTGGACACTGTGAGGAGGGCTGGTGGAGGTTGGAGCTGCGAATCGACCTTGGCAGCGGAGAGGGAGAGAGACGACGAGCGCGCGGTCAGCGGCCTCGCATCGAGCAATGTACGTCGTCGAGGAAGGCACTGCTGCACGCAATTATGGCACGAGAGCAACAGCGGCGGGCATGGGAGTCTTGATAAACATGGATGGGGCAGCGTGTGTTGGACACTGATGGCTGGGGTTGGGCTAGGTCAGTCCACCTAACTGCTATCGACCACCGAGCCGCACAGTGTGGGTGGGGTTGCTGTCTGCGTCCTTCTCTACTTCGTATCTATGTACTGATGTCTGCCTGTGTTGGACATTGTGCTGAGCCTATTCCATTGAGACTTTCGCTGTGGCTACTCCCCTCTCCTTGACGCATCCGAACTTCTCTGCTGTGCCCTGAAGAGATGATTGTCAGGGTCCTGTGTGCCTGGTGGACTCGATCCAGCTACATCATCGGGCCACTGCGCTAACATCTACCCGTGCACTCACCGTTGGTACTGTGATATCTCGCGGGCACTCAGCTGTCGCGCATACGCAATCCCAATAGCAATCTAGTACTTCGTGATGCTATGTTTGTAACAAATCGTGAACCCGTGACTGTTTTCTTCAGCGCTGAGCTTGAAATGCTTCAACTTTGCATTTGCTGATGCCAGTGCAGCACGCGAAGAGACTAGCGCCCTTTAGCCCTAGCCGCGGCTACTACGGACATTTCTCCCTCGCGACGTGCTGACGCGAAGTCAGTCAAACTACATTTCGACCACCGCCCACCGCCACCATGGCCTACAAGCGACCACGCGCGCCTTCGCCCTCATCGTCGCAGAAGCGCCCTCGGCCGTCGAAGTACATCACTCTGGGCACCGAGCTCCCGGAAGAAGACGGCGACGATGGCGCTTTCGTTCCAGTGTGGAAGCAGACGGTGACGGACGAACGAGGCCGCCAGCGCCTACACGGCGCATTCACAGGAGGCTTCAGTGCAGGGTAAGTTTCCTCAGCCACCCCCATCTAGAGCGCCACACTTCTTGACTGTGCTAAGATACTTTAATACAGTTGGATCTAAAGAAGGATGGGTCCCAAAGACGTTTGTTTCCTCCCGCGCAAACCGCATCAAGGACCGTTCCAATGGCCACCCACAGCGTGCCGAAGACTTCATGGACGAGGAAGACATTGCGCAAGCTGCGGAAACACGCCAGCTCGAGACTGCGCAGAACTTTGCTGGAATTGGCGGTGCTGGAGCGCAGACCGACGACGGGCTTTTTGGCTTGTTCTTGACTCAAGAAGAGACCATGGGCGTCAAGATCGCGCAGAAGATGGGCTGGCGGCGAGATCAGGGCATGGGCCGCAAGGTTCGTCGCAACGCTCGTTTTGAGGACAGCCTGGCTGGAGAGTCAGCCGCCCATCTATTTGCACCCGAAGATCCCCGCATCATGCCAATTTCTCGCGAGGAAGTTCGTCGAAAAGGACTGGGGTTCCAATCAGAAGCACGCCTGGGTGTGGCCGTAGAGAAGGACGGAGAGCAAAGCTCAGCATCAGCACCAGACTTCCATTTTCTTGGAAGCTCAACCAAGGCCTCGGCCGTCAAAAAGCCTTCCCCGAAGAAATCGTCGTTTGGCGTAGGCATTCTCAACGACACTGGATCTGACGACGAAGATCCGTATGAGCTGGGACCCAAAATAACCTTCAACAAGACGATTGGCAAGGACAAGAAGACCAAAAAGCCGAGCAAGTTCGCAAAAGCAGGTGTCGCTGAGAAGCCCGTGTTTGTGTCGAGGAAGGAAACGTCAAAGGCGCTTGCCATGACCTCTCGGAAGTCGATGGATGGGAAGCTTCCACTACCGGGGTTTACTCTGGCCACTGATCTCTTGGACGCCACAATGAGGCCAAAGTACCCTCCGCCAAAAATTCCGCCTGGATGGAGGTCCTCAAAAGGGACCGTGAGCACTGACCCTGCAGTTTTCCAATCGGTTGCAGATGCCGCAAAGGCATCAACGCTGGATGCAAAAGCTCGCTCGACATTACTCGGCGAGAAGCCGCTACCCGGGAAATCGATCTTTGACTTCATACCCAAAGGTGCCCGAGACCGTCTGGCGGACTTGTCCGGAAAAGCCGATCTGCCTCAAGGACTCGGCCAATCTGGACCAGAGGGCCACCTTCCCGCCGCCAACGCCCAGCCGAAAGACCTCTGGAGCTTAGTGCCAGCACTAGATCTAGCCATCGCTGCTGGCGCTCTAGCAAAGGGTGCGACCGGCTGGATGCCTTATGCGGAGGACCTCGAGAAGCGCAAGCGCTACGTCGGCTTCCTGGAGCTTCGTGCAGGTCTCAAGAACGCCCTCCCCGACCGGTCATCTGGTGTATCTATCTCCGACTGGACCAAGGAGCTCCAGGAGTTTGCCCACGCCGCTGAAGTATTCAAGCCGACGACCGGTATCATGGCCTCACGCTTCACATCATCGACAAGCTCTACGATACCAGCGAGTGGCGGCGACTCACCGCAAAAGAACTTGCGCGTCCCTGCAGCTAAGCCTGAAGATCCAGCCGAATCAGCTGCTAAGCTCGGCATGTACGGTGCCATGACGCGCAGTAGCTTTCCCTTCCACCCATCGCGACTCCTGTGCAAGCGCTTCAACGTCAGGCCGCCTCCTGACATGCCTGCTACGTTTGATGCCGGCGAGGCGGGCTTCAAGTCGCAGACGGAAGAGGCAGTGTCGAAATCTGCAATGGACAAGATGCTGCATGAGGTACTAACAAACGGCCCCGGTCTACAACGACCTGCGTGGATGGGCCAGGCCGCGGAGTCGGCGGTTCCGGAGGTGTCGCGGCCGGTTGAGCATGCTACTGTGGATGTGGAGAGTAATGAGGCGTTGTCGAACGAGCGTGCGCCTGAGGATGTGTTCAAGGCTATCTTTGGGGATGATGACGATGACGAGTAGACGCGTTGGCTCAAGTTGGGTAGCTACGATGTGGTTCATATTCGATCTCGAACATGTCAAATTGGAAGAATACGATTGATCTTCGAAAGTAAATAGCACCAGCAATGCCCCAAATCCACACGACTACGTGTTGGAATAAATCATGTCACTACACGGAAACCACCAAGCCCTAGTAATACCGTTTCATGGCAGTCCGCGCCCCGAGTTGACCGCGTCAGCTAGTTGACTGGTTCCCGGCCTATTCTCCGCATACCGTTCATAACTATCCCTATACAACTCATCCGAGCTCGTCGTCATACGCACACTCCTCTCTCCCTCCACAGCCTCGATCCAACTCTTCCAACGACTCCTCTCCTCGGCCTCTGGCCACCCACGGTACACTCCCAGCACACGCCTCAACCTAACGATCCACGGCGCAATTTGCACATCCACAAACGAGATTTCTGGGCCTAAGAAAAACGGACCCGTTGGATCCGCTGCGTCGACAAGCTTACTAATTTGGTTCTTAAGCTCGACAGCGTGTGCGACTTGGTCACTGGTGTCCTGAGCCTGAAGCAGCTTGTAGAACCAGGGGATGATGTTACGGTTGATGTGATCGGACCAAAGGCGCGATGTCGCACGGTCTTGAGCGGAGGGGGGAAGCAGCACGGGGCCGGTGTTGAGGTCTTCGAGGTACTCCATTATGACGGTGGATTCGTGGGTCGACCATGTTGGACCGTGGCGGAGGGCGGGGACGAGACCGCGGGGGTTCACGTCGAGAAGGGACTGGGGCTTTTTGTAGGGGTCGACTTCGATGTATTGGTAGGGGATTTGCTTGTGCTCGAGGGAGATCCAGACGCGTTGGACGAAGGGGCTTTGGGATGGTTAGAGATGACGTCATTGTGGTAGATATATCGACTTAGAAGATGGGACGAGGGATGCGTTGTACGTACCAGAAAGCACTTCCATAGAGTTTCAAGTCATCCTCTTTGAAGTGATTTTTGACGGTCGTCCAGGCATTGCCGGTTGCCTTCTTGTGATACGTCTTCTTCGACGGATCTCCACCCTGATTTGTATCAGTCATCTTGTACCGAACCGTAGTCAAGCTCGTTCGAAATGATGAAGGAGGGCTTCGCGAAGAGAGACAGCAAGGATATGTCAGTGCCTTGAAAGTGTCAAGAATTGTAGATGCCCGAGTTGAAGCCTGTGTGGAAACAGCTTGCGAGGACTTCAATGCCGTTTTGAATATAACCAACATGAAAACGGAGGATGAGATGCAAGCAACAGAACTGGGCTTCTGGGGTTGGTTTATGGTGTGATTCCGGGATGCATCGAGATGACGTTGTTGTTTGGCGGGCACTACCGTAAGCTCACGCAGATCACTGCGAAGGCAGTTCCAGGCGCATAACAGCTCCCGATGACCAACGACTCACAGGCTGGAGATCTTTACAGGAATTACGAGGGTAGCCTTGGCCAACATGTTGCGCTAGCTCTTGCTCATCCTGGCGGAAGCTGAAAGTCCACAAGTTTGCTCCTTGAGGTGTAGTCGGAATCCAGAAATGCATACAAACTTGTGAGAGAAGAAAAGAAACGCGAATTAAAACGGGTTGTAAAACTCACCTGCGTTTTTCTTCGCTCCCCCTTCTCACTTTTCGCCATCCACCGCACCACACTATTCTTCTTGACCCGGTCGCTCTCCTCCAGTGTATGCTTATGCGGCCCGGCAACGCCATCGCCCTTGCCATTACCGCCGTTTCCATTCACACGTTGGAAGGTGTAGTATTTCCTCGACGGTGCTCGTAGAAGCGGCAGGGGGGGAGGACCAGCTGTAAACAGCGGCATGACGATGTCAGCTTGCGTGATAGTCGTCGGTATGTCCCACCCCAAAGGCCGTTGCGTAAGCATTTGTGTTTGGCCGAAGTACTGCGTGTTCTGATCTGGATTGTTCTGTGCAACCATGGTGGGCATCCTGACGTCCTCTTTCACGCCAGGTGGCCGATGGCCGACTTGCTCTTCGTACTCGTGCTGGTCGAAGTACTCTGTGATCTTGATCTTGACATCGCAGAGGTCCCTCTCGCGGGCAACACGCTTTCTCTTCTTCTTGTCCGGGTCCGTAGATTTCTTGGTGCCCGGTGGTCGGCCTTTCAATCGACAGTCCCAATAGTGCGATACGAATCGCTTGCGCTTGTGCCGTTGGGTCGAGCGATGCGAATAGACGTTGTCGATATGAGGAAAGTATGTCTTGAACCTGCGAAGTGTCAGTGATCCCGAGACCTAGCAGTCGATCCAAAAGGACTTACTCGTCCTCGTTCAGCGTCATGGTGTCGTCCACATCGAAGAGTCTCTGTCTCCACGCCTCCAGATCGGGCGGGTCCGCAATGAGTCTCAGGCCTTGGAACTGGCCAGAAGACGGCGCATCTTCACCATCACGGCCCGGGGGCTCGCTCTCTGGCTGCTCTCGCTGTGGAGCATGTTGCGGCGTGTTTGATATCGGTAGCGGCGGTGGCGGTTGCTGCTGTGCCAATTGCGGCGGGCCCTGGAAGTGCTGTATGTCCCCATCTACGGGCAAAGGCGGCGCGACAGCGAACCGCGGACTCGTAGCATGTTGGTAGCCGACAGGAAACGTCGTGTACTGCACTGGCGACCCGGGCAGGTAATGCAGCGCTTGCGGGGGTGGGTGCGGGGGTAATTGCTGGTGTTGCTGGTAGATGGCCGCGCCGGGATGGAGGTGCGGCAGCACCTGGGAGTAGATGGATCCATCGGGAGTCTGCTGAAGATGTTGCAGTGTTGCAGGATGCAGCGTCCGATGTAGCGTGGGCACCACTTCATGTTGCATCGTTTCTCGTGCCGCTTTAAGGGGAGACGACACAACAGAGACTGAACCAAATGCAGAGGAAACACGAGTGCGAGGGAGGGGGTTGACTGTCCCGAAGACGCGGTCCGTGGTAGGGCGCTCAATGTCAACACAACTGTTCCTGGTCGAGCGATGGAGTCGTCGGAAATGTGGTGATTACTTCTTTGTCTGATTCAGCACTCTATGTGGCGGTACTTGCTCCTTTGCCTCAATGGCAGACCAACTTCAGAGTACTCTATGAACCATGCCCGTATTTTGAGCCTCACTATCTGAGACGTAAAACATCAGAACGTGCCACCATGATCCCGACATATATTCAAGTCCTCCTATAGGACTTGAATGCCATCGTGCCGAAATGCGGATGGAAATGGTAACCCCTCAACGCCTTGCCCATGCCATTTGCTTAACAGAATACCATGATACACAAGAAGAAAAATCTCACTGCTCTCCGGGAAGCAGGTTGCTCTTGACCGCGAACATCTTGGAGGTGACGCCCGCCGTGAAGCCATCCACCTGCCTCGAGTACTGCTCGACTTGCCTTGAGTTGAGCAGCGTCTCCAGCCGACTAGGCTCCTGTGGCAGCTTGAACAGCCTCTGCCACTCGTCCTCGGGCAGCAGCGGCTGTTTCGAGGCTGTGCGTGCCGCGTTCTCTGCCTTGCGCTTCTGTTGCCATGCCGTGATCTTGGTCTGCTCGCGAGCGAGCGATCGCTGGTAGTACTGGTAGTTGTTGAGTTCGGTGTGGTGGTTCTCGATGCTCTCAAGGAGCAGATCGCACGTCTTCTCAAGGAAAGGGTCGATGGAAAGGTCGAGGGCATCGAAGTTCGGGAAGAGTGGAGGAAGCGGAGTGTTGGGGTCTTGTTGCAGAGCAGCCAGGTTTGGCGGGAAGGCCAGCTCCTCCTTGGGTGCCTCGGACGGCAGCTGATGGAGGAGAGAGGTGAGAAGATGCGAGTTGCGCACGGTGACGGGCAGCTCAACGAGGATGTCCTGGTACCGGAGACTGCTCTTCTGCAGGCTCTCGGTCGAGAATTTGCCCTCCTTGTATGCCGCCACGAACGAGGGCGAGAGGCGGTATGCGCGCAGGTTCAGGGTGCCCTGCGAGCTCCTGCTCACGTCGTAGACAAGCGCCACGGTCCGCTCGTTCAGCTGGCTCTGGTAGTAGAACTGGTTCTCGATGGTGTTGAGGTTGACGAAGTTGCCCATGCTCGTGCTCGTGTACCAGCCCACGTTGTTCGCGTCCACGTTGACTTCCCGGAGGAACTTGATCATCTCGTTGCCGTACGCGATGTTGGCCTTGAGACGTGGGGCGCCCGCAGCGAGGTTGGCCGCGGACTCGTTCTGGCCGTCCGTCTGCGCAGCGGAGGCTTCGGGGAAGGAAAACGAGTTTGTAATTTCGAGGACGCCGTTCTTCTCCATGCCGACCAGGCTGCCGGTAGCCAGGGATGGGAACGACTTGCCGCTGGCGGTGGCGATCTTGATCGCGACCTACATTGTCTGGTCAGCTTGATGTCCTCAGGTGTGCACTTCAGAAACGCGCGCGAGAGCAAAATGGCGGGGCTGTCGGTGGGGTAGCAGCGTGGGATCGGTCGCACGTACAAGGGCGTCGACTTGGACCGTCTTGAACGGCACATCTTTGAGAGCGTCGGCCATGGTATCGGTGGTCGAGGGCGATGTGTGATGGTGGCTCAGGAAGTGAGGTTGAACGGCGCTGGTGTTGTGTTGTATGAGGAGAAAATGGCTAGCGCCAAGATTCACGAACTCGCTAAGCGAAAGAGCGATCGGTACAAGGCTAAGACTAAGCCTGCGCTCGACCTACGGAGGTGCTCGTCTCTTCTGAGTCACCGACGTTGGATTTCGGTGTGTTCCAGACAAAATCCCAGGCGGCACCTTCGTAAGGGTCGCGAGCCTGTAGACTCTCCATCTCTCAGCGTCAGTTTCAGATGTCATTGTTGCATTTATGTATGCTTCTTCAACACAACTACCTTCACCACTAACATGGATATATTGTACATAGATATCAAAGACCAGGCCCTGGTCGACGCCGATCTCGCCTCGTCCAATTCGAAGTGGTATCGTCCTAGGTAATGAAGCAGTTCTAACTTAACTCATTGCCGTATGCGTCCCAAGCAAAGAGATCGTGTGCTGTTACTGTAATTTTCTTGGTGTGCCTCTCCTTGTTCTGCCGCCATGGAAGCCGATGCCGCTCTCCAGGCCTCCGTTCTCGATGTTGGTAAGCCCCTGGAATGTTTCCTTTCCCAGTGTAATGATCTTGACAGTGTTTCCGAAGCCAACGGCAACGCTACGTTTGCCTAGTCTAGTCATGGGTCCTGGTGACGCCACAAAAAGGTCGTCTTGTAGTGCTGCCGCTGTGTCCTCAAGATCGTCTGGTTGCAACGGTCGGACCTTGAAGTCGCCTGTTGACGAAAGTGTCCAGGCTTCCCACGTATCTGCTTCGCTAGTCGACGGGTGTTTAATAGTCTGGTTACCGAATCGTGACAAGGCGTTTGGGACACTTCGCCCTCTGACACCTTGCGTCAATGCGGTCGAAAGTGCGGATGGATCAGCATAGTAACAGCTGCCGTCAGCATCTGACATAGTGGATGACGGGGTCCGTGACGGATTACTTCGCCTAACGCCGATGATAGCCAGAGCTCCTGTACTTTCCCAAACACCAGCGGGCTCAACGAAGTGTACAGCCTGGACAGCGTTGTCGAGGCCTTTGCATTTCAGTCTTTCTCTCTCAGATGGCTTGCCCAGGCACAGCTGAGAGGTTGAATTGTCGTCAAGGGTGAATGTCTGCATTATCATGTGGTCCGTGTCTTGCTCCATGTATGCTACAGAGAGAGAGTGAACCGCAGGGGCTCCACAAGAGCACAGACGACGCGCAGCATGAAGAACCCGGAAGGAGTGAGGTCTGACATGTCCAATCTGGAAAGAATGAATCAAGGCTCTACTGCTGAAGTCGAAGACCTCGGCTTCTTCGTCGCGAAGGGCAAATATCAACCCAAGATCTGATACACCTTGCACACATTTGATCTTCGCAGGGTTGCTGCCCGGCGGTGGACCTGGGTCTAGGCCAGCAACGATCTCGGAAGTTGAATTGACGTCGCCTTCTAGTGATGAGATGTGGACCTCGCCAGACTTTGTAACAAAGACTAGGCTAGGAACACCATGTTTTGGTGTATAGATTGTGGCGCAGACGACGTTATTGGCACACAGTCTTCTCGTAACATGGGTACCCTGACGCGCATCCAATTCAATGACAACACCATCGGGGCCGCAAAGGATGAGTGACAACGTCTCTGCATCGCCGTAGGCAACGTTGACGAATGAACATAGAACAGGCACCTGGCCGCGCACATCTACCATAGGAAACAGCAGGAAACGTGATGTGCTCATACTCCAGATCCCGATTTGGCCAGTGTCCGCACATATTGCGAGGAGGCTACCACTGTCGTCCATGGCAGACGCAATGATGGGCCAAAGTCTGGGCTTTAGCGTAGCGGTCTGTAAGACTGTGGGCATCCACCCATGGCGGCCTTCGTTACGCCATATTGAAGTGGAACGGTCTAGAGATATGCTAGCGAGATGCCCTTTGGAACAAGATTCGAGACGTGCTATGTCCAAAGTCTGCGGCGCATGTAGGGTCTTCACTGAGAAAAGTGCGTCTTCATCCTCATTTCGTTCAACCTGCTCTGGCAGTCCGGTCCAAAGAAGATAATTCATTAACAAGGTGACGCCAGCGATGAGGAACACAACCATTAGCGCTGCAGGGAATGCATGTCCTTGAGCAAAGCGGAGAAAGCCCTCTTTGATTGATGTGGGTGGTTGTGGTCTGTCTCTCCCGTACGCCCCCTTTGACACCACCAGAAGCGGATCGTAGATGCGAGCAACGAAGCTATGTGCTCCAGGCTTGATGAAGCCGAACAGCTCTCGAGCCGTGTTATGATCCTGAATCCGAAGCCAGTCGGCCGGTGTCCTAGCTTGATTGATAGGCGGTGGGCTCCAGGAAAGGTCAATGTCTCTCTTCCTTTTCCCCGGCATGATGTTGCGCCGCAGGTTATGGAATGACAGGCTTTTCTCCTCGCTGTCGAAGAAATGCAAATTGACGGCGATGATGATGGAGATGATCGCAACGCTACCTGCAAACCGGGTGCTCATAGGTACAGAGCCATGTAGTATACCAGCAAGCCAGGATTGGCGCTCCAACCTGGTCCTCCTGGCTTTCTGGGTCAGGTCGACGCGTTCCAGAGAGTCAGAGAGTTCCATACGTTGGACGTCGACGCTGAGCACTGCGACGAAGAATGTAAGATGGAACACAAAATCGAAGACGAGTGTGACTGCCGCAAAAATGCAGAAATCGGCGACCCACGGAGTGACTAGCCGCGAGCAGAGATAGATGATGATGAGATTCTGAAAAGCAACGGCAAGAGACAAATGTCCGACTTCTCCCAGCGCGTTCCCGATCCGTTGATGTGGTGGCATTTCTGGGGGCGTCTCGAGGACTGCATTAATCAAACGAAATCTGAGGTCCCAATTAGCACGGAGTCGGTGGATGACACGTCTGCATCTGCGTACATGTTGCCGAGACCAAAACAAAAGACTACTCCGGGAAACCATGGCCTGGGTATGCGTGTAAGATTGATTCCAAGGTATGTACATAGAGTAAAGCTGGCGAGGATGCAGATAGACATCTGATTACAGTGTAAGTCACAATGAAGGCACTGGGGGGAAACAACATACCTTTGCACATACTGTGACGAGCAAGCCGAACCAGCTCTTGACGGCGCGGAGTTGCTTCATCTTCCAGATTACATATGCGACCGTGACGAGGTACGACGCAGCCAGAAGTAGATCGTCGCTGAAAGTCATGGGTTTGAAACGAAATTCGTAAAGTCGGCTGCTGGTGACTTGTCCATTGCTAGGGAGGACAGTCCAGTTCGTTGAGTCCTGTTGGGCCAGAAGGCGCGATCTCGTGTCCCAGACGAGTTCAAGGCGCGATTCGGTCTGATCGAACACGGTGATGACTAGCGCATCCGCTGCGCTCAGCTTCGTCCCCGTGAAGCTCTTGCCTGCAAACAAGCTGCTGGGTCTGAGGGTCATGTTGAGCGCCGATTGCGTCGTTGAGCGTGAATTGATTGTCTTGAGCAGATCCTTGTCATCCTCAAGAGCGCTCGGAGAACAGTCCCAAAACATCAGGGGCGAGTGCCAACCCCACTTCTGCCCAGCTGCTGTCTCAAGACAACCCCTCTTCTCGTCGCCTGCTTCATACTGGTCCCTGAAGTGCTTGCTGCCGTCCTCTTCGTCGAAGCCACTGCCAATGAGGGCGTCCTGGACAAGCATGGCTTCGCGCAGGACAGGCAGCTCTACTGCTTTCCCGTAGTCGCCATGTACCTTTAGAGAAGATGTGCGAAGTCAGTGTTTGTCTCAGATATCCTTCGTACGTATACACACGTACCCACACCTGGCGCACCACTACGTCAGCCGGTCGCGTGCCCTCAATCGGCGTCGTCGAGGTCCAGACATGCTTGGGCAGGTTGCGCAGTGAAGCCGCCGCGGGGCTGTCGGGTTGGAAAACGGCCTGGTAGCAGAGAAGCACCGAGATGGAGATGGTCAGAACCAGGGAGAGCAGCCAATGCCGCGCAGTCGCAGTGCCATGCGCCTGGAAGGCCCGTCTGAGAGGATGTGATTTCGACAGCTGCGGCGGCTCCGTCGTGCTGCAGTGTCCTGATCAGCGCTGGCATCGAGCGACAGACGCTCGTGGTACTGTACTTACGCTCGCAGTGGGTATAGGAGGTACCAAATCATTCGGCGCCGTTCTCCCCTTCTTTCAGGGCATGCCCAGGACTGGGAGAGTGCAGGGCCGCAGCTTCAGCTTGGAGGTTTGCGACGCACTCGACGTCGGCGGCGGGTTGGTGAAGCGGGGGGTGAGGTAGGGCGGCGCATTCACCTGTCGTCGGGAAGAAGGCACGATGCGATTAGCGACGTGCAGTCGGCGGGCGAGGGCGATGGCGATGGCGATGGCGCAGTGTCAATCGCGGAGACGGCTCAGGTTCGCGCTGCATGCTTGCTTCTGTCCAGGTCCAGGTTCGCCCAAACGCCAAGCTGTGTCTCGAGGACGTCTCTTTGCCGCGCATCCCTCGCCGTGTAACGCGACTCATGCACTTTCGCTAGCAGAGGACGCATTCGGAGGCCAGGCGTGCAGGAGGAGCCCGATGCAGTTGTCTTCGCGAGAGACTCACATCTCCAATAATGCTGCACATTTTTCGCGCCCGAACGGCCCTCTATTTCTGAAGATTGAGATTGGAAGTCACGGCGCGGTGGACGGCATCACGTTGGAGACATCACCGAATCAAGAACTATACGATGATGTACGATTGGCCATCTAGATCCGTTGTTGCGTACGTACTACGGGGGATCTCCGTGTGGCCGCGGACACACTGCGCTGTTTTCCTGCAGAGACGGTAACACAGTCCACCACTTCACTGGCCAATAACCGACTGGGTCTCTCATACATCCCGTTTGACCATGCTAGATACCGGTGCTTGAGAGGAGGAACTTGCCTTGAATGAAAAACGCAGAAGACCTGCTGCTAGATCGTTGTCCATCGAGTGCAATCTGATGTTGATGGGTGTCGAACGACGCCACGTTGAAGCCCGGAATTGAGGGGCTGTGAACACCGGCCACATGTTCAACAAGGTGAAGGCGAGGACATGAGGTGTCTCAGACGTAGCGTATTCCTGGGCTGCGGAGGCAGTTCTGAGACCTGGACTTAACCTGTTCAGGAGTCCTGGTCAACAACACTTTGTGGAGGATGTGTGATATTGTCAACACGCTTCGTTGGTGGCTTGAATAGGCTCAGGTACCGTCCATCTCTTCATCATCCTCGTCGTTCTCATCGTCATCCTCTCCTGCATCTTCCCATTCTTCTCCTTCCTCTTCCTCGCCCGTCGATGGCCCTAAGGTGTCGTTCAACTCCTTCAGAATCTCGTCGGCATGCTCTTTCAGCCGGTCGTCCTCGTATTCGAGCGCCGTGTACAGCCTGAGGCAATTCTCGAGCCAATCACGGCTAGCGCGCAATAACGACGTGGCTGTGTCTGTCTCTCCTTTGATCTTCTGCTTTCCAGCCAGCAGATGTAGGCACCATCCACCCAGATACCAAGCTTCCACACTGCCGTCATTCTCGCCCACGAGTCTCTCCAGCACCTCAATCGCCTCGTCTTCGAGCTCAGACTCCATCAGCAGCCTGGAAAGGCTGATCCTTGTAGAGTAGTCTGGCACCTTGGCATCGTCAGGGTCCAGGTCTTTCCACAAGTCCATACTCCTTGCGAGCGCAGCCTTTGCGTCGTCAAGTCGTAGCTGTGATATCCGTATTGATGCAAGTGTCTGCAGTGGCTCAGGATTGACCGGGGCAAACAGCAAAGCTTCAGTGACAGCCGCTTCGCACCGTGCCTCTGCATCCTCTTCCCACGACAGATCCGTCATGTATACTTCCGCGATACCACACAACGAATTCGCAACCTTTTGCTTCTTCTCCTCCAGCAGCTCTGTGACCTCTGTCTTTTTGACCAGTTTTCCTTCGAGTTCGCCAATCTCTCTCTTGAGGACGGCCACGCCCTTCTCGAACCACGCCACGCTCTCCGCGCCACCCTCGTCATTCAACTGTGCCATCCAAAGGAACTTCTCCGCGCCATCGTTGGTACCCTCTGGATCTATCGCTATCGCCGTTGCGAACGCTTCTCGCGCACTCTCGGGGTCGCCTAGTTCTACGTTGATTTCGCCGAGGAGGTTCAGTGCTGGCAATGCCGCAGTTGATGGTTTCGATGTGGGCGTGGGTTGCAGAATATTGAGTGCACGTCTCACTGCGACTAGCGCTTCCTCGGGCTGTGATGTCTGGAGGAACGTCGCGGCCTCTAGAAGCAGCTCTTGGGGTGATGCTCTCGGCTTCTCCTTTGGCTTTGATGTGCCATTTTTCGTGCTCTTTTTCGAGGTTCGATCCTGGGGCTTGATCTTCGCCATCGTTGTCGCTGTAGAAGCTCGAGATAGCGCAAGGAAAACAACGCTCTTGTGGAAGGTGGTTTGGCATTTGCTGAATGGCGCTACAAAAAAAGTTGGTGGTCCGAGCACTGCCGCCCGCCGAGTTCCCCGCCAACGGAAGCCTCAGCATCATAGCCCTGCAAGTGCACGTGTGGGCTCCAACAACTGCAATGGGTGTCGAAGATCAGCAAGAGGAGAGAGAAGTTCTCGAGTCTATCTTCCCAGAAGAATTCATAGGTAAAGATCACGCGCAGATGCAAACGTCGCCTTTACTGAGTGCAGTCAGATGTTTCCGAAACCGAGTTCCGAATATTGGTGAAGCTCGACGATGGCAGACATGAGGACGACGAGACCGAGGACGAGCAGCGTATGCCAATCGCTATAGCGGCGAGAGACTTGCTGATCAGAATACAGCAACCATTATCCTCATGGTCCAATATCCGCCGAACTACCCCGACGAGGCGCCGCGACTGGACGTGACCCAACCACCGAACGCGCCGAAACACCCCTACCTGGACATCCAGGAAGACAAAGCACGACTCCTCTCCTCCCTGACCGAGACTATCGAGGAGAATCTGGGCATGGCCATGGTGTTCACGCTCGTCACCGTGCTCAAAGACAGCGCCGAACTGGTCATCACCGAGCGGCAGAACGCGAAGCAAGTAGTGGCAGACATGGCAGCTGCGAAGCTCGAGGAAGAAGAGAACAAGAAGTTCCAGGGCGAGGCAGTCAACAGAGAGAGCTTCTTGGCGTGGAGAGCACGATTCATAAAGGAGCAAGAAGACGAGGAAAAGAGAGCACTGGAAGACAAGGAGTTGGAAGACAAGAAGGCGAGGGTGAAAAAAGAGGAGAAGAAAATGACCGGACGAGAGCTGTGGGAGAAGGGGCTAGTTGGCAAGGTCGACGAGGAGGATGAGGAGGGAGTAGAAGTAGATTTGGAGAAGCTGAAGATATCTGCATGATACGACACGTCTTCTATTGAGCATGAAATATACCCCAGTGCAACTGCACTATGCTTTACCGGTAGCCTATGCTCCCTATTGATCATCTCGCTACGGCTTCATCACCCAGAGAGGATGATGCTTCCTGCCTCTAACAATCGTCTGGCCCTCCTTCAGTGCCAACTCCATTTCCGCGTCCACAATTTTCTGCATCTTGGTAATCAGATAACGGTCCTTCGCCTGGTCTCTTTCGTACATGTCTTGATTTTCCTTCTCGCTCAGCCTAATCGCGTCGACCCACTTGGTCCCATCGCTGGGGCCGTCCACATTTTTCGAAGCGTGGAAATTGACCAAAGCATCCCACTCATCCTCCTGTTTCGCCATGGGCAGCCACCAGTTACCCAACTCGATCTTCAAGTCAAAGATGGCCGTCTTTTGATCGATGCGGTGATTCAAGATCCACGAGAGCGCGGGCGGCTGGGGCTTTGTTACCCGGAGGAAGGGGACGCCATTTGCGGAGGCCATGATCGGAACGTGACGCGGCCCAGACGTTTTCGCGTATGGGCGCACATTGAGAAGCGCTCTCTTGGGAGGCAAGCAAGCTAATCGCGCTGTGGACTTGGCCGGCGCAGGAAGCAATGTCCGCGGTCGAGCCGGACGCGTCAGGCCGCCTGGCAGTTGTGCAATCAAGCGCGCCAGAATGCCTGCGCTGGCAATGTCGCCGACGCGTGCAGCATCGAGGTGGTCGAGTGTCTGTATGCTCTTAGACAGCGCACCACTGCGTGTGGACCGTCGACTGTACCTCATATCCAGCTTTGAAGCTCAATCCTAACTTATAAGGACTGTGGAGGTTCTTGTTCTTGCGAAACTTATTGCTTATAGCATTGCGCAGAGAGGCGCAGTCGTCTTCGGGAAGCGGAGGGGAGGAGCATCGCGACAGAAGAGCTCTGTACAGGGCAATGGCTGCAACTCGATCAGTAAGCGGCTCATATAAGAGAGTCGAGGAACTGACCAGCTACACGATGCTGTGTTGATTTGTCAGGTTGGAGAAATCGTGGCATACATGGGTCGGTTGCAGTCGCGGGGTGTTGGTCCGCAGCAAGCTGGACGCGAAATATTTCGAATCCCCACTTGCAGTTTTGTCGCATGATCACGTGTGGCTTGACTCCGCAACTAGACGTGTCCACGGTTCACGCACATGTCTTGCTGCACGTCTCGCCAAGCGATAGAACGAACATGAGCAGTTCAAAGCCTGCAAATATCTGATTCATTGCACCGGGGCTTGCAGCTTCCTGAAAACATAAAACTCCATGCCAATGCTTGCCATCATCTCCGAAGCCTCATTTCTGTACTCGCACGTTCTGCATCACCTGCCCATGCGCTCCAGTGCTGACCTCGTATGCGTGTCCTCTCTTCCGCCGTCTAGAACGTAGTGCCTTCGGCTGGCTGCGGGAGTTTTTTGTTCTGGGGAAAAGCCATGTACCTGAAGGTGTCAGCCTTCCGGCGTGTATCTGGTAGACAGCGAGAATCACCTTCTCAGTTCTATGAGTATCGTCTCCATGGTGAAGTCTCGCTTCCACTGTGCTAGGCACGGCAGCTTTGACGCATCGACCTGAGTTTGTCAGCGTGCGTCCACTCAGCCGTTGATCGCAATGTGTACCTTTCCGTTCTGTGGGTCCACGCATGGTAGGTTGATCTTGGACGTGAAGGATATTTCGGGAGGAATGTCGGGATAGCTTGGACCGCAATGGATCTTGAGGCTGTAGATGCGGTTCTCGTGAACGCTCTGTGGCACTTCGTCAGTACGAACTTCAATAGACAAGTTGGACGCATACGTGTGGTGGGCCGAGGATTGTGCCATTCCAATCTGACATGAGCAGATCATCTCCGTTGTCCAGACCGTACGAGCATGCCTCTGCTAACATTTAGCATCATGATGCGCCATAGAGCGGCTTTTGCTCCATACCAGCACCAAGACCTTTCTCGCCCTTCTCCAACTCCTCAAGCAGGCGGAAGTTGCGGGGAACTTTGGCGCCCATTATCGCGAGACTGTGGGTTGAAAGCTGGGATATTGAAGGTACGGTAGGTAGGGTGGCGCGTAAGAAGAGGGATGTAAGAGGACCCCGCCGTCAGAGAGCTTGATGATCTAGGAGATACTAGCAAATGCACCAGGGTCGTTTGATGTCTAGCAATGGGGACGCAGGTAGACAGCGACCAGCCCATGAATCAAATACCGGTGAAGCTAGATATCTGAAGCCCAGGCGCAAACACGACCGTAAACTCACTGACGTGTGACTGCTGTTGCTTGTGGAGCCGGCGCGCTAGTGACGGAAGGGTCCACCGCACGGTCATACGTCTCCAAACAATGTGACAACGTAACACTTGCAGCCGACGAGAAGCATGGCGTTTGCTGCAACTTCTAGTCTTTTCGAAGCTTGCATCGATGGAGTAGTTCCTAACGACTAGGTCCCGTCTTCCAAGATGACGGCACAGCTACTGGCCGCTGACCTAGGCAACCTCATCCAGGACGCAAAGCGCAAGAACACCGAGCTGCGAACTGCCGCGGAAAAGTCACTACAGGACCTCAAATCGCTGCCTCACACATCCGAGGCACAGCTCGCCGCAGGTTCGTCACTATGGTATCGGAGTTGACTTTTGACTAAACCGTGCAAGACATCTCGCGCCGGCCGCATTTCATATCTCCTCTCCTCATTGCTTGCAACAGTCAAAATGCCAAATTTGCCGCGACAGGAGTATCTTGTCTCCAAAGACTTGGCGTATCCAGAGCCTTGCCAAAGGAGAGACTCCCTGAAGTCTTGGAAGCCTTCAAGGCTTCAATTCCGTCAAGTACGAGATCTTGTCCGTGGCTTCGGCTAAGAGCTAACGCGTCAAGCCCATGATGTGCAGTTGAAAATACTCCAAGCATTACCTTCCTTGCTTCAGAATTACGCGGCTGAAATACGAGGGGACTTACTGTCAGCCATTCTACAAATATGTTCGGAGCTTCAAAATGCAAAGAATACTGCTGTGGGCAACACCGCAGCCGCAACCTTACAGCAACTTGTCACTGCAATCTTTGATAGAGTGGCTTCGGAAGATGGTAAGCTTTTTTAACACTGGTCTGTGATGCCGGCTGAAACGTGACAGAACGAGCGCTCGAAATACCAATCGTGACAGAAGTCAAAGGCGACGATAGCCTCGTTGCTGTTCGACCAGCAGCCAACGACGCGTACAAGGTTTGTGTATGTGCTGGACATGGTATCAGCACTGACCTTTCCCTAGCTATTCAATGACCTAGTTCTTCTCGCAGTCGGAGAAAAACCACTGTACATGCGTCTCGCCCCTGTACCATCAGCCTCGATTCTGGAACTGATCGAGGCTGTACTGTCGAATCATGGAACAGTCATGACCATTCATGTGGAGCAGGTCTACCTCGTACGCACGTTGCTCATGCCACTGGTCGTAAGATCGCTCTCCGGTCGACTGTCCTTCCCGATAACTGTGCGCATTGTACGGATTCTAAACCTTATAATTAGGTATTACCTGGATGTTCTCTCCTCGGAGTGTGAGATTGCACTTGGGCTTTTGAACCAAATGCTTGAGCCCGAAGCTTCGCACCCGTGGAAGAGAGCTCTCTGCTTGGAGGTGTTTCGTAGCATCTATGCCGATCCGCGACTACTGCTATCAATCTATCGACAGTACGATGCGACAGAAGGTAAAAAAGCCATTTTCGGAGACAACCTTGCGTCCTTCGTCAGACTTGCTGTTGAGAAGCCTACGCTCATCGGACTTGGCCATCAGTCCACTGCTCCCGCTCGTTTCGAAGATGGCAAGAACGTCGGTTCCGATCAGGCGGTGGCTGAGGCTGGCGCCATCGCAGGCGTCATTGGCGGTCCCTCGGCCGACACAAACAACAGCCGACATCTTGGAATCAGCTCGCAGTGGAGCTTGCTGAAGACACCATGTATTGAGCAACTCGATAAGTCAGAGGCACCATCTCTCCCTGACACGTATGTATACAGCCTGGTTTTAACGTGCATAACAAACATCTCCGAAAGCCTCGCAAAGTTCGTTCTGCCGTTGACCGTACATCACGAGGATAAAGGCCGCAGAAGAAAGACCCAGGAAGGTACCGAACCTGATGTCGAAGTGGCGTCATCAGGTCCCAATGGTCGACGGCTTTCGAGGACACAGTCCTTTCACAAGAAGAGCATACCTGTCAACCCGCTCGATCTCACCGATCATGCAGCATACCCCTACATACAAACGTCTTCAACTCTCGTAACGGAATGTTGGCCCGCCGTGCTTGCGACGTGTTCGACGTTTCTTAACGCTGCGCTCGATACAGACTACTATCGTGCATTGGTCCGAGCCATCCAGAAGTTTACACAGGTTTCTGGCCTCCTAAGGTTGGCAACCCCTCGCGACGCCTTTTTGACGACCCTTGGTAAGGCAGCAGTGCCATCCAACCAGACGCTAGCGAGCGTCTCATCCCCTAAATCGACGACAGCGGAGAAGACAGGCATCTTCTCGGGCGCAAAAGGTTTGCTTAGTGTTGATAGTTTTGCAAGTCAGTCTTCCTCAATGTCGAATGACACGAGCCTACGCCCCTTACACGAGACGTTTGTCCCTGCGCTAGGCGCTCGGAATCTTCTATGCCTACGCGCGTTGCTCAATCTGGCTATAGCGTTGGGCCCCACCTTACATTCGGCATGGTCTATTGTGTTTGAGACGCTGCATATCGCCGACATGGCGCTTTCGACCCAGACCGGACACACATCCAATGCTGCTGGTTTCCCACCTGCAATGGAGGGTACGACTGAAAAGATGGAAGCAGAAACCTCGGCCGTGCAAGCTGCGGCTCGACGTCTCTTCGAGAGCACTGTGGATTTCCCCAACGACGCATTCACCGATATTCTTCTAGCGCTCTGCGCCTTGTCTACGTTTGCATATCCGCCACAAAGCAATCAAACGACGCCTACGGCATCCATTCGGCCCCAGGTTCTACACCAACGGCGTATGGGAAGCGTTTCTGGGGTGTCTCTCAACACCGGAATAGACTCGCGCGACTCGGTTTTCGCTTTGAATAAGCTAGGCGAGCTTGCGGCTTTGAATGAGAACAGATTGACGCAGTACGATCCAACTGAGAGCGGATGGGACATACTCATCACGCATCTGGTGAGGTTCTCTGCGGATGCTCGCAACGCAGCTCCAGCTAGATTACTTGCTGCGGATGTCTTGTCGCGTACAATGCGGGAAATTGCAAATCTCGATGTAAACGATGAGCAGCGGGAGGACGTCCAAACAAGGATCTTACTCGCATTGCAAACGCAAATATCTGGGCTTTACTCTTACAAGCCATCTGACCGTCAAGTTTCTCATGACACAGACGCCCGAGTTCACCAGATAGCGCTTGAGGCACTCAAATGTGTGATTGAGCAATGCGGGGACTCGCTTACTGCTGGATGGAACACTGTCTTTAGTAGCTTGATGAGCATCTTCCTCGTGGATAAGAAAGGTCTCATGTTTGACTCTGAGCAGATCGATCCGAAGATAACGGCGCAGCATTCTGGCTCGCGCAGCATTGATGTCATCTCAAAGTCCCTTGCTCGATCTGCCTTTGCAACGGTGCAGCTGATATGCTCCGACTTCATGTCTGCTGTACCTGATGCTTGTCTCTCGAGTCTCCTAGAGCTTTTGCATAGCTTTTGTCTTCAAACCCAGGACCTAAACATGTCGCTCACTGTAAGTGACCTCCATTCATTTTTGTTCTGATATCTCTCTGACCACGCAATAGGCAATTACCTTCTGTTGGAACGTCTCGGACTATTTACAGCAACGAAACGACCTATCGGCCTTGCGAGAAGTGCTCCCGACTGAGTACAACCAACATGATGTCAGATCGGCGCTCGTTGCTCGTTCAAATGAAGGCATGCTACCGGCCCTCTGGTTTCGACTCCTTCTAGATTTGGCGTCAATCACGGAAGACGAACGAGTCGAGGTACGAAATTCCGCCACCCAGACCATACGGAGGATCTTCGAGAGTTATGCCGAACAGCTCTCTTCTCCCGTGTGGCTGCTTTGCCTCCGTGTTGTGTTGTTTGGTATGATCGAGGCAAATGTAGCCGTTCAACTCCGCGTCAGATCTACTGTCCAGGAAAACGAAGTCCTCTCAAGTTGGAATGAAACGACAAAGACTGTTCTTCGGACAGTAGGATCTTTGTATACTGCATATATGGATAGGCTGGAGCCTGCCGAGCTCGGTGCTGCCTGGACCGAACTACTAGGATTTTTACGACAATACTTCGATGGCAACTCGCATGCTCTCGGCCTACATGTTTTCGAAACCATCACCGAGGTACTGTCGCGCGTCGAAGATCCAGCATTATTGGGCATCGATCCTCTACTGGAGACTGCGGGACTCTGGACAAGTTACTTCGATCATTGTAAAACATGGACGAGTCCTGAAACGGGGAACCAAGAAGCCTTCGTGGCATATGCAGATGCATTCAAGTCGGTCTATCAATTGGCTGGTCGTTCCCTTGACTCACAGCTCCCTTCGATGCTCATCAACCTCGAGGCCTGTATCAACAGCTCTGACGTGGTTGCTTATTCTTCTGACATCGACCACATGACACCACTACAAACCAGGATCATGGGGTGCTTATCCATGATCAAGACCGAAGTTGGCGCAGTTCCATCGTGTCTTATCAGACTTCTGAGTAGGATCGTAGTCCTACCCTATGCTGCTGTTGGAGACAGCACAGGGAAACGGGGGCACACTTTTGTTGCGCTTGCGAAACATGCAATGACGCTCCTGCAAGCTGTTATTACCCGCCACATTGACAAAGGAATCATCCTCTCCGACGGCGCATGTTTGACAGCGTTGCAAAGCCTAGCGAAGCCAGTGCGCGAGAAGTATTCATGGCAGCGGGAAGGCAAGGCTCCCACTCTATGGCAAAAGGCTACTTCCACAGCCATAGCAGTCATGAAGCCAACTTTGCCTGCACTTAACGACCACCAGGCGAAGAATCCGTTCTTTAAGGACATATGGGCGACGATCGTTGGTCTTTCGAATGGTATCGCCAGGGCTCAGTTTGCATCGACAATGAACACTCCTTCGACAGTTGAAACGGAGGAGGAATTCGACATCAATGCCTTCAGAGATCTCCGTGACATGATCACTTCATCGCTAGGGTCTTCTACAGTACCAGATTCTCTCCGCCGCAACTATACGCGAGATCTGTTCTCCGTTTCAATAATCCACACACCGCTCCCCGGCGAGCTTCCAGACCTTCTCAGCGCCCCTCTAGACGGCCTCTACAAGGTTCGCTACAGTCAGACAGCCGAGCTCGAGACGACCTGGCGTATGGAGATGAGCTACACGTGCATGTCCGAGCTTTTCAATCTCGTTACTGTCCATGACGGCAGTCCTGCGTGTGTGAAGCTCGCCCAGGCAGCTTCGCCATACCTCATACTGCGCGCAGCGTTACCGCTGAAGACCTATATTGCTGATCAACCTATACGAGGCCGCATGCCACTACCGGAAGCGCAGAGGCGCGAATTGCTTTTCGTTTTAAGAAGACTTGGAGGCTTGAAAAGTGAGCCGTTGGCCATTCCCGATACCCCTGGGGTGCATTCAAAGCACAGGAAGCATTTGCACAGGCTTTACCCTCTGTTGAACAAAGCATCGAAGGTGGCCACAAGGGATGCGGAGATCTTTGGGCTCATAGTGAGGTTGATGGAGATGGTTGGGGAAGAGTTCGGGCTTGAGGACGAGGCTTCCGGCCTGCCCACACCTCTTCCAGCAGGAGCATTGTAAATCGACGTGATTCATTACGACCCTAGTGCACATGTTGTGTTTGGCGAAATCAAGCAGGCTTGTAGCAATGACTCGATGTGACGAGTCATTGACCGTTCATCCCGCATGTGCGATAACGGGTACTACTATATACAGGTCACATCGGGAGCATTGGTATCTATGGTGTGTAAACGCAATGAACTTGTTCAACCTGGTCCTTTGAAAACATCTAAGTCATCGCGCAAGGGCCATTGAAGCTGCATGTCCATCAGAAAGCAGTAGATATCGTTCACAGGCACGAAAGCGTGTGTAGATTTCTGGCTAGACCACATCTTTTGCAGTGTGTCCAATAATTTCGATTGACAAATTCATGGTACTGTCGAGAATCAAAAGACGTGCAAGGGATGTTGTGCTGACTTGTCGTGCTTGTGAAACCGACGGGTTAATAGACCTCGGCTCCACTGCACCCCAGACAATCCACCTCCACATCAACCAGCGCGAGCGGCGAAGCTTATAACCCGAGCTCATCATGTAGCCGCACGCTTACAAGAGCTGCTCGCTCACACTCGCACGCCCCGATCTTGATCGCAGACCCAGCACAATGTCCTCGACAGCCTACATCCCGTTCTCGGAGCCACCCTACATTGTCGGCCTTCCTTCGCCATACTACAAAGACACACATTTGAGATGGCAGAAAGCGTGTCGCAAGTTCGTGGATGAGCATCTGATGGAGAACGCCCTGGAGTGGGATACGGCAGAAACGGTGCCGGAGCATGTCTTCGAAACGTTTGCGAAGAATGGCATGCTGCTGCCGACGCTACCGGCACCGCTGCCTGTGGAATGGCTGAAGAAGCTGGGCATTCATGAGATTCTAGGCACAGTGAAGGTCGAAGAGTGGGATTACCTGCACACAGCCATATACGCCGACGAGGTATGTAACTCCGTTGACGGACGCAGCTCGAATTGCACGGCTAACCCAGCACTAGATGGCTCGCACCGGGCTTGTCGGTCCTTCGGGTAGTCTCACTACTGGAATGTCGTTCGGTGTGCCGCCCATAATCAAGTTCGGTGACAAGCAGCTCCAAGAGCGTTTCCTCCCCGAACTCCTCACCGGCAAGAAGCGAACTTGCATTGCCATCACCGAACCTGAAGCCGGATCAGACGTTGCAAACATCACCACGACCGCTGTCAAGACACCCGATGGCAAGCACTACATCGTCAATGGCAGCAAGAAATGGATCACGAATGGCATTTGGTCGGAGTTCTCATCCATGGCTGTGCGCACAGGCGGTCCAGGGCCCTCTGGCTTGTCAATGCTTGTTGTGCCGTTGAAGGGATACCCAGGTGTCAATATGCGCAGACTCAAAGTTGGCGGTCAAGTTTCTGCTGGCACTACATTTATCGAGCTCGACGATGTCAAGGTACCAGTGGAGAACTTGATCGGCGAAGAGGGTATGGGCATGAAGTACATGTAAGAATATTCTACAACAGTCGAGGCTCGCATTTTGACAGAAGCAGCATGACCAACTTCAACCACGAGCGTCTCTCGATTGCCATTGGAGCCACACGCCAAGCGCGCGTTGCCCTCAGCGCAGCCATGGAATACGTAATGAAGCGAGAAGCATTCGGCAAGCCCCTCATTGACCAGCCCGTCGTACGACATCGACTCGCGAAGTGTGGTGCTTTACTGGAGAGTCAATGGGCATGGGTCGAACAATTTGTTTACCAAATGACAAAGCTTCCCAAAACAAATGCCGACATTGAGTTGGGTGGGCTTACAGCCATGGCGAAGGCACAGAGCGGAATTGTTCTAAATGAGTGTGCACAAACCGCACAGTTGCTATTCGGCGGAAATGGCTATACGAAGTCTGGGCAGGGTGAATTGATTGAGAGTAAGTTAGGCATACCATGCATTATGCAGCGAAGGCTAACACCTGTCGCTAGGGATCTATCGCGAAGTTCCAGGTATACGGATACCAGGAGGCTCAGAGGACGTTATGCTAGACCTTGGTGTGCGACAGCTGGTCAAGAACTTCAAGAGCAAGACAGCGGCGCTTCACAGGCCCTCGGGGTCATCAAAGCTTTAGGTACAACGAACAGTCAATCATCCACAAGGTCTGAAAATCTATGTCAGCAATCGTCTTAGGAAACAGCATAAAAGCAATGACAATTCGCGATGCTCACCGGCATGACGCACTGGTATCCATCCCGAGCAGACCTATCAACGTTTCTACTGTCGCACTTCTCGTGTTGCTACAGGGTGCCTTCAGCTTGCTGACGCTAATTTATAGAATCTAGACTATGGATCGACCACCAAACAGCCATCATGCATATCGCAGGACTATATTGGGGTATTCTTTGCGGAACGGCACCGGCCATTGACTACTGCAACCTGGAGCATGCGAGCGATAATACTGGTATGGTTGTAGAACGAACGCAGCTCGTGATGGCTACAGTTAGATTCACGATGTGTGGTCTCTACGTTATGATCCGACAGCGGACTCGGAGAAGCACCAGTGTTCTCTCATGTATTCCAATCTAACGTAAGCACAGTGTCTGTAAACGTACCGTGGCTTTACATGTGACGTTGTCTGTCCAATGTATTCAACATGCTCGGTGT
>Ga0265798_10001308_pt1 | contig 38874 bp, 38 predicted proteins | sample P3T30metagenome_FD_192430 | JGI IMG/M metagenome (GOLD analysis project Ga0265798, IMG submission 192430) | Plant litter microbial communities from East Loma Ridge, Irvine, California - P3 T30 | ecosystem: Environmental > Terrestrial > Plant litter > Unclassified | place: USA: California...
CTACCGCCTGCCCGCGCCGCTCGACCTGCGCGGCCTCTTCGAGCTGCAGAAGCTCGACCGTCCGCGGCTCAAGTACGCCAAGCACCTTCCGACCACCGCCGTCGACCTGCTGCCGGGCGAGCCCAACGCCAAGCCGGACCTCTTCTCGGCCATCGCGCGCGGCGACGTGCTCGTGCACCACCCCTACGAGTCCTTCGCCACGAGCGTGCAGGCCTTCCTCGAGCAGGCCGCCGCCGACCCGAACGTGCTCGCCATCAAGCAGACGCTCTACCGCACCTCGGGTGACAGCCCCATCGTCGAGGCCCTCATCGCCGCCGCCCAGTCGGGCAAGCAGGTGCTGGCCCTGGTCGAGATCAAGGCGCGCTTCGACGAGCAGAACAACATCGAATGGGCCCGCAAGCTCGAGAAGGCCGGCGTGCACGTCGTCTACGGCCTCGTCGGGCTCAAGACCCACTGCAAGCTCGTGCAGGTCGTGCGCCAGGAGGGCAAGCGCCTGCGGCACTACAGCCACATCGGCACGGGCAACTACAACCCCAAGACGAGCCGCATCTACGAGGACCTCGGCCTCTTCACCGCCGACGACACCGTGGGCGCCGACCTCAGCCGGCTCTTCAACGAGCTGAGCGGCTACGCGATCGAGAAGAAGTTCCAGCGCCTGCTCGTCGCCCCTCGCTACCTGCGCAAGGGCCTGCTCAAGCGCATCGACAAGGAGGCGCAGAACGCGCGCGACGGCAAGCCCGCCCGCATCCGCCTCAAGGTCAACTCGATGGTCGACGAGGCCATCATCGACGGCCTCTACCGGGCGAGCCAGGCCGGCGTGCCCGTGGAGATCTGGGTGCGCGGCATCTGCGCCATCCGCCCCGGCGTTCCCGGACTCAGCGAGACGATCCAGGTGCGCTCGGTGCTCGGCCGCTACCTCGAGCACTCGCGCATCTTCAGCTTCGAGAACGCGGGCTCGCCGACGGCGTTCATCGGCAGCGCCGACATGATGCACCGCAACCTCGACCGCCGCGTCGAGGCCCTCGTCGAGCTGCGCGACCCCGAGCACCTGCAGGAGATCGACGGGCTCTTCGAGGAGGCGATGAGCGACCGGACCTCGGCGTGGCGCCTCTCCGCGGACGGCACCTGGCTGCGCCGTCACCGCACTGATGAGGGCGAAGCGCTCTCGGACCTGCAAGATAGTGTCATGACCCGTATCTCCCGAAGGAAGCGCAACGCCCGATGACCCCCGGCGCAGCGGCGCACGTGGTGGTGGCGGCAGGCGCGGTCTGCTGGCGCGAGGTCGACGGCGAGGTGCGCGTGCTGCTCATCAGCCGGCATCGGCACGGCGACGTCTCGCTGCCCAAGGGCAAGGTCGACCCGGGTGAGATCCCGCCGGTCACGGCCGTGCGCGAGATCGCCGAGGAGACCGGCTTCGCCGTGCACCTGGGCGCACCGCTCGGCGTGAGCGAGTACCTGCTGCCCGGCGGACGGCCGAAGATCGTGCACTACTGGGCCGCCGAGGTACCGGAGGCGCAGGCTGCGAAGCCCTTCGTGCCCAACGAGGAGGTCGAGTCGATGGCCTGGGCCACGATCGACGAGGCCAAGGCGCAGGTGAGCTACCGGCACGACGCCGAGATCCTCGACCGCTTCGCCGCCCTCATCCGCAAGGGCGCGCTGCGCACCTTCGCGCTCGTCATGCTGCGCCACGGCACCGCGGTGCCGCACGGCTCGGTCGCGAACGACGCGGCCCGCGCCCTCGCCCCGCGCGGCGTCGAGCAGGCGCGCGCCATGGCCGAGGTCATCGCGTCGTGGGGCCCGCAGCGCATCGTCAGCAGCACCGCAGCACGCTGCCTCGGCACCGTCGCGCCGCTCGCGCAGCGCACGGGCCTCAAGGTCAAGCGCACCGACGACATCAGCCAGGACGCCTACGAGGACGGCACGAGCGACATCGACGGCGTTGTCGAGAAGCGCCTCGATCGCGCTGTCACCGCGGTACTCTGCAGCCACGGACCCGTCATCCCCGCGATCCTGCGCGAGATCGCGGAGTCCACGGGCGGCGCGTTCAGCGGCGACCTGCGCGCCGCGTCCGGCCTGCACACCGGCGAGGCCGTGATCGTGCACCTGCCGCAGTCGGCGCCGCGCTCCGGCGTCGTGGCCGTGGAGACCCACCGCTCGGCCTGAGGCCTTCGTGCGAGCGGATGCGCGCATCCGCTCGCTCCGTTGCGCCCGGGGACGCCGTTCCGGGAACGGCGAAGGGGCCCGGCACCCCTCGAGCCGGACCCCTCCGCTTCGGCGCGGGTCTCCCCTGCGCCGGGATCGTGCACCACGACGACCCCTGGTGGCGGCCCCTCAGCTCGGGACCGCCGCGGGAGCGACAGCGCGCTCCCGCCGTCCGATCAACCGAAGCGGCCGGAGACGTAGTCCTCGGTGGCCTGCACATCGGGGTTCGAGAAGATCTTGGTCGTCTCGGCGTACTCGATGAGCTTGCCCGGCTTGCCGGTGCCCGCGATGTTGAAGAAGGCCGTCTTGTCGCTGACGCGCGAGGCCTGCTGCATGTTGTGGGTCACGATCACGATCGTGTACTGGCTCTTGAGCTCCTCGATGAGGTCCTCGATCGCCAGGGTCGAGATCGGGTCGAGGGCCGAGCAGGGCTCGTCCATGAGGATGACCTCGGGCGAGACCGCGATGGCCCGCGCGATGCAGAGGCGCTGCTGCTGGCCGCCGGAGAGGCCGGAGCCGGGCAGGTTGAGGCGGTCCTTGACCTCGTTCCAGAGGTTCGCGCCCTGCAGGCTCTTCTCGACCAGCGCATCCTGGTCGCCCTTGCTCATGCGGGTGTTGTTGAGCTTGACGCCCGCGAGCACGTTGTCGCGGATCGACATCGTGGGGAACGGGTTCGGGCGCTGGAAGACCATGCCCACCTGACGGCGCACGAGCACGGGGTCGACGCCCTCGCCGTACAGGTTGTCGCCGTCGACGAGCACCTCGCCGTCGACGTAGGCGCCGGGGATGACCTCGTGCATGCGGTTGAGCGTGCGGAGGAAGGTGGACTTGCCGCAGCCCGACGGGCCGATGAAGGCGGTGACCGAGCGGGGCTCGATGGTCATCGAGATGCCCTCGACGGCCTTGAACTTGCCGTAGTAGACGTTGAGGTCGTTGACCTGGATGCGCTTCGACATGCTGGTTCCTGTGCTTTCCGTCAGCGCCCGAGCTTGGGCGCGAAGATCTTGGCCACGAGGCGCGCAACGAGGTTGAGCACCATGACGATGAGGATGAGGGTGAGGGCGCCGGCCCAGGCGCGGGCGATGGCCTCGTCCGGGTACATGCCGGGGCTCCGGTACTGCGTGTAGACGAACACCGGCAAGGTCGTCATCTGGCCGCTGAACAGGTTCGTGTTGAGGCCCTGCGTGATGCCCGCCGTGAGCAGCAGGGGCGCGGTCTCGCCGATCACGCGCGAGATGGCCAGCGTGACGCCGGTGGTGATGCCGGCGATCGAGGTGGGCAGCACGACCTTCATGATCGTGAGCCACTTCGGCACGCCGAGGGCGTAGCTCGCCTCGCGGAGCTCGTTCGGCACCAGGCGCAGCATCTCCTCGCTCGAGCGCACGACCACGGGGATCATGAGCACCGAGAGCGCCACCGAGCCGGCGATGCCCATGCGGATGCCGGGCTCGAAGAAGGCGACGAAGACCGCCGAGGCGAAGAGTCCGGCGACGATCGACGGGATGCCGGTCATGACGTCGACGAGGAAGGTGATCGCCTTCGCGAGGCGGCCGCGGCCGTACTCGACGAGGTAGATCGAGGTCATCAGGCCGATGGGCACCGAGATGACGGTGGCGCCGAGCGTGATGAGCAGCGTGCCCCAGACGGCGTGCACGGCGCCGCCGCCCTCGCCGATGATGTTGCGCATCGACGAGCTGAAGAACTCGGCGTCGAAGCGCGTGAGGCCGTTGATCAGCACCGTGTAGAGCAGCGATGCCAGCGGGATCAGCACGACCACGAAGGCCGAGACGACGAGCGCGGTCACCAGGCGGTCCATGGCCTTGCGGCGGTTCTCCGCGACGGTCGAGAAGACCGTCAGCAGCACGACGAAGAGCACGGTGCCGAGGAACATCGTTCCGCCGACGTTGAAGTCGCCCGGGTCGCCGCCGGTGTTCATGAGGGCGAAGACGCCGCCGACGAGCACCCAGGAGCCGAGGAGGATCGCCCATGGCGCCCACTTGGGCAGCTGGCCGGTCGTGAGGGAGTTCACGTGCGCCGTCGTGGCGCTGGTCGTGGCGGTCATCAGTTGGCTCCCGAGAAGGCCGAGCGGCGGTTGACGATGTACCGCGCGAGGGCGTTGACCGCGAAGGTGACGAGGAAGAGGATGAGGCCCGTCGCGATGAGCACGTTGACCCCTTCGCCGTAGGCCTCGGGGAAGGACAGCGCGATGTTCGCGGGGATCGTCGTCGGGTTGGTCGAGGTGAGCAGCTCGACGCTGATCACGCCCGAGACGGAGAGCACCATCGTGACGGCCATGGTCTCGCCGAGCGCGCGCCCGAGGGCCAGCATCGCCGCGGAGACCATGCCGCCGCGGGCGAAGGGCAGCACCGCCATGCGGATCATCTCCCAGCGGGTGGCGCCGAGCGCGAGCGCGGCCTCCTCGTGCAGGCGGGGGGCCTGCAGGAAGACCTCGCGGCAGATCGCGGTCATGATCGGCAGGATCATGACGGCGAGCACGAGCGAGGCGGTGAGGATGGTGCGGCCGGTCGCCGAGACGTCGCCGCCGAAGAGCGGGAACCAACCGAGGTTCTCGTTGAGCCAGACGTAGAAGGGCCGCACGATCGGCGCGAAGGTCGTGGCGCCCCAGAGACCGTAGACGACCGAGGGCACGGCGGCCAGCAGGTCGATCACGTAGCCGATGACGGAGGCGATGCGACGCGGCGCGTAGTGCGAGATGAAGAGCGCGATGCCGATGGCGAGCGGGGCGGCGACGATGAGCGCGAGCAGCGCGGCCCAGATCGTGCCGAAGACGAGCGGGCCGACGTACTCGATGAACGACTGACCGCGCAGGATCGAGACGTCGTCGGGGTCGACCGTGAAGGCCGGGATGCTCTGGGTGATCAGGAAGAGCGCGACGGCGGCGAGCAGCAGCAGGATGACGATGCCGGCGCCGACTGCGGTGCCGGAGAACACTCGGTCGCCGAGTCGTCGCACGCCGCGCTGAGCGGTTCGGGCGGGTGACGCAGTGGTCATGGGGTGGAGGTCCTTCCCGGGATCGGGCCCGGTGGTGCGGAAGGGGAGGGTCGTGCGGCTCGCCGTGCGAGCGGGTGGGCCCGGCGGTTCGCGAGGAACCGCCGGGCCGCCGGGTTCAGCTCGATCAGCCGATCAGCGCGATGGCCGACTCGACCTCGGTGCGCAGCTCGTCGGAGATCGGCGCGCTGCCGGCCTCGTCGAGGCCGACCTGCTGGCCCTCCTCGCTCGCGATGTAGGAGAAGTAGCCGGCGACGAGCTCGGCCGTCGCGGCGTCCTCGTACTCGACGCAGCCGATGAGGTAGCTGATGAGGGCGAGCGGGTAGACGCCGGCCTCGGTGGTGGTGCGGTCGAGCTCGATGGCGATGTCGCCATCCGTGCGGCCCTCGACGCGCGGCGACGCGTCGATGAAGGCGGCGACGGCGTCGGTGGAGTACGGCACGTACTCCTCGCCGACCTTGACCGAGACCTTGCCGAGCTCGCCGGCGCGCGAGGCGTCGGCGTAGCCGATGGTGCCTTCGCCGCCCTCGACCGCGGCGACCAGGTTCGAGGTGCCCTCGGCCGACTCGCCGCCGGTGAGCGGCCAGACGCCGTCGGCCTCGTTGGTCCACGCCTCGGGCGCGACGGCCGCGAGGTAGTCGGTGAAGTTCTCGGTGGTGCCCGAGTCGTCCGAGCGGTGCACGGGGGTGATGGCCGTGTCGGGCAGCTCGACGCCCTCGTTCTGGTCGGCGATCGCCGGGTCGTTCCAGGTGGTGACGGTGCCGTTGAAGATGTTGGCGATGGTCGCCGCGTCGAGGTTGAGCTCGTCGACGCCCTCGAGGTTGAAGATGACGGCGATGGGCGAGACGTAGAGCGGCAGCTCGACGATCTCGTCCGAGGCGCACGCGGTGAAGCCGCCGGCGGCGAGCTCCTCCTCGTTGAAGGCGCGGTCCGAGCCGATGAAGGGGCTGGCGCCGGCGAGGAAGTTCTCGCGGCCCGGGCCGGAGCCGGTGCCCTCGTAGTTGATGGTGACGTCGGGGTTGTCGGTCTGGAACGCGGTGAGCCAGGCGAGCTGCGCCGACTCCTGCGAGGACGCGCCGGTGCCGTCGAGCTGGCCGGAGAACGAGCTCTCGGGGGCCTCGGACGAGTCGCCGGGGGTGGCCTCGTTCGAGGCGCAGGAGGCGAGGAGGAGGGTGCCGGTGAGGCCGAGGGCGGCGAGCGTGCCAACGCGCTTGATGTTCACAGAGTTTCCTTCGGGTGCGTGGTTGCAGGTGGGGGCCGGTGCTGACCCGTCGGCGACGTTACGAAGGGGATGTGTCGCGACATGCCCGCGACGGTGAACGGGAAGTGAACGGGCGGCGAACTCCGCCCGACCGCACGCGCGGCGGGGTCGGGATCGGGATCGCGCGGGGCCTCGCCGTCGGCGCGGCTGCGACGCCGCGATCGGCTCAGCGGCGGCGCAGCGTGCGGCGGATGTAGCCGGGGATGAGGCGGCGGTGCGAGACGCCGGTGCGGCGGGCCAGGATCTCGCCGAGCGTGACGCCGGCCGCGAGCGCCAGGCCCGTGAGCCCGGCCTGCAGCAGCAGCTCGAAGCCCGCGGTCGGATCGTCGCCGGTCACGAGCGCCAGCATGCCCCGGTAGATCGCGAGCCCGGGCAGCAGCGGCACGATGCCGCAGATCGTGAGCACGATGGCGGGGATGCGCAGGCGCGGGCCCAGCGCCTCCGCGGCGAAGCCGATCACGAGCGCTCCGAGCGCGCTGGCCGCGGCGGGCGCCATGCCCGTACCGCCGAGCAGTATCGCGCTGACGAAGGCGATGGCGCCGGTCGCTCCGGCGAAGAGCGCGGTGCGCAGGCTGGCGTACGACGCCATGGCCCAGGCCGTCGACGCCGCGGCCGCGCCGAGCACCTGCACGCCGACCGGCCAGGGGCCCACCGGCAGCTCGTCGAGCACGAGGCCGACGCCGAGCCGGCGCGCCAGGTCGAGCACGGCGCCGATGCCCACCACGATGCCGATCGTGAGCAGTGCGACCTCGACGAGCCGGCCGCTCGCCGTGACCGGGAAGCCGTTGATCGCGTCGTCCGCGGCGCCGACCAGCGAGCCGCCGGCGAGCAGGACCACGATGCCCGAGGCCACGATGAGCGCGGGCGGCAGCGCCGAGACCTCGAAGGGCAGGTGCGGGGTGACGACCGTGACGACGATCGCGACCGTCGTGGCGATGGCGGCGCCGGTGAGCTGCAGGAAGAACACCGGCAACTTGAGCACGCCGAGCACCCGGAAGGCGCTGTCGATGAGCGCCGTCGTGGCCGCCGCGAGGATCATCGAGATGAACCCGCCGCCGAGCAGCACCGCCACCGAGGCGGCCATCGCCGCCAGCAGCAGCGTGACGAGCCCGCGGCGGTAGGTGCGCGGCGCGGCGAGCACCGCGTCGAGCCGGGCGTGCGCGGCCTCGAGGCTCTCGCGCACCTCGTCGCGCGCGCCGGCGTCGACGGAGGCCTCGGCCGCTGCCGGCACGACGGCGCCGTCGCGCACCAGCTCCTCGACGATCGTGACGACCCGGGCCAGCCGCTCGAAGTCGGCCGCGGGCGCGGCGACGACGCGCATGACCGTGACGCCGGGCATCCGCTCGGTGCCGTCGTGGGCGACCATGATCGATGTGAACGTCAGGTCGACCTGGCACTCGAGCTCGTAGACGCGGCAGACGCGGCGGATCGCATCCGTCACCTCGGCGGCCGGTGCGCCCAGCGAGAGCATGGCCTCGCCGATGCGCACGGCCAGCTCGAGCACCTCGCGCACGGGCCGTTCGACGGCCGGCGCCGGCACGCGCACCGGGGCGAGCGCCCCGACCCCGCCGACGACCTTCCGGAGCACACCGCGCAACCTCACGCCGACCACCCTACGAGCGGATGCGGGCGGCACCACCCGGCGTCCGGCCGGGGCTCAGCGGCGCACCGGCCGGCACGGGGCGGCGGCGCGCTGCAGGACGCGGGCTCAGCCGAAGCGGCCGGAGACGTAGTCCTCGGTGGCCTGCACGTCGGGGTTCGAGAAGATCTTCGCGGTGTCGGCGTACTCGATGAGCTTGCCGGGCTGGCCGGTGCCGGCGATGTTGAAGAACGCCGTGCGCTCGCTCACGCGGCTGGCCTGCTGCATGTTGTGGGTCACGATCACGATCGTGTACTCGCTCTTGAGCTCCTCGATGAGGTCCTCGATCGCGAGCGTCGAGATCGGGTCGAGCGCGCTGCAGGGCTCGTCCATGAGCAGCACGTCGGGCGAGACGGCGATCGCGCGCGCGATGCAGAGGCGCTGCTGCTGGCCGCCGGAGAGGCCCGAGCCCGGCAGGTTGAGGCGGTCCTTGACCTCGTTCCAGAGGTTCGCACCGCGCAGGCTCTTCTCGACCAGGTCGTCCTGCTCGCTGCGCGACTGGCGCCGGTTGTTGAGCTTGACGCCGGCGAGCACGTTGTCGCGGATCGACATCGTCGGGAACGGGTTCGGCCGCTGGAAGACCATGCCCACCTGGCGGCGCACGAGCACCGGGTCGACGCCGGGACCGTAGAGGTCGTTGCCGTCCACGAGCACCTCGCCGTCGACGCGCGCGCCCGGGATGACCTCGTGCATGCGGTTGAGCGTGCGCAGGAAGGTGGACTTGCCGCATCCGCTCGGACCGATGAAGGCGGTGACGCTGCGGGGCTCGATGACCATGTTCACGCCCTCGACGGCCTTGAACTGGCCGTAGTAGACGTCGAGGTCGTTGACCTGGATGCGCTTGGACACGAGGTTCCTTCCTTAGCGCCCGAGCTTCGGGGCGAAGATCTTCGCGACGAGGCGCGCGAGCAGGTTGAGCAGCATGACGATGAGGATGAGGGTGAGCGCGCCGGCCCAGGCCCGGTCGATGTACGCCTGCGCGTCGACGCCCTGGCTGATGTACGAGTTGTAGACGAACACCGGCAGGCTCATCATGTCGCCGTCGGTGAGGTCGTAGTTCATGCTCTGCGTGAAGCCGGCGGTGATGAGCAGCGGCGCCGTCTCGCCGATGACGCGGGCGATGGCGAGCATGACGCCCGTCGAGATGCCCGCGATGGCGGTGGGGATGACGACCTTGAGGATCGTGCGCCACTTGGGCACGCCGAGCGCGTAGCTGGCCTCGCGCAGGTCGCGCGGCACGAGCTTGAGCATCTCCTCGCTCGAGCGCACCACGACCGGGATCATGAGGATGCTGAGCGCCACGGCCCCCGAGAGGCCCATGCGGGACCCGGGGCCGAAGAGCAGCAGGAACAGCGAGAAGGCGAAGAGGCCGGCGACGATCGAGGGGATGCCGGTCATCACGTCGACGAAGAACGTGATCGCCCGGGCGAGCCAGCCGCGCCCGTACTCGACGAGGTAGATGGCCGTGAGCAGACCGATCGGCACCGAGATGAGCGTCGCCGCGGCCGTGATCTCCAGCGTGCCGACCACGGCGTGCAGCACGCCGCCGCCCTCGCCGGTGACGTTGCGCATCGACTCGGTGAAGAAGGTGATGTCGAAGCGGGCCGCACCGCGGCCGACGACCGTGACGATGAGCGAGATCAGCGGGGTGAGCGCCAGCAGGAAGGCGGCCACCACGAGGTTGCGCATGAGCCGGTCCTTGGCCCGGCGCGGGCCCTCGACGACGCGCGAGAGCACGACGAGCAGCACGAGGTAGCCGAGCACCGTCGTGATGACGAAGGCCGGCACCGGGAACTCGGCCCGCTCGGCGGCGGCCGTGAGCCCGAGGCCCACGCCGAAGACGACGGCGGCCGCGGCGAAGACCGCGAGGTTGGCCCAGCGCGGCAGGCGGCCGGCGGTCAGCGGGTTCGCCCGCGTGATGGCGCTCATCAGCCCACCGTCCGACGGTTCACGTACCAGCGTGCGAGCGCGTTGACCGCGAGCGTGATGACGAAGAGCACGAGGCCCGTGGCGATGAGCGTGTTGACGCCCAGGCCGTGCGCCTCGGGGAAGTTGAGGGCGATGTTGCTCGCGATCGTCGCCGGGTTCTGCGTCGTGACGAGCGCGAAGGAGATGACGGTCGCGGGCGAGAGCACCATGGCCACCGCCATCGTCTCGCCGAGTGCGCGGCCGAGGCCGAGCATGGCGGCCGAGACGATGCCCGGGCGGCCGTAGGGCAGCACCGACATCGTGATCATCTCCCACTGCGTGGCGCCGAGAGCGAGCGCGGCCTCCTCGTTGAGCCGCGGCGTCTGCAGGAACACCTCGCGGCACATGGCGGTCATGATCGGCAGGATCATCACGGCCAGCACGATCGCGACCGTGAGCATCGTGCGACCGGTGCCGGATGCGGGCCCGGCGAACAGCGGAATCCATCCGGCGTTCGCGGTGAGCCAGTCGGCGAGCGGCACGGTCGCGGGGGCGAGCACCTGGATGCCCCAGAGGCCGAAGACCACGGACGGCACGGCCGCGAGCAGGTCGATGATGTAGCCGAGGCCGGCGGCGAGGCGGCGCGGCGCGTAGTGCGAGATGAAGAGGGCGATGCCGATCGCCACCGGGATCGCCATGGCCAGCGCGAGCGCGGCGGCCCAGACGGTGCCGAACGCCAGCGGCAGCACGTAGGCGAGGAAGGACTCCCCCTCGTCGGTGCCCTGGATCAGCGCCGGCAGCGCCTGCGCGATGAGGAAGATCGCGACCGCGGCGAGCACGATCAGGATCAGGGCGCCGGCCCAGCGGCTCATCCCCGCGAAGACGGCGTCGCCGAGGCGGCGGCCGCGCAGGGCGGCGTCGGTGGACCCGTTCGTGGTCGCGCTCATCCGTCCGCTCCGATCGATCGCACGGCCTCGCGCACGCGCTCGGCGGTGGCCTCGGCGAGCGGCGCGGAGCCCGCGCTCTCGGCCGAGCGGGCCTGGCCCTCCTCGCTGGCGACCCAGGAGGCGTAGTCCGTGAGGAAGGCTGCGTCGCCCGCATCGCGGTACTCGCTGCAGACGACCATGTAGGAGACGAGCACGAGCGGATACGACCCTGCCGGGCCCGTGCGGTCGAGCTCGATCACGAGGTCGTGCTCGTCGGCGCGCTCCGCGAACGGGCTCGCGGCGACGGCGGCCGCGGCGGCCTCGTCGCTGAAGGAGACCCACTCGCCCTCGACGAGGATCTGCGCCGAGGAGAGGCCGCCGGCGCGCGAGGCGTCGGCGTAGCCGATCGTGTTGCGGCCGTTGCGCACGCCCTCGACGACACCGCTGTTGCCCTGGTTGCCGTCGGCGCCGGCGAAGCGGTACGCGTAGGTGTCGCTCGGCTCCTCGGTCCAGACGTCGGGCGCGGTGTCGTGCAGGTACTCGGTGAAGTTCTCGGTCGTGCCCGAGTCGTCGGAGCGGTGCACGACGGTGATCGGGGCGTCCGGCAGCGCGGCCTCGGGGTTCAGCGCGGCGATCGCCGGGTCGTTCCAGGTGCCGATCGTGCCGTTGAAGACCGCGGCCATGGTGTCGGGATCGAGGCGCAGGTCGTCGACGCCCTCGACGTTGAAGATGACGGCGATCGGCGAGATGTAGACGGGCAGGTTGAGCGCGGTGGCGCCGTCGGCGCAGCTGACCAGCGGGCCCTCGTCCTCGTCGAGCGCCGCATCCGAGCCGGCGTAGACCGTCCAGCCCTCCACGAAGTTCGCCCGCCCCGCACCGGAGCCGACCGGCGAGTAGTTGATCGTGACGCCGGGGTAGGCCTCCTGGTACCCGGAGATCCAGGCAGCCTGCGCGGCCTCCTGGGCCGAGGAGCCGCTGGCGTTGAAGCGGCCGGAGGGGCCGTCGTAGTCGGCGTCGACGCCGGGTTCGTTGGCGGCGCATCCGCTGAGCAGGAGACCTGCTGCGGCGAACGTCGCGAGGAGCGCGCGGGCGCGTGGCAGAGCGATGACCGATCCTCTCGTCGCCGTGTGGGGTGCCGTCGGGACGACCCGACGTGAACAGCGTCCCCAGTCTAGGTAAACGGGAGGTGAACGGAAGCCGACGGCGGTACAGCTCGTGCGCGCGGCGGAGGCGCGGACGGCACGCACCCTGGGAGTCCCGGAGACGCCGCTCATCCGCTCCTAGCCTGCGGGCATGACTGACTTCGGCTACACCCTCATGACCGAGCAGAGCGGTCCGAAGGAGCTCGTCGGCTACGCCGTCGACGCGGAGCGCATCGGCTTCGACTTCGCCGTCTCGAGCGACCACTACTCCCCCTGGCTCGTCTCGCAGGGCCACGCCTCGCACGCCTGGACGATGCTCGGCGCCGTCGCGCAGGCGACCGAGCGCATCGGGCTGATGACCTACGTGACGGCTCCGATCATCCGCTACCACCCGGCGATCGTGGCGCAGAAGGCCGCCACCCTGCAGCTGCTGGCCGACGGCCGCTTCACGCTGGGTCTCGGCTCGGGCGAGAACCTCAACGAGCACACGGTGGGCGAGGGCTGGCCGGCCGTCGCGGTGCGGCAGGACATGCTCGAGGAGGCGGTGCACGTGATCCGCGCCCTGCACTCCGGCGAGCTGGTCACTTGGGAGGGGCAGTACTTCCGCGTCGACTCCTCGCGGATCTGGGATCTGCCGGAGGGCGGCGTGCCGATCGGCATCGCCGTCTCGGGCGAGAAGAGCGTCGAGCGCTTCGCGCCGTTGGGCGACCACCTCGTGGCCGTGCAGCCCGACGCCGCGGCGGTGAGCGGATGGGACGCCGCCCGCGTGGGGCTGCCGGCCGGTCGCAAGATCGGTCAGATCCCGATCAGCTGGGACCCGGATCGGGAGCGCGCGATCGAGCGCGCACACGAGCAGTTCCGCTGGTTCGGCGGCGGATGGGACGTGAACGCGGACCTGCCGACCACGAAGGGGTTCCAGGCCGCGTCGCAGTTCGTGCGCCCCGAGGACGTGGCCGCCTCGATCGCCTGCGGTCCGGATCTCGACGCGATCGCCGAGAGCTTCGCGCCCTTCGTCGAGGCCGGGTTCACCGACATCGCGCTCGTGCAGGTGGGCGACGAGGCGCAGCAGCGCTTCCTCGACGAGGCCGCGGGGCCGCTGCTCGAGAAGCTGCGGGCGCGCTACTCCTGAACGCGACGAAGGCCGGGCCGCCCCGCGGGGCGCCCGGCCTTCGTGCTGGCGTTGCGGGTCAGGTGGCCTGCAGCAGGATCGGCGCCGTGGTGGGCGCCTCGGAGCCACCGGCCGGCTCGACCGTGATGCCGATGACGTCGCCCTGGTGCAGCTCGCCGTCCATGACCGCGGCGGTCTCGCCGTCCTCCATGAGGCCGGCCGGGATCGTCTCGCCGTCGCGGATCATCCAGAGCTGGTAGACGAGGTCGTCGGCCAGCTCGGGCATGTCGTCGCTCGTGATCGCGGCGCTCGCGAGCTCCTCGCTCCAGAGCACGCTGACCGGGGTGCCGTCCGTGGCCGTGGCCTCGACGCGCTGCAGGTCGTCGGCGTCCTCGAGGGCGCTGATGGCCTGCTGCTGCTCGCTCTGCGGGTTCAGCAGTCCGGTGCCTCCGGCGACGCCGACGCCGAGCACGACCACCGCGGCTGCGGCGGCGAGCATGGCGACGGGGCGCGACCAGCGACGCGCGGCCTTGGAACCGGCAGCCGGCTCGATCACGTTGCCGCCGAGCGTCGACGCGCCCACGAGCACGTCCTCGCGCGCGCGCTGCGTGGTCTCGTCCGATGGCGCAGGGTCCTCGGCGGGCAGCTGCGGCGTGCTGGCGATGGCGGCGAGCAGGTTCGCCCGCAGCTCGGGGCTCGGGGCGACCGGCTCGGTCGCGCTGCCCAGCAGGGCAGCCGTGTCACCGAACTCCGCCGCCTCGGCGCGCGCGTCCTCGGAACGGTGCAGGTACTGCTCGTACCGGTTCCGCTCGTCGGGCGTCAGGGCGCCGAGCGCGTACGCGCCGGCCCAGCTGCCGTAGTCCTCGTCTTCTCGCGCGCTCACGGCACGACTCCTAGCTCGTCTCGTAGTCTGATCATCCCGTCTCGCAGCCGCGTCTTCACGGTGCCGATGGGGATGCTGAGTTTGGCGGCGATCTCGCTGTGGCTGAGTCCGCCGTAGTAGGCCAGCTGCACGGCTTGGCGCTGCAGCTCGGTCAACCGGGCCAGCGCCTTGGCGACGCGCTGGTGCTCCACGCTGACCTCGACGGCTTCGCTCACCTGGTCGAAACCGGGCTCGTAGTCGCGGATGCCGATGCGCACATCGCGGTCGCGGCTGGACTGCGACGCCCGCACCCGGTCCACCGCACGGCGGTGGGCCATCGTGAGCATCCAGGTGACCGCTGCGCCCTTGGTGGGCTGGTAGCGGGTGGCCGTCTGCCAGATCTCGAGGAACACCTCTTGGGCGACCTCCTCGGACTGCGAGTGGTCGATGAGCAGTCGCTTGATCAACCCGAGCACACGCGGAGCCGTACGGTCGTAGAGCTCGGCGAATGCCGCTCTATCGCCGGAGGCGACCGCGGTCAACAGGTCTTCCAGCGAGGCGGGCGCCTGTTCGACGCGTTCCGGTTCCCTCGTCATGGTCACCAGCATGTCAGGCCCACCTCCATTCCAGCTCTCGCGGCGCGAAGCCTCTCGGTCGACGTCCCGGTCGGGGGCCGTTGACAGGTGTTCGGAGGAACGGCCGCAGGGGTTTGGGCCGTCTTCGCGGACGGCTCGCGGAGCCGTCGATCAGAGCGGATGCGCGAGGCCCCGGTCGGGCGGGCGGCGAGCGTCCTCAGGCGGATGCGCTGGACTTCCGCCGGTCCTGGGCGAGCGCGGCGCGGTGCGCATGCCGGGCATGAAGAAGCCGGGCCGCTGAGAACGCCTCACGGCGGAAGGCCGCTCGAAGCGGCGAATATTGGAGCCCGGGGTTACAGCGGCCCGGCGAGATCCAGTGTAGCGAGGGGTGCCGCGGCACGCGATCCGGTCCGCGGTGCGCGAACGGTGCGCGGCTCGGGCGTTGCGCTGCGCTGCCATGAACGGGCGCCGGAACGACGATGTGACTTGCGCACGCGAGTCACATCGTCGTTTCGATGCCCGGACACCGCGCGGCGCACGGGCGCCGGTCAGTCGAGGGCGGCGTCGTTCCAGAGGTGCGCGGCGGCGGTGAGCTCGTCGGCCATGGTCGTGAGGCGCAGGGCGCGGCGGGTGAGCGCATCCGCTCGTGCCGGCTCGGTGCCCTCGACGTCGTTGGCGACGCTCGTGGAGCCGCGGGCGGCGAGGCGGCAGAACGACGCCGCGCGCTCGAGCGCGATGGCGAGGTCGCCGTCGAAGACGCCGCGCAGGATGAGGTCCGAGAGCTCGAGCACGTCGGCCGGGCCGGCCGGGTCGGCGGCGCCGGCCACGACTGGGTCGATCGTGCCCAGCTCGTCGACGCCGCGCTGGAAGAGCCAGCTCGACTCGGTTGCGTCGTGCGTGATGAAGGCCCGGGTCAGGTAGACGCGCCAGAGGGCGCCGGGCAGGGTCTCGGGCCGGCTGTGCGACCAGAGCTCGGCGACGGTCTCGAGGCCGTGCTCGTCGGTGAAGTGCACGAGCCGCTCGACGACCGCCGGGTCGGAGCCGGCCCGCACGCGGGAGAGCAGCGCCTGCGCGGTCTCGTGCGCGGCGCGGCTGCGCTGCGCGGGGTCGGGCGCGCCCTCGAAGACGTCGAAGCGGTGGCCCGCCATGAGCGTGGGCTTGTGGAAGTCGTCGGCCATAGGTGGACCAGGGTACGCCGACCCGAGCGGATGCGGGAGCGGTTCGCCCAGGGCGTGCGCGCCGCCGCCCGGTCCTCCTCGAACCACTCGCCGCTTCGCCAGAACGAAGGAGATCGTGGCGACGCGCCGGGGCTCGGAGCCTCTGACGCGGGGTGTCGCGAGAATCTCCTTCGTTTTCGTCGGCTACCGCCCCGACGTTAGAGCAGGTCTAGTCTGCGGGCCGCCTGCTCGAGGTCGTCGCGGAAGCGGTCGAGAGTGGCGAGCGTGTAGAGCCCGTCGATCTCGCCGCCAGCCCAGAGCGCGTGGATGCGGCGCAGGTCGGACTGGCGGCTGAGCCAGCCGATGCCGTCGACGACCGCCATGACGTACTGCGTGGGCTTGCGCACGCTCGCCATCTCGACGATCTCGCGCACGGCGTCGCCGAGCTTCGAGCCGGTGGAGTCGAAGCCCTTGGCCGCGACGGCGATGACGGGCTCGTCGCCGCGCATGACGAGCAGGTCGGCCGGGGCGTCGTGGCCGCGCCCCTGGAACCGCGTGCGGGTGCGCACCTCGAGCCCGAGCCCGACCGCGATCGCCTCGATCTGGTCCTCGATGCGGCGACCGGAGCGGCCGGCAGCCGCGGCCCGGGCCCGCGAGCCGGCGCGGGCGACGAGCAGGTCGCCGAAGGTGAAGGTGGCGGCGCGGTTGGCCGCGAGGGTGCGCACGAGGTCGTACTCCTCGTCGAAGAAGCGCACGAGGGCGACCGGGTCGCGCAGTGCCAGCTGGCGCGCGCTCGTCGTGGCGAAGCGCTCGCGCAGCACGTTCTTCATCCGCTCCTGCGTGAGGCCCACGACGAGCCCCAGCAGCGCGGCGTCCTCCGGGTTCGCGACGGCCCAGGCGGCGAGGGACTCCGCGTCGACCGCGTCGAGCTCGGCGAGCGCCGCCGCGCCCCAGCGGATGCGCTCCGACTCCTCGGTGGTCGCCAGCGGGTCGACGTGCACCGAGAGCCGGCCGAGCGAGCCGAGGTACTCGTCGAAGCCGGGCACCGCCATCAGCGCGCCACGAAGATGAACTCGGAGACCGCCCGCCGGGTGGCCGCCGCGTGGGTGCCGAAGGAGTAGGAGTGCGCCACCGGCAGCACCTCGACCGCGGGCTTGACCCGGCGCAGCAGCGCCTCGATGGTCTCGGCGTCGGGCACGGAGTTGCTGGAGTAGGAGAGCACGATGGTGCCCGCGTCGGAGAACTGCTCGAAGGTGCGCTCGAGCGCGGCCTCGACCGTGCGCCGGTAAGCGAAGGGCGTGAAGCGCTTGGCGATCTTCTTGGTCTTGGTCTCGGGCATGATCTCCTGCCCTCGCCAGTACGTGGCCAGGCCCTGCAGGAAGTGGTACCGCTTCATGTAGTCGGCGTCGTCGCTCGGCGGCGCGTAGGGAGGGTCGAGATACACGAGGCTCGGGTCGGCGACCGCGAGCTCGGTGACGTCGCCGCACTGCGCGAGGTGCCCGGCGCCGCGGTCGAAGACGGCCGCGTTGTACTCGGCGGCCCGCTCGACGAAGTGCTCGCGCAGAGAGAGCCTGAGGTCGCGGCGACCGTCGTCGTACCGCGAGGAGTCGGTGAAGGTGAAGACGCCGCGCGGCTGCTTGCGGGCCGCCGACAGCACGAGCGCCGAGATGGCGAGCGCGCGCTCCGCGCCGACGAGCAGGTCGATGTGCGACCAGGCGCTGTCGAGGAAGCGGCGGTCGTCGGCGTCGAAGTAGAGGCCGTCGAAGGTGCTGGCGATGAAGTCGCGGTCGTCGAGCGGCTCGCCGGCGATGCGGGCGATCAGCTCGTCGCTCAGCCGCTCCCCCTGGTTGACGACGACCGCCTCGGCGATCGCCGTCGGGAACGCGAGGAAGTCGTTCGAGACGACGCGGTAGCCCTGCGCCTTGAGCAGGTAGGACACCACGCCGCTGCCCGAGAAGGCGTCGACCGCGGTGCCGCCGCCGGACTGCTCGAAGACCTCGGCGAGCGGGCGCGCCAGGCGGTACTTCGAGCCCATGTAGCGCAAGCGCGGGAAGCTCGTCACCTGCTGCAGCGCCCGGTCGACGGAGCTCGGCGTGGCCGAGTGCTCCGCGAAGGTCATCCGCTCATTCTGCCCGATCGGGGCGGGTCGGCCCACGCCGCGAGCGGGCGCCGTCAACGTGCGGAGAGCGGATGGCGGCATGCGGCCAGTGTGCCGGGGGCCGCCGACATCGCGGCGGCCCGCATCCGCTCAGCCCTCGTCGGGCGTCGCGGTGCCGACCAGGATCGCGCGGCCGAGCACGTGGCCGATGGCGGTGAACTGCAGCGCGGCGGGGCTCGCCTCGGGCGGCAGGTCGAGGTGCTCGACGTCGAGCGCCGTGGCGGTGAAGAAGTAGCGGTGCGTGCCGGTGCCGGCGGGCGGCGCGGCACCCGTGTAACCGGTGCCGCCGAGCGAGTTGCGGTAGCGCAGCACGTGCTCGGGCAGGCGGATGCCGGCCTCGAGCTCGGTGAGCCCCGCCGGCAGGATGGCGAGCCAGTGCCAGAAGCCGCCGGCGATCGGGGCGTCGGGGTCGAAGACCGTGAGCAGCACGCTCTTGGTGCCCTCCGGCAGCGGTCCGATCGACAGCGACGGCGAGATGTGGCCGCCGTGCGCCCAGGCACGGGTCGGCAGTGCGCCGCCCTGCTCGAAGTCGGCGCTCGAGATCTCGAACGACGGGGCGGGGATGGCGTTCTCGTACGGGTCGTAGCCCATGGGGGTCCTTCCGGTCGGGAGCCCCCAGTCTGCCGCGCCCGCCCGGCGCGCACCCGGACGCCCGCCGGGAGTCGCCCAGCGCGGGCCGACGCGCGGCTGCCAGAATGCCGGGACGGTACGGCGAGGGGATGCGGGCATGGCGCAGGACACGGGACGGCTGCTGGTCACCGGCGGGGCGGGTTTCATCGGCGGTGCCGTCGTGCGCGCCGCGCTCGACGACGGCTGGTCGGTGCAGGTGCTCGACTCGCTGCGCGAGGACGTGCACGGTGCGGCGGATGCGGCCCTGCCGCCCGGCGTGGAGCTGCTGCGCGGCGACGTGCGCGACGACGACGTGCTCGACCGCGCGCTCGACGGCGTCGACGCCGTGAGCCATCAGGCCGCCAAGGTCGGCCTCGGCGTCGACTTCTCGGACGCACCGGACTACGTCTCGAGCAACGTGCTCGGCACCGCGCAGCTGCTCGCGGCCATGGAGCGCGCCTCGGTGCGCCGGCTCGTCGTGGCCAGCTCGATGGTGGTCTACGGCGAGGGCGCCTACCGCGGACCGGGCGGCGCCGCGCGACCCGCGGCGCGCACCGTGGCCGACCTCGACGCCGGGCTCTTCGACCCGCGCGACGCCGACGGCGCCGTGCTCGAGCCGGGCGTGATCGACGAGGACGCGGCGCTCGACCCGCGCAACGCCTACGCGCTGAGCAAGCTCGCGCAGGAGCACCTCGCCGCCACCTGGGCGCGCTCGACGGGCGGCCGCGCCGTCGCGCTGCGGTACCACAACGTGTACGGCCCGGGCATGCCGCAGAACACGCCCTACGCGGGCGTCGCATCGCTGTTCCGCTCGGCGATCGAGCGCGGCGAGGCGCCGCGGGTCTTCGAGGACGGCGCCCAGCGCCGCGACTTCGTGCACGTGGCCGACATCGCCGGCGCGAACGTCGCCGCGCTCGCCGCGACCGGCGACGAGCGCTTCGACGAGCACGCCGGCTTCCGCGCCTTCAACGTCGGCAGCGGCGTCGTGCACACGATCGGCGACCTCGCGGAGGCGCTGAGCCGGCACGCCGGCGGCGCGCATCCGATCGTCACCGGGCAGTACCGGCTCGGCGACGTGCGGCACATCACCGCCTCCTCCGAGCGGATCGCCCACGAGCTCGGCTGGAGGGCGCGCGTGGGCTTCGACGAGGGCATGGCCGAGTTCGCGACCGCCCCGCTCCGGGCCGCCGTGCGATGAACGCGGGCCTCCTCGGCTGGATGCGGGCTGGACGCGCGCGGCGCGCCGGGCCGAAACGGCGAGGGCTCCGAAGCACCCCCATGCAGTCATCCCAGGGGCACACCGTCGACGTCGTCTTCCCGGCGCTGAACGAGGAGCGGGCGCTGCCCCGCATCCTCGGCGAGCTGCCCCCCGGCTACCGCGCCATCGTGGTCGACAACGGCTCGACCGACCGCACCGCGGCGGTGGCCGCGGAGCTCGGCGCGCTCGTCGTGCACGAGTCGCGCCGGGGCTTCGGCGCCGCCGCGCACGCCGGCCTGCTCGCGGCGACCGCACCGATCGTCGCCTTCTGCGACGCGGACGCCTCGATGGACCCCCGCGACCTGCCGAAGGTGGTCGACCCGGTGCGCTCCGGCGAGGTCGACCTCATGCTCGGCCGACGCCGCGCCACGAGCCTGCGCGCCTGGCCGCTGCACGCCCGCTTCGCCAACGTCGTGCTCGCCCTCCTCATGCGGCGGGCCACCGGGGTGCGCCTGAACGACCTCGGCCCGATGCGCGCGGCCCGCCGCGAGCAGCTGCTGCGGCTCGACCTGCTCGACCGGCGCAGCGGCTACCCGCTCGAGATGGTGCTGCGCGCCTCGGGCGCCGGCTTCCGCATCCACGAGATCGACATCCCCTACTCGCCGCGCGAGGGCCGCTCGAAGGTGACCGGCACGGTGCGCGGCACGATCAACGCGGTGCGCGACATGTCGCGGCTGCTGGCCGCCGAGGGCGCGCGACCCATCCCCGAGACGGCACGGCTCCGAACCTCCGCCATCAACCGGGAGTTCAGCCAGCACGAGGAGGCGGCACGATGACCGCACTGATCCTGATCGCCAAGCCGCCGCTGCCGGGTCGCGCGAAGACGCGCCTGCATCCGCCGCTCACCCTCGAGGAGGCGGCCGACGTCGCCGCGGCGTGCCTCGCCGACAGCCTCGAGTTCGCGCGCAACTCTCCCGCCAGCCGCCGCATCCTGCTCTGGGACGGCGACGAGGCGCCGGCCGGCTCGCAGGGCTTCGACGTGATCCGCCAGGTCGAGGGCACCCTCGACGTGCGCCTCGGCGCCGTCTTCGACGCCGTCGACGAGCCCTGCGTGCTCATCGGCATGGACACCCCGCAGCTGCGGCCCGCGCACCTCGCGATGCCCCTGGACTTCTGGCCGGACGACGCGGATGCGGTCATGGGCCCCGCGAACGACGGCGGCTGGTGGTCGCTCGGCTTCCGCGAGCCGAACGGCGACCTGCTGCGCGGCGTGCCGATGTCGCAGGACGACACCGCCCTGCATCAGCGCCGCCGCATCGAGGCCGCCGGCCTGCGACTGCACGAGCTGGCGACGCTGACGGATGTGGACACCTACGACACGGCGATCGAGGTCGCCGAGGCGAACCCGCTGACCCGCTTCGCCGCGACGTTCCGCTACCTGGACAGCCGACTGCCGCTCTGAGCGTGCGAGGCTGAGCACCGGCACATGGGCACCGAGGGGGTGGGCGGCGTGGAGCGGATCGAGACGACGGCCGCGCACGCGGGCCGCCCGGTGCGCGAGCCCGGCGCTGCGCTCAACGCCCCGCTCGTGCTCTCCTCCACCTTCCACGCCGGCGGCGAGACCGGCTACGCCCGCGCCGGCGGTCCGGCCTGGGAGCCCTTCGAGGCCGCGGTCGCCGCGCTGGAGGGCGCTGCGGGCGCGGTCTCCTACGCCTCCGGCATGGCCGCCGTGCACGCCGTCATCGACCTGCTGCCCCGCGGCGGTGCCGTCGGCGTGCCGCGCGGCGTGTACTTCGAGGCCGCCGAGGCGCTGCGCCGGGCCGCGGGCGACGGGCGCTTCACGGTCGTCGAGCTCGACGGCTCGCTCACGTCGCCGCAGGCCCGCGCGGCGCTCGCCGACTGCGACGCGGTGTGGGTCGAGAACCTGACGAACCCGCTGCTCGAGGCGGTCGACGTGCGCGCGGTCGCCGCGGCCATCCGCCCCGGGGGCATCGTCGTCGTCGACAGCACGCTCGCGACGCCGGTGCTCGCGCATCCGCTCGCCGACGGCGCCGACATCGTGCTGCACTCCGCGACCAAGCAGCTCTCCGGCCACTCCGACGCGCTCATCGGGGTCGCCGCCGCGAACCGGCCCGAGCTGCTCGAGGCGTTGCTGCGGGCGCGCACGGAGCGCGGTGCGGTGCCGGGCGCCCTCGAGGCGTTCCTGGCGCTGCGCGGCCTGCGCACCCTCGCGCTGCGCGTCGAGCGCGCGCAGTCGAACGCCGCCGAGCTCGCGGCCCGGCTCGAGGGCCATCCCGCCGTCGAGCGGGTGCGCTGGCCCGGCTGGGGCACGCTCGTGGCGATCGAGGTGCGCGGCGGCGCGGCGGCGGCTGAGGCCGTCGCCGATCGCGTCGCGCTCTGGACCCACGGCACGAGCCTCGGCGACGTGACCTCCCTGCTCGAGCGCCGCCGCAAGTTCCCGAGCGAGTGCACCGATGTGCCCGAAGGGCTGCTGCGGCTCTCGCTCGGCATCGAGCACGTCGAGGACCTCTGGGCCGATCTCGACGGGGCGCTGCGGAGCGGTCGCCGGACCGCCGCGACGCGCGACGACGCCGGCGCGGCACGCGGCTGAACGGGGCGTGGCGGGCTCCCATCGGATTCCACCAGGATGAGCCCATGCACGACGGTGCGCGCAAGCGCGATATCCAGGCCGAGGCCCGCGCCTCGGTCCGCGGCGTGCTGCTGCTCGGCGACGCGCGCGGACTGCTCGAGGGGCTGCGCCGCGGCGTGCTCGAGGAGGGCCTGACGCTCGTCGCCCCCGGCGTCGAGGGCGCCCGGGCCTCGCTCGCGCTCATCGCCGTCGAGGCCCCGCGCGGCACCTCGGCCCTCGCGAACGCCGTCGCGCTGGTCAACCTGCACCGGGCCTCGCTCGAGGACGACGCGACGGCGATCGTCATCTCCCGGCGGCGCGCGGCCCGCATCGCCCCCGCCCGACTGCAGCGGCTGCTCGGGCCGGAGCTGCTCTTCCAGGCGGAGAGCGCACTACCGGCGCCGCTGCGGCCCCGCATCTCGATGTGGACGAGCATGCGCTTGAACGCCGCGCGGGGTGCGCTCGCGACGGCGGGCATCAGCCTCGCGCGGTTCCCGGTCGCCTGAGCGGACCGGGATCGAGCGTCGGCGCGCTCCGCGCAGCATCGAGGCGACGAGCATCGCGAGTCCGCCCGCGATGAGCACGACCGCCCCGACGTCGGCGAGCGACTCGCCCGTCCAGACCGCCAGCACGAAGACGCCCACTGCGACGAGCGCGACGGGGAGTGCGATCCTCATCGACGCTCCGGAGCCCGCGCAGCCTCGCTGCGGCGGTGGCGGCGGTTGGACCAGGCCATCACGATCACCACAGCGACTCCGCTCAGCGAGCCGACGACGCCGGCCCGGACGAGCACGCCGGTATCGCTGACGATGCCGGCTTCCAGCGCGGCCCAGCCCAGCCCGACGAGCAGGGTGACGCCCGCGGCGGCCCAGAGGATCGCGGAGGTGATCTTCGCGGTTCGATTCGCCATGCCTCGACGCTAGGCGCGCGGCGGAGGAGGGGCCGCGGCTCTGCGGGACCGCGGAGGCGGCGGTCACCGGACGCCCAAGCGAGCCGGACGCGTGCGTCGCGGGCCGCAGGTGTGACCGCTCAGGCCGCGTCCGCTCCCGACCGGCTGGGCGCATCCGCTCGCCGCGCGCTGCGCGATCGCAGCAGCACGACCGCGATGCTCGCGGCCGTCACCAGCGCGAGGCCGGCGTAGAAGCGCAGCAGGTTGCCGGCGTAGTCGAGCGGCAGGATCGTGGGGTTCGCGCTGCCGATGCCCTGCTTGAGGATCTCGGGCACCACGAGGGCGGTCATGAGGGCGGCGATGACGAGGGCGCCCTGCACGATGAGGATGACGGCCACCGGGATGCGGCGACCCGCGCGGCGCAGCAGCAGGTGCACCCCGAGCACGACCGGGGCGATCAGCCCGTCGTGGATGACGAGCGCCCCGGCGAACCAGAGCGCGATGCCGAGGTAGCGGGCCGGGTTGACGTCGTTCAGCAGCACGATGCCGCCGAGGCCGATGACGAGCACGCCGACGACGATCAGGGCGATGCGGATGCGGGTGACGGCGGTCATTCGATCACCTCCAGTCGGCTGAGCCACTTGGTCTGCAGCACGCCCGGGCGACCGGGCGAGATAATGCGCGCCGGGTAGCCGTGGTCGATGTCGAGCTCGTCGCCGTTCAGCTCGAGCGCGACGAGGGTGAGCTCGTCGCGGGCGAACTCGGGGCCGATCTCGCTGACGCCGTACGAGCTGTTCGTCTCGAGGCTCACGGCGCGGATGCGCGCATCCGCCGGCGCCTCGACCAGGTCGAGCAGGTCGCTGAGCCGCACGCCGGTCCAGGTGGCCATGCGGCTCCACCCCTCGACGCAGGCGATCGGCAGGTCGACGGTGCGCTGCTCGAGCTCGCGCAGGGCCTCGCGGTCGAGCACGATGCGCCGGGCGCCGGCGACGACGGAGAGCGTCCATCCGGCCGACCGGGCTAGCTGCACGACCTCGGCGTCCTCCGCGGTGCGGTTGACCGGCAGCCCCTGCGGGCCGACCCGGGGGTCGCGCGGGGCGAAGAGGTTGAGCGGCTGCAGCGGCGCGAAGGACTGGCCGGCGGTGGTGAGCGCGACGACGGCCGACCCGGCGCCGACCGTGGCGAGGAAGGCGCGGCGGGAGGTGGTGCCCGAGCCGTCCATCCAGCGGTGCACCCGGCCCGTGACGCCGGACGTGGCCGCGACGGGCTTGCGCGGCTGCTTGCGCCAGTGCCGCAGGATCACCGGCAGCTTGACGCCGATGTGCACCGCGAGCGAGCCGATCACGACGAAGGAGAGCGCGTAGTGCGTCTGCCGGAAGGGGAAGGCGAAGAGCTGGTACCACTGCACCGTGTTGATGAAGCCGATGGTGATCTGCACGAGCGAGGACGCGACGAAGAGGGCGATGGACGCCCGCTCGAGGAAGTGCGGGAACGAGCGCACCGGCGGGGTCTGGAAGAGCTGCGGGTAGACGACGTGCAGCTTGCCGAGGATCAGCGGGAAGCAGATGATTCCGGCCGTGATGTGCAGCCCCTGCGTCCACTGGTAGAGCTGCACGGGACGAGTCGGGAAGACCATCCACGGCAGCGGGTCCTGCAGGAAGTGCGAGTACAGCCCGGTGCCCATGCAGACCAGGAAGGCCAGGCCGAGCAGGCGACCCAGCACGACGGCCATCCGCGCGGTGCGCTCCGGCGCGGCGAGCGCGGCACGGTAGGCGGTCATCGTGCGACCGGCGACGGCGATGGCATCGCGTGGCGTCATCGTCGACTCCGTTCGGTTGCTCGTGGACTCCGACTCAGGTTCGGAGCGGAACGGCGATAGGACAGGATGGGCCGCATGCGCGCGCCCCTCACCGTCATCCTGCTGGTCGCATCGACGGTGCTGACGGCTTTCTCGGTCGCCGCACTGCCGTACTACTTCCGCACCGACCGGGTGACCCTGCCCGCGATCACCGCGGTGCTCTGGCTGCTCTTCGCCGCGTCGCTGTGGGCGCTGCGCGGCGTGCGCGGCCGGGCGGCCGTCGCGATCGTGCTGCTCGGCGCCGTGGCGCTCGGCGGGGCCGCGATGGCCGGACCGCCGAACACCAGCACCGACTCGGCGCGCTACGCCTGGGACGGCATCGTGCAGAACGCCGGCATCTCCCCCTACGCTCACGTGCCCGCCGATCCGGCGCTCGAGGAGCTGCGCCCGGAGTGGCTGTTCCCCGAACCCGTGATGGAGGCCGACGGCGAGCTCGGCTGCGAGGGGCAGCGCATCATGACCTTCGAGGAGGTCGGCACCGGCGAGGTGCTCTGCACGGCGATCAACCGCGCGAACGTACCGACCATCTACCCGCCGGTCGCGCAGGCGGCCTTCACCGCGGTGCGCTTCCTCGTGCCGGTCGAGGCCGAGTACTGGCCCATGCAGGCGCTCGGCCTGCTGATCTCGCTGGCGATCACCGGTCTGCTGCTGCGCGCGCTGCACCGCGCCGGGCGCGATCCGCGCTGGGCGGCGCTCTGGGCCTGGTGCCCGCTCGTGGCCACCGAGGCCGTGACCAACTCGCACATCGACGTGCTCGGCGCGCTGCTGCTCGTGCTGGCCACGATGGCGGCCGCCTCGAATCGGCGCTGGCTCGCCGGCATCGCGCTGGGCGCATCCGTCGCCACCAAGCTCATCCCCGTGATCGGCGCGCCGGCGATCGCCCGACCGGGCTGGTGGCGCATCGCGCTCGCCGCCGTCGCGGTGTTCCTGCTCGTCTACATCCCCGCCGTCGTCAGCGACGGACCCGGCGTGCTCGGCTACCTGCCCGGCTACCTCAGCGAGGAGGGGTACGAGTCGGGCGAGCGCTTCATCATGCTGAGCTGGCTGGCGCCCGGGCTCGGCGCCACCGTGCTCGCGGGAGTGCTGCTCGCGGTCGCGGCGGTGCTCGTCTGGCGCAAGACCGACCCTGCCGACCCGTGGCTGGGGCAGCTGATCCTGATCGGCGTCGTGCTGCTCGTGGTGACCCCGCGGTACTCCTGGTACGCGCTGCTGCTGCTGCCGATGATCGCGATGACGGGGCGCTGGGAGTGGCTGCTCGTGCCGCTCGCGTTGACCGAGCGACTGCTCTTCCCGGACGTCGCCGCGGCGCGCATCGCGGTCGTGCTGGCCATCGTCGGGGTGCTGATCGGCACCGTCCGACGGGCCCAACCTGGATGGAACCTGCGTGTGCTCGACGAGATCCGGCACCCGTTCCGACGCCCGAACCGCACAGAGAAGACCTGGTCAGAGGCGCATTCGAGCTGATTCGACGGCCGCGATGGCGAGCGGATGAGGGAACGGATTCGCAAGATCGCGCAATCCGATCCCGCGGGGTGAGCGAACTCCCCATTGTCCGCAAGTCACCGCACACAGAGGATCACGACCATGCGCAAGATCTACAAGTCCACCATCGGCATCGCCGCCGCCGCAGTGCTCATCGGTAGCCTCGCTGCCTGCTCGACCCCCGCCGAGGAGGAGTCCACGACTCCCGAGAACTCCCCCAGCGCCGAGGCCCCCGCGGCCGACCCCGAGCCCATCGCCCAGCTGACCAACCTCGACGGCGTCGACACCCAGGTCACGCTCGACGCCGGCTTCGTCGAGGCGCTCACCACCCTCGGTCTCACCCCGGGCGTGCTCGGTGGCGCCACCCTGACGGACGGCGTGCTCGCCTTCCCGATCACCGGCGGCGACGTCGACTACTACGACCCGGCCGAGGACTACCGTCCGTACGTGCAGGGCTCCGTCGAGCACGAGGGCTCCGGCATCTCGCTCACCGCTGGCGACACCGTCGTCGAGCTGACCGACTTCGTCATCGACCCGGGCACGTCGCGTCTGACCGGCACCGTCACCGCCAACGGCGAGGTCGTCGGCGAAGATGTCTTCATCTTCAACCTCGACGGCTCGACGCTGAACCCGGCCGAGGCCGACGCTGACGGCAACACCGTGCTCGAGGGCACCACGGTCCTCATCAGCGAGGACGCCGCTCCCCTGCTGAACAGCACCTTCAACACCGACGCCGTGACCGACCAGCTCGTGGTCGGCATCGCCAAGATCACCGCCCGCTCGGGTTCCTGATCACCCCGGCGATCACAGCATCGCCACCTCTGAGGGCCCGCCGCGCATCGCGCGGCGGGCCTTCGGCCTGCATCCACCGGCTGCTACAGCCGGTCCGCAAGACTGAGGGCGTCTCGAGGAGGGCTCCGTGACCAGCACCATCGCGCGCCGCCCGGCGCTCGACCGCCGCAGCGCACTGCTGCGCTGGGCACCCGCGCTCGTGGGAGCGCTCGCCACCGGCGTCGCGCTGATCGGCGCCACGGTGCCCTCGGTCTGGTACGACGAGGCCGCTACCGTGACCGCCGCGACCCGCGGCTGGGACGGCCTCTGGGCCATGGTCGCCAACGTCGACGCCGTGCACGCCGCCTACTACCTGCTCATGCACGGCCTGTTCGAGCTGGTCGGCTACTCGCCGCTCGCCCTGCGCCTGCCCAGCGCCCTCGCCGTCGGCGGCACCGCCGCCCTGCTCGTGCTCCTCGGCCGCCGGATCGGCGGCCAACGTCTCGGTCTGCTCGCCGGCCTCGTCTTCGCCGTGCTGCCGCGCACGCTCTGGATGGGTGCCGAGGGCCGCTCCTACGCCATCGCCGCCCTGCTCGTCACCGCCAGCACGCTCGTGCTGCTCATCGCCCGCGAGAGCCCGCGCCGCCGCTGGTGGATCGGCTACGCCGGCCTCGCCGCGCTCTCGATGGTCGTCTTCGTCTACTCGGCGCTGGTGCTGCTGGCCCACGCCCTCGCGGTGCTCGCCGGCTCGCGCGACCCCGCGGGGACGGCCTCCCGCCGCCGCTTCGCGCTCGTCGCCTCGGGCGCGCTGCTCGCCGTCGCCCCGCTCGCGCTCGTCATCGTGCAGCAGCGCGGCCAGGTCGCCTGGCTGCCGAGCATCGACGGCGACACCCTGCAGGCCGTGCTCGTGCAGCAGTGGTTCGGCGGCGACCGCTTCTCCTGGCCGAGCGGGCCGGTCGACCTGATCGCCGCATCCGCCGGCTGGGCCCTGCTGCTCGTCGGACTCGTCGCGCTCCTGCGCCGACGCGGCGGCTCGGGGCCGCTGGTGCTCGCGCTGGTCGCGCTGCCCACCGCCGTGCTGCTCGCGGCCACCGCCTTCGTGCTGCCGCTCTACAGCCCCCGCTACCTCACCATGAGCCTGCCCTTCGTGGCGCTCGCGATCGGCGCCGGCATCGCGGCCCTGCCGGGAGGCCGCCGGCGCTGGCTCGCGCTGGCACTGCTCGTCGCCATCGGCGCCGGCTCGCTCGCCGCGCAGCGCGACCCCGAGGCGAAGGAGGGAACCGCCTGGCCCGAGGTCGCCGCATGGATCACCGCCGATCGAGCGGATGCGGGCGAGACCGCCGTCGTCTACGGCCACCTGCGCTTCCACGGCCGGGCGACCGCCGAGGTGATCGCGCAGGCCTACCCCGAGGCCTTCGCCGGCATGACGGATGCGACCCTCGCGCGCAGCGCCGCGGACGCGGGCACGCTGTGGGCCGAGCGCACCCCGATCGCCGACTCCTCCGCGAGCCTCGACGGCGCGCAGCGCACCTACCTCATCGGCAGCGAGGTGCAGCACGACCTCGAGGACCAGGCGCTCGTCATCGACCGGGCGGGCTTCACCGAGACCGAGCGCGTGCGCATCGGCCATGTCGTGATCGTGCGCTTCGACCGGGGCTGAGCCCCGGTCTCGACCGCCGCGCGGTCGCGGTCAGCGCAGCTGCAGGGTCAGCGCGCCTGCGGTCAGCGCTCGAAGCGGCGCACCACGACCCGGTCGCCCTCGAGCACCGCGGTCTGCTGCCAGCCCTGCTCCGTCAGCCGCGCCAGCACGCCGTCGAGCTCGCCCGGCTGCTCCGCGCCGAGCAGGTAGACCCGGTCGACGTCGCCGAGGCGCGCCGGGCCCTCGTCCAGTGGCACCCGCTCGTCCCACAGCCACGCGGTCTCGGCCGCGGAGCGATCGACGGTCGCGTCCTCGAGCCCCGCGAAGGCCGCGGGGTACGCCGTGGCGATCACGTCGGTGCGGAACCCGGCCGGGTAGTCGAGGCGGCCGTGCAGCACGGCGGCCGGCGCATCCGCTCGGTCCTCGGCGATCCAGGCCGCGGCCCGCGACCACGGGGACGGATGCGGGGCCGCGACGTTCGCCGCCAGCGCGCCGATCCCCAGCGCGACGACCACCGCGACTGCGGCGATGCGCAGCGGCCGGCGCGGCAGCGCGGCGATGCCGACGGCGATGGCCAGCGCCACGAAGGGCAGGCAGAACGTGAGGTAGCGGCCGGTGTAGAGCGGGGTGCGCAGCGAGGCCAGCAGCACCAGCGCGGTCGGCAGCACGAGCAGCGGCAGCAGCAGCGCCGCCGAGCCGTCGCGGCGGCGCAGCAGCACGACCGCACCGCACAGCAGTGCGGCCGCCAGCAGCACTGCCGTCCAGCGCGCGGCCTCCGGCACCGGCCAGGAGAAGCCCCCGCCGAACCACTGGCCCGCGAGCACCTCGCCGAAGGTGCCCGGGTTGATCGGCGGCAGCCAGGAGAGCTGCCCGCGCTGGCGCACGGCGAGCAGCGCGAGCGGCGAGACCGCGACGGCGCCCGCCCCGGCCGCGACGATGAAGCGCAGGCGACCGGCCGGATGCGCGCCCGGGCCTCGCAGCAGCACGAAGAGCGCGTGGCCGATCACCACGATCGCCGAGTAGGCGAAGAAGCCGACCGCCGCCGCCGCGATCGCCGCGTAGGCGATCCACCAGCGGCGGCTGCGCTGCTCGCGCGCGATGAGCAGTACGAGCGTGAGGGCCGTGACGGCGAGCGTCGCGAGCGCGAAGCCGCGGCCCTCGGCGCCGATCCAGAGCGTGCGCGGCAGGGCGAGGAAGACGAGCGCGGCGAGGACGCCGGACCGCAGCGCGCCGCCGCTCCGACCGCTCAGCCGGGCTCCCAGCGGCACCAGCAGCGCGGTCGTGGCGCCGACGGCGAGCGCGCTCGGCAGGCGCAGCGCGAAGGCGCTCACCCCGAGGACCTCGAGGCTCAGCCGGGAGACGGTGTAGTGCAGCGCGTGCACGGCATCGACCACGCCGAGCAGCCGGGCGAAGTCGAACCAGCTGCGCGTGGCGGCCGAGATCGACGCGGCCTCGTCGTACCAGAGCTCGTAGACGGTGCCCGCGACGAGCGCGAGCGCGGTCGCGACGACGCCGAGGCTCAGCGCCCAGGCGGTCGCGGCGCGGGTCTCCGGTGCGCCGCGCAGTCGCGGCGCACCGGAGCCCTCAGCCCCTGAGGGGCTGGGCTCAGTCGGTGCCGGCGTCGAACGCGGCGCGGTTGTTCGCGGCGTCGAGCGCATCCGTCTCCTCGATGCCGGCGATCGCCGCGGCGCCGCCCTGCTCCAGGTCGCCGATCAGCTTCGCGGCGTCGCCGGTGAGCAGGCCCTGCGCGGCGTACTGCTCGAGGCGGGTGCGGCTGTCGGCGATGTCGAGGTTGCGCATCGTGAGCTGGCCGATGCGCTCCTCGGGCCCGAAGGCGGCCGAGCCCACGCGCTCCATCGAGAGCTTCTCGGGGTGGTAGCTCAGCGAGGGGCCCGAGGTGTCGAGGATCGAGTAGTCGTCGCCGCGGCGCAGGCGCAGCACGACCGTGCCGCTCACCGCCGACGAGACCCACTTGACGATCGACTCGCGCAGCATGAGCGACTGCGGGTCGAGCCAGCGGCCCTCGTACATGAGGCGGCCGAGGCGGCGGCCCTGCTCGTGGTAGGTCGCGAGGGTGTCCTCGTTGTGGATGGCGTTGACGAGGCGCTCGTAGGCGGTGTGCAGCAGCGCCATGCCCGGGGCCTCGTAGATGCCGCGGCTCTTGGCCTCGATGATGCGGTTCTCGATCTGGTCGCTGATGCCCAGGCCGTGACGGCCGCCGATGATGTTCGCCTCGGTGACCAGGGCGACCGCATCCGCGTACTCGACGCCGTTGAGCGCGACCGGGCGGCCGGCCTCGAAGGTGATCGAGACGTCCTCGGTCGCGATGGCGACGTCCTCGCGCCAGGGGGCCACGCCCATGATCGGCTCGACGATGGTGACGCCCGTGTCGAGGAACTCGAGCTTCTTGGCCTCGTGGGTGGCGCCCCAGATGTTGGCGTCGGTCGAGTACGCCTTCTCGGCGGAGTCGCGGTAGGGGAAGCCGTGCGCGACGAGCCACTCGCTCATCTCGGTGCGGCCGCCGAGCTCGTTCACGAAGTCGGCGTCGAGCCACGGCTTGTAGATGCGCAGGCTCGGGTTGGCCATGAGGCCGTAGCGGTAGAACCGCTCGATGTCGTTGCCCTTGTAGGTGGAGCCGTCGCCCCAGATGTCGACGCCGTCCTCCTTCATGGCCTGCACGAGCAGGGTGCCGGTGACGGCGCGGCCCAGCGGCGTGGTGTTGAAGTAGGTCTTGCCGCCCGAGCGGATGTGGAATGCGCCGGTCTGCAGGGCCGCCAGGCCCTCCTCGACGAGCAGCTCGCGGCAGTCGACCAGGCGGGCGATCTCCGCGCCGTACTCGGTCGCGCGCGCGGGCACCGCGTCGATGTCGGGCTCGTCGGGCTGGCCGATGTTGGCGGTGTAGGTGCAGGGCACCGCGCCCTTGTCGCGCATCCAGGCGACGGCCACCGAGGTGTCGAGGCCGCCGGAGAAGGCGATGCCGACGCGCTCGCCGACGGGGAGGGAGGAGAGGACCTTGGACATGCTTCCACCTGGAGTGTTTCGTGCGGGGGCTGGATGATCGTGCCCCCGGTGGGGCTCGAACCCACGACCCGCGGATTAAAAGTCCGATGCTCTGCCAACTGAGCTACAGGGGCGACCGCCACCATCCTAGGCGGCGCGGGACGCGTGCGCCGTCGGGGGTCGGCCGTACAGTCGTGCTCGTGACGACGACCGCCGCACCCCGGGTGCTCTCCTTCTCCTCGGTGGCGTTCGTCGCGGTCGCCGCCGCGCACCTCGTCAGCCTCCTGCCGGGCACCCCCGAGGCGCTGAACCTGGCCACGAAGCCGGCCATCGTGCCGCTGCTCGCCTTCGCCGTCTTCGCCGCGATCCCGGGCCGCCGCCCGCCCTCGCTGCTGCTCGCGGCGCTGACCGCCTCCTTCGTCGGCGACCTGCTGCTCATGGTGCCGGGCACCGAGTGGTTCCTCGGCGGCGTCGCCGCGTTCCTCGTGGCCCAGGCGCTCCTGCTGGCGCTGCTGCTGCCGCGCACCGCGGGGCGTCCGCTCGTGCTGCCCGTCGCCGGCTACCTGGTCGTGTTCGCGGGCCTGCTCCTGCTGCTCGGCCCCGCCCTCGGCGGCCTGCTGCCGGTGCTCGCCGTCTACGGCGCGGTGCTCTGCGCGATGGGCGCCGTCGCCAGCCGCGGCGGCCTCGTGCTCGCGCTCGGTGGCGCGAGCTTCGTGGTGTCGGATGCGCTGCTGGCCATCGCGAAGTTCCTGCCGGGATGGGACCAGCCGGTCGTGCACATCGTCACGATGGCCACCTACTCCGCGGCGCAGGCGCTCATCGCCCTCGGCGTGCTGCGGCTCGACTGGCGTCGGGCCGGTGCGCCGCGCGCCGTGCCCGCCGACGGTGCCGAGCACCACGGGCGGCACGCGCTGTGAGCCGATCGACCCGACGGCGCCGAGGCGCCGCGCTCCCCGCCGCGCTCGTGGGCGCGATCGCGCTCGTCGTGCTGCTGGCGACGCAGCTGGGCGGGATCGAGCTCGGGGGCTCCGCAGAGGCCCCGGCCGCATCCGATCCCGTCGCGATCGCCCCCGCCGAGCCGAGCGGCCTCACCGCCATCGAGGCGCTGGCCGCACTCGAGGTGAAGGGTCCGGCGCCGGCGACGGGCTACGACCGCGAGGGCGGCTTCGGCACGGCCTGGCTCGACGTGGACCGCAACGGCTGCGGCACCCGCGACGACGTGCTCGCCCGCGACCTGACCGGCATCGATGCGCCGGGCGGCTGCCGGGTGCTCAGCGGCGAACTGCTCGACCCGTACACGGGCGAGTCGATCGCCTTCGTGCGCGGGCAGGACACCTCGACCGCGGTGCAGATCGACCACCTCGTGGCGCTGCAGAACGCCTGGCGCACCGGCGCGCAGCAGCTCGCGCAGGAGGACCGGGTGGCGCTCGCCAACGATCCGCTCAACCTGCTGGCGGTCGACGGGCCGACGAACTCGGCGAAGGGCGCCGGCGACGCGGCCACCTGGCTGCCGCCGGCCAAGGGCATCCGCTGCGAGTACGTGGCCCGGCAGGTCTCGGTGAAGGCGGCCTACGGGCTCTGGGTCGTGCCGGCGGAGCGCGACGCGATCGCGCGGGTGCTCGAGGCCTGCCCCGAGCAGCCCGCGTACCGGTCGTCGCTCGCGTACTGAGGCGGCGCCGAGCGGGCGCTGCGGATCGCGACGACTCAGGCGAGACCGACGAAGAGCAGCGGCAGCAGCACCGCGCCGAAGGCGAGGATCACGAGGATCCAGCCGAACAGCGTCAGGAAGCTGATGACGATGCCGGCCCAGGCGAGGCCGCGGCCGTCGGGCTCGCGGCGCAGGCCGACGATGCCGAGCACGAAGGCGGCGATCGGGGCGATGAAGGTCCAGCCGAAGAAGACCGAGGCGATCGCGATGATCAGGCTGGCGACGGAGAGGCCCCGACCCGGGGCGACGGTTGCGGTGTTCTGGCTCATGCCCACCACGTTAACGAGCGGATGCGGGGGCGCACCATGGTGCTGGCCCCCGCATCCGCTCGGTGGTCACCTGGCGGTGTAGCCCACGCCCCAGCTGGCGCTGAAGCGCTCGCCGGGCTCGAGCCACTGCAGGCCCTCGCCGGTGTTCAGCGCGTTCGGCGGCGCGGTCATGGGCTCGAGCGCGATCGCGAGCTCGGGGCCGTCGGCGGTCGGGAAGGTCTCGGTCGTGTACGCCTGCAGCCAGCCGAAGACCTCGTCCTGCCAGAGGTCGAGCACGCCGTCGGGGCCGGCGACGGTGCTCACCGTGCGGCCTGCGTCGACCGCGAGGCCGCCGAAGGCGTCGTCGAGGCTCAGCTGGCCGAGCGCCTTGCCGGCGCGCAGGTCGTAGCCGCCGTCGACCGGCACGGTGCCGGTGGGGATGAGGCGCTCGTCGACGGCGTAGCGGATGTCCGCCGGCACGGTGACGACCAGCTCGGACTTCGGCGTCGCGCCGAGCCGGAAGAACGGATGCGTGCCGAAGGCCACCGGGGCGCGCCCGGTCGACAGGTTGCGCGCCGTGTAGGTGACCGTGAGCCCCTCGTCGCCGAGCGCGTAGCGCGCCTCGATGTCGAGGGTGAACGGCCAGCCGTGCTGCGGATGGATGCGGGCGACCAGCGAGATCGACGACTCGTCCTGGTCGATCACGCGGTACGGCTGGAAGCGCAGCAGGCCGTGCAGGGCGCTGCCGGTCTTGGGCTCGGTGATGTCGAACTGCAGGGTCTCGCCCTCGTGGGTCCAACGCGAGTCCTCGACCCGGTTCGGCCATGGCGCGAGCGTGATGCCCATGCCGGACGGCGGCTGCGACTCCTCGGGGAAGGTCTCGACCAGCTCGATGCCGTCGACGGCGAGGTGGCGCAGGCCCGCCGCGACCTCGGTGACGATCGCGCTCCAGCGGCGGCCGTCGGCGGCGGTGCGGGAGAGCAGGTACTGCTCGCCGGTGGCGGGGATCATAGGGGGCTCCTTCGACGCCTGGGCGCGGGGCTCCGCGCATCCGCCCCCAACGCTAGCGCCGACGCCGGGATGATGCGGAACTTTGCGTTCTGATCGATTTCGATCGTATGCTGCGCGGGTGACCTCCACCGCTGCGGGCATCCGCATCACCGCCGATACGCTCGCCGACGGCCGCGACATCATCTACTTCGACGACGCCGGCAGCGCGCTGCCCGCCGCGCGCTCCGCCGATGCCCGCGAGCTCGACCCGCGCCCGAGCACCGCGCACATGCGCCAGGACGTGCTGACCGGCGAGTGGATCACCGTCGCCGCCTCGCGCTCCAACCGCGCCCACCTGCCGCCGGCCGAGCTCGACCCGCTCGCCCCGCAGACCGCCAGCAACCCCAGCGAGGTGCCGAGCGACTACGACGTGGTCGTCTTCGAGAACCGCTCGCCGTCCTTCGGGCCCGCGCACCACGCGATCGACGGCGTCGAGGAGATCGGCTTCGAGCGCTCGCTCGAATCGGTCGGCCGCTGCGAGGTCGTCTGCTTCTCCCCCGCGCACGACGGCAGCGTCGCGAACCTGCCGACGACCCGTGTCCGCACCATCATCGAGGCCTGGGCGCACCGCACCGAGGCGCTCAGCGCGCTGCCCGGCGTGGTCCAGGTGTTCCCCTTCGAGAACCGCGGCCAGGCCATCGGCGTCACGCTGCACCACCCCCACGGGCAGATCTACGCCTACCCCTACGTGACCCCGCGCACGCAGCAGCTGCTGCGCTCCATCGAGCGGATCGGGCCGGACCTGTTCCAGCAGCTGCTCGAGCGGGAGCAGGCCTCCGAGCGCGTGCTCATCCGCGGCGAGCACTTCACCGCCTTCGTGCCCTTCGCAGCGCGCTGGCCCCTCGAGATCCACCTGCTGCCGCACCGGCACGTGCCCGACCTCGCCGCGCTGAGCGACGAGGAGCGCGACGAGCTCGCCGAGCTCTACCCCCGGCTGTTGCGCGGCCTCGACGCGCTCTACCCCGACCCGACGCCGTACATCGCCGCCTGGCATCAGGCGCCCGTCGCGCACCGCGACACTGTGCGGCTGCACCTCGAGATCACCTCACCGCGGCGCGCCGAGCACAAGCTCAAGTTCCTCGCCGGCTCCGAGGCCGCGATGGGCGCCTGGGTCGGCGACCTCGTGCCGGAGCAGACCGCCGCGCAGCTGCGCGCGGTGCTGTGATGATCGCCGCCGTGTCCGCTCGCTCGCTGGGCCGTCGCCCGCTCGCATCCGCTCGTGGTTCGGTTTCCCGACCGCTCGCATCCGCTCGTCCCGCCTGGAGAACCGCATGACCGACACCACCGCCCGCGCCGTCGCCGGCTTCCGCGAGGCCTTCGACCAGGAGCCCGACGGCGTCTGGTCGGCGCCCGGCCGCGTCAACCTCATCGGCGAGCACACCGACTACAACGAGGGCTTCGTGCTGCCCTTCGCGATCGACCGGCGCACCGTCGCCGCCGTCGCGCTGAGCGACGACGGACTGCTGCAGGCCGGCACCACCGCCGAGCCGGGGCTGCAGTCGCTGCCGATCGAGGGCATCGCGGTGCCGCTGCCCGAGTGGTCGGCGTACCCCTTCGGCGTGGCCTGGGCGCTCGGCGCGAAGAGCGGCGCCCGCATCTACCTCGACTCGGACGTCCCCGTCGGCGCCGGGCTCTCGTCGTCGGCCGCCGTCGAGTGCTCGGTCTCGACCGCGCTCGACGAGCTCTGGGGGCTCGGCCTGTCGAAGCCCGAGCTCGTGCTGCTCGGCCAGCAGGCCGAGAACGAGGCCGTCGGGGCGCCCACGGGCATCATGGACCAGTCGGCCTCGCTGCTCGGCGAGCGCGACTCGGCGGTGTTCCTCGACTGCCGCACGCAGCACGCCGAGGTGGTGCCGCTCGGCCTCGAAGCCGCGGGGCTCGAGGTGCTCGTGATCGACACGCGCGTGAAGCACTCGCACGCCACCGGCGGCTACCGCGAGCGCCGGGCCAGCTGCGAGCTCGGCGCCCGGCTGCTCGGCGTCGCCTCGCTGCGCGACGTCGCGGTCGCCGACCTGCCGCGCGCGCAGCAGCTGCTCGACGACGTCACCTTCCGCCGCGTGCGCCACATCGTCACCGAGAACGAGCGCGTGCTGCAGACCGTCGCCGCCCTGCGCGAGCGCGGCCCGCGCGCCATCGGCCCGCTGCTCGATGCCTCGCACGTGTCGATGCGCGACGACTTCGAGATCTCGGTGCCCGAGCTCGACCTCGCCGTCGAGATGGCCCGAGCCACCGGCGCGATCGGCGCCCGCATGACCGGCGGCGGCTTCGGCGGCGCGGCCATCGCGCTCGTGCCGCGCGAGCAGGTCGAGACCGTCATCGACGCGGTCACCAAGGCCTTCGCCCGCGCCGGCTTCGAGGCCCCGAACTGCTTCGCCGTGCGAGCGGATGCGGGGGCGCGCCGGGAGGCGTGAGAGCGTCCCCGGGCACCGAGCGGCCAGAGGCTCGGCGCCCGGGGTCCTGCGGTCCGCCAGGGGTGGTCGGACCGTGCCGGGTCGCAGCGGTGCGAGACGTGGCGGGTGCGTGTGGGGCGCAGCCGCCACGACTCGCACCGCTGCGGCGTTCGGCGGTCGGGAGCAGACTGGTGGCATGAGCGCGCAGTGGGTGGTCGAGCAGCCAGTAGAGACCGAACGGCTGCGGCTGCGGCCGCATCGGATGAGCGACGTCGACGACCTGCTGCGCTTCCACTCGGACCCCGAGGTCGTGCGCTACCTGCCCTGGCCCGTGCGCGATCGCCCGGCTGTGCTCGAGACGTTGGCCGTGAAGGTCGGGCAGCACCAGGCCGAGCATCCCGGCGACTGGCTCGTGCTCGCGATCGAGCTGCGAGCGGATGCGGACCACCCCGCCGCCGCAGACCGCGACCGGGTGATCGGCGAGGTGCTGATCAAGCGCGCCGGCGAGCACGATCCGGCGGATGAGACGGAGATCGGCTTCGCGATCGCCCGCGAGGCCTGGGGCGGCGGGCTCGCCGGCGAGGCCGCGCGCGCGATGCTCGAGCTCGCCGCGGGCTGGGGCCTGCACTCCGCGGTCGCGGTCGTCGCGCCCGAGAACGAGGGCTCGCGGCGGCTCGTCGCCAAGCTCGGCTTCGAGCCCGATGGCACGGTCGTGCGGCGCAGGCTCGACCTGCTGCGGTTCCGTCGGGCGCTGTAGCGGCGCATCCGCTTGTCGGGGGTCGGCGACTGCGGCGGCGCATCCGCTGGCCGGGGGTCGGCGACCGCGGCGGCGCATCCGCTTGTCCGGGTGTCGGCGGCTGGAGCGGCGCATCTGCTGGCCGGGTTGTCGGCGTCTGCGTCGGCGCCTCTGCTCGCCGCGGTGTCGGCGGCGGCGCATCCGCTCGCCCACGCGCACCGCGACCGTTCCGATCTGAAGGAGATCGGCGCCACGAAACGCCCCGAACGCTCGGGGATGCGGAGTGCATCGCCTGACGCGCCCCGAACTCCTTCAGACCGGACGTGCTCTGCGGCGACCGGTTTGCGAAACGACGGAGGTTCCGGGCTGCGCGGCCGAAGAACAGGCCGGAGCCGGCGGATGCAGCGCTGCACGTGCGCGGAACTCCGTCGTTTCGCAAACGGGGCGAGCGGATGAGGGGGCCGGTCGGGTGGGCGGATGCGAGGAGCCGGTCGCACGAACGATCCGGGTGCGCCGACACGGGCGAGCGGGGCGCGGGAACAGGCGCAGGTGCAGGTGCAGGACGAGATTCGAGCGCGGGAAGCGGACGGCTCGGGCTGGCGGGAACGCACGACGGCCGCCGTCGGCCCAACCGGAGTATCCGCTGCGATCGGACCGGCGACGGCCGGCGCATCCGCTCGACGGGGACCGCCGAGCAGGGGTGCGGTGCGCGCCGCCGTTGAG
>Ga0265798_10001310_pt1 | contig 38863 bp, 25 predicted proteins | sample P3T30metagenome_FD_192430 | JGI IMG/M metagenome (GOLD analysis project Ga0265798, IMG submission 192430) | Plant litter microbial communities from East Loma Ridge, Irvine, California - P3 T30 | ecosystem: Environmental > Terrestrial > Plant litter > Unclassified | place: USA: California...
AACTTCATACCTTCATATACGTGACCTTTTAATCTTCAGTGGATGGTCATAAAGCATTGTGGTCTAGTGGTTTTCCAGCCAGTGGTTGCTATTACTCGCTCATCCTCGGGCGCAGCCCGGCATGCTGTCTCGATATTCGAATACAGCGCCATCCGGGACTTTACTCAGCGTCACATCATTCATAGATCTATACTCACCAGACTCCGCAAGAATTCGTGATCGATCATTAGCGAAGTTCTCCCACCACCATTGTTGTTAAGAGTACGTTGAAAGTAGGGCCTGACTATCCTCGGAATATTTACTATAGCTTTCTCACTCTACTAAACCAATAGTGAAGATAGACAGGCTACCAGTTTAGATTACCGACTTTGTCCTTGATCACAAATTTTGCTAGCCTCATCAATCACGAGTTCTTGCGGCACCTGATGTGCTCATGCGCTATGCTACTCAGTCAACCTGCGACACCGCACAACCCAGCATCCCACCCTCACCGTCAAGCAATGTGTAATTCCATTGGAATCTAGGTTTAGGTCACTAGCAAGTTGACCTGGAGTGTTGTATGTAGTTAAGCTTTTGTCGTGCCCGCAACCTCGTAAACAAGCAACTGGAGTAACTAATTCAACCTTCAATCAGCAGCTCAAGGCGTCAGATCTACTCCAGCCCGCATCTTTTCACCGCACAGTTTTCGTTCAATGGATTTTCAAGCTCTTAGTATGGCCTGAATAGTTTCAAGGTAGTTCACAGCCTTGCTAACTTCGTAAGCAAGCAAGCTAAGTAGATTGACGTCTGATCAGCTGCTTGAGGATCCATAGCTAATCAGGCCCGCAATCGTTCTTCGCAAGGTTTTTGTGAAAAGAGTGTTTTGGGTCTTGGTACGGCGTGGATGTCTTTGAAGTAGTTACAGCCCTTTTGAGTTGCGTCCGGAGGCGTTGAGTTGGGAGCGTTATATCTGGACTTGTGCACACCGCACCACGAGAAACAGGGCAGTTGGAGTAATTACAATTTCGATTGAATTTTCAAACATGTAGCGCTAGCGCTTTCGAGAAACGGTACTTTAGGGAGAAACACAAAGCCGAAGCTCGAGGTATCGCAGGGTCGTACAGAAGGACACAGGGCCAGTGTGAGAAAATAGCATCCAGCGAACGATAGCTTGCCGCTGGAGCTTTGACACAAAATAGCAAAGGCAACTTTCAGCCAATCACAAACGTAGATATAGAAGAAGCGGAGTGTTTCGCCGGTAATTCCTCCCCCAGAGTAGCGCCTCGCAAACATACAAAATAACAATTACGTACGAAAAAAAAGGATCAGGGGAGTATCGTATGTACCACAACTCCGTGAACCAAAACGCCAATCGCAAACGAAACATCAGATGACGACAAGACAAGACGCGAGAAATCGTGGCTATGATGTCTCGGGCAGGTGCCTAGCTTGCCTGAATGAAAATCAGGACATTAGGACTAGGGGAAGTGTTAGGCATCGTGCATAGACACGGTTAACTCAGCACCGCTTACACGTCGCCGCCGCCCGCGACTGCCGCCTTCGGGCCGCTGTGCGAGGACGTCGCGGAGTTGTGGGCTGCGGATGGAGTTAGTATGTGACTCGGAAGGGATGTGCGTGGATTATGTGGGACGTACTCATCCTTGTCCTAGCAATCGTAGAGGTCTTGAGTCAGCTTTCGTCGCATGCGAGGCTTTGAGGTACTTAGAAGGACTTACCCTATCAACGTGATGTACACGCACGTGTCTGATGGGGAATTAGTCGAATTTCTGATTGACATGCCAGGCTGAGCTATCTTGACGCACCTCTGCAGATTATCCGGTCTAGGATACTTGTGTTCGCGATCTGGACAGAACGGACACACATAACCAGGTGATTGATGCACGAGGCCATGCCGTATCATTTCGTTCTTCCGCTTGAAACCCTTGCCGCCTTCTGAGCGCGGACAGCCCGAGACTGGGCAGTAATGTGGTCTATTCTGTGAATGGACGTTTGTATGTGAACTAGCAGCATCGTCAGTGTTAGCAGGACGTTCCGTCCTCGAGTGAACTCACTTCAGTAAATACTGCGTCTGAAACGGCATAGCGTTGCAGCCAGGATAGTCGCACCTAAACGACCCAATAGCAAGCGATCCTATCAGCGGCAAACCAGATCCAATCGGCGGAGGTAAATGGATCGTAGACGACGCGAGCGTGCCATCCAGACTCATATGTCTCGGCCGATTCTCAACAGGCGTCTGTTGCGATCCCGGGCTCGGACCGTCCGAGCTCTGATAGCCTTCACTCGTGGATGCCGAGTGAAGCGTTGACGGATACCGCCCGTTTGAAGATACCTGTGAAGGTCTCCTGTTGTCGGATCCGAACACGTGACCGGATCCGTTTTGTAGGAAGAGATCTCCACGCTGCACGTCACTGTTTGCGCTCATTGGCGATGAGGCGCTGAATGGCGGTATGGGGGATGCGGGAGTATGCGAGCTTATCGACATTTGTCGCACTCTTGCTGTTGGCGATGCTGTGATGGATGAAATCGATGCGCGATGAACCAGGCCATTAGCCCGGGGATCTTCGCTGATTGAAGCTGACCGTGGTAGGTCCGGGATCATTTGCGATATAGATGGTATTTGCTGTTGCGATGCGGGAGATCCTGCTTCCAATGGCGAGGATGGTTGAATCATAGGGAGTCGGTCAGATGGTGGTCCAGGTATTTGCAATTGGTGAAGATCTCGCGTATCTCCAGGCGGTTGCATTGATGCAACTGAATTTCTGCGTTGGCTTTGCTGGGGTACTGGTGATGCAGACTGTACGTGAACGTTTGGTCTTCTCGAATTTTGCTCATGCGTATCATGGCGCAGGCCGTTTGGCACGGAGCTTAGTGGAGATACCTCGGAGGCGCGTCTCTCTGGGTGAGCAAACTGCCTGACGTCCGGCTCGACTACCGAATCTCTGTGAGCTGATGTTGCTGTTGGTTGGCCACCGAGTACATCTTTTGGATTGGTGTTGAATACAAAAGGCTGAACACCAGACTGCACTGGTCGAATGGCATTGAACCCCGAAGGAGCAGTTGCCATCCCTGACGGTTGATTTTCCATGTCGTCGTCGTCGCCTTCCGACTCAGTCATCGAGTCTGAATTGAGTGCCGTCAGGCTAACTTGATGGGCGATATCAGGCTGATTCGGTGCCATCTCACGGATCAAAACCCAGTCGCCTTGCGTCGGTCGAGTCTTGCGCCGATTAGCCTTCTTCTGTCTCCGCGATGACGAAGGAGAACTAACTGGCGGATGGGGTTTCGTGACCTGGGGCGAAGGGGACGGCGAGGGCGCAGCTCTTACAAACACCTGCTCAAGACCCGGGCTTTGATGGCGAAAGTCTTCGTCCTCGTAGTAATCGTGGGTCATTGAGGTGAATGCACTTCGGGCTATTAGACGCCCAGAGGATGATGTTGCTCCGAGGGTCGTGATCTAACCCAGCGAGCCTTCCTCAAATGCCCCTTGGCACAGCAGCCCAAACTTGAGGAAGGTGCGCGCTTCACGGGAAGTGCAAATAATGGCGGTCTGAAGCAGCGTCAGCAAGACATCCGGATGCATTCTTTTCGAAGTTTTGCAGCAGAACTCTCGAGCGCGAGTGAAGTGGCGTGTAAATGGCAAAACGACTTGTGCGGTGCGCAAAGTACGAGTTGACAAGGCACAGGATGCCGACTCATGCGAACAAGGCTACCACTCGTGACCGTCTAGTACCCACGCACAGGCAGAGACGGGGGCGCATACAAAGAAAGAGATACAGCGCTCTCATTTGCGAAGCCCACCCGTCGACAAAGTGGAGAGAAACGAGCAACGCATATTAAAACTGGAGACGGGTGCTTGGAGTGACGCGCCGGAGACTGTGCGGCTCTGCGCGGTGGAAAACATACCCGAAATGCCAGTGCGACGACTACTTTCAGCCTCAGGGTTGTCGAAGGGTGCCGATCGCAAGCATACAGATCAAACCAGCCGAGGCGCACGCAGAATGCTGGGCCGGTCACGGTGTCGCATGGGTGTTGGAGAGACAGTGAGATACACCAGCCTTCACCGCTGGCAGAGGGACGTACGTGGAGGACTCTGCTGGCGCTGTGCTGGACCGACCGGGAGGGCTGATGATGCGGGGGCTCTAAAAGGGTAGTAGGAATGGAAATGGGCGGATACGGGCGAGCACAAGCACATAAAAGGCAGCCAACGAGCAGAGGTCGGACGGTCGAACGAAGGCGACGGCGACGGCGACGGCGTCAGCAAGCAGCAGTAGTTGGAGACAGCAACAACAGCACAGCTCTTCACGAGGGCCCACGGCCACAACCACCCTTCTGGAGGCGCAGCGGGACTAGGCTGACCTACAGCGGCTCCCAACCATGAGCGAGCGATGAGGCTGAGTGGTTCCCATCACGCATGGCGTTTCCCCTCCTTTTCATGGAGTCTAGCCACATTTGCTCCCCGCAGTATCCATCCCATGGGGTCGACCATCGGCGGAGACAGTCCCGCCAAACTGCACACGGCCGGCCAGAGCGACATGTCTCGCAAAACATCGACAATCTGGCCAAACGCCGATCGGCACACTCACCATCCGCCGTACGGCGTCCCCAGCGCATGTCAGATTCGACGCACAATGCGGCGTGGGCCGTTGAGCGCGGGCGTTCACAAGCGAACATCCATTGTCCAAGCACAAGTCAGGGTCTGCCGCCCCTCCAGCCAGCGACGTGGAAGAAAATATATTACTTTGCCCAGACTTTGCTCGACCTTGTTCCAATCCTGTGTACACATTAGGCACTTGTTGACATACACTCGCATATGCGCAGATACTGCATGCGCACACCTATTTCCCCCCGCACTCTGACCAATCGTCGGTTGCATACGGAGTACTTTTTGCGCCTATCGTACAGTCTTGTGTGCTGTTCATTGCGCCCATCTACGCTGCGCAGAAATGCTGTAACCACCTTCTAAGAATGACTTTGACAGGTCCCGCCAACATTTGAACCCCTCACCACCGCTAACGGTCTAACGCCCAAAAAAGCAATGACAGGCTGATAAAGCAATGCTTTGCGCCCAAAAAGGGTATTTACCTGGGTAAAAAATCGACCAATCCGATTTTAACCTCAGCCGATATATGCAACATTCGCACGTCGGCTAGGCAGTCATGCAGGATCACGCCTTTGGATTTGGATTTGCGTTGAACCCCGGAATGCCTGTCCACTTGTGCCCGGCTGGCATTCTTGGGCGGCCAAAGTTCTCGTCCAGGTCGAGGATGACTTTGAGGGCATTGCGGCTCCGCAGGTATGGCAGCGGTGCGCTTGCCTCTGCGAGATGGACGGAGGGCTCGAGGCTCGCGTCTGAGTGCGATCCTCCGGGCAGGGGTAGTGCTTTGGGAATGTCAGTACGGTCGTTTGGAAGAATTTTAGGTCAGGAATAGGACTTACTTCGCTGCAACAACTCGTAGCCGGCTAGTGTAAAGCCGAACTGGGGCGATGATCGCATGATACGAGCTGGTCCACCCTTGAAGAATGCCTTGAACCCCTCGTCTCGCCAGATGGTCTTTGCTGCGTGTCGTAGACCAGTGTATGTGGCCTCACCCTTCCGTGCCTCTACTTGCAACCGAGTCTTGATGACATCGCAGGGTGTGGTCAGGTACGCTGCAGGCATACCAGCAATGGCCCCAGCCGTCAACATCTGGACAATGCCTAATTGCTTTTGTGGGCTCTCGCCGAAGAAGTCCTTCTTCAAGTGGCTGTACGAGGGGAAGTAGATGGCGGAGAACGGAACTGGACATACTGTAAGCAGCTAGACAGTCGTTGAGTACATTCAGGCTCTTACCATCTCGAAGTAAACACGCAGAAGCACCCTTGTACAGGCCGACAAGACCCAAGTTTCGCACAATCCACATGGCAGACCGCCTCGGAACACCCTCGACGTTCTTCGCGAGCTCGCCCTGGACCTGGAGACGGATCTTCACGATCTCGAGCGGGTTGGTGAAAACGACTTGGCACGCACCGGCGGTACCACCAGCCAGGAGCTCCATTGGTAACTTTATGGCACCGGTATCCTTATCGGTCATCTTGCCGCGAACCAAGTCGTTTACTGTAAGCTTGATAGCCTTCTCCGGAGCCACTCCTACAAGTTGCGGTAGGACACCTGAGTACAGGCCAGTGAAGCCCTCGTTTTTGATCACCTTCTTCGCGCAGTCAAGAGAGTTCTTGTACAGAACGTGTCCAACACCTGAGCTCCTCTGGTTCTGCATTCTCGTCTTCACCAGGTCGATTGGGTACACCATGAACGCTCCAAAAGCACCTGCGATGGAGCCAAGGGCGAAGTGGTGAACGGATTCGAGGACGTCGTGCCATATAGATTTAGTGGTTGCAAACACCTTCTGCCCGGCGTCTGAGATGCCACTCGCTGCGAGCGAGCCTACAGTGTGCCACGAGGGGTCGAGGACGCGTGAAAAGTCCCGCAGACTGAGCCTCCCTGACGCCTCGTCCAGGCCAGCAAAGTGGAAGAGAATGTCTGCCTCCATGGGCGTGTACAGGTTGAAGCGACTTATCCGAGCGGCCTCGTTGAGGAAGTCTGTGCGGGTGATTTTGCCGTCGTAGCTCTTCTGTGTGGCATTGCGAACAATGAGCTCGACCATGTCCATCTGCTGGATCATATTCTGGAAGGCGCGGACGTTGGCGTAGGAGATCTTGCTGCCAACGGAGATGTTGCATAGGGAGGGGAGGTTCTCGAGGAGGTAGTCGGAGAGCTTGTGGCTGGCGGTTTCGCGGATGATGCGCTGGAAGTCTTCGGGCTCGACGAAGCCGTCTTTGTCGGCGTCGAAGTGCATGAAGCCCTGGCGCACGCGCTCGCCCTGCAGTCCACGCAGCATCTGGGCGAACTGGGGGTATGTCATGGCGTGGCGGTGCTTCTTAGACCCGACATATAGAGACGCCCACTCGCCCTCCCAGTTGAAGGGCAGGCTGTCCTCGGTCTTGTGGGCGCGCCATGTGTCGTAGAACTCGTCGAAGTTGATGTAGCCGGTGCGGTTCTTGTCGAAGAAGCGGAAGACGACCTCGTACTCGGCGTCGGGCTTCGCGAGCAGGTTCTGGAAGACGGACCAGTCCTGCAGGCTGACCTTGCCCTTGCGTTCGCGGTCGGCCACGGCGAAGAGGATGCCGTACTGGTAGCGCTTGATTTTGTGCTGTGGAGGGCGCACCGTGAGCTTCAAGCCGACTCAAAGTATGTACTATAGCATAGCATAGCATGGCACAGATGGCTTACATAGTCCTCGCTCTCGGGCGCAATCGCGTCTATGAACTGGTCCTCGTTCAGGTAGTAGTCGCCGCCCTCGTCGTCCTTTTGTGCGTGCTTCATAAATGCTGCGCGGGTGAGCTGCGAGAGCTGCGGCTCGTCCGTGGTCCCCAGCAACACCTCGCCCACTTGCTCCTTGACCGTCGCCATAGTGAGAGAATGGCGCGCTACTCGGCTTCTTGGGGGGGTCAATTGGCCTCGATAGGTGTCGGTGAGTCAATTATAGGGATAAGGGAGAAGTGCGAGAGGTTTGTCGGATAGTCCGCCGTCGACTAGTAAGTTGGAGCTCGGGCGTTTTGGTTGTGTTGCGAGCGACTTTCGGACCTTGATGCTAGGCGGATTTTATCTAGCGGCGGGGAGACGCGTGGGGAAAGCACTGAGAAAAGCAACCGGCAGATGTCAACGTAAAGAGTCACAGACGGTGAAACAGGACAATTTTCATGATCCTTTTCTTCTTTTGGAGAAATGCTGTCAGCCACACCTCACCGCTTGATCGACGACAGCCCTGGTCAGGGACGTCCGCGAGCCGCGATCCGGGGTCCATTAATTATTGCTGCACATGCACATGTCCTTCTCCGTGAGGCTCTGTGGAGCTATCCCCGGACCAAGGAAACTCTCAGCTGTCAACCTTTAGCGCCCCTTGACCCGGGACACACTACCTCCTGTCTGCTGCTATTGTAGGTATACTATTGCAGTTTTATGCGGTGCTCCTTGGGCTACGGGCGCAATCGGAATAGTCCCTAGAGTTGACGTGGAAACTGGCTTTTATGGCCAAATGTAGCAAAAAGAACACGAACTACAAATGGATATTGAGATTGTGCACGCCTGACAATCAAAGTGCAGTAATGTACACGCGCTATAGAACAGCATCTACATAGTCTAAACAACGAGCCTCCCTGGCTCGACCTCGAGAACGCTCTTGACGCGCTGTAGGAAGGCGTGCCCTCTCTTCTCGTCACCCTTGGGCACACTCACGCTGAAGACGTTTAGAAGTCCAACAACGCTGTCAGCTCCACCTCTTGATGGCTTAGCACTGCGAGCGGCCGACTTTCTTGCGGTGAGGATGTCGAGTACGTCTGGCTTCCTGAACGACTGAGCGCGTGTGCTCGGCATAGCTGGAGGCAAACCAGTGACTTGAGGCACATAGTGGCCACGCGAGTACTTGCTGGCGACCTTGTTCAGGCCAAGGACAGCGTTGAAGAGCTCGTCGGCCGAAGGCTTTGCGGTCTTCGACTTTGGCAGGTCCTCGTTTGCGAGTTCTGTAGCGCGTGCGATGAAGGTAGAGAGGGGCAGAAAGACGCCAATGGAGTCCTGCACGCGCTTCTGGCATTCCATCACGGCCTTGAAGGAGACAGGAAGGGCCACTTCCACATCGGCCTCTTCCACTGGAGCCGCAGCAGCAGTTTCAGGCTTCTTGCTAGGTGCCTCCTTCTTCGCCATGACCTTGATGTTCGAAAGATCGAGATGGGCGAGCTTCTTGAATCGATCCGCCGACTCTGAAGGGTATGATTTTTGAATCTGGCCAATGTAGGCGAGCACGTCGCCCTTCAAAAGCCTGCCACTAGGTCCGGTAGCCGGAATCTTGTCGGCCTCTTCTTTCGGTAGGCCGTTGACCTTCATCAGATGTTGCACAGAGGGGTATAGCGGGTAGGTTTGTTTGTGGGCGGAGCCGCTGGAGGTCGACTGCTCTGAAGAAGGTGCTGGTTTCGATGTTCGTTCCTCTTGGGGTATAGGCTCCGATTCCTCCTTTGCCTCCTTCTTTGGTTCTTCTTTGGGCGCCTCTGCCTTCTTGGGTGCTGGGCTTTCTTCTGCAGGAATCTCAAGGGAGCTCAGGTCGTCGCCGGGTTCTGCTGTGACCGCTATCCGGGTGCCGACTTGGACTTGCTTTGATCCATCTCCTTGCTAACACGGGAGTCAGCCAGCTCCTAGCATTTCGATCTTGTGCATACTATTATCTTCGCTAGAATGCCGTCATCCTGAGCCTCCACCTCCATTTGCGCCTTGTCTGTCTCGATCTCAAGAAGAACATCTCCGGCAGAGAAGGAGTCGCCTGGTGAAGTCAGTCAAATGCCTTCCAATGTATGCTGAGTCCCTCTGTCATGTCTCCCATCTTCGTTGTTCGTGGTGCAGGTGCGCGGTAGGAAAGCGGGTCGGTCGTACCTTCCTTGATCTTCCAGGTCGCGATATTGCCCTCGGTCATGGTCGGCGACAGCGCAGGCATGCTGAAGTTTTGCGCCGCAAGCGATGCCGGTGCAGGATGAAATGCTATGCTGTCGTTAGTAGTCGTCCTCTTGCGGGTGTCAGTCGCTACACACCTCTTCGCGCGCCGTGGTTGCGACATTGCTGCGAGGCAGCGCGCGCCGATGCCCTACATACGGCAGCGAGAGAGGCCATGGAGAGCAATCGGCGGATGGAGAAGGCGCTGGGTGTCGGGCTCGAGAGAATGCAATCGGCTCAGAGTGTTGAAATGTTGAGCAGCGAGTTAGCTTCGATGCATGTGGACCCTGGCAAGCTTGGGCGGGCCGGCCTTCATCTCGACATTTTCCCGTCTGAGCCAGGCCACCATCGCAGGCCAGGCATTGTAGATAAGCTCGTGTATGAATACACTACCAATTGCATTGTATGTATATTGTACTAACTGCAGTATAGCATGCCTCCAGTATCTCGAGGCTTCGCCAGCTTCCTCCACCAGACGGCCTTCAAATTGCCCTCGTCATTGCGCGCCGCCCTCTTCAGAACCCGCGAAGACTTCTTCCAACCCAACACCTTCCGAAAGTCCCAATCCCTCACATCCTCGATACTGCGCCGATACCAATCATCCTACCGGAGCGATCTTCCCAAAAGACCCGGCGCATTCGTCTCCAATGACCCAGTCCTGCGCCATGTCGTCCAAACCCGCCAGCCAGTCGTCCTGTACCGGTCCCCAACCAACAAGTGGTACTATTTGAAGGTCTACGGCACCGCGATGCTATGGCTAGGCGCGGGCGCCTTCTCCATGAAGTTCCAAGATGATATCAAAGACCGGGACCTGAAGTTCTTCGTGCGGCCCACGTACGTCGTCGTCGGATTCGGCTTCCTCGCTATCGGCTGCTACATCTGCACTGCGCCCACGAACCGAATGCGCCTGCTGGAAGTGGTGCCGAGCATGCAAGGCGGACCGTTGCAGTTGCGTTTCACGGTGAAGTCAGCCCCGTGGAACAGGGAGAAGATCGTGTACTCGAGAATAGGGGGCGCGACGATAAGCGAGAAGACGTGGCCGATGGTGGAGGAGCTGATGGAAGCGGAGAGGGCGAGGAAGCAGAATGTGTTTGAGGGACTGGAGCACTTGTCTGTTTTGTCGCGGACGTGGGAGTACTCGGCGCGCTGGGTGCATCAGAAGTGGACCAACTTCTTCCTCAGCTTCAAGTTCGCTGTGCTGAGGTTTGGTATTGCAAAGGTGGAGGTGGAGGGCGACAAGTGGAAGATCGACTGCTCGGGGTGGCTGCTGGAGGATGGTAAAGGTATGTTGAGATGAACATCTGTCGAGCACTGCACTAACTCATACAAGCCATCGATCGCCTACTGCCAGAGGAGTGAAGCTGACAGCTGAGACTTCGAACGAAGGAGGCCGTCTATTTGGACAGTTCTTGGTCATATACTTGAGGCTCGACATTCAAGAAGCGAATTGTACATACATGCAGTTCCTGTATAACCCATGTAACATAGCACTCCTATTGTAATATTGTCATAAAGTCTACAGCTGAATGCTCTGCGCAAAGCATTACATAACACGAGGAGGATGACTACGTGATGATATCTTCAGTGCCCCATGCTTTATGCTACCGCGTATTGCCAGCTAGCAGCCAGATGTGAAGATATTAAAAGCGAGGTCTAGCTGCGCAAAACCACTGCGAAGATATACAGGACTGGTGTTTGTATGTACACTCTACTGTAGCGGAGTTCCTATGCTACCTTGTCATTTTCGCACTTCGCTGGTTGAACGCACGGGCACGCAGTACTTCGTACCTGAATGCCTTACCAACGATACAAGCCTGTATCTCACACAGTTGCAAACACCACAGTGAGCTTGAACACCAGCGTATTCTAAGCACGCTGCAAACCACATTGACTTGTGCTTAGAGGAAAATGTGTTGGTGGAGGGTGTTGCAGCCTGGACGATGCGAGGCATGCCCGCGGATTGCAACACCATGGACCCCAGTCATGATCATCACGACAACCATAGTCACACGCACATCGCTGAGCAAAGAAGAGACGCAGAGACTGGAAAATGAAAGACAAGAATAGGTAACTTGTTTGTGTATCAAGGAGCGAGGATGAGGCTCTTTAGTGACGCATCCAGCTCACGATCATCGTCACCACCACAATGCAGTCTCAAGCACTACAAAAGATTCAAAATATAGCAAATTCTTTACATATTGGGTCGCTCCTTTCTCTGGTGGCGTTGATGAGTGGGAAGCGCAGATCAAAAGCACGTGCACGGTACCTATCAACGTGAACCCCGCATTTGCGACGACATGGCGGAACGACCATTTAAGCTTTTGGTACCTTGCATATGATCACCGGCAGCACGATGGTACTGTGAAAACGAGCAATGGAATAAGTGCCAGAAAGGAGCCGGGAGACTCCCGAAAAGTTGCGGACTTTGTAGTTTGAGCATTTCTGCAGGTCTCTATTTGTTTAAATACGTTTCACCATGAAGAATGCGTGAGTGAAGAGCACATCTCATTGTTCGTGTTGAAAGTTGTCGGACATGCGTGGATGTGGGCTGCACATGTGTCAATGATTTTGGCGCCGGTGCCAAGGTAGTTCGAGATGCGAGATGCGATGCGCGCTCCTCGCCAACACGCCATCACCAACCTGCCCACTCAAGCCAGTCCTGGCGCACCAGTTTTTTGTAGCTCTCAGCCGGCATCAGCTCTATTTCGTGGTTATTTTCATCACCGTCGCATCTTTTTCAGGGCGTGCATCGCGCATTTGGCTGGACTTCACAGACCCACAACAACAAGACACCCGGGCAACGAGCCACCCGCATCGCGCAATTCATCGCCCTTCGTTTTGCGCATGCAGCAGGCTGGTCATTGACGGCGAATGTCACCCTGATCCCCGAAGAATTCACACAGGCGGTGTAAGTGCGCTCTCACCAGGTGAATCCGGCGCACATTCACTCACGGCCGCCTACAAGACCCGCATTCTGCCTCACCGCACCGACCCCCCATGTCGAGCCGTCCAAAGCGCAAGTTCGACATCGACCCGAACGCCTCAGACCCCGACGACTACGACTACGACGCCTCCGAGCGCGCACCGCCACAACGCCGGCGCAATCGGGCCACCGGCACGCCTGGGGCCAAGAAGAAGTCTTCCAAGCGCCAGCGACGCGCCTACGGGGGCTCTGACGTGGACGACGACGACGAGATAGTCTCCGACGACTCCTTCACTGACCGCTCCGAGTCAGAGGAGCCCGAGATCAACCCGGCGACCGGCCGGAGCGTGCGCCGCGCCACCAAGAAGCAGATCACGTACGAGGAGAGCGAGGACGAGATCGAGGACACCCCGTCAGAGGGCGACGACGACAAGCCACTGTCAACGCGACGACGGGCGAAGCCAAAGCCCTCCATCGAAGAGGTCGCCAAGCCATCGCTCATTGTCAGGCTCAAGATGCCAGATCGCGCCCCTGCCCGCAACCTGCGCATCCGCACCGGCAGCAAGTCGATCGCCCGCGAGAAGACACCAGAGGTCACGGGCACGCGGCGCAGCAGTCGCCTCTCGCACGATGTGGAGACGCCCATTGTAGCCCTGTCAGACTCTGGCAGGCACGTCAATGTTGTTCGCGAAGGCACCCGCAGCCCTGAGCCTGTCCAGCCGCGCGCTACAAGAGGCGGGAAAGGCCCAAGAGTCCAGTACCCCAGCGCTATAATGGAAGCATCGCAAGAGGCGTCCATGGTGCGTGACGACGACGACGAAGAAGAAGAAGACTTTCCTGGCCCGCTGGACGAGCTCCTGCACGAGCCTCAGACCGAAGTCGAAGCGAGCAAGGAGAGCTCGCCCGTACAGGAGGCACAGTCAAAGCACGATGACGAAGATGAGGGTATGGAAGGTGTCATACAGGAGTCGCAGCACGACGGCGCCGCTGAAGACTCGGAAGAGGAAGAAGGACCCATCACGCGAGGTGGACGCAGCATGAGGGTGAGTGTCCGCAATTGCTCTTTGACTATTGCCACTAACGTAACCAGTCTACTCGGGCCAGATCTGCCAGGTCAGCTAAACGTAAGAGGGGGGTTGACGAAAGTAGTGATTTCGAGCCCGTTGTTGACGAGGGAAAAGAAGGAGAGGAAGACATGTCTGAATCGGATCATGGCAAGGGCAAGGCTTCACCCTCGGACAGCGCATCTGGCTCGGGACGGCGATCTACACGTCTACGGGGTGGTCGGGCACGACAGTCACAGCGCAGCAGACGCAACTCGTCGTCTGACGAACACTCTGTCGACCCAGAAGATGTGGCAGATGAGCTGCATGACCTCGATACCAACAAGCGACGACGGCACAGCAGACGCGTTCCCGACAGCGACTTGGCTTACGACACTGCACCAAAACGTCGTGCACGCGCCGCCGGCGTAGACTACCGCGTGGTGCGCCCTGAGCTGAACGCCGTCTTCGAGAACGATGACGATGAAGCTGGTCCTGGCGCTACAAGGTCGCGACCAAAAGCCGGTCGCTCTGGATATCGCAGTCTTTGGGGCAACCAAGGGCCCTTTGGTGGTGGAGAACCCGGCCTCGGAGGCGGTGCGAACGACTCTGACAGCAGCGACGACGAGAACCAGAAGATGCCAAAGCCTATGGGTGGCATGACTGGCATGACTCCGACCACCGCAACCGCGCCAGGCTTTCCGTTCCCAAAGACTCACAACGCTGATCCGCAGCAAGCCGGCGGTTCGGGCGGTGGCCCAGCTGATCTTGGAAAAGTCAAGGACAGGAAGGCCCTCGCAGACTCTGACCCTCTTGGCGTCGATCCCAACGTCAACTTTGACGGTGTTGGAGGCCTCGATGACCATATCAACAAGCTCAAGGAGATGGTCATGCTTCCTCTGCTTTACCCTGAAGTCTTTCAACGCTTCAAGATCACGCCTCCTCGTGGCGTGTTGTTCCACGGCCCTCCAGGTACGGGTAAGACACTTCTCGCGCGTGCTCTGGCATCGAGTGTCAGCACCCACGGACAAAAGGTCACCTTTTACATGCGCAAAGGTGCCGATGCCTTGAGTAAGTGGGTCGGCGAGGCTGAACGTCAGCTCCGTCTCTTGTTCGAAGAAGCGCGGAAGACACAGCCGAGTATCATCTTCTTCGACGAGATTGACGGTCTCGCACCCGTTCGATCAAGCAAGCAGGAGCAAATCCACGCATCTATTGTCGCGACACTTCTCGCACTCATGGATGGCATGGACGGCCGTGGTCAAGTCATTGTCATTGGAGCGACCAATCGACCGGACTCTGTTGATCCAGCACTTCGCCGCCCTGGCCGGTTCGACCGCGAATTTTACTTCCCACTGCCTAGCGTGGAGGGACGACGTGCAATTCTTGACATCCACACCAAGAATTGGGAACCACCAATCAAACCTGCGATGAAAGACGCTCTCGCGGAGCTAACCAAGGGCTATGGCGGTGCTGATCTTCGTGCTTTGTGCACTGAGGCTGCCCTGAACGCCGTACAAGGCACATTTCCTCAGATCTACACCTCCGAGAAGAAGCTCCTGATTGATCCCGCCAACATCAAGATTCTTCCCAAGGACTTCATGATCTCTGTAAACAAGATGGTCCCATCTTCACAGCGGACAGCCACTGCGAGCGCAGCACCGCTTGCGAAAGATCTTGAGCCCTTGCTACGAAAGCCACTAGCGCAAATCATTGAGCGCATGGATGAGATGCTACCACGACGGAAGAAGCTTACAGCACTCGAGGAAGCTGAGTTCGATGACCGCGAGGATGAGAAGGGTTTCGAGCGCGAAGCAACCATGCGCAACTTTGAGAGCAGCCGTATTTTCCGACCTCGGCTACTCATCAGCGGTCTCCAAGGCATGGGTCAACAATATCTGGGTGCTGCTCTGCTCAACAAACTGGAAGGTTTGCACGTGCAGTCATTCGATCTGCCGACCATCTTGGAGGATGCAACTCGGACGCCTGAAGCGGCTATTACGCAGTTGTTCACTGAAATAAGGCGGCACAAGCCCGCAGTTATCTACATACCATCAGTGGATGTGTGGTACAGCACGCTGCCTCCGACTGCCATCAAGACCTTCAAACTTCTCCTGCGCAGCGTTGGGGCCAACGAACCTATCATGCTGTTGGGTGTGATGGAACTCCTCGACAAGGACGAACGACCTGACAAGCAGATGATGGCTGACTTGTTTGGCTTCTCACAGAGCAATGAGTTCAAGCTTGAGCGTCCAGAGAAAGAGGGGAGAGCCGAGTTCTTCAACAACATCACTCACTACATCCGAATGTCGCCTGCCGATTTTCCTGATCCAGACAACAGGAAGAGGCGGGTCCTACCTGTCCTTGAGGCTGCTCCCATTACGGTACCCGTCGTGGACCCCAAAGAACTCGCTGCGCGCGACAAGCAACAGAAGAAACAAGACAACATCACGCTGGGCAAAGTCAAAGTCCTGATCCAGCCCATCATGAATGAGTTGAAGAAATACAGGAAGTTCTTCAGGCCCATTCTGGAAGAAAGCTGGTACGCTTACCTTCTTGAGGAGCAAAATCCCGATCACATTGGGAGTGACCTTGCGCCGCAGCAGCAACAGGAGCAAGGAGTAGTGCGACAATGGGAATTTTCCACAGACTCAAGGGGTGTTGGTGTTTTGCTTCACGTTGAGAGTGGCAACAAGTACTACAACCTTCATCTTGGTGAGATCGAGAGGCGCCTGTCCAATGGCTTCTACAAGCGTCCGCAGGATTTCTTGTTCGACATCAAAACACTCGCAAAAGACGCGAAGACCTTTGGAGATGCCGAACGAACTCTCAAAGCCAACGAAATGGTTACAAATGTTGAAGTCGACATTGATAGTTTCTTCGTAGTAGGCAACCCGACGCTGCTGGCGGAGTCTGAAGCTGTGTATCAACGGGAAAAGGAGAGGGAGCGCAAGGCCAAGGAGAAACAGCAGAAGAGGCTGGATGAAGGCAAGGACGCAGGCGCAGAGGTTGTTGGCATCCCACCGGAGCAATCCCTTGGGACAACAGAAGCTTCAGGACCCATCGTACTCGGCGAGCCCGTACCGCCTGGACCAGCTTTACCACCGGTTACTCCATCGCGGCTACCTCCAACCAGTGCACTATCGAACGGCACCAGCGGTGAAGAGCATAGCCATCCGAATGGCTCGACGGTTCCTTCTCGACATGAAGAGGACGTGCCCATGGCAGACAGTCCAGATCTAGATGCGAACACACAGATCGACTCCCAGTTCCAAACTCCCAACAGGTTCGACACACAAACCACTCAGACCCAAAAGTCACAGGCTTCGGGACGAACATTCATGTTGCCAAACTCACATCCAAACGACTACCACAACAGCGCATCGACGACAACATCGGGTCAAAAGACGTCGAACCGTTCCTCTGACGTCAAGTCAAATACGCAGAGCAGCAACAACACCGGCCCGCCTGGCCTCAACTTCCAGGAGATGATCCCTCAAGCAGGCGGGTCACAGCTCCCCGACACACAAGGTTCGCGCAATCTCTTTAACGTGCGCTTTGCGCTTTCTCCACGTCTCTCGCCCCAACATGCAACTGACCACATCCCGCCAACAGAAGTGCACTATGTCAGCAGCCAGCCGTCCAACTCAGACCCATCTCAGTCCTCGCAGCCGCAAAACGCAATGGCTGCTCCAGCAGCTCCTCGCCACATGTCCAACCTTGGCGCCATCCTTAACGAGGAAGAGCCCAAGCCACTGCTCATCCTGGACGAAGCACAGCTCATCACCCTGCATCTCTGGCTCGTCAAGCAGACATCAGGCTGCTCGCTGGAGCAGCTCGAGCAGGTCAACGCCACGCTCATGGACGCCATCTGGCGCAATCGCGCTAATTACAATCGCAACCAGGTCATTCACACTGTGCAAGAAGCCTTCAACTCCATCATAGTAGATATCCAGGCCATGCAGGAGATCCTGAAATGGAGCCAAGAAGACCCTGAAGACGACTTTCATGCCCAGGGCACGCAGTACACGATCGCGCAGCCACCTGTCGCACCTAGGCGGTCTAACTTCCCGCCGCCGTCGGATGAGGGATATCATGGTGTTCCGCAGCCTGTTACGGAGATGCGTCGATGAGAAATGGTGAGGGATTGGTGAAGTTACGTTATTGGAATGGATTTTGGGGTCGTGGGCATGGAGTTCGTGGCGCATTGCTTGGAGTAAGGGTTTGGAAATGGGGACGCATGCATGCATATCATATATCACACGGAGCGCGGAGGAGGTAATTATAGGCCTGACACGAATGTCACTTTGTATTAACTTCTAGACGTAACTCTGGTCAAAAGTTGAAGATACCTCAGTTAATACTCTTCGTGTATTGTTACTTTGCTCTGGCTTGATGTTGAATTGCTGGCGATTTAGTAGATACCAAAATCAATTTTTCACAGCATACATATGCAACTTGTTGCGTCGGCTCTTGCGTGAGAATCAATTTACCTCACTGCGGCTCTTGCGTGAGATTATTGCACGTTCAGCTACGGCCCTTTTCGCGACCTGCCTTGCGTTTGCTGACACCTCTGCGTCCGCGCCGGTCCGGCAGTCTGACTGCCTTGCACATGTACGTCCAACCTGGATCGCGGGTCTGACACCTTGCTCTGCTCACCGCTCAGACGGGCATGTATTCATTCGTTTTGCCTGGGATAGGTAGTTGGCGTTTGCTGGGGGAAGTGCCCACGTGATTCTGGTGGGTGTCACAAGCAAGGAGCACTGGTGGGATGTACACAGTACATATGCAGTCCACCCCGATTCCCGAATGTCTCGGGTCTTGTGGCGATCTGTGTAGTACGAATCTATGAGTGCCAAAAGATGGTGGATGTTGTTCGTGAGATGAACTGAAAGGTATGTTATTGAAATTCATTTGGCGCTGGATTGTCAGTATGCTTTGGCGCTTGTGTTGCACAGTACAGCTCGCTAAACACGTGTTGATGATCGGTGTGAAAGCGATGGACTGATGCCAGGCGGAGTGGACATGATTCGAGTGCAGCGCATGACTCGAACACACATTGCAAACGGTAAGCACCCTTACACTAACGAGGGATAAGTGTCGCAAGGCGGTCATCGCATCTCCATGGGGTGAGACGTCTTTGGGAGGTTTTACGAGGGACCCCAGGCGCCTTGGAGAATGACAGCGGTCCCATATGGGGCCGGCGGACCGATAGCGTGGACACGAGATTAGAGAACGATTCTGGAACATTTGAGCGGCAGTTTGTCTAACTAGATTATCGGAACGTTGGTGGTGCTGTCGCGAGACACACGAGGCAAGCACGTGGTGTTGTTGGCAGTCGCACTTCATCCGTAGCGCGACTCTTCAATCCGCATGTTCATCTCCCGCTGCTGCGTCGTAGCGGCGAAGCTTCTGTGTTGCCCAATCATGATTCATGGTTGATGCGCTTCATCGGCTCGGTAGAGATCTTAAATGGGGCCATGTCTCCGTTTTTGCACGGTTCAAGCTGACTGGCTGGCGACAAGGCTGCACCTGGGAGGATTCGAGGATTCGAATTCGAATTTGTCTGTATGCAATCTCTAAACTGGTAGATTCACCACTCTCTTTAGTAGCGTACACGTTCCTCATACAGGCGGGGCCGCGCAAGAATAGAGTCTGACAGCCATTACGTGCTGCAAGCTTTCGGGTTGTACAAACAACGTCCATGATCACCAACGTCCTGCAGCGCTCTATACCACAACAGCGCAAGCCACGGGCCTTCTATTCGCAGAGGATTAGACCGAATCTGTCAAATTCGATGCTGCACCATGCACCAAGCCTCGAGCTTTCCACCAACGATCTTCCAAGACCACCCAGGGATCCAAGCAAATTAGCCGTCTGCAGCCCTAGGCGTCCAGAAAACGCCACGGCCCTTCTACAGATTACGCCCAGGCTTGCTTTGCAGTGAATGCACAGCGTCCAACCACCTCCTCGGGGCGTGCAGCATCGCAAGTGCAGTCAGATGACGCTTGGCCCCCCTCCCTTTTCTGATCTCCGCTGCCGTGTCCGATGGGAAGACCAATTGATGACAGTGCATGGTCTTTATCGAGCATGCTGATGGGAGGTCGCATTCGCTTGAGTCTAGTACAAGCGTTTTGTAAGCATGCGCTCTTCCTAGAACTCCACCGGCTATGCTAAGTTTCAAATATGATAAACACTTACGCCAAAACGCACACCGTTAGCACAAGCATGGCGTAGCGCAGTCACTGCCACGAGCTGTGCGACACTAGCGTGTTCTTTCTCCCTACAGAAGGGTCTTTGCGTGGACAGGGTTGCTGCACAGTTGCAGGTAAAGTGGGTCGCTAGATTACATTTGTGTCTCTGTACCCATGGCGTTACCCGAGATGTCGTGCGCACGCTGACTGCCGTAGGGTCGCTTCTCTACCGGGTCGGCGCAGGCTATCATACATTATCACCCCGTCCGCTGCTTGGGTACCAAGTTCGCGTGTTTTTCGATCTCGTAGACAATCCGTCGTTGGAGTTCGAAGGACGTTCTCCCATTTTCCCCTCCAAAGGCCTTCACCGTGGACCTAGACTACTTCGATATGATAGCATTGTGTTTCCAAAGGTTATAACCTGCTCGGCGCGCGCGCACCAATCACTTTTCGTCATGCCTTCGATGTCACTTCTGGATCAGGATTCCAAGTCCTTCGTGTTACCGCCATACATTCATCCGTGGCTCCGAGCAGTCGTTGCGCTAGGATTCATCAGCTTCTTCGCATCGTTGTCACTGCTCTTTCTCCTCACGTACAAACTGGTGTCCTGGCAAATCAAATCGAAACGAACGAATCAGTTCATCATTCTAATCTTCAACCTCCTATGGGCAGACATCCAGCAAGCCTTGGCCTTTTTGTTGAACGTGGAATGGTTGAGGATTGGCATTGTGGACGTGGAAAATCCAGTATGCTTTGCGCAAGGCTGGCTAGTTTCGACGGGCGACTTGGGTAGTGGTGTGTGGTGTTTTGCGATTGGACTGCATACGTTCGCCAGCGTTATTGTGGACTACCGGTTGAAGCCGAAATACTTTTATGCCGCTATCGCGGGACTGTGGATTTTTATTCTAGGAGTGTCATCGATTGGCATTGGCATGCATGCGGACAACCTCTACGTTCGGTCTGGAGTCTGGTGCTGGATACATCACGACCTCAAAGACCTCCGATTATGGACGCATTACGTCTGGATTTTCATCTTGTACGGATGCTCTCAACATTGTTCAATTCTTTACTAACAGTAACAGCGAGTTCGGCAACGTCCTAATCTACCTAACCATTTATACCATTCTCCTTACACGCATACGATCCGGATACTATACGCCAGAAGAGGCGAAACGCGTCAAGTCGATCTCCAACCTCATGGTCGTGTACCCACTCGTATACGTCCTCTGCACGATTCCCCTCGCATCCGCCCGTATGGCAGCCATGTCGGGCAACCCACCATCACTCAAGCGCCTGTGTCTAGCTGGCGCTATGATCACATCGAACGGATGGCTTGATGTGCTACTATATACAGTCACGCGGCGAATCATGATCTTCAGCGACGAGCCGCCAGCCGATAGCAACGGCATCGATACATTTGCGACCTTCTGGACCGAAAAGCCACGACGCTTCGGCGGCGAGACAACGATCCAGGCATTACATTCGCACAAGCGCTCACGCGCACGGAGCCGAGTCACACTTCCTTCGTCGAGTGACTCTTCAGACGATTTGTGTTTCTCTGTTAGCGGGAAGGATATCAAGCTCGTGACCACCACGGAGGTCAGAAGTGAGCCAGCGGCTCCCGAGGACTATGAAGAGATGGAGCTGGAGCAGAGGAAAAAGCGGCCGCGAAGTCCGTTAGGCAGGTGGAGCGAGGACACGAGTAGAAGTCAGAATCTAGACTTCAAGACCGAGGATCTTGGAAGTAGGACTGGCACGCCACGATGAAGTTCGTCGGCTGCTTTTTGCGAGCCAGAATTCATGATTCCCGTGACGGTCACGCCGCATCGGCGTGGTCTGAGTAGCGAGGCAGTTGTGACTGTAAATACGAGGACGTTTATGTGTACATATTCAAAGCATGCGATGTGCCGACAGCGGTAGTCCTCACAGAGAGCGACGACACGGACGTTCAGTCTTGCCGCACACATGTAGCGAAACCAGTCAAGGGGAGCGTAACGATACCCAAATTAGATGCACCAGTCGCGGAGTTAAGTCCATGAACAATATCAGCGGCACTTTCAAGCAAATGAAACATTATTCAAGTTTGTCATTGTAGAAATGCTGTCCGTTTCCGTGGAACCATGCCCTGACCATCGTTTCGCCTGTTTGCTGGGAGCAAAACACAAAGTACCATGAACCTCGTTCCTGACCATTCGTTGTTTCATCCTCTCATATTCAATCCCAAGTAACAATGCTGAGGAACGTCAGCATTGCTGAATGAGCGCCTGGCCCTTAGCCGCGTCATGCCAATGGACGCCATCTTCGTCTAAGGCCGTGATATCGCATGTGGCGTATGTGTCGCCTGGCGAAAGTCCTTTTGAGTGAATGCCGTACATCGGTCACAGTGACGGCAGCCTTGTCGGTAATAATATCTGAAGTGATAGGAAATTGTATGCCGGATCAGAGTCCACAGATTCAAATATTAACCCACTCCAGCCACGATTGCAGAAATCCCAGCTTACCCCCTCGCATATGCTCATCAAACTCCTCGAAGGTGATCAGACCACCACCTTTACGTTCGTGGATTTCTTGCTGAACCACCTCCAAGCTCGCAAGAAGGATTTCATGGGATTTTGACGAAGGGTCCATGGCGAGCTCGCGTACATGTCGGTAGAGCGGCCTTGTTTGGTCAGATTCGGGGTGGAAAGGATCCGATGAGTGTAGGACTGCCTTTGATTTTGCTTCAAGGACTTCCTTCCCACCGTCGACTTCAATATGAAAGAAGTGCATCACTGGACCCCGCGTGTAAATGCGAGTGGCAGCGCTGTGCTGGGCGTGCTCTTGCTCCTGTATGGGAGGGGAAAATTGCTGAACCACCTCCGGAACTTGCTGAACCACCTCTGGAGCTTGCTGAACCACCTCCGGGACTTGCTGAACCACCCCCGTTTCGTTGATCGGGACCAACTCCGGCAGCGACGATTGTGTGGGAGCGTTGTCCTCTCCAGTGGCCTCTTGCTCAGTGATATGCATGGTTTGTGTTCCGTGCGAAGAGCATACAAAGAAGGGCCCTGTAGGGGTAGACTCGACATGTACCTCGCTTGGCAAAAAGGTGTGGGCCTCACTAGGGTACGTCGTATGTTTGTCGCGTGTAGTGCCATTGAGGGACGTGATCGATAAGTCGTCGGAAACATCCGCATCAGTGAGGGAGTTGGGTCGAAACTGTGGCATGGTAGGGTCTTTGTATGGCAACTTCGAGGTCGTGCTGTCTATCAATCCAGATCGGGACGCACAGTCAAGGACCGCGCTCAGAGTCTCGTATTGCAGTTGCTCGCGACAAAGCCAGGTATTCCACAAGGTCAACTCGTCGACTGTCGTTTCCGGTGGCTTACCCACGGCATAGAGGAATGCCCTTTGCACAGACTGATATTTCTTCAATAGCCGTGCCTTGGCTTCTTCGCGGCTTATTCTCTCACCCTTTTCGTGGCGAAGCAGTCTTTGTAGACCACCTCGGTCTTTGTTCAAGGCATTGCGAAATAGCTCCACCATGCATTTGGAGTATCGGAATATACCCATTCGCCAGGTCGTACGATCGTAATCCAGCTGCTCTTGTGTCCTGAAGTTTTCGATAATCTGCTCGAGACGAGCTGCGCATTGGCGACGCTCACCACGCGTCTCGTACGCGTCCATGGCATTGTTCTCTCGATCAACGAATAGAGGATCGAGTAACTCGTTGAAGCCCTGTTGAGTGACCTGATACAAGACTTCTCTGCCAAGGTCTTTCTCGGGCTCTGGTATCTCGTAGCCTCCCCATCGCTCTCCTATCGGTCGTGAAGAGGTAGACGCATTGGATCGCGTCTCCATGTCAACATCATCTTGGAAACGAACCCTGGATGACGATCTCGACCACCGCGGTCGCGTCTCATTATCATTGATTGTGGGTCCCGTGTCCTCAGTGAGCTCTCTTGATTCGTTAGAATGGTTGATTCCACGTTCACCGCCTTCGTCCGCGCGATCTGGTGGATCAAAACCTTCTTCTTCATCGACGAAGAACTGCCGTCGAGCCCATCTGTCTGTCACAATACGATTCTGCTCCGTCTCGTGTAGTCCAGGAAGACCTACGTTCCGAGAGTTCGAAGCTCTCAGCATCTCGCCTCGGTCTGCTTCATCTGGAAGATCGTCGTGCAGTACGGGCTCCGTGTTTTCAAAGTCATCTTCGTGCTTCCCGTGTATCCGATGGCTGTCGCTATGATGGTTGGCCAGTCCATGCGGAGGGAAAGCGGATCCTAGAGGCTGACTTGAGCGAATGGTATCCAGCGCGTTGCGGACAGATATTTCTTCCGTGATTTCTGCGATAAAATTACGCGTTGCTTCCTTCTCAATCGCGTAGTAAGCCCGGAAGATCCTCAGTATATCTTTGCGCGAGATGTAGCCATCGCCATCCACGTCGTATCCGTTGAAGACAATCCTGCTCTTCACGTGTCCGTCTGCCGCATGCATGCCATCCAGGCCCTTGATCCACTCTTCGAACCCTATCAGGCCGTTGTTATCCGAGTCGAAGTATGCGAACACACGGTCGTAAATCAGGTTCGGCGCTGCGACGAAGCTGGCATAGCGAGGGACGAAAGCGTGGCTGAAGGCACGTCGATCGAGCGCCCATCCGACAGTGTTTGGGTCGCTCAGCCATTCGGTTCCTGCAAGGCATGTAAATTGTTCCCAGAGCGCATCGATCTCCTCGGCCTCCATCTTCGTCTCCACAACAAGCCGTTTCTTAAGGACTGAGGGAGTAGAAGACGGCATCACTTCTGGCTTCCCCGGATATAACGGCTCCTGCTTGGTCGTCCCTAGATATGGGGCTGGCACGCGGATTTTGAGAAAGACGTGAGTTTTTGAGTGAGAGTTTACCGCTTCGCAATTCGAGCACAGATCGAAGTCTGCGCAGTTGGCGCAATGCCATCTGATGCCACGAATTGGTTTGTCATCGCAGCCGTTACAAGTGATGCCACGATGTATGACCCCCTCCTGCCGCGCGCGGTCTTCGGCGATATGGTAAAGAGTGCGTTGAAGCGTCTGGCCATCTGAATCAACAGCATCGGCCTCTGTCTCGGCATCACTCCCCCAGGACAGGTCGGTAGCTGCAACGCTCTCATTCTCATCGAGCAGAGGACTCAGGGCGCCGCTTTGTAGTGCTGAGATGTGTCTTTCGAGTGCTCTTGCTATGGCGGCACTGTTCAGGTAGGTTATATGGTGCTGGTCGTCGACCCACCTTGCGATCACTTCTGCTTCTGCGGTCGATGGCGATCGGTTGCGGCATACCAAGACAAGCAGTCTGTCTAGAAAGACGTCGTACACATGACCGACAGCGCTGTCAAGCTCTTCTGGGGTAGCTTGTGGCCGCTGTTCGGAAACCAAATGTCGGATTTCATGAGGGGAGATTAAATCACTGGATCCCAACGGAACCTCAATGCCTTGTACTCTGACATGGCCGAGTTGCGGCACGCTGCTGCCCAGTCGCGCGTTGAGATGTGCACTTCGCGATCCTCGTCGACGCGTGTTTGGCCTCCGAACCGCGTTGCTCCGGTGCAGGTCATTGCTGCCGGATGCGTGTGCAGAAGTGTAGAGAGAGTATATGGTGTAGGCTGCTAGAGCTCCAGAGAGAGCAAAGATGGCCTGCTGATAGCGAGGGAGTGAATTGGGGTTGGTAGTTGGCATTTCCACGTTAGAGAGGTCACCTCGCGCCTCATGTGTCGGTGTGTGAGGCTGAAATCACGACGATAGATGCACTGCAAGCGCATAGCGCTACAGAGTCTACGGCTCTCATGTGTGGGTGTCGAGGCAGGAGCGATCGGGCGTCTCCACTGAAGCACGAACAGCTCCTGCTTCACGTAAAATCCTTGGCAGGCACCTCCGGACCACCGCCACAACCTCGGAACTCATACAGGCGCAACTATGCTTTTACGTCTACGTTCCACCGACCGTTACGTTCCAAGGCTGCCCCTCGGTCTTGACACTCATAGGTGCGAATTGACGTGTACAAATGGGTCATGATCAGAAACAGAGATGCGCCAGCCCCCAGAGCCCTTTTACAGCTTCACGATTCCTTCCATTCACGATGACACGGCCCTCGATTGTCGCGTGTACCATCCGGACTCGCTGAGCGGCTCATTGTGCGACGGTAGAGATCTCGAAAAGCACTGGCGACCTCGCGGTATTGTCATGGCACACCCGTATGCCACTATGGGAGGTAGCTACGATGATCGAGTTGTGGGCATCGTGGTGGAAGACTTGCTCAAGGCTGGATGGATTGTTGGTACGTTCAACTTCAGGTACATGCTCAGAACAATACCCTGAGATCCGGTCCATCAATCTGACACGTGTAAGAGGCGCCGCCGGCTCGAAAGGCCGCACAAGTTGGTCTGGACGACCAGAGCTAGACGACTATACGTCCTTCGCAGGGTTCTTCATGCATTATGTATCCTACCTTCGAGCGAGTCCCACACCAAGGGATATCTTTACAAGAGAGCAATCGTCTCATGCGCCGCGAGCCACTCGATCAGACCCAGCCTGTGCTCAAAACGGACAAAGTCCCATTGTAATACTGGGAGGCTATTCATATGGCTCTCTTATTCTCAGACATCTTGCGCCAGTGTCAACGATGCTGCAACCCTTTACGACTCCTTTCGCTGGCTCTGCTCACCATGAGATCATTATGAGGGCACACAAGTTGGCAGACCAGAGCAACGTGACGTGGATCAACCTTGCTCAACGCCAGGAACGAGAGCTGTCGAGCCATAGAAGCCACGACACCAAGTCTTCGGTCACAATGGGTGGGGAGGAAACTAGCCCCGACAAGAGGAGAACAAGCCGCGACATACGCCGCAGCGTCGATGGACGCTTGAGTGCCGACGTTGGCAACAGATTGAGGAGCCTCAGCCATCGCAGACGCAAGGGCGAAGGCCCTATCACTTCGCTAGAGAAGGAAGACCATGTGGCTATTCACATACCAGAAGTGCGGTATCTACTCCTCTCGCCCCTTACACCACCAATCTCAACTCTCGCAGCACCCGCTCTAGGTCCCAAATTCTGGCACAGGTCCAAGGAAAGTGAGCAGGACGTTGTTGGCAGACATGCAACGCTAGTCGTCTACGGCGACGAAGACACGTTCACCTCAGCCAGGAAGCTTCGTGACTGGTGCGCACAGATGTCGTCCATGCCGGAAGCTCAATTCTCGAGCGTCGAGGTTGCTGGGGCAGGTCACTTCTGGGTAGAAAGCGGCGTGGAACGGACACTTAGGGCTGCTCTCTCTGAATGGGCAGCGTCAATGTTGTAATCAACACAGCGGAGTACAGAAAGTGTACTCGCTGCTCAAAGCTCGAACACCCAAGGACGATGCAAAAGAGACCACCGTGATCCAACCGAATGATGTTCAACGGTGCGAATTGGTTATTCGCATGCTACATTGTCACTTCATCCCAGATCAGATGCTTCAGGAAAGGCCTCCTCTCGTCCTGCAATATTCTTCCGCCGAAGTACAAGGATGTCCGGCTTTGACTTCCTTGGTCGGCTTTCTCCCAGCAGCTCACGGTGCTCAAGATCCATTTCTGGCACTTCAACTACTAACCTGGTCCATGGTATTCAGCCAGCATATCGTCTTAGTTTATAGCACTGCTCATGATATTGCTGACGTCGAGCTGTACGTCAAGAACTGGTTGTTTCAGCAATTGACAAAATCGTGCATTACGCACACGGTTACGGCTCAAGTCCTTTCGATGTGCGATACGAGGTCTTTCACATGCATTGGGATCATCACCGCTTGAGCCCATCACACTGGCACGATCGTCGTCAGAAGCGCTAGTTTGGATCCGTTTCTTGGTGCCGTGCTCAAGGGTGTCCCCGAGGTCAACCACGTGTGTGGGTCGATCTATCTGCGGCTACACTTTCCAACAGTGAACGACCGCCTGGTACACACGATCTGCTCGGGAGTCATCGGCAGTGTACAGCTGCTCCTCCCAGTCCTTTTGCAGCCGCGATTCACTATTGGCGATACATGGCGCCAATCGTCCGTGTGTCTCCCACTCTGCGTGCGCAATGATCTATGTTGAAATATCATTAATTGTGCACAATTGTACATGATCGCTGCCCAGCTTCTCTGATATAATTAGCCATCACTTCGCTTCGGAACACAGCAAATATATCTCGGCTCTCATTGTTAAATACGCTGAACGCATGGTCCTAAAAGACTCACGACGCATACTACGACACCCATTCACCGTGATCTCACTACCTTGGTACAAGATCTGTCGTCGTAAGTGTACCGTAGATCAAGTTCAATATTCCGACAAGCGCAGGGCATGTTCCATCATACAGCTCCGTAGCTTGCATTAGTCGCAGATCTCAGTCCTGCTTTCTGCTCTATCGGACCTCCGCCCGATCTGTACCACTTTGTGGCCTTGACAGCCGATCGGCGTAAGAACAGTTCTCGGGTGGCCTATATAATATTTCATGATCCCAAAACACAACCTGGTGTGCTTGTCACATATTCTCCACTACACATAATCTCAACCTGGCACTATGTCAGCTCAAATCGCCAGTATCCTCACCGAAGACGGGGGTTTCCCAAACGATGAGATCTTCAACTGCCTACTGCCTCTCGCACGCTCTACAAAACGAACTGTTATTCGTGATCCGTCCGTTCCGCTGGAAGCTGGCTATGATCAACTCCTGACGGACGTAATTCACGTACGCCATATGCTTAGGCAACGACTTTCACCCCACTTCAATTGTGGGGCAAGGCTTTTGCCAGCAAACTCGCTCGTTCCCATCATGTCTCCTGCAAATTACGAATTCGCAGTAGCAGCTCTAGCGATCCTTTCGATTGGTGGCACAATTGTGCCTTTACGTAAGTGTCGAATGCTGTAGCGTCTGCTTTCCTCTGAAGTTGATCCTGACTTCCCTAGCGAACAAATGCACTGCAGAAATGTTATCCGATATCCTCCTAACAAGCCCGACCAAGCTCGTCTTGGCCTCACAGAATGAAGTTTCCCGGGCCATCGAATTTCAGGCCCTCTGCAAAGCTGCTGTCAAGCCAGCTGCGATCGAAGTCGGCACTATCACGGTACAAAATCATTGTCCAGCAGCAATATGGAATCTACCGTTCGAAATCGACAAGCACTTGACGATAGCTGCTAGCCGACCCGGCATTATCTTCTTCTCTTCTGGATCAACCGGCACGCCGAAAGGCATCATCCACAGTCGAGCCATACTCCATGGCAACCAGCCCGCATCCGAAGACGAAGCACTGTTGATCTGTCGGCCTGCGAGCTGGATTGCAGGCTCTAAACCACTACTTCAGTGCGTACTATCCGGTGCACGAGCAGAGATCGTGAGTCCAGATGCTGATGCAAAAACGGTTTGGGAACTGTTCCGTGCTAGGAGATTGACCGCTGTGGGTGGCACCGTTATTTTGTGGCACCGTCTTGCTCAAACCTATCGGGAGACGATAGCAAACCTGCCTAATAAGGCTGAGTACCTGCAGGGTGTAAGAAGCATTCGAGATCCCGTGATTGGCGGAAGTGTCCCTCCATCTTCTTTGCTGAAGTTCTGGAAACATGAACTCCAGTCTCCACTCGCGACACGTTACGGATCATCAGAGATATCTCTTGCAGTGCTTGGAACACACGCCAACGATGACTTGCTTGAGGTATGAGGAGCGGTTCAACATGTTTTACACTACATCATGATCTGACACATTTTTAGAGATGCATGGGAAAGTCATTATCACCCGAATATCCAGTAAGACTATCTAACGGTGATCATGGAGAGCTCCTTGTGAAGGGTCTCAAAACTTTTCAGGGGTGAGTCCTCGTTCAAACCACGTCTATCTTAGAATAAAGACTGATGTTCTTCAGATACCTTAACCACGAGGGCGCCACTACCGACATGTTCGACCGGGATGGCTACTACAAGACTGGTGACATCGCCCATAGAGTTGGGGAGTACTACATATTTGATGGTCGCGCATCTATGGATTGTAAGTCTCTTGAATATAAGCGCATACTACTGAGAACCCAACTAATAGTCTCGTTCAGTCATCAAAGTCATAGGAGATCCAGTGCCAATTCAAGTGGTGGAACAAGCATTGAACAGCCTACCCTCGGTTGTGCATGCTGTAGTCGTCCCCGTAGAAGACGAGGATGTCGGCAGAAGAGTGGGCGTCATTGGTCATTTCCGGAGCCCTGTTACCCTCCACAGTTTGAGACAAGATCTCTCGCCGCACTTGCCTCCGAGAATGTTGCCTACGGCCTTCCGTCTGCTTTCCGACAAAGAAAAGCTTCCAATGACGTTCAGTGAAAAGATTGCAAAGAGAGATGTTTTGAAGAAGTTTTTCCCTTTCACTGTCGGCATCGGGCTTCCAAGCGAGGTTGAGCTTTGCGAACAGACGGTTGAAGCTTGTGCGCCTTGAGAAGTATTGCTACGAGAATACGGCCTCGGTAAACATGAACGTGCGGTCCTCGAAGTTCGAACAATGCATTATTCCGCCATGTACCGTGGGTCCACCAATTTCGATTTACACAATGTACATTGGGTTAATTTTGGAAGTGGAAGCAATCTGTCCGTGGTGTAAACAGACCTTTCGTCCTCTGGAAGACGTCCTTTTTGACCCAGCATCCGTCTTGCGCTGTTCAAAGAGTCCTCTTGATGGTGACAGCCTTACATACTATCCCCGCACATCATATGCATCAAATAACTTATCGAGGGAACAACTTCCCACGCTTCAGCAAAGCCACCACGCGTCAACTACGAAGGCTTGAAAGCGTTCAACGCTAAGTCACTGTCTAAATGTACCTATCGATAGGGAACGACACCTTACAGGTCATCGGCGCCACGACGTTTCAAATTATACTGAGACGAGTCGACGAACATTACCCTCTCGTAAGGTGTATGCCGCGAAAGTTTCACGTGCCGATGCTGTGGATGGATGGCCTAATCGAGTCCAATCGAGACCAAAACCATCAACAACTGGTGATTAGCATTGTCGGCTACGTCGTCGTTTTCCGGTTTTTTCAAGTTTGTATTCAAATGTTTGTGCAAACATACAACAGCGCCGCCAGGTTCACAAAGCGGCTCCAATCACTTGCTAACTTCCATTCACTATGTCCGGTATACTCACCTTACCTACCTGATCATTCAAGACCCCTCTGCGTATATTCACGATACTTTCCAGTATTCATAGCCCATCGCTAGTGTCGCGTGAGTGTGACTGCCCTTAGGCATCAGTTCCGCCAGGTCGTTCATTCACAGAGAGGCTAATCCAAGACCTCCGGATCTTATGTCAACCCCAATCTCCAACGGAGCAAGATAGAGGCTACACCCACAGATAACCACGACTCGACCAAGAACGCGATCAACTCCTCGAGCAACCTTACAAACGACCCCATAAACTACACCGCAAACTACACCACGACGGACACCACAAGCCTGACTACACCCTCCGAGATGGACGCGCCCACGACCATTGCAACAACGCTGTTGTATTTCAGCCTCGCATGGACACTATTCCTCGTCTACGACGTGCGTCGTCACCCAGTCCCGGTATCGTTCCTCTGCTCTGTTGGCCTCCTATGCCACAACAACCCGGCCATGTTTCTGCTGTGGACTGCCAAAATTGCCCACTCCGCTCAGGACACCGCTCTTGTGTGGTTTGTAGCGCTGTTGATCTTCCGGTACTGGCGAATCATCGTGAACGTCTACTTCTTCTTCCAGTATAAAGTGGCGTTAGCTACTGCTGACTTCAAAATCACACCGAAAGATTGCACGGTAATCGTGCCCACACTCAGCCCAAAGAAAAATCAGGTATTCCACGAGATGATTACGGGTATCATCGTCAACCGCCCAGCTCGTGTCATCTTCACGACGAGCACGTGCTCTGCCGAACGAGATGTTAATGCCGTACTCAAAGCCACCTTGGCCAACATCGAAGCTGGTACTAGCACTTACCAGAAGCAGCACGGCCTGGGTCCGATGAAGATCACTTCCGAGATCCTTGTTTTCAATGCCGATGTGGCAGACAAACGCAAGTAGACAGTACATGTCTATTCGCACGTTGACACTCAGATCATCGTCACTGTCGATGACTCAGCGATTTGGCACCCTCGCTTCCTGGTGGCCACCCTGCCAGCTTCCCAGTCGGAGAAAGTTGGTCTTGTTGGAACAAAGAAGTGGGTGCGCGTACGCAGCCCTCCCGACCCCTCGAAGAACTTTGTCGCCGGACTCTGGGAACAGTATGTCGCCGGATTCTGGAACACCATCGGTGGAACATATTTGACACGCCATAACTTTGGGCTCCGCACCACCAACGCCGCAGATGGAGGTGTCTTCTGCGTCGCCGCGCGGGCTGCCTTGATGCGGGCCAGCATCGTGAAGGACGCTGCCTTTACGCAAGCCTTCACTAACGAGTATCTGCTTCGGTTCGGCGATTGGGTCTCAGGCTTTGGGCCGGTCGTTGTCGATGATGATGTGTTTTTGACCCGATGGGTCATCGACAATGGCTGGGATATCAAGATCCAACTCTCAGAGGAGACAGTTATGACCACAGCTATCGGCGAGTATCCCCTCAAATTCCCGAGCCAATGTGAACGCTGGTCTCGAACCACGATGCGCCAGAACCCTATCAAACCCCTCATCGATCGTACCGTCTGGTGGAAGTTTCCCTTGACGGTCTGGAGTACCGAGCTCATATGGCTTTACAACGCGGCCCTCTTCTGGGACGGTCTTGCCGCGTATGCATTGACACGAACGGACATGTACGCTCAGTCGGCCGACCGCAAGTTCATGCTGTGTGCCCTTATTGGACTTTTCTGGACGACAAAGCTCATAAAGACTCTACCCTGGTATTGGATGTATCCGACGGATTTCATCCTCTACTTCTTGATCCCAGCTGCTCCGATCTTTACCTGTTGCCACTCGCTGCTCAAGGTCTACACAGCGTTGACATTCTGGAATATAGAGTGGTTGGGACGTCAGATCGAGTAGGGCTTTGTTGGTCGTAAGAGTTGGAATGTTTTGACTGGCATGATTAGCAACGTCATTGTGTCAGGCTCATGATTTGGATCTCTTAGGGTCCATCTAGATAGAATGCAATATGAACGAGATGAGAATATGTGCTTTCCACCGCCATTGTGAACTTTTACGTGACTATGGTAAACGAGAATATGTGTGGGGACACCCGGATGTATTGACCAATCTGCCGACGAGTGACCCCATTTGCGGTAATCCCCAAGGGCCATTTTAGCCTTATTGACTCAGCATACAGCACTCTTCGCCAACCATGGCTCACCCCAGTAGCTCATTAACGTTCAAGAATCGGAAGCAGACATCGGTGGATTGGGAGTAGAACTTTGGAAGAAATATAAACGTACCATGCTCACGCGCCGTCACCAATTTCGCACATGAAAACCGACCCGTCGTAAGCTTTCTCATTTCTAGAAAATGCTCTACAATACCCTCCTCGTTTTCTCAGCCTTTGTGCCATTGACCTTCAGCCAATTCGTGCCAGCACCAGGAAGCTTTCCAGCGAAAGCCGACGGTGACTACGCCGGAGGCATCTTTAGTATCCCTTTATCTGAACTACCCAAGTATGCCGGCGCAGGCGGAACTGGTCCAGAGGCACCCAAAGGCGCTGGTGTGAAGACATTTGGATCTGGACCATACCCGGCAGCCATGACGACAGACTCTACACTGCCTGGCCACACTATCTTTGCCCCGAGGGTACCACCAGTCGGCAATATCAGCTTGCCATTTATTGCTTGGGGCAACGGTGCTTGCATGCTAAACGCCGGAGAATACGAACGATTGCTCGTCGAAATTGCCAGTTACGGCTACGTGATTGCTGCTGACGGCAGCCCTACCGGAGGTGGAAACGGCCAAAGCAAGGTCCAAGATATGCGGGACTCAGTCGACTGGGCGTTCGCAGGGAAGGCGAAGAAATACGGCGACATCGACTTGACGAAGGTCACCACAGCAGGCCACAGCTGCGGCGGCCTCGAAGCCATGTCGACAGCGTATCATGACGACCGGGTGAAGAGGATCATCATGTTCAATATCGCGATCTTCCAGGACGATAGGCGCTACCTTCTCCGCGAGATCAAGGTTCCCGTAGCCTACCTTATTGGAGGTAGCAAAGACATGGGCTATACTACTGTAAGTCTTGGGTGTCTGAGCATCATGCCGATCTGCTGATCTGTTAATATAGTCCGCGAAAGACTACGCCTTGCTCAACGCAGGTCTTCCCAAACTCAGAGCTAACCTTGATACCGGCCATGGAGGAACATTTCAAGCAACGAACGGCGGCAAGCAGGGCAAGGCAGCAGTCGCTTATCTAGAATGGCAGTGGAGGGGCAACACCACTGCGAAGGCCTACATCTTGAAAGGAGGCTTGAATAAGGACAGCTGGGTGGTAGAACAGGCGAACTGGACCTAATGGAGAGGCTTCTTGCCGTCTTCGAAGGTGCTCTTTGGGGCTTCGGGGGCGTTGTTATGGAGTGCAGCTCATGTACGGGATGTTGACCTCGGCATGAGCTCAGACATGCACGTGTATGTACTCTAAGATCGAGGACGATGACGTTCAAATCCTAAGACAATGCCGAAATGATGCTTGGTGGCGGCGTGAGTGACGGTCAGAAAGGATGCGACGCAGAAGGGTGTGCACGCGCCACAGCACTACGGTAAAAGTCGTCCTTAGCGCACAGCACAGCACTTCCTTCAACCTCGGAAGAATCACTGACATCTCTCATCCTGTATCTGTGGGAGCACAAACGACCACAGGGCATCGCCTCAACCTGCCAGAATGTTACAAATCGATAACGCCGCTATCACGACCTTAGCCAGACTGTGCCAGCGCCGTCGCTTAGTAGACGCTGGCTCACGAGGACATGTTTTGGCCACAGCCAATAGCGTGCCAGAAGACCTCAACCGCCGTGACAGGCTCAAGTGATCAAACAAGCCTCATGGTTTGACTCTCTCCAATGGGTCAAGCTCTCTGGGTTTTTGGAAGACACCACGGAAGGAGCGGGAGGCGGCGCGGCTTTTCCATTGCCTCTTTTGGACATCAGGACGCTGCTTTGTGTGACGGATGGCAGCATGGCTTCCGCGGTCAACCACGCAACAGAGAAGAGACAGTAGCGTTATGTATACATATGTAGGTCGTTCTCGTCCGTGGACTTTTTCATCAGCTCCAGTGCAGTCACTCTCTCTCTCTGTTCGTTGTCACTCCTTTCAGCATACGTTCATTACCACCATGGTCACTCTCTTCTCATTCCTCATCACTATTGCGTTCTATGTAGGCATTTGCAACGCCGCACCGTTCTTTACAGAGAAGAGAGGGATACAAGCGGATCAGCTCAATGCATTCAAGCTGATGGGGCAGTATGCGTCTGCTGCTTATTGTGAGAGTAATTACAAATCTCCGGGCGATCAGATGTCGTGTGCTTCTGGTAGCTGCCCGCTTGTAGAGACGGCAGACTCTGCGACAGTGATCGAGTACGACAGGTCAGTCATCCCACCGATATGTGCCCTGACAATGTTCCCATCTAACAAGAGCCATAGAGAAGAGACTTCGACCGACGTCGCTGGCTACGTCGCAGTCGACCACACCAATAACCTTATCGTCGTCTCGTTTCGTGGGAGCACCACCATAGATGCGTGGATCACCAATTTCGACTTCGGCACCACAGATACGGATATATGCTCTGGATGCACTGCGCATCGAGGATTCTGGAATTCCTGGGTTGACTCACGATCTCGCGTGACACCAGCAGTAAAGCAAGCTGCAAAGGACTTTCCAAGCTACAAAATCACAGTCGTCGGACATTCGCTCGGTGGAGCTATTGCGTCTCTCGCCGCCGCGCAGCTACGGAACTACGGTCTTACTGTTGCGCTGTACAGTTTTGGCTCACCACGAATTGGTGGCAACAAAATCAGCAGCTACATCTCAAGCCAGACCGGAGGTAACTTCCGAGTCACACATTGGAACGATCCAGTACCCAAGGTCCCGTTGCTGACCATGGGCTACGTGCACATTAGCCCTGAGTACTACATCAACAAGCCGAGTAGGCAGGATGTCAGTGCTGGCGACATTCAAGTCTATGCTGGAGCAGCAAACCTCTTTAAAGGAAATCAAGCGTGGTTCACGATCGATATCGATGCACACCGGTGGTATTTTGGTAGTATGTATACGTGCGATGCGAAGAAGAGCAAAAGAGGGAATTTGGACATCAGGGGTGTGGATGGAGATGTCAAGATTCTTGCTACGTTATGATGAGATGTATTACATTATTTAGCATTAGTGCAAATTGGAGACAGAATTCCAGCGCATCTATGGGTATCAAAAACAAAAACTCCTCACTCCTATTACAAATCAAACCCTCCGCATAAGCGTTCACTCATTAACCTCAAGGATGTCGTCGTCCCTCTCTAGATCCCCTGCTTCGTGGTCTCTCCAAAGATGATCCATCAGAGCTCCGACAGTCCGACACGTTGTGTCTGAGTCTTTGAACCTCGCGCAAAGGAAGCATGCAAAACCTGTTCCTTCTCGATGGCACTTGATCACGAAGCGATTCTTGACCAGAAATACGCGCCTCTTGTGCACGCCGCCTGTCTTGCAGTCATCAGCAATGACCTCCCAAGCTTTGCCAGGCCGTGTAGATACATGGGCATGGCAAAAGGGGCACATGTTGTCGCCGCCAGCTTTGTAGTTGTCTGTCAGAGGCAGTCTAGCTTGGGCTTGGAGGTCGCGGGCGTAGACGCAAAAGAGCTTGTTGGTGGGTGGATGTGGCTTCGGATGATGCGGGTTCGGGTACGGCTGGATGGTGATTGTTCCTGGACGTTTGGCGCGGTCTGGACTTTTACTTCTCTCTCTATTCCGTGATCTCGACCTTTCTTTTCTTGTCACGCTGTCGTGACGAGTCGACTTGTGTGGTGGCAATTGAAATGCACCAGGCATGTTAGGGTACGTGTCGGCCATGTGTGAGTCTGCTGCTAGCATGCGCTGGTATTGCATGTGAAGAGCTTGAATGGAGGCGGCCCGAGCAGAGCGTGTCGTCTGTATAATGCGGACAAGGTGTGAATGAGATGACGATGGCGTCATATAGCTACTCAGCATGTAATCTTGGTGTATGCTGAGAAGCGTACTCTGAAGCTGGATTATCTGGGCCTGTAGCTGATTTTGGGCTACCACTACATCGCGTCAACACTTTGGTCAGAGTAGGTGAACTAACAGAGATGTCTTACAGTCGCCGCGCGCAAAGCCTTCGCCCAACTTTTGGTAGCCGCGATCGTACGCCTTGGTCACTTGGGACGACGAAGTGCATATCAGCTCCTCGTCGCTGTCGCTGTAATCCTCCGTCTTTGAGCCAAGCTTCCAGCGTATGTGATGACGAGCCGGCTTCCGGTCAGAATCAGAGCCAGAGTCTCGTTGAAAGTGGCTGTATCTGCGGCGTCGCTTCGTTCGGTCTTCCTTTGCATCATCACCACTGTGCGACTCTGATCCTGCCTTCCTCTTCAATTTGCGATACAGATCGCTAGCTGATCCGAAAGAGTCTGTCAGAGTTCGAACAAGTGAGACGACCACGACAAGGTCCTGGAGGACGCCTTTCGCCTACATGCACATCAGCTTAGTCAGGACATAAAGAACGGCATGACACCCGTCGCACGCCAGTTGTAACCTACAGTTTCTACTGCTGCTTCAGCTTCTTCTTTCATGACGTGAATGCGATGTGAATGGAGGTAGTTTGTTGAACAGAGGTGGAGCCTAAAAAATCGAGGAATTACTTGGACAAGGTGTTTTGCGGTGCACTTCACCGGACAGGCACCCGCACTACATCACGCTATTGATGGCAAATCGAATTCATGAGTCGTACTCAGGTGCGCGTATTATCCTGCGTATGACACACTATGTCTGATTCTAGTGGCAGGTGTCCGTTCAGACGCGTGCGCCTCAACGTTTGCAGGCGGCTCTGTGGAGGGGTGCATCACAGATACAGCTGACCAACATGTGAAGTGAGGCTGAATACGAACACGATAGTCCACGTCTCGACAAATACACGTCTACATTTCTTTCCGAAGAAGTTTTTGTGTCGCCAGGCTTCTGAAGTCGTTCCCGCAAGGTCAGTGGGAGTGTTTACTTGTGGTTCAGGTCTCTTGGTGGACAGCCGCGTGGTGCTGTAGCATGTGCGCTCTCCCATCTGATATGGCTGCTCGAGACTTGTCATGCCGAAATCATCGGGAACTGCCGCGTGAAGACGACTGCACGCGCGTGGTCGCATCGTGGAAGACACCTGGGCAGTGGTGGGTGACGTCGAATGTGAATTTGGAGTGCGCGGTCCCATAAGGGTGATGACTGTCCGGAGCATACACTGTGTTATACTGTAGACAGCCGGTGCACAAACTGTGTGTGATGCTGCACATGGCCGCAGCGAAGGCGAAGAAAAGAAGTGTGCAGGAGTGAACGTGGACTTCAAGCGCCCGCTCGAGGCGCCCGGCTTCTCGGCAACGCTCCAGGAACTTTCGCACCTGCACTGCAGAATCCACCTTCCATCACCACACTGCCGTTGCCATCGATATGCAGCGAATCAGCATTATGCATTGCGCGCCTATCCACAAATGCGCCTTACCCGCACACTCGGGACAATTGCTTCACGCTCAAGCGCTTCGTGTTTCGATCACAACAACGATTCGTCGAGATTGCTTCGCAAACTCTCTGTGACCACAGCAGGCGCGCTGCCTCCAGATGGATATTCTTAGCTGCGCAAGATTGATTCGCTGCGCCGCAATGCATTTGCCCAAAAGTGATGTGTTCGCATGTCGCGAACCATTCGCCTCATTTTGCTGTTCAGTTGTCGCCGGCTGACAACGACGATTAACGCAGTGCAGCAATAATGAGTGCGTCTACCAATATCAGCTGGATCCCTTTTCGACGACACGTGCTTGGACCTATTATGGAGGAGTCGACTGGTCCGTATCCACCATCGAAGTCGAAAACATGGGAAACCACCATTGATCGTGTAGAGGGCTGGCCAGAGGAAGCAAGGTCACTCAAAAATCGCGACTGGATACACTGTCTTTTCACCATTGGCGATGTCATTTTGGTGTCTTTGCCGATTTACTTCATCCGTATGTCTACATTCGAAGCATCAGTGGCCTATGCTGACCTGAGCAG
>Ga0265798_10001311_pt1 | contig 38839 bp, 36 predicted proteins | sample P3T30metagenome_FD_192430 | JGI IMG/M metagenome (GOLD analysis project Ga0265798, IMG submission 192430) | Plant litter microbial communities from East Loma Ridge, Irvine, California - P3 T30 | ecosystem: Environmental > Terrestrial > Plant litter > Unclassified | place: USA: California...
TGTCCACCGCGCCCTGGGCGCCCTTGCGCTCGACACCCGTCAGCGTGGTTTCACGCGCCGCTGCCTGCAGCAGGGAACGCAGCGGCGCATCGGCGCCGGCCAGGGCGGCGCTCACCCGCGCCGCCTGGTCCAGGCTGTTCAGGGGCGCCAGCTTCAGGTCTGCCAGGAAACCGTCCCACTGGCCGATGTAGTCGGCGAAGTACAGTTGCAGCACCTGCGTGCGCAAGGCGTCGACGCCGGCGGCGCCCGGCGCCTCCTGGCGGTCGAGCACCCAGTTGTCGCGGGCGACCTCGGCCACCGACTGCCAGCTCTGCTCCAGCACCTTGCGGTAGCCGGCCAGGCTGAACATGCCGCCGACGCCGCGCGACAGCGGCGCCCCGCTGCTGCGTGCGAACAGGCTGGAGCCGTCGCGGCCGAGCGCGCCGTTGACGCTGAATTCCGGCAGGCGGGTGGCCGCCACCTGGCGCTTCAGGCGGTTGTAGATGCGCTGCGGCAGCGGCATGCCGGCCAGGGTCAGGCGCGCCTGGGCCACCAGGGCGGCGTCGAGCGCCACCGGATCGGCCTCGTCGCCGTCTTCGAGCAGCGCGGCGGCATGCTCCAGCAAGGCCTGGCGCTGCGCCTCGTTCGAATCCGGCAGCGCGCGGCGCCAGTCGAATTCGACCCAGGCCTGGACCGAGGCGGCGTCGAAATGGCGCCGCTCGCCGAGCATCAGGTAGACGCGCAGGGTCTCGTACAGGAAATCCTGGTTGTTGGCGTCGCCGCGCCGCAACGCGTCTTCCAGGTTGGCGACGATGCGCGGCAACAGGGTCGTGCGCAACAGCCGGCGGTAGGCGACGATGGCGCCGTCGCCCAGCTTGTCGCCCTGGTACAGGCCGAAGCGGCTGAACAGGGAAACGCCCTGCTCGCGCGAGCCATAGCCGGCCGGCAGGGCGCGCGCCGCATCCAGCAGCGGCAGCACGCCCAGCACGCTGCCCTGGTTCGGCGTGGCGGCGGCCAGTGTTTCCAGCCTGGCGACGGCGACGGCGGACTGCTCGACCAGATGGGCGTTGCGCTGGTAGCTCACGCACAGGCCCGCGGCCAGCAGCAGCGCCAGCAGGCCGGCGGCGGCCAGGGCGCCCCATTCGAGCAAGCGGCGCCGGCGCTCGGCGTCGCGGTGCAGCCCGCCCAGCCCGGCCTCCTGGAAGATCACCTCGCGCAGCAGGCGCGTAATGAAGTAGCTGCGCCCGCCGCCGCCGCCGGCTGGCAAGGCCTTGCGTCCGAGCCCGAAGCGCGCCGCCATCGCCGCCATCACGCGGTCGATCGGACTGCCCTCCTGGGTGCCGCTGGTGAAGTACACGCCGCGCAGCAGCGCCGGCTGCTCGAAGCTGTTGGGCGCGAACACGTTGTCGAGGAAGCGCCCCAGCACCTCGCGCAGGCCGGCGAACTGCTGCGGGAAGCCGTACAGCAGCGCGCGCCGCTGCAGGTCGCGTTCCTGCTGCATGCGCTCCAGCACGCGCGCCTGCAGTTGCGCCTCGAGCGCGTCGAATTCGGCCGGGAAGCCGGCCAGCGCGGCGCGCGGGCTGCCGTCGGCCGGCAGCGCGAAGCTCATGCCCCAGACCTGGGCACGTTCCTCGCGGCCGAATGGTTCGAAGAATTCGGCGAAGCCGGCCAGCAGGTCGCTCTTGGTGACGATCACATAGACCGGACAGGCCTGGCCCAGGCGCTCGTGCAGCTCCTGGATGCGCGCGCGGATCGCCCGGGCCTGGGCCAGGCGTGCCTCCTCGCCCTGTTGCAGCAGGTCGGCCACGCCGACGGCGACGATCACGCCGTTGAGCGGACGCCGGCGCCGGTGCTTTTTCAGCAAGTCGAGGAAGGCGGTCCAGGCCGCGCGGTCGGTATCGGCATCGCTGTCCTGGGTGGTGTAGCGCCCGGCGGTATCCAGCAGGACCGCCTCGTCGGTGAACCACCAGTCGCAGTTGCGGGTGCCGCCGATACCCCCGATGGCGCCCGCGCCGAGCGTCTCGGCCAGCGGGAAGCGCAGGCCCGAATGGGTCAGCGCCGTGGTCTTGCCGCTGCCGGGCGCACCGACAAACATGTACCAGGGCAGCCGGTACAGGTATTGGCCGCGCATCTTCCAGCCCGGATTGGCCTTGCGCAGCACCGCCAGCGCCGCGCGCATGCGTTCGCCCAGCAACTGGGCCTCGGCCCGCGATGCTTCCGAGGCGGCCGCGCCGGGCGCCGCCTCCGCGGCGAGCGCGACCCCGGCCGCCAGCCGGTCGTTGCGGCGCCGCGCAGCCAGCATGCGCCAGCCGCCCCAGGCCAGCGGCAGCGCCACCAGCACGGCGATCAGGATCCAGCGCGCCCGGCTGGACGCCAGCGGTTCGCTGCCGTCGAAGGCCAGCAGCGGGCCCTCGAACCAGACCAGCAGCGCCAGCAGCAGGATTCCGATGGCGCTCAGCACCCAAGGCTTCATCAGCCAGCTCAATGTTCGTTTCATGGCTTGTTCTATCGCTTTTCTTTACTGCGGCTGCGGCGGCGCCAGCACGACGATCTCGACGCGGCGGTTGCGGGCGCGCCTGGCGGCGCTGTCGTTCGGCACCAGCGGCTCGGTTTCGCCGCGGCCCTCGCTGGAATACCGCGCCTCCGGGCCGGCGCGCTGCGCCAGCAGGCCGGCGACGGTGTGCGCGCGCGCCTTCGACAGGTCGTAGTTCGACGGCAGGCGCGCCGACAGCGCCGGCCGCGTATTGTCGGTGTGGCCGATCACCAGCACCCGGCCCGGGGTCGTCTTCAAGGCATCGCCGATGCGCTCCAGCACGCGCAGCTGGCCGCGGTCCACGTCGGCGCTGCCGGAGGCGAACACGCCGTCGCCGCGCAGGGTGACGGTGGAGCGGTCGGCGGTCTCGCTCACGCTGACCAGGCCTTCGGCGATCTCCGGCGCCAGGAAGCGCGCCACCCGGCCCGGTGCGGACGCGGCGGGCGCCGGCGCCGGACTGCGCGCCGGCGCCGCCACGCGCAGCGCGGCGAGCCGGCCGAATACCGGGTCCGATGCGCGGTTCAGCAGCCAGCCGAACACCAGCTGCAGCGCCAGCAGCAGGGCGCCGGCCGCCGCCGCCAGCACCCACGGCGGCACCCGCCGCAGCATCGTCGGCTGTGGTTCGCGTTCGCCGCGCCAGTGCGGCGACAGGTCCTGCTCGGGGGCCCCGCGGTGCTGGCGGATCAGGCCGAGCAGGCGTTCGCGCAGCCCGGCCAGCTGGTCGTGCCCACGCTCGATCACGCGGTAGCGCCCTTCCAGACCCAGCGCCAGGCACAGGTACATCAGTTCCAGCACGTCGAGCCTGTTGCGTGCATCCTGGCTCAGGCGCTGCAGGATCAGGAAGAACTTCTCGCCGCCCCAGGCCTCGTTGTGGAAGGCGACCAGCAGGCTGCGGCTGTTCCACACCCCGGCGCCCCAGGGCGTGCTGGAGATGGTCTCGTCCAGGAAGGTACACAGCGCATAGCGCGCCGCGGCCACCGTCTCCGGATCGGCATGGGCGGCGCGCGCCGCCGCCTCGAAGGCCTGCACTTCCTCGGTCAGGCGCCGGCGCAGCAGCTCCATGTCGGGTGCGGCCGTGGTGAAGCGCAGCGGCACGACCAGGTCGAGCAGCGGATTGGCGGCGCGCACCAGGGGATTCAGGCCCGCGCCATGCAGCGCGGCGGCCGCGCCGGCCACCGAGCGCGGGTAGGAATGCGGCGCCGCCGCTGCCGGCGCGCGCCGTCCACCGGGATTGGGCAGCAGCACCGTGCGGTCCGGGTCGAGTTCCGCGTCGAGATCGTCGTTCGGATTCATCGTCGGCCCGTCATTCGCCACGGTCGATGCCCGCGCCGGCCATGCAGGCCGCGTGCGGGCAAAGCGTCGGGATGTCGCCGGCGCTTCCGTAGCGCATCGGCTTGTCGGTCTGTGTCATGTGGTCCGTCCTTTCGTTTCGATGGTTCAGCTGCTCTTGCGGATCGCCCAGAAGCGCATCTGCAGGCCGGGGAAGCTGCCGGCGACGTGCATGGCGAAGCCGGCGGAATTCATCAGCTGCTGCCAGTACTCGCTGCCGCGGTCCAGTTCGAAGTAGGTGTAGCCGGCCAGGAAAGGCAACTGGCGCGGCGCCACCGGCAAGGGGCGCAGGCCGATGCCCGGCAGCTGCAGGTTGACCAGGTCGCGGATCTTCTCCACCGAACCGAGCTTGACCTGCGGCGGGAACCCGCTCCGGATCGCCTCGGGCGGCACCTGGGCATGCACCGCCAGCACGAAGGTCGCCGAGCGCAGCAGCTCCTGGTCGGGCAGCACCGCGACGCGGATGCCGAACTGGCGTTCCTCCAGCGGGATCGCGACGGTATGGACGTCGAGCACGGCCGACAGCGCGCGGCGCAGGTCGATCATCAGCGGCGCGAAGGATTCGGCCAGCGCATCGTGGCGGTAGACCGGGTAGCGCGGCGCCAGCCGGTCGGCGTGGGAAAAGGTGGCCAGTTCGGCGCCGAGCTGGGCCAGTTCGCGGTACAGGTCTTCGGGATGCAGGCCGGCGCTGGCGGCCAGGTGGGCGACCAGGCCCTGGGCCCGGTTGAGCAGCTGCAGCAGCAGGAAGTCGGCCACCTCGGCGGCGGCGGCGCCCGGCTGCGACAGGCGCGCGGCCAGCGCCTCGGCGCGCTGGCGCAGCAGGCCAAGCAGCTCGTCGACGAAGCCGGCCAGCGGCGGCGCGGCGCGCACCCGCAGGGCCGGCGCGCAGTAGGCCGGATCGAGCACCACCTGGCGGTCGGCGCGGCGCTCGACGACGCGCGCCACGCCCAGCGTCACCCAGGCATCGGCCACGTCGGCCTCGAAGGCCAGGCGCAGGCGCGGCTTGCCGATGCTGAGGAGCGCGCTGTTGTCGAGGCCATTGCTGTCCCAGGCCTCGTACTCGGCGCTGGCGTGGCGGGCGAAATTGTCGTGGCCGGGCCGGTCGTCGACTTCCGGCACGCCATGGCGGCGCGCCGGCAGGGCCAGCACCACGGTCAGGTCGCGCGCTTCCGCCGGGATCTCCAGCGGCGCCACCGTGTCGTCGAAAGGCAGGCCGACCGGCGTACCGTCGGGCAGCACGGCGCCGAAGCTGCGCAGCGCCAGCTTGCCCTGCGCCAGCAGGGCTTCGTCGATTTCCAGGTTCGCCACGCCCCAGGCGTGCGGACGCAGCGCGCCGACGCGCGCCTCGAGCTGGCTGTGCAGGTGGCGGTCGTGCTGCTGCAGGTGCTGGGGCTGCAGCAGCATCCCCTCGCACCAGATTACTTTACTGTTCCAGGACATGCTCTCGGTTCCGGCTAGGTTCAGGGTTCAATGGGTAGACTCAGGCGCGTTCGCGGCGCAGGCGCTCGACCTGCTCTTCGTAGGCCTTGGAGAATTTTTCGCCGAACAGGCGCTGCAGGTCTTCGTCGGCGTCGCGCGCCAGTTCGGCATGGGCTTCGACCAGGCGCTCCCACAGGCGCGCCTTGCGCTTGGCCGGCATCAGGCGCTCCAGGCGTCCCGGCGCGGCCAGCTTCTGTTCGATGCGCGCCGGGTCGAAGCGCTGCGCCACGGCGGCCAGCGCCGCGCGCATGCCGGCGATCACCGCCAGCTCGTGCGCCTGCAGGTCGTCGAAGGCGCCGGCCAGCGCGTCCAGTGGCGCCAGGTAGCCCGGCAGGCGCACCCCCAGCATTTGCGTCAACGCGCTGTCGGCATCCGGAAAGAATTTCAGCGGATTGTTGGCGCGCGGCGCGATCATGGTCATGTCGATGCGGCTCTCGCGCTTGGTCAGCGTGCGCGCCATCAGCACGTCGATGGTGCCGCCGACCGCCGCCCGCAGCATCCGGCCGACCTCGCGCGCCAGCTCCTCGGGAGCGCGCGCCGTGGCCAGTTGCGGCAAGCCGAGGCCGTCGAGCAGCGCGGCGAGCACGGCGTCGCCGCCGGCGTCCCCTGGCGGCGCGGCGGCTAGCGGCGGCGCTGCCACGGGCACGGGCACAGGGGCCGGCGCCGCAAGCGCTTGCGCAGACGGCGCCGCTGCCGGCATCAGGTCCGCCAGAGGATCGTAGCCATCCGGGATCGCCATCGCGGGCGCGGGTGCGGACGGCATGGCGAATACTTGCAGTTGCGGCGCGCCGTGGTCGCTCTCGGCGCCGCGGAAGGCGGGATGCGCTGGCGCTTCGGGGCGTCCGATGCTGCCAAACAGGTTCAGGCCGAGCGGATCGGCGCCCGCCCCATCCGCCTCCCCGTCGAGGATGCGCGCGCCGGCCAGCGCATCGCTGGGCCCCAGCTCGCGTGCCGCCAGGGGCGCCGCCGGCGGCTCGAACACCGGCAGCGGCGCCGGCGGCGGCGGTGGCGGCGGCGGCTCGAACGGCGGCGGCTGCAGCGTGGTGGCGTCGGCCGCGGCGACCTCGAAGGCCTGGGACGGCGCCTCCAGCAGCACCACCAGCGCATAGTCGCCGAGCACGATGCGGGTTCCGTCGGCGAGCGCCGCCTCGCTGCCCGGGCCGAGCGGCCGGTCGTCGACGATGCTCGGGTTGACGCCTTCGTCGGCCAGGTAGTAGCCGCCGTCGCGCCAGCTCACCCGGGCGTGCACGCGCGAGATGTACTTGCCCGGGTCGTCCAGCACCAGCTCGTTGCCCGGCGCGCGGCCGAGGGTGCCGCCGGCGGTGCCGATGCGCGCCTCCAGCGTGTCGGGCAGCGGCTGCTTGCGGTAGCTATGCACCCGCAGCAACAGCGTAGGCGGGTCGGGAAAATCGGGTGTCTGGCTCATCTGCTCTGCTTCCTTCCTGTCTGTCTCATCGGCTTCCATCGTCGGCTTCCTGCGGCGCCTGCGGCGGCGCCGGCGCGCCCGGGTCGGCCGCCAGCGTGGCCGCCGTGACGGCGGTGGCCAGTTGCGGCATCGGCAGCGGCATGCTCGACGCCACGACCAGGGCCGGCCCCACCTGCAAGAAGGCGCTGCCGGCCTTGAGCGTGATGCTGGCGCCGGCCTCGATCACCACGTTCATCCCGGCCTTGATGCGCAGCGTCGTGCCAGCTTCCAGGCCCGCCTTCAGGGTACTTTTCAGCACCATGTCCTGGCCGGCGTCCAGCGACAAGCGGCCGTCGACGCGTTCGCGGCGCTCGCCCTTCACGCGCAGGCTGGCGTCGCCGCCGACCTCCTCGACCCTGTCGCGCACCACGATGGCGTGGCGGTCGCGCCCCATCCAGGCGATGGCGTCGCGGCGCACGCGCTGCTCCAGGTCGCGCTCGGCGCGCAGGTAGAATTGTTCGGATCCCTTCTTGTCCTCGAAACGCAGCTCGTTGCTGCCGCCGCCGCCCACGGTCGAATTGCTCTTGATGGTCGAGCGCGTCGCCTGCGCCGGCAGTGCGTAAGGCGGCATGTTCTCGGCGTTGTAGACGCTGCCCGTGACCAGCGGCCGGTCGGGGTCGCCCTCGAGGAAGCTGACCACGACTTCCTGGCCGATGCGCGGGATGAACAGGCTGCCCCAGCGCCGCCCGGCCCAGCCCTGCGCCACCCGCACCCAGCATGAGCTGCCCTCGTCCTCGCGGCCCAGGCGGTCCCAGTGGAACTGCACCTTGATGCGGCCGTACTTGTCGGTCCAGATCTCCTCGCCCGCCTTGCCGACCACGATCGCGGTCTGCGGCCCGCGCACCACCGGCCTGGGCGTGCGCGCCTCGGGCCGGAAGTCCTGCTGGCGCGGAATCGCCTCGAAGCTGCAGCTCAGCACCGGCTCGGGATCGGCCACGCGCACCGGCTGGTAGCTGTCGGACGAGAGGGTGTAACGCGCGGCGCACACGAGGAAGCGGGCGTTCTGGTCGCCGCGCGGATGTTCGGTCAGGCCGAACAGCGCGCCCGGGAACAGGCCGCGCGCGCGCGTCGCCGCGGCTACCCGCAGGTAGCTGGCCTGGGACGCGGTGACGCGGTTGCGCGCATACGCTTCGCCGGCCTCGCGCTCGCTGTAGCCGCCCGGGTAGTCATAGCGCTCGTGGCGCGACTGGCCGTAGCCGCGCGCCACGGTCGAGCGCACCAGCAGGCTGGCCGAGGGCTTTTCGAAATCGAAATCCTGCAGCGCCTGGATGCCCGGCTCGACCTGGCCGCCGACGCTCCACTCGTACACCACCTCGCTCTCGCGCATGGCGTGGTCCTCGGCCGGCATGAAGCGCAGCGTCGCATAGCCGGGCGCCGGCGCATGGGCGGCGTGGGAGTCGGCCAGCACCATGGTGTGGCGCCCGGCCTCGCTGCGGAAGAAATACCAGATGCCCTCGCGCTCCAGCAGCCGGCTGACGAAATCGAAATCGCTCTCGCGGTACTGCACGCAATACGGCATGGGACGGTAGCTGCCGCTCACGCCCGAGGTATCGAAGTCGGCGATGGCGTAGGGGGCGAACACCGCCTTGACGATCTCCAGCACGCTCTTGTCCTGGAAGATGCGGCAGTCGGCGGCGCGCGTGAGGAACCACAGCCAGGGCCGCACGGTGGCGCGGTAGGTGGCGTAGCGGCCCTGGCGCGCGCCGGCCTGGAAACGGGTGACGATGCCGTGGAAGTGGCGCTTGCCGCCACGCGGCAGCTCGACCGACACCGCCAGCGGCGTGGCCAGCAGTTCGTCGATCCGGAGGTCGGCGCGCTCGCTGTAGAGTTCCAGCTCGTACTCGCTCAGCGCCGACATCGCCTCGAAGGCCTGCATGCGCCGCAGCAGCAGCACGTCGGGACCGAGGATGCAGGAAACCGCGATCTCGCGGCGGACTTGGGTGGTGGCGTTCATGCTTGCCTCGATAACGGTGACGGCATCAGCCGAAGCGGGTGCCGGGGCGCATGCGCTCGACGTCGCGGATCTTGGCTACCTGGCCGGCCTGCTCCACGTACTGGACCCAGAAGCTCCAGGCGCCGCCCTTGCGCCAGCCGATCACGGTCGCCTGCGCCGGACCGCCGCGCCGGGCCATGCCGTAGTAGGCTTCCTTGGTCAGCAGGGCGTGCGGGCTGCCGGCGAAGTCGAGCGCCGCATGGGCACGCATGCCGGCGGCATCCATCGTGCGCTTCGGCGCGGCCGGGTCGCGCAGGTTGTAGTGGCTGAAGCGCGCACTGCCATCCGGTCCGCTGGTGCTGGCCACGGTGCAGCCGGTCAGCTCGGGCGTGAGCATGATGTCCGCGCCCTGCCCGTCCAGCGCGCACTGCACCGCGGCTTCGGACTGGTAGCCGCTCCATACCGCGTCGAAGGCGCCGAGGTTCTCGTCCCGGTCGGGGATATTGTGGGACTGCGCGTAGCGGATCTCGTACACCCCGGCGTCGCGCCGGCCCACGGCCATGCCGAGGAACAGCCGGCCGGTACGGGCACGGCGTCCATCCACCCGCAGCAGCAGGAAGCTGCCGGTGGCGCCCGGCGCCAGGCTGCAGGCGCCGCGAAAGCGCACGTGGTTCTGGCGCAGGAAGGCTGGCGGATCGGCCAGGAATGCTCTCAGCTCGTTCATGCTGTCCTCAGAAATGCGGGCCGCCGGCGTCGCGGTAGGCGTCCATGACCGCGCCCGGATAGGCTTTCCCGGCCATCAGGCCGGCGAAGGTCTCGGCCACGAATTCGAGCGGATTGGTCATCGCGTACATGCTGACGCTGGCGCCCTGGTTGGCCGCACGCAGGTTCACGGACTCGGCCTGGCGGTTCAGCTTGAAATCCCAGAACAGGCCGGGATTGGCGATCTCGTGCAGGATGTGGCCGATCTCGTGGATTACCACGGTGGCCGCGTGGGCATGCTGGCGCGGATTGCCGAACCAGCGCTGGGTGCCGTCGTACTGCTGGTCGGCGACGCCGCGGCCGGCGAACTTGCCCAGCCCGCCCGCGATGCCGTTGGGCGCCACCTGCGGGTTGTGCTGGCCGGTCTTGGGTCCCATGAACACGGTGTAGACGGCGTCGCCGGCAACGTTGCCCATGAAGGCCTGGCAGGGAACCCCTTCCACCGCCGTGCAATGGAAATCGATGCGCGGCAGGACGATGCCGCTTGCCGCCACCGTGTCGAGCGCGATCCTGACCGCGTTGACCTTGAGGCTGGACAGCACGTCGCCGGCCTCCTCGCCGATGTTCATCACGACGGCGCTGGATGCCGCCGCGTCGCGCGGCTGGTAGGCATGCTGCACGAAGTGCTGCATGCCGGCGCTGGCGCGGTGGCGCATCGCATCCCTGCCGTCGTTGATGCGTCCGCGCTTGATCTCGATGGGGCTGGCCATGGTGTCTTCCTCTCAGTGCCCGTCGAATGCGTAGTCGAATTCGCCATCACGCACCCCCACATGGACGCGCGCCGCACTGGTCCCTTCGATCATGCGGCGCAGCAGTTCGGTGCTCACCGCGGGCAGCAGGGAATTGGTGAGGATGGCATCGATCATGCGGCCGCCGCTTTCGAGTTCGGTGCAGCGCGCGGCGATCAAGCGCACCACTTCTTCCTCATAGCTGAAGGGCAGCGCATGGCCCTGGCGCAGGCGCGCGCCGACGCGCTCCAGCTGCAGGCGGATGATCGCGCCCAGCATCTCGTCGCCGAGCGGGTAATACGGAATCGTCACCACCCGGCCCAGCAGCGCCGGCGGGAACACCCGCAGCAGCGGCGCGCGCAGGGCCGCGGCGATGTCGTCCGGCTGCGGCAGGGCGGCCCGGTCCGCGCACAGGCGCGTGATCAGCTCGGTGCCGGCATTCGTGGTCAAGAGGATCAGGGTGTGGCTGAAGTCGATCACGCGCCCTTCCCCGTCTTCCATCCAGCCCTTGTCGAACACCTGGAAGAACAGCTCGTGCACATCCGGGTGGGCTTTCTCGACCTCGTCGAGCAGCACCACGCTGTGCGGGCGGCGCCGCACCGCCTCGGTCAGCACCCCGCCCTCGCCGTAGCCGACATAGCCCGGCGGCGCGCCCTTGAGCGTGGACACCGTGTGCGCTTCCTGGTATTCGCTCATGTTGATGGTGATGAGATTCTGCTCGCCGCCGTACAGGGTCTCGGCCAGGGCCAGCGCGGTCTCGGTCTTGCCGACGCCGGAAGTGCCGGCCAGCAGGAACACGCCGACCGGCTTGCCCGGGTTATCGAGCCCGGCGCGCGCGGTCTGGATGCGCCGCGCGATCATGTCGAGCGCATGGCGCTGGCCGATGATGCGGCGCGACAGGGTGTCCGCCAGGGCCAGCACGTTGCCGATCTCGTCGCGCAGCATGCGTCCGACCGGGATCCCGGTCCAGTCCTGCACCACCGAGGCCACCGCCTGGCGGTCGACGGTCGGCAGCACCAGCGGCGCCTCGCCCTGCAGCAGCGCCAGCTGTTCCTGCAGCGCGCCCAGCTCGGCCAGGCCTTGCGCGCGTCCTTCCACCGGGGCATCCTCGCCCGCCCCCTGGCGCAGGCCGCCGCGCAGGGCCAGGATGCGGTCCACCAGCGCCTTTTCCTGCTCCCAGCGTGCTTCCAGCGCCTGCAGGCGTTCGCGCTCCGCGCCCAGCGATTCGGCAACCTGGGCGAGGCGCGCGCCGCTGTCGATGCCGATCGCCTGCTCGCGCCCGATGATGGCCTGCTCGGTTTCCAGCGCCTCGATGCGGCGCCGGCCGTCGTCCACCGGCGCCGGCACCGCGTGCAGGCTGACCGCGACCCGCGCGCAGGCGGTATCGAGCAAGCTGACCGCCTTGTCCGGCAACTGGCGCGCCGGGATATAGCGGTGCGACAGCCGCACCGCCGCGTCCAGCGCCTCGTCGAGCAACTGCACGCCGTGGTGGCGCTCCATGGTGGCGGCGACGCCGCGCAGCATCAGCAGCGCGCGCGCCTCGTCCGGCTGGCCCACCTGCACCGCCTGGAAGCGGCGCGTCAACGCGGGGTCCTTCTCGATGTGCTTCTTGTATTCGGCGAAGGTGGTGGCGCCGACCGCGCGCAGCGTGCCGCGCGCCAGCGCCGGCTTGAGCAGGTTGGCGGCGTCGCCGGTGCCGGCCGCGCCGCCGGCGCCGACCAGGGTATGGGTCTCGTCGACGAACAGCACCACCGGCTTTTCGCTGGCCTGCACCTCGTCGATCACCGAGCGCAGGCGCTGCTCGAACTCGCCCTTCATGCCGGCGCCGGCCGACAACAGGCCGACGTCGAGCGCGAGCAGGCGTACCTGGCGCAGCGCCGGCGGCACGTCGCCGCGCGCGATGCGCAGGGCCAGGCCCTCGACGACAGCGGTCTTGCCGACCCCGGCCTCGCCGATCAGCAGCGGATTGTTCTGGCGCCGCCGCATCAGGATGTCGATCACCTGGCGGATCTCCTCGTCGCGCCCGACCACCGGGTCGATGGCGCCGTCGCGCGCCTGGGCCGTCAGGTCGACGGTGAACTGCGCCAGCGCGCCCTGGCGGCCCGCTGCCGGCGCCTCCACGGCGCCGTCCGGCGCGCCGGTCTGGAAGCCGTCGCTGGCGGCCAGGCCGGCCTCGGGCGATGACGCCAGCAGGCTGGCGAAGCTGCCGGCCAGGTCGTCCACGCCGATCTTCACGAATTCGCGCGACAGGCCGTAGAGCGCGTTGCGCAGCCCGCTGGTCTTGAGCAGGCCGACCAGCAGGTGGCCGGAACGCACCTGCGACTCGCCGAACATCAGGGTGCCGTACACCCAGGCGCGCTCGACGCCCTCCTCGAGCTGCGCGGACAGGTCGGTGACGGCGCTGGCGCCGCGCGGCAGGCGGTCGAGCGCCGCCGTCAGGTCGCGCGCCAGCACGGCGGGATCGATGTCGTACCGGCGCACGATGCGCAGCAGGTCGGAATCCTGCTCCAGCAGCAGCTGGTGCATCCAGTGCGACAGCTCCACGTAGGGATTGCCGCGCATCTTGCAGAAAACCGTGCTGCCTTCGATGGCGCGGTAGCACAGGCTGTTCAACTTGCCGAACAGGGCGACGCGGCTGATGTCCGTCATGACTGCTCCTTGATGATTGGTTTCGATGGCGCGGCGCCCGCGCGTTGCGGCGCAAAGCGCAGCTGGCGGTCGTCGTTGGCCGGTGTTTGATTGCCGATCCAGCTGGTCCAGCCCAGCCGCGCGGTGCGGCCCAGGCGCAGGCTCGGGCGCGCTTCCTTGCGCACGATGAGGTTCACATCCCAGTCCAGGGCCAGGCCCGCGTACTGGGCCACCCAGGCCGCCATGCGGCGCGTGCCGGGAGCACCCGGCAGCAGCTGATCGAGCTGCGCGCGGTCGAGCGGGCCGACCAGCAGGCGGAACTTGTGCTGGGCGTTCCAGACCTGGCGGCCCAGCACCGTGTCCTGGCCCAGGCGGCCGGCCCCCATGCCGCTCGCCAGGCGGCTCAAGCCGTCCTGCGGCAGGCGCATCCAGTGGCCGACGAACTGCTGCACCCGCACCGGCACGCCGAGGTCGTCGGCCAGGACCGCTTCCAGCCCGTCGGCGCTGGCGGCGTGCGGCGCCAGACGGCCGGCGTAGTGCAGCTTGGCGAAGTCCGGCACCGCGTCGCGCCCGCGCAGCGAAGGCATGCCGATGCCGACCAGGGCGCCGACATAGCCGGCGAACCGGTCGGCGCCGGGACGGTCGAGCGCGACGGCCGGCTGGGCGCTGGCCCAGGCGCGGTGGAACAGGCCGATCATGCGGTGCTGGAACATGTCGAGGAAGCGCGCCAGGGTCGGATCGCCGCTGTTGCGCAGGCGGTCGCGCACGTATTCCGTCAGGTGCACCGGCAGCGGCCCGTTGGCGCCGAGCAGGCCGAAGAAATGCACCAGCAGCAGCGGCGCGGTGTCGCCGCTGGCCGCCTGCAGGCCGGCCAGCGCCGCCGGCTCGAAGGCCAGCGAGGGCTGCTGGCCGAAGCGCAGCGCTTCCTCGCGCGGGTGCCGGGCCTGGCCGATGCGCGGCAGGTCCGGATGGGCGCAGTCGACCAGGCGCAGCGCCGCATGGAAGTCGAAGGCGGCCGGCGCGTCGGCCAGGCGCCGCAGCAGGCTCACAGGATCGCGCATCGTCCCATCCTCGCCGGCCAGGCCATCACGGTGCCGCGCGCGGTCTCGAGCACGGTTTCGGTGAAGGCGTTCAGGCTGGCGTACTTGGCAAAGAACTGTTCCAGCACCATGCCGAGGACGAACACGCCGCTGCCTTCGAAGGCCTGTTCGTCGAGCGTGACGGTAACGCGCAGGCCGCGGCCGTAGCTGATCGGCCCGGGCACCGGCAGCCGGCGCACGATCGGTTCGGCCCGTACCGCGCGTACGCCCTCGACCTGCTTGAGCGCGGCGGCGTCGCGGCTGCCGGCGTACAGGCCCAGCAGCTCGCGCAGCGCCGCCGCCCCTTCGCCGCCCTCGTGGTCGAGCAGCGACAGGTAGTTCAGCGACAAATGACTGACCAGGCGCCAGGCGGTCTCGCCTTCGGCATGCGAGGGCAGCGGCGCGGTCGGCCCGGCGATGCAGCGCACCGCGCGCACCGGCGCGCCGCCGCCGATGGTGAAGTCGGTGCGGCCGCCTCCCAGCGGCATGCCGAGCACCAGGTCGCGGTTGCTGCACAGGGTGTCGACGCCGAGCTGGCGCAGGCTGCTGCTGAAGGGCGCGGCGGCGGCGTCGACCAGCGACAGGAAGATCTCGCTGCCCAGGTAGCTCGAGCGCGGGCCGTGCAGGCGCTGGCGCTCCGAGGCCCGGCGCGGATCGCGCCGCAGCTGGTAGTAGGCGGCGTTGCCGGCGCCGGCCAGGTCGCGCGCCCGATAAAAGGATTCGAAGCGCTGCACCGCGTCGGCGCCGCTGCCGTAGCCGGTCACGGCGGACACCTGGTAGATCTCGTAGTCCATCGGGCGGGTGCGGTCCGGCACCACGTGGTATTCGGCCTGCTGGTCCGACAGGTGCACGCGGTCGGCCCGTTTCGGGAACAGGTTGACCGCGGGCGTGCAGTACAGGCCGATGTTGGCGGCCGTCAGTGCTTCCAGGCGCGGATCGTGGCGGCCGAACAGCAGCACCAGCTCCAGTTCGGACGCATCGCAGCGCTGCAGGGCCGGTTGCAGACCGCCCAGCTCGACGAACATGAAACGCTGCGGCAGCGCGAAGTATTCCTGCAGCAGGCGGTAACCCTGGAAGCTGCGCGGGCCGCAAGGCAGCAGGGCTTCCTCGTCGCTGCTGCCCAGCGCGCGCAGCTGTTCGCGGCCGATGAAGACCGCCGACGCGGCGGCGCCGCCGGCCGGCCGCGCGACGATGCCGCTGGCCTGGGCCAGCAGGGCTTCGAGCAGGCGCGCCGGCAGCGCGTCCGCCCCGCGCAGGTGCATGGGCAGCGCGTCCAGCGCCAGCTCCTTGAAACTGAGTCCGGCGCCCGCCCGCAGGGTCAGGCGCAGCGCCGCCTTGACGGCGCCGAAGCGTCCCAGTTCGATGCCGTCGAGCTGCTTGCCGCAGGCGAAATAGCGCGCCTGCGCCAGTTCGACCGGCCACAGGGTCACGTCGTGGGCGCTGCGGAATTCGCAGGCCGTGTGTTCATCCTTGCCGAGCTGGCTGTGCAGCGCGCTGCCGCGCGCCACCGTGAAGCCCTGGGCCAGGCTGCCCTCGTCCATGTCGGGATGCAGCTGCACCACCGCCATCGAGGGCGTGGGCGCCAGGTAGTGCGGGTAGACCAGCTCCAGCAGGTGGTTGGTAAAACGCGGGAATTCGGCGTCGATCTTCATCTGGACCCGCGCCGCCAGGAAGCCGAAGCCCTCCAGCAGGCGCTCGACGTAGGGATCGGCGCAGGCCTGGGCCTCGAGGCCGAGACGGCCCGCGATCTTGGGATAGTCGCGCGCGAACTCGCCGCCCATCTCGCGCAGGTGCTGCAGCTCGCTCTCGTAGTAACGCAACAATGTCGGATTCAAGGCGTACTCCCCGCGTCCATGTCGAACAGGCGCAGCTCGCCGATCTCCAGGTCCAGTTCAGTCTTCAGGTAGAGCCGCTCGGGCAGCGGCTGGCCCCACAGTTCGCCGTGGATCTCGAACATCGCCTGGTTCGGCGCCGCTCCCGGCTGGCCGGGGGCGAGCGCCACCACGCGCAGGCTGTCGCGCAGGATGCGCGGCTCGAAATCCCAGATCGCCTGGCGGATGCGGCGCGCCAGCTCGGCGCGGTCGAGGCCGGAGGCGGTCTTGCCGGTCAGGTCGGGCAGGCCGAAGTTCAGTACCGAGGCCGCGGCCAGCGGCGTGCCCTCGAGCGGCTGGACCGCGCCCAGCCCGGTGCTGTTGAGCAGCCAGCCGAGGTCGCGCAGCACGGCGCGGCGCAGGCCGCGCATCGACAGCACCCGCTTGTCGCGCGATTCGAGCGCGGACTGCGGCTCCTCGTCGGTCAGGCGGTCGAGCAGCGCGGGCTGCAGGCGTTCGGTACTGAGCAGTTCGGCCATGGGATCGCCCGATCAATACACCGCGTTGGCTTCCAGGTCCCACTTCTTCGGCGTGCCGGTTTTCACGGAATCGCCGGTGAAGGAGTCGTACTTGTAGCTGATCTTGGTGAAGTTGATCGAGAAGGTCTCGGTCGGACGGTCGCCGCCGCTACTCACCGAATACGAACTGATGATCGGGCCGTCCAGTTCGATGGTCAGGAACACCTGCTGCTTCTTGTCCTGGCCGCCGGTCTGCAGGAAGTGCAGTTCGGCCGTGCCCAGGCTCTTGCCGCAGACCGCCTGCATGAACAGGTCGGCCGAGGCGACGTCGGTGGCCTTGGTCAGCGAGATTTCCGAGAACGAGGGGTTGCTGGTGTCGCGGTCGGTGCCGCCGCCGCTGACCGAGATCGCGCGGCCGACGCCCATCTGCAGCGCGTCGATGGTGATCCACTCCTTGTGGCCTTCGACGTTGGAAGTGCCCTTGATCTGGGTGGAGAATTTCAGCAGGATCATGATGTGTAACCTTTAACGTTGAATGAATGGGGCCGCTTCAGGCCTTGGCCGACGGCAGCTTGGACACCAGCCGCAGCGAGACGGTCAGGCCTTCGAGCTGGTAATGCGGACGCAGGTAGAATTTGGCGCCGTAGTAGCCGGGATTGCCCGGGATTTCCTCGACCACCACTTCGGCGCCGGCCAGCGGCTTGCGCGCCTTGTCGGCTTCGGTGGCGGTGGCGGGGTTGTGCTCGACGTAGCGGCCGACCCAGTTGTTGAGCCAGACCTGCATGTCGCTGCGTTCCTTGAAGGAGCCGATCTTGTCGCGCACGATGCACTTGAGGTAGTGGGCGAAGCGGCAGGTGGCGAACAGGTAAGGCAGGCGCGCGCCCAGGTTGGCGTTGGCGGTGGCGTCCGGATCGTCGTACTCGGCCGGCTTGTGCATCGACTGCGCGCCGATGAAGGCGGCGATGTCGCTGTTCTTCTTGTGCACCAGCGGCATGAAGCCGTTCTTGGCCAGCTCGGCCTCGCGCCGGTCGCTGATCGCGATCTCGGTCGGACAGGTCATGTCGACTCCGCCGTCGTCGGTCGGGAAGGTATATACCGGCAGGCCTTCCACCGCGCCGCCGGACTCGATGCCGCGGATCTGCGAGCACCAGCCGTAGCGCTTGAACGAGCGGTTGATGTTGACCGCCATCGCGTAGGCCGCGTTGGCCCACGCGAAGTCGGCGCCGCTGCCCGATGCGGTACGCTCCTCGAAGTCGAACTCCTCGACCGGGTTGGTCCTGGCGCCGTAGGGCGAGCGCGCCAGGAAGCGCGGCATGGCCAGGCCGACATAGCGGGCGTCGTCGGAGGCGCGGAAGGAACGCCAGGCCGCGTGTTCCGGGGTCTGGAAGATCTTGGTGAGGTCGCGCGGGTTGGCCAGTTCCTGCCAGGACTCCATCAGCATCACGCCGGGATCGGCCGCGGTGATCAGGGGCGCATGGGCGGCGGCGCTGATCTGCGCCATGTGGGCCATCAGCTCGACGTCGGGCGCGCTGTGGTCGAAGTAGTAGTCGGCCACGAAAGCGCCATACGGCTCGCCGCCGAACTGGCCGTATTCTTCCTCGTAGAGCTTCTTGAAGACCGGGCTCTGGTCCCAGGCCACGCCCTTGTACTTCTTCAGGGTCCTGGCCATCTCCTGCTTCGAGACGTTCATCACGCGGATCTTGAGCGACTCGTCGGTCTCGGTGTTGGTCACCAGGTAGTGCAGGCCGCGCCAGGCGCTTTCGACGGACTGGAACTCGGGGTGGTGCAGCACGTGGTTGATCTGCTCCGACAGCTTGGCGTCGAGCTGGGCGATCAGGCCCTCGATGGTGGCCAGCACGTCGCCGGAGACCAGGGCCGCGTCCTGCAGCGCCTGTTCGGCCAGGGTGCGCACGGCGCCCTCGATGGCGTCGCGCGCCTTGTCGGTCTTGGGCTTGAATTCCTGGCGCAGCAGGCTGGCGAAGTCGTTGTCGCCGGCGGCGACGGCGGTATCGAATGCCGGAACGGATGTTGCGATCGGTGCGGTGGACATCTACTTATCCTCGTTGATGGTGGTGGCGGCTCAGGCTTCCGGCGGCTCGGCCGGTTTCGGCGCCGCGCTCAGGGCCTGCATCAGCGCCGGGTCGGCCAGCAGGCGCGAGATCAGGTCTTCGGCGCCGGTCTTGCCGTCCATATAGGTCAGCAGGTTCGACAGCTGGCTGCGCGCTTCCAGCAGCCTGCGCAGCGGCTCGACCTTGCGGGCGATGGCGCCGGGCGTGAAATCGTCCATGCTCTCGAAGGTGAGGTCGACGGCCAGGTTGCCGTCTCCGGTCAGGGTATTCGGCACCTGCACGGCGACGCGCGGCTTCATGGATTTCAGGCGCTCGTCGAAATTGTCGATGTCGATTTCCAGGGCCTTGCGCTCGGCGACCGGCGGCAGCGGCTCGGCGGGCTTGCCGGACAGGTCGGAAAACACCCCCATCACGAAGGGCAACTGGACGGTCTTCTCGGCGCCGTAGATTTCGACGTCGTACTCGATCTGCACGCGCGGCGCGCGGTTGCGGGCGATGAACTTCTGACTGCTTTCGCTGGACATGGATTACCTCCTTGGATTGTATGGATCGGCGGCTGGTGGAATTCAGGACTCGTACTGCACGCCGCTGGCACGGGACAACTGGCCCAGGCCGTCGGGCGCCAGGTCCTGCATCAGCTCGACGAAATTCTTGTCGACCAGGCGGCGCGCGCGCTGCAGCAGCAGCGGCACCGGGCTGGCCGGTTCATGCTCGGCATACCAGTCGCACAGGCGCTCGAGCTGGCGGCTTACGTCGGCGCGGCTGGCGATGGCGCCCGCCTGCGCGGCCGGTGCGGACGGCGGCGCGGCGGCGCCGGCCTCGTCGAGCGGGGCGGCGGCGGCAGCGCTGCGCAGCTGCCCTCCCAGCACCGTGGCGGCGCGTGCCAGCAGCTCGGCCAGCGGCGCCATGTCGAGGCCGGTGCCGGCGCCGACGTGCGCGCCCAGCAGCCCTTCGATCCCGCGCACGCTGGCCAGCGCGGCGCGCAATGCGTCGACGGCGGCGCCGAGCTGGCCCTGGTCGACCTCGCGGAATGCGGCGTCGAGCGTGGACCGTGCGGCATCGTCGGCGCCGTCGCGGGCATCGTCGATATGGCGCAGGGAAAAGCTGCCCAGCGCCTTCACCTGCAGCAGCGGCGCCTCGCGCAGCTCGCGCAGGATTTGCGTCGGCGCGACCAGCGCGGCCAGCACGTTCACGCGCAGCATCGGATCGAAGCCGTCGTCCGGGTCGAGCTGCGGATGCACGCTGTCCCACTGCGTTTCCAGCAGGCGCTCGACCAGCGCCAGGCCGCCGGCCAGGCCGGCCACGCCGTCCAGCACGAGCTGGATGCGCGCCAGCGCCACGGCCAGGCGCAGGTCGCGCGTACCTTCCATCAGTTGCAGCGCCAGCGTGCGCGCCAGCATCCAGTCCGGCGGCATGGCCGGCGTCAGCACGTCGCCGTACTCGATTTCGGGCGTGCCGCGCAGCGCCTGTTCGAGCGCCAGGAACTGCGGGTCGTATTCCAGGTTGGCCCCGCTGGGCGCCGCGTCCCCGAGGGGTGCGGCCAGGGCGGCGATATCGATCGTGGTGGTATCAAGCATTTGTATTCCTGCCGGTGCTGCGTTCACAAGGACATACGCGAGGCGGCGCGGAACGGACGCAAGAACGTGGAAAAAAAATGCGCCGCGTGTTTCAGGGCGGATCGCCCGGCACGAAACGCGCCGCCACCGCGGTGATGTTGTCGCGGCTCCCATGGCGCTTGGCCAGCGCCACCAGCTCCGCGCACAGGCGCTCCAGCGCGGGCGGAGCGTCGTCGAGCTGCTGCTGCAGTTCGGCGTGCGGCACCCAGCCGTGCAGGCCGTCGCTGCACAGCAGCAGCAGGTCGCCGGCGCGCACCTCGTGGAGCGCGATGTCCGGCGCGACGCCGGCCGCCGGACCCACGGCCTGCAGCAGCATGTTCTGCGGCGGCAGCGCGCCGCCGGCGCCGCTCTCCAGCGCCAGCTGGTAGGCGGTCTGGTCGCGCGTGAGCTGTTCCAGCAGGCCCGCGCGCCAGCGGTAAAGACGGCTGTCGCCGACATGAAAGGCCACGATCGCCGCCTGGCCCGGCAGGTACTGCCACCCGGTCAGCGTGGTGCCCATGCCCTGCCCCTCGGCCTGGCCATGCGCGCGGTTTTCGCGGTACAGCGCCGCGTTGGCGCCGGCGATCGCGTGGCGCAGCAGGCCGGCCTGGCGCCAGCGCGCATCGACCGCGGTGGCGTCGGGATCCTGGTCGACCCGGGCGGTCGATGGGGCCGCCGCCAGCATGTCCTGCAGCACGGCCAGCGCGGTGGCGCTGGCCAGGGCGCCGGCGCGGTGTCCGCCCATGCCGTCGGCGACCGCGGCCAGGCCGAGCGGCGCATCGGCCAGGAAGCGGTCTTCATTGTGGCGGCGCACGGTGCCGGTGTCGCTGACACCCTGCACGCCGGCCAGGCGCGGCGCCTGCACGGAAAGCGCCATCACCAGAACTTCACGCAATGGCCGGACAACACGTAGGGCGCCTTGGGCGCGGCCGCGGCGGCATCCTGCTCGAAGCTCACGGCCAGCCTGGTCACGCCGGCGAAGCGCTCCTCGGCCGAGCCGCCCAGCGCGATCATGGCGTTGCCGCCGGCCGGCAGGTTGGCGATGGCCACCGGCGCGCCGCCGTCCTGTGGCAAGGCCCACAGCCGGGCCACGCGCCCGGCCGGCACGGCCAGGGGCCGCAGCATCCGGATCGTCATGGTGGCGCCGCGCCGGTGCGAGCCGGCGGCCAGCACGGCGCGGCCCTCGGCATCGGCCAGGATGCCGACATAGCTGGCCGGCAGCGAGGCATCGACGCCGTGCATGCCGAAGCTGTGCGGATCGTGGTTGACGACGCCGAACATGAGCGCCGCGCCCAAGGCGGAGCCGAGCCCCAGCCCGGCACCCAGCCGCGCCCAGGCCGCGAACGGCGCCGCCAGGCGCTCGCGCCAGCCGGGCTTGCTGGCCGGGGCGCGCGGCGCGACGCGCCCGGCGATCGCTTCCCACACGCGTTGCGGCGGCTGCACCGGCGCCACCGCCACGCTGAGCGGCGCCAGCAGGTCGTTCCAGCGCGCCAGCGCGCGCCGCGCCGCGGCGGAGTGCTCGAGCAGGCTTGCGAAGCGCCGCGCCGCGCGCGCCGGCATGGTGCCGAGCGCGTGGCTGGCGGCCAGCATGTCGAGCAGTTCGGGACGTTCGTAGTTCATGGCGTGCCTCGCGGCGAAGGGTGGGCCTGGGCCGTCTCGAGGCAGCGGCGCAGCTTCTCCAGGCCGCGCCGCACCCAGGCCTTGGCGGTGCCCAGCGGGACCTGCAGGTGCTCCGACAGTTCCGAATGCGACAGTCCGTTGTAATACACCAGGGCCAGCGACTGGCGCTGCCCGGGTTCCAGCTCGCCGACGCAGCGCTTCAGGCGCAGCTTCTCGACCGCGGCGGCGAACAGCAGCTGCGGATCGGCGCCGGGATCGGCGACGTCGATGTCGGCATCCTCGGGAACCGCCGCATCCGTGACGACCTGCCCCTCGGTGCGGGCGCGGCGCAGTCGGTCGAGCGCCTTGTTGCGCACGATGCTGATCAGCCAGGTCATCGGCGCCGACAAGGCGGCGGCATAGCTGCCGGCCTGCTGCCAGACGTTGATGAAGGCGTCCTGCAGGATCTCCTCGGCGGCTTCGGGCCGGCGCACCAGGCGCAGCGCGATACCGTAAAGATGGGCGCTGGTCAGGTCGTAGAGCTGGCGGAAAGCCTCGTGGTCCTGGAACGAGACGCGGTGCAGCAACAGCACCAGGTGCTGGTTGGGAGAGGAGTGACTATCCATGCGGTGAGAGCGCGGCTGGGCGTTGGCAAGGTGGAGACATGCAGGACGTACGCGCATGGCGGCTGATCGGATGCAGGCAGGCGGCAGGAAAAGTGGATGAGACCGTGTGGCAAGCATCGATGACAGACTTGACATGATGGTTGTCATGAAGATAGCATATTTCTATAGCATTAGCGCCATCGATAGCTAACCATACTGTTTTTCTATTGGAATATCGCGCGCGCCTGCTGCACGATGCGCGCCATGAACACGACCACCGACCGACGCGGTCATCTCGTGGAACTCCTGCACGCCGTCGCCGGCGGCAGCGAGCCTGCCTTCACCGAGTTGCACCGCCTGACCCAGTCCTACCTGCACCACGTCGCCCTGCGCATCATGCCCTCGCCGCCACAGGCCGAGGAAGTGCTGCAGGAAGCCTACGTCACCATCTGGACCCAGGCCCAGCGCTTCGATCCGGCCCTCGGCAGCGCCATGACCTGGCTGATCACGGTGGTGCGCAACCATGCGCTGAGCGCGCTGCGCAGCCAGCGCCTGGAGCGCCACTGCGTATCGCTGGCCGACGATCCGGCGCTGCTGGAAAACGCGGTGGCGCAGGACGCCGACGCCGACGATCCGGTGCGCCAGGCCATGCATGCGATCGTGCTCGGGCGGCTGCCGGCGGCGCTGGCCCAGCTCGAGCCGGCGCAGCGCCAGAGCATCGCCCTGACCTATGGGCGCGGCATGGCGCACGCCGAGCTGGCGCAGCACATGAACGCTCCGCTGGGCACCGTCAAGAGCTGGCTGCGGCGCGGCATGGCGCGCCTGGCCGACCGCCTGCTGCAGGCCACGCCCGTGCATGCGCCGCCCTTCCCCCCAACGGGGGTGTCCAAGCGGGCGGGGCGGATCCAGTGCTAGACTGCCACGTTGCCCTGCGTCCAATCGTTCATCCCATGAATAGTTTCATCGACCCCGGCGCGCTGGCCGATCCAAGGCTTGCGCGCCCCCAGAATCCCCTGCGCGGCGCCGACCTGCCCTTGCTGGTCTCGCTCGATGTATTGCTGGAAGAATGCAATGTCACGCGCGCGGCGGCGCGCCTGCACCTGAGCCAGCCGGCATTGTCGGCGCAGCTGTCGCGCCTGCGCCTGCTGTTCGACGATCCGCTGCTGGTCCCCGCCGCCAACGGGCGCGGGCTGGTGCCCTCGCAGTTCGCCGTCAAGCTGCACCAGCGCCTGAAACCCGCGCTGGCCACGTTGTCCACGGCGATCCGCCCCGACGCCGACGAATTCCTGCCCGAGAGCAGCGCGCGCTGCTTCACCATCGCCGCCACCAACGCCGCCGCGGCCATGGTCATGCCGGCCCTGGCGGGACGCCTCCAGGCCTTGCGCAACCGCGACCTGAAAGTGGTCGCGGTGGAACCCGATTTCGGCAAGCTGGCCGGCCAGCTCGAACGCGGCGAGATCGACCTGTGCGTGAGTCCGGCCTGCTTCCTGCCGCCGCGGCTGTGCGTGACGGATTTGCTGAGCATGCCGCACGTGATGGTGCAGCGGCGCGATCATCCACGCGGCACCTCGCCGGTGACGCTCCACGAATATTGCCAGGCGCTCGACCATGTGAACGTCTCGCGCGAAGGCGGCTTGCACGGCTATATCGACGAGCAGCTGTACCGCCAGGGCCATGCGCGCCACGTCGCGTTTGCCGTGCGCGACATCTGCTACGTGGCGGCCCTGCTCCAGTCCAGCGACCTGGTCTGCACCCTGCCCTCCCATCTGGTGCCGGCCCTGCATGCCGACCTGGAGATGTCGCCGGTCCTGTTCCCGCTGGGGACCTATTCGCTGTGCATGGCCACCGACGCGCGCAGCAGCGACGACGCCGGCATCCTGTGGCTGCGCGCCGAACTCGAATCGATCGCGTTGGCGGCGGTGGGGGCTTGAAGCGCGGGCTCCCGGCGGCGCGGGCAGTGATTTCTTTATTTTCGATTGGACGACGCAATGAAACGCATCCTGTTGCTGGCTTTGCCGGCGCTGATCGCCGGTCACGCATCCGCAAGCACGCTGACGACGCGCTCTTTTGTCATCGACATCAAGGTCAATTGCGAAGAAGGCAATGTCACCTGCGATAACGTGACCTACGTGGGAACGAGTAGAAAGTCCGGCAAGCGCATCACGCTTCGTGGCAAGACCACCCACGGCATGTGCGCCGACGGGTTCACCCCGTGCCAGTTCCTGGGCTACGAGTTCAAGAACGGGAAGACTTCCTATCGCGTGTCGGAAGACGGCATGCTGATGGTTGTGCAAGGGAACAAGCGGGTGTTGGAAGAAAAAGGCGAATGGAAGTGGTAAAGCCGGCCGCCTGCCGTCCATGCCAGGTACTCGACCGGAAATGACATTCATTTCTGGACCAGTACTTGGAGCATCAGGCCGCCCGGGGCCTCGATGCGTTGTCCAATGAACCAGCCGGTGGCGTCCGACAGCAGCACGGCTACCGCGGCGCCGATGTCATCCGGCTGCCCTACCCGCCCCAGCGCCGTGTTGGCTGCGACATAGGCGTTCACCTGCGGATTGTCGCGCAAGACGCCACCGCTGAAGTCAGTGGCGATCGCACCCGGCGCGATCGTATTGACGCGGATGCGGCGTTCGCCGAGTTCCTTGGCCAGATAGCGCGTCAGCACCTCGACACCGCCCTTCATCACCGCATATGCCGCCTTGCCCGGCATCGAGACGCGCGCCAGTCCGCTGGACACGCTGAGGATGCCTCGGCCACGGTCGCATCGGCGGCCTCTGCGCGCGTCTGGTCGGTAATGATCACATCCCAGCCGTCACGTGCCAGGTGCAGGGCGGCGGACTTGCCCAGGCCGCGGCTGGCGCCGGTGATCAATGCAATACGGTCACTCATCATGGATTCCTTGTCCGGAAGGTAGTCGCCCCATGGACCACCATGAAATCGAGTGTATAGCCGTATAGTCATCAGATAAACTGCGTCAGTTCGATATCATTGATCCAAGAATGAAGACAGTCCTCTCCACCGAAGACCTGCTACCAGCCCAACCCGAACAGCCAGCCGGCCGCGTTCGAATATTTCGACCACGCCGGCAGTCGCAGCGCGCACCTGCCGATGCGCTACAAGGTCACCGTCAATAACAGCGTCGCCTGCAACGCCGCCACGCGCGCGGGAATGGGCATCGCCCAAATCCCGGCCTCGCGCGCGCGCATGGAGATCGCCGAAGGCCTGGCGGTGGAGTTGCTGCCACAGTACCGGCCGATGCCGATGACCGCCCGCATGCTGTTCCCGCATCGTCGCAACATCCCGCAGCGGGTTCGCGCCTTTGCCGACTGGATTGCCGACATCAGCACATAAGGACAAGCCGGCCTGCCTGGATAAGGCGGCGTATACGCCGCGCGCGCCGCCCTGGACGCAGGCAGGGCGACGGCACCGCATCGGCAGGCGCGATAGCCAGGCATACGAAGAATCGATTTTGTGCGCAGGCGCCGCATGCCCCACCATGCGCGGCGCGGCATTTTCCGCGTTTGCCGGGCCCGCGCCCGGCCTCCACCTGGAAACCTGACATGAACAAAATCCTGATCGCCTGCCTGCTCGCAGGCCTTGGCATGGCCGGCGCCGCGAGCGCCGCCGATCCGTCCCCCCGACAGCTGCTCGACAAGGCAGATCTCATCGGCGGCGTGCGGATGATCCCGATCCATACGCCGAAAGGCGATTTCCGCGTATGGACCAAACGCACCGGCAATAATCCGACCATCAAGGTGCTGCTGCTGCACGGCGGCCCCGGGGCCACCCACGAGTACCTGCTCGCCTTCGACAAGTATTTTCCCGGCGCTTCGGTCGAGTACTACTACTACGACCAGCTCGGCTCGGCGTTCAGCGACCAGCCCGACGATCCCTCCCTGTACACGGTGGAGCGGTTTACCGATGAAGTGGAACAGGTACGCCAGGCGCTCGGTCTCGACAAGGACAATTTCTACCTGCTGGGCCATTCCTGGGGCGGATTGCTGGCCATCGAGTATGCGCTGGCCCATCCCGGCAAGCTCAAGGGCCTGGTCATCTCCAACATGATGGCCAGCGCGCGCGCGCACAACGACTACGTCGACCGCGTGCTAACGCCGCAGATCCCCGCCGCCATCGTGGCCGAGATCCGCGGCCTCGAAGCGCAGGGAAAGACGGCCGAGCCGCGCTACATGGAACTGCTGGTGCCGGCCTTCTATGAACGCAACTTCATCCGCAAGCCCTACGCGCAATGGCCGGAGCCGCTGCTGCGCTCCTTCGAAAAACTCAATACCAAGGTCTACCTGCCGCTGCAAGGTCCCAGCGAACTGGGCATCCATGGCAAGCTCGAGAGCTGGGACCGCTTCGACGACCTGGCCCGGATCGCGGTGCCGACCCTGGTGATCGGCGCCCGCTACGACACCATGGATCCGGACTACCTCAGGAAGATGGCGCAGCGCCTCCAGCACGGACAGTTCCTGTACTGTGCCAATGGCAGCCACATGGCCATGTACGACGACGCCCAGTGCTATTTCGACGGCCTGCTGAAATTCCTGGGTGCCGCCCCGGCGCGCAAGGCGGGCGGCGCCCAGCAGTTGCGCCCTTACTAGCGTTTGATCCTGCCTGTGGGCACGGAGCGCCCAGCCTGCGCACGCTGGCCGGCCGCAGCGCCGGTCAGGCCGCTTCGAGCGCTTGCAGGACACCGGTCGGCTCGGCCAGCCGCTCGCCCGCCAGCGGCTGCAGCGGCAGCTGGCGTTCCCCGGCTACAGCCCGGTCTTCAAGGGCGACTCGCTCGACGTGCGGTGCCCTTCGACGACATCGGCGTGCTGACCGCGGCCGGCTTCGACGGCGTCACCTCGGCCCTGCGCGTCAACACGAGCGTGCACAAGCCGCTGGCGTGCGTGGTCGACGTGTTCAAGGTCGCGTCGGGCAAGCTGCCCTTGCCGGGCAAGGTCAGGCAGCAAGCGTCCGGCCAGGCCCGGACCGTGGCGGCGTCGACCGCCTGGCCGATCGACTGCCAGAAAAAAAATCGGAGATCGTTGTAACGCCACGGTCAACCGCAACGACTTAAAGGCATCGACAACCACCAGGGAGCTCCACATGAAACAGATCTACCTTACCGCGGCGCTGCTCGCCGCCGCCGCCGCCCAGGCCCAGACCGCCGAGCCGGGTCCGGCCGACCTGGTCGACGCCCTCAACGGCACCTTCGGCGCCCATGCCGGCAAGCGCGGCTCGCACGCCAAGGGCTTTTGCGCGGTCGGCGAATTCGTGCCGGCGCGCGGCGCGGCCGACTTCGCCCACAGCCCGCTGTTCGCCCAGAAAAACGTGCCGGCCACGCTGCGCTTCTCGGTCGGCGGCGGCAACCCCAAGGCGTCCGACAAGAGCCGCTCGGTGCGCGGCATGTCCATGCGCCTGCAGGGTGGCGGCGAGAACTACGACCTGCTGCTGATCTCGGAGCCGGCCTTCTTCGCCGCCACCCCGGTCTCCTTCGTCAGCTTCCTGCAGGCGCGCGTGCCCGATCCCGCCACCGGCAAGCCCGATCCGGCCAAGGTCGCGGCCCACAATGCCGCCCACCCGGACGGCATGCGCCAGCCGGCGCTGCTGGCGGCGCACGCGGCGCCGGCGTCCTATGCCACCACGCCCTACTTCTCCAACAATGCCTTCGTGTTCACCAACCGCAAGAAGGCGCAGGCGACGGCGCGCATCGTGTTCGAGCCGCAGGCCGGCCTGCAGTATCTCGACGCGGACCAGGAAAAAAGCCTGCCCGAGCTGTTCCTGCAGGACGAGCTGCTCCAGCGCCTGGCCAAGGGCCCGGTCGCCTTCACCATGTTCGCCCAGCTACCGGCCGAAGGCGACTCCCTGCTCGATCCGAGCACCGTCTGGAAGGGTGCGGAAAAGGTCGAGCTGGGCCGCCTGCGCGTGACCGGGCTGGCCGCGGACCCGAGTTGCGACGGCATCGTCTTCATGCCGGTCGCACTGCCGGCGTCGATCGCGCCGACCGCGGACCCGATTTTGCAGTCGCGTGCGGCCGCCTACGCGGTATCGCTGCAGCGGCGCAGCGCCAAGTAAGACGGGCGCCCTGGCCCGGCATCGACTTCGCCCGCGACGGCGGCCGGCGGCGCCCGTTCAGCGCAGCGCCTTGCGCTGCACTGCGCGCAGGTAGCGCGAGGCGATGAAGACTTCGCGCAGGAAGTACAGGAAGCTGGCGATCAGCATGATCATCGCCAGCACGAAGCAGGCGGCGATGTACTGGTCGAGCGGCAGGTTGGTGGAGTCGCCCAGGAACAGCATCGCGATCACCAGGCACACCAGCAGCGCGCAGACGGTGTTCGAGGTGATCGCGATGTTGACCAGCCAGGAGCGCCGGTACAGGGTCTCGAGTTCTTCCAGGCAGGCCGGCTCGTTGCCGGCGTCGTCGATGCGCTGCTCGACCACGCGGGTGCGGTCGATGATGCGCGCCAGGCGGTTGGTCAGCACCACCAGCATGGTGCCCACGCCGGTCAGCAGGAACACCGGCGCGATCGCCAGCTGGATCATGTGGCCGACGTCGCTGATCTCGATGTCCATGCCGGTGGCTCCTGGCGGGTGCTGTCAGTGCACCGCGCCGCCGGTGGACAGGCGTTGCAGCAGCAGCTGCGCCGCGGCCAGCGAGGAGCCGGGATTCTGGCCGGTGATCAGCAAGCCGTCGCTGCGCACGTACGAGCCCCAGTCCGGCCCCTGGGAATACTGCGCGCCCAGTTTCTTCAGTTCGTCCTCGAGCAGGAAGGGCACCACCTCGGTCAGGCCGACCGCCTCTTCCTCGGAATTGGCGAACGCCGTCACCTGCTTGCCCTGCACCAGCGGCTTGCCGTCGGCGCCGCGCACGTGGCGCAGGGCCGCGGGCGCATGGCAGACCAGGGCGATGGGCTTGTCGGCGGCGATGAAGGATTCGATCAGGGCGGCCGAGTCGCGGTCTTCGGCCAGGTCCCACATCGGACCGTGTCCGCCGGGGTAGAACACGGTGTCGAAATCCTCCTGGCGCACGCTGTCGAGGCGCACGCTGTCGGCCAGCGCGGCCATCGCCCCGGCATCGGCCTCGAAGCGGTGGGTGTAGTCGGTCTGGAAGGACGGTTCGTTGCTCTTCGGGTCGAGCGGCGGCTGGCCGCCCTTGGGCGAGGCGATCACGATCTCGGCCCCGGCGTCGCGGAAGGTGAAGTACGGTGCGGCGAATTCTTCCAGCCAGAAGCCGGTCTTGCGCCCGGTGTTGCCGAGCTGGTCGTGCGAGGTCAGTACCATCAGGATTTTCATGCTGTTCTCCATGGTTGAAAAGCATCGTTCGACGGCCCTTACGCGCTCCGGCGACCGCCAAGCCAGGCTGCCCGCCTGGCCAGGCAGCTCCCGCAGCGAGCGCATCCGAACTGGCGGCCGACCTCGAGCTTGTCGAAGGAGCGCTGGCGGATGGTCTCGAGGTTCGAATGGCCGGTGCCGGCATGGTCGATCGCCACCTGCATGCCGAGCGCGCAACCGGGCCAGGCCGGCCAGCGGGCGCAGCGAGTCGCGCCGTTCCGCGTCGAGCCGCCCGCGTCCGTCCCCACGGTGCGCACGACCATGGCGGTCAGGCGGTCAAGGCGCTTGTCCTCGATCGCGACCAGGGGTGCGGCTGCAAATGCGCTCATGTCCACCTCCTCTGAAGAAGTGCCGGATCGGTGCCGCTGCAAGGCGCGATGCGCCGTCGACGGATAGCTTACCGCCTTTTCCGGCGCGGGTGGCGGCGCCCGGGTCATCCAGGCGGCGCGACAGGGGGGCTTATTCGAGACGGGTGAACGCACCCGCTTTCGTGGCTGGCGGACACATACCGAAAGGGAGATCCCATGTTCGCGTGTTTGCTTCGGCGCGGCGGACAGGCGTATGATCGACGACATAAAAATGGCACCGCAAGGAGCCGGCATGGACGAGTTGTTCACGGACGAATTCGACATCGAGCACCTGGTACCGGGCTTTCGCGCGCCGGCGCCAGGCGCCGCGCCGGCGGACGGCGCGGCGCTGGCCGCGGCCGACGCGGCCATGCGCCACTGGACCAGCACGGCGCGCGGCCCGCTCGCGCCCGGCTCCGATCTGCATGGGCGCGAAACCTGCCGGATGTTCCGCGACACCTTCAATCCCTACCGCCCGGCGGTGCTGGACTGGCCGGCGCTGACGCCGCCGGTGCTGGCGCGTATCGTCGCGCTGCCGATCTGGGACATCGCGGTGCAAACCGAGGGCAAGGCGCGCCTGCGCATGGCGGCCTATGCCGCTACCGTCGCCGATCCCGGCATGCGCGCCGCGCTGGCCCAGAACGCCTGGGAAGAACACCGCCACAAGGAAGTACTGTCGCGCATGGTCGCGGCCTACGGCATCCCGCTCGCGCCGGAAGCGCCGTACATCTGGCCGCGCGACGCCGAGTGGGCCTACCTGGTCACCGGCTACAGCGAATGCATCGACAGCTTCTTCGCCTTCGGCCTGTTCGAGACGGCGCGCCGCTCGGGCCTGTTCCCGCGCGAACTGGTCGATACCTTCGAGCCGGTGATACAGGAAGAGTGCCGCCACATTCTGCTGTTCGCCAACTGGGTGGCCTGGCACCGCGCGCGGCTGGCGCCGTGGCGGCGGCTGCGCTTCGAGCTCAAGGTCGGTGCGGTCTGGGCCTTCCTGGTGCGCGAGCGCATCGGCCTGGCGCGCAGCATCGACGGCGAGGGCCAGGCGCGCAGCCAGGACAATAACTTCACGCTGAACGGCGCCCAGGCGGTGACAGCGGAAACGCCCACGGTAACGCAACTGCTGGCCCTGTGCCTCGCAGAAAACACGCGCCGCTTCGCCGGCTACGACACACGGCTGCAGCGGCCGACCACGGTGCCGCGCCTGGCGGGCCTGGCCTTGCGGCTGATGCGCCTGCTGCCGCGGCGCGCGGCGTCCGCGGCCGACGGGCGCCGCCCGCGTCCGAACTGAAGGGGAAACGCCGTGACCGCGACGATGCCCTTCTCCTCCCACCGTTCAGCGCAGGTAGCCCGCGTCGCCGAACCAGTCGAGCGCGGCGCGCAGCGCGCCGCTGTGGGAGCGCGGCCGGTAGCCGAGTTCGCGCTCGGCCTTGGCGCACGAGAAGAACATGCGGTTGCGCGACATGTGCAGGCCGTCCACGGTGAGGAAGGGTTCGCGTCCGGTGATGCGCGCCATCGCCTCGGCCGCATGCGCCAGCGGGATCAGCGGCCCCACCGGCAGCTGCACCCGCGGCGCGCGCCGTCCGGCCAGGGTGGCGATCTCGCCCAGCAGTTCGCGCAGCATCAGGTTCTCGCCGCCCAGGATGTAGCGCTCGCCGATGCGCCCGCGCGCCAGCGCCAGCAGGTGGCCCTGGGCCACGTCGTCGACATCGACCACGTTCAGGCCGGTCTCGACGAAGGCCGGCATGCGCCCGCAGGCCGCTTCGACGATGATGCGGCCGGTCGGCGTCGGCCGCAGGTCGCGCGGGCCGATCGGGGTGGACGGGTTGACGATCACCGCCGGCAGTCCTTCGTCGGCGATCATGCGCTCGACCAGGCGTTCGGCCAGCACCTTGCTGCGCTTGTAGGCGCCGATCGCGTCGCAGGGCGCCAGCGGCGCGTCCTCGGTGCTGGCCACGGTGTCCGGCCCGACGCGCAGGGTCGCCACGCTGCTGGTGTAGACCACGCGCTCGACCCCGGCCGCCAGCGCCGCCCGCATCACCGCGCCGGTGCCGTCCAGGTTGTTGCGCACGATCTCGTCGGGGTCGCGCGCCCACAGGCGGTAGTCGGCCGCCACGTGCAGCAGGCAGCGCACGCCGTCCAGCGCCCGCTCGACGGCCTGGCGGTCGCGCATGTCGGCCTCGACCACCTCGGCATCCAGCCCGTCCAGGTTGGCGCGCGGGCTGCTGGCGCGCACCAGCACGCGCACCCGGTAGCCGTGCGCCAGCGCCGCGCGCGCCACCGCCGAGCCGACGAAACCGGATGCGCCGGTCACCAGTACCCGTTCCTGAGCTGCCATGGACACCTCCGTGCGGCGCCGCGGGGATGGCGTCCGTGGCGCGATTGTAACCCTCCGGTGCGCGCCTTGTGCGGGCCGGGCCCGGCCAGGGACCGCATCGCGGCAACAGTACCCACCATGCGTTTTTATGGAGAGCGTCCATGCGAGTAATCCTTGCCCAGCCGCGCGGCTTCTGCGCCGGTGTCGTCCGCGCCATCGAGATCGTCGAGCGTTCACTCGAGCGCCACGGCGCGCCCGTCTACGTGCGCCACGAGATCGTCCACAACAAGGCCGTGGTCGATGGCTTGCGCGACAAGGGCGCCGTCTTCGTCGACGGCCTGGACCAGGTACCGGCGCGCGCGGTGACGATCTTCAGCGCGCACGGGGTGGCGCGCAGCGTCGAGGCCGACGCCGGCGCGCGCGCCCTGCACGTGCTCGACGCCACCTGCCCGCTGGTGGCCAAGGTGCACCAGCAGGGGCGCCAGTACGCCGCCAGCGGCCGGGTGGTGATCCTGATCGGCCACGCCGGCCATCCGGAAGTCGAGGGCACCACCGGCCAGATCGACGGGCGCGTGCTGCTGGTGCAAAGCGAAACCGAGGTCGACACCCTCGACCTGGCGGACGATACCCCGGTCGCCTACGTCACCCAGACCACCCTCAGCGTGGACGACACCCGCGGCGTGATCGCGGCGCTGGAGCGGCGCTTTTCCGACATCGTCGGGCCGAGCGTGCGCGATATCTGCTACGCCACCCAGAACCGCCAGCGCGCCGTGCGCGAGCTGTGCACGCAGGTCGACGTGCTGCTGATCGTCGGCGCCGCCAACAGTTCGAACTCGAACCGGCTGCGCGAGATCGGCGCCGAATGCGGCATTCCCAGCTACCTGCTGGCCGACGGCAGTTCCTTCGACCCGGCCTGGGTCGCGGGGGCGCGCACGGTCGGCATCACCGCCGGCGCCTCGGCGCCGGAAGCGATGGTCGAGCACGTGATCGAGGCGCTGCGGCGCCTGGTGCCGATCGAACTGTCCACCATGGACGGCCTGGTCGAGCGGGTGGAATTCCGCCTGCCCGCCGAGCTGTCCGACCACGCCGCCTGAGCCTCCGGGAGATACCATGGCCATTCCGATGCTGCAAAAAACCCTGGTCGGCGCCTACATCGTGCGCAAGCACCTGGCCGGACAGAAGCGCTATCCGCTGGCGCTGATGCTCGAACCGCTGTTCCGCTGCAACCTGGCCTGCTCCGGCTGCGGCAAGATCGATTATCCGGACGAGATCCTGAACCTGCGCCTGTCGCTCGAAGAATGCCTGGGCGCGGTGGACGAGTGCGGCGCCCCGGTGGTCTCGATCGCCGGCGGCGAGCCGCTGCTGCACCGGGACATGCCGGCCATCGTCGAGGGCATCGTCGCGCGGCGCCGCTTCGTCTACCTGTGCACCAACGCGCTGCTGATGGAAAAGAAGCTCGACCAGTACCGCCCCAGCCCCTTCTTCATCTGGTCGGTGCACCTGGACGGCGACCAGGGCATGCACGACCGCTCGGTGTGCCAGGACGGCGTCTACGAGCGCGCGGTGGCGGCGATCCGGCGCGCCAAGGACGCCGGCTTCCGGGTGAACATCAACTGCACGCTGTTCAACGACGCCGACCCGGCGCGCGTGGCCGGCTTCTTCGACACGGTGAAAGGGCTCGGCGTGGACGGCATCACCGTCTCGCCGGGTTATGCCTACGAACGCGCCCCGGAACAGCAGCACTTCCTGAGCCGCTCCAAGACCAAGCAGCTGTTCCGCGACATCCTGGCGCGCGGCGACGGCGGGCGCAAGTGGGCGTTCAGCCAGTCCAGCCTGTTCATGGATTTCCTGGCGGGGAACCAGACCTACCAGTGCACGCCCTGGGGCAATCCGGCGCGCACCGTGTTCGGCTGGCAGCGCCCCTGCTACCTGCTGGGCGAGGGCTATGCCGCCACCTTCCGCGAACTGATGGAAGAAACCGACTGGGACGCCTATGGCACCGGGCGCTACGAAAAATGCGCGAACTGCATGGTGCACAGCGGCTACGAGGCCAGCGCCGTGCTCGACACCATCGCGCGCCCGCTGGCCGCGGCGCGGGTCGCGCTGGCCGGCGTGCGCACCAGCGGCCCGATGGCGCCGGACCTGGCGCTGGACCGGCAGCGCCCGGCGCAGTATGTGCACAGCCTGCACGTCGCGATCAAGGTCGACGAGATCCGCGGCCGGCGCGCCAACGCCGACGCGACCAAGCCGCTCTGAGTCCGGAAGCCCGCCATGGCCCCCGACTCCATCGTCCCCCTCGCCGGCGCCGTGCTGACCGCGCTCGCCACGCTGTACGCGCTGGCGGCGCTGCTGTGCCGGCCGCGCACCTGGCAGGCCGTGGCGCCGGCGCCGGCGCCCAGGCCGGTGAGCGTGCTCAAGCCGCTGTGCGGGGCCGAGCCGCGGCTGGAAGCCAACCTGGCCACCCTGTGCGTGCAGACCCACCCCTGCTACCAGATCGTGTTCGGGGTGCGCGACCCGGACGATCCGGCCGTCGCGGCGGTCGGGCGGCTGATGCAAGCCTACCCGCAGGTCGACATGCGACTGGTGGTCGATCCGCGCATCCACGGCAGCAACCGCAAGGTCAGCAACCTGCTCAACATGACGGCGGCGGCGCGCCACCCCTGGCTGGTGCTGGCCGACAGCGACATTGCGGTAAGGCCCGACTACCTGGAGCGGGTGACGGCGCCGCTGGCCGATGCGCGCACCGGCATCGTCACCTGCCTGTACCGGGGCCGGCCGGCGGGCGGCTTCTGGACCCGGGTCGGCGCACTGTTCATCGATGCCTGGTTCGCGCCCTCGGTCGGCGTGGCCAGCCGCGGCGGCGCCAGCGCCTTCGGCTTCGGCGCCACCATCGCGCTGCGCGCCGAGGTGCTGGCGTCGATCGGCGGCTTCGCGGCGCTGAAGGACCGGCTGGCCGACGATTTCTGGCTCGGGGAACTGAGCCGGCGGCGCGGCCTCGCCACGGTGCTGTCCGAAGTCACGGTGGATACCGACGTCACCGAGGACAGATTGACAGCGCTGTGGACGCGCGAACGGCGCTGGATGCAGACCATCCGCTCGCTCAACCCGGCCGGCTATGCCTTCAGCTTCATCACCTTCACCCTGCCGATGCTGGCGCTCGGCCTGTGGCTGGCGCCGGCGGACTGGAACTGGGCCGTCGCGCTGGCGGGCCTGGTCGCACGACTGCTGCTGTACCGGCGCGCCCGGCCGGGATGGCGGGCGCTGGCGCTGGCACCGCTGCGCGACGGCCTGCTGCTGCTGGAATGGCTGAGCGCCTTCGCCGGCAGCACCACGCGCTGGCGCGGGCATTTGCTGCACGTCGACCGCCGCCACGGACCCGCGTCCGTCCCGGCTTCTCTTGATAACACCTGATACAAGGCGGAGTCCATGATGATGAAGACCCTGTTCCTGCAAGCGCCCTCCTTCGACGGCTTCGACGGCGGCGCCGGTTCGCGCTACCAGGCCAAGCGCGAGATCCGCTCGTTCTGGTATCCGACCTGGCTGGCCCAGCCCGCGGCCCTGGTGCCCGGCAGCCGCCTGCTCGACGCCCCGGCCGACGGCCTGTCGGTGGCGCAGACGCTGGACATCGCCCAGGACTACGAGCTGGTCGTCATCCACACCAGCACGCCCTCCTTCCCGGCCGATGCGCGCTTCGCGGAGCTGGTCAAGGAACGCTCGCCCGGCACACTGGTGGGCATGGTCGGCGCCAAGGTGGCGGTCGACCCCGGCCCGTCGCTGGAAGCCAGCCGCGCCATCGACTTCGTCGCGCGCGAGGAGTTCGACTATACCTGCCGCGACATCGCCGAAGGCCTGCCGCTGGCGCAGATCGACGGCGTGAGCTGGCGCGCCGCCGACGGCGCGATCCGCCACAACCCGCCGCGCGCGATGATCGAGGACATGGACGCGCTGCCCTTCGTCGCGCCGATCTACCAGCGCGACCTGAACGTGCGCAACTACTTCATCGGCTACCTGAATTATCCGTATGTGTCGCTGTACACCGGGCGCGGCTGCCGTTCGCGCTGCACCTTCTGCCTGTGGCCGCAGACGGTGGGCGGGCACCGCTACCGCATCCGCTCGGCCGCGAGCGTGCTGGCGGAGGTAAGCTGGATCAAGGAACACATGCCCGAGGTGAAGGAAATCATGTTCGACGACGACACCTTCACCGACTTGCGCCCGCGCGCCGAGGAAATCGCGCGCGGACTGGGCAAGCTGGGCGTGACCTGGTCCTGCAACGCCAAGGCCAACGTGCCCTATTCGACGCTCAAGATCATGAAGGAAAACGGCTTGCGCCTGCTGCTGGTCGGCTACGAGTCGGGCGACGACCAGATCCTGCTGAACATCAAGAAGGGCTTGCGCACCGATATCGCGCGCCGCTTCGCCCAGGATTGCCGCGCGCTCGGCATCACCGTGCACGGCACCTTCATCCTCGGCCTGCCCGGAGAAACCCGCGAGACCATCGCCAAGTCGATCGCCTTCGCCAAGGAGATCAATCCGCACACGATCCAGGTCTCGCTGGCCGCGCCCTATCCCGGCACCCGGCTGTACGAGCAGGCGCTGGAGAACGACTGGATCCCGCCCAACAAGACCATCAACCTGGTCAACGAAAGCGGGGTCCAGCTGGCGGCCCTGAACTACCCGCACCTGTCGAGCGAAGAGATGTACCACAGCCTGGAACAGTTCTACCGCAGCTTCTACTTCCGCCCGACCAAGATCTGGGAGATCGTGCGCGAGATGCTGCGCAGCTGGGAGATGACCCGGCGCCGCCTGCGCGAAGGCGTCGAGTTCTTCCGCTTCCTGCGCGCCCACGGCGCCGAGCAGGCGTGAACGGCGCGCGCTGCAGCCCCGGGCTGATCATCACGGCCGACGATTTCGGCCTGCACGACAGCGTCAACCGCGCCGTGGCGCGCGCCCACCGCGAGGGCGTGCTGGCCGCCGCCAGCCTGATGGTGGGGGCGCCGGCGGCGGCGGCGGCGGTGGCCTGCGCGCGCGCCTGCCCCGGCCTGCGCGTGGGGCTGCACCTGGTGCTGGCCGACGGCGCACCGACGCTGCCGGCGCGGCTGATCCCCGACCTGGTTTGCGCCGACGGCCGCTTCGGCACGCGCATGGGGCGCGACGGCGTACGCTTCTTCTTCCTGCCGCGGGTGCGGCGCCAGCTGGCGCTGGAGATTCGCGCCCAGTTCGAGGCCTTTGCGGCCACCGGCCTGGCGCTCGACCATGTGAACGCCCACAAGCACTTCCACCTGCACCCGACCGTGCTGACGCTGATCCTGCGCATCGGCCGCGAATTCGGCCTGCGCGCGGTGCGCCTGCCCTTCGAGGCCGGGGTGCCGCCCTGGCTGCGGCCCTGGCTGCTGCTGCTGCGGGCGCGCCTGCGCGCCGCCGGCGTCGCCCACAACGACTATATCGTCGGCATCGGCCAGTCCGGGCGCTTCGACGAGGACGCCGTGCTGGCGGCATTGCGGCGCCTGCCCGGCGACGGCGTCGGCGAACTGTATCTGCATCCGGCGCTGGAATCGGGCGCCGCGATCGCCGCCTCGATGCCCGGCTACCGCCACGCCGACGAATTCGCCGCCCTGGTCTCGCCGCGCGTGCGCCAGGCCCACGACTGCCTGCGCGCGCGCGGTTTCCGCTTCGGCGGCTTTTCCGACCTGCTGGCGGCATGAAGCGGCTGGCGATCGTCGGCGCGATCGCCGGACTGCTCCTGCTGATCGGCCTGGTCGCCTGGCAGGGTTCGGAACAGGTGCTGGGCGCCCTGCAACATGCCGGCTGGCCGCTGCTGCTGCTGGTACCGGCGCGCCTGTTCACGCTCTCGCTCGACGCGCGCGCCTGGCGCATCCTGCTGAAGGGTTCATGCGCCGCCTGCGCCCAGCCGCAGGAGGCGCCGCAGCGCGTGCCCGGCATGCCCTTCCTGCTGTGGGTGGCGGCGGTGCGCGAAGGCGTGAACCGTCTGCTGCCGGCGGCCGGGGTCGGCGGCGAAGTGGTGGGCGTGCGCCTGGTCGGCACCCGCATCCCGGACCTGGCGGCCGTCACCGCCAGCGTGATCGTCGAGGTGATGCTGACCGTGACGGTGCTCTACCTGTACTGCGGGCTGGGGGTGGTGCTGATGGCGCAGATCGCCGCCGGCATGGGCCAGGTCTGGGTGATCGCGGCCAGCCTGGCGCTGTCGCTGCCGCTGCCGCTGCTGGCCTGGTGGCTGCTGCACAGCGGCGCGCCGTTCCGGCGCCTGGAACGCTGGGCCACGCGCCTGCTCGGCAGCCGCGCGGCCTGGCCGGTGGCGCTGGAAGGCGGGCGCATCGACGCCGCGGTGACGCGCCTGTTCGCCCAGCGCGCGCGCCTGCTGCGCGCGCTCGGCTGGCAGCTGCTGTCCTACCTGCTGGGCAGCTTCGAGACCTGGTACGCGCTGCGCCTGCTCGGCCATCCGGTCGACATCCAGACCGCGCTGGCGATCGAGGCCCTGACCCAGGCCGTGCGCAACGCCGGCTTCCTGGTGCCGGCCGGACTCGGGGTACAGGAAGCGGCGGTGCTGCTGTTCGGCTACCTGGCCGGCGTCGGCAGCGAAGTGGCGCTGTCGCTGGCACTGGTCAAGCGCATGCGCGAGATCCTGGTCGGCGTGCCGGCCCTGCTGTCCTGGCAGTGGTTCGAGGCGCGCCGCCTGCGCGCCGCCCGTCCGGTCAGCCCGCCTGGTTGTGCGCCGCCAGGTACTT
>Ga0265798_10001312_pt1 | contig 38818 bp, 17 predicted proteins | sample P3T30metagenome_FD_192430 | JGI IMG/M metagenome (GOLD analysis project Ga0265798, IMG submission 192430) | Plant litter microbial communities from East Loma Ridge, Irvine, California - P3 T30 | ecosystem: Environmental > Terrestrial > Plant litter > Unclassified | place: USA: California...
GCGGCACCGGTATGGCGAATCGGCCACCGGGAGCATGGTAAGGCCGAGCGTCGAACCGATCCGTTCAAAGCAGCTTGTGCGGTATCAGCGGCCTCAGTCCGGCGAACCCGGCCTGCAGTGCGCTTTCGAACTCTTGCGGTGCCAATCCGTGCTGCCGCAGCTCCTCCGGGATGTTCAGCGTGCCGGCACGCCAGGTGTCCGCGCCAGCAGGCGGCAACGGACCGCCGAAGATGCGCCTGCACATGCTGTCGGCCGCTTGCGCTCCTCCGTGGCTGGCATGCTCGATCTGCGGCAGGTAGACGCACAGGTTGACGTAGGTTTCGATCATCTGGGCACTGCTGCGGAACACTTCGCCCATGCCGATTATCTGATGACGGATTTCCCCCGCCCGCCGCGACGCCGGATCGATGCCGCCCAGCTCGCCCAAGAGTGCGTCGACGCGCGCCTGCACCGCGCCTCGCTGCTTGCAAAGGACATCCGCCATCATGAACCGCTTCATCATTTCACCGCTTGGTATTGGACCGCCGGGCGCAAACTGGCCGCCGGTCGCGAGGGATTTCAGCAGGCCCGTCATGAACTTCACGCCCGTCTGCCATTTTCCGGCCATGTCGACGACTTCCTGCGGCGCCCCGGGATCCAGCGGATAGTCTCCTTTTTCCAGGACATGCAGCATCTTTTCAGCGACGTGAACGGCATCGGGATGTCCGGGGCGCATGAACAACAGGTCGTTGCGGTCCGCGGGCGCGGCAAATCCAAGATGGCCCATCGCCTCGGCGATGTCGCCGGCGCCGTGGTGGCTCACCGGATCACGCGGCATTTGCGCCAACGCCTTTAGCGTGTCGACATCGACGTGCGCATTGATCTGGTCTTCGCCGGATGCAACAACGGCCGCGTACGCGATGCCGTAGACCATGCGCTCGATATCCGCGCGCAGGCCGATGTTTTCCGTGGCCGGCATGGTTTGCAGGCGCTCGAGCAGACGCCGCACGCCGGGCGGCTGCACGGCGGTCATCGCGGCGAGATCGTTTTTCGTGTGCACCTGGACTTGTACGCCGTCGTCGGGCGCAGCGGCAGCGAGTTGCGCAAGCGTCTGCGCGTGGGCGTCGGTCTCGACCCAGAGGTGGCCACCGCTCACGGTGTCGCGGGTTGCGGCCAGGGCACCGTGCATCGCCTGATAGGCCTGGCTCATGTGGCCCTCGAAAGCAGCGCCGTCGATGTTCGGCTGCATGCGCGAACGCGGATACCAGAGGGTGTGCAAGTGCAGGCGCAGGGCGGCCGCACCGGGCGCACGGGTCATGAGTTCCCTGGCCTGCGCGGACGTGGACGTGGACGTATTGCCGCTATTGCCTGGGCCGGATGGGTGCGCGGCCTGCCCCGATGAGGCAGCGGCATGCGCCGGGGGCACACCGGCCCGATCGAACGGCGGGTTGTATTGTGAGGATGAGACGTGCCATCGACCCGTCATGCTGTACCTCCGTGGTCCGTTGAAAAGTGAGTGACGCGTGTTTTCGTGTCATGCCAGGTAATGGGTGGCGGGCGGTCCCCGATCGTTCCGCGAACGCAAGCAGAAAAGGCTGTGTTCGCGTTGATTCAGGGTTCCCGGCGATTGGCACCAGGTCTGTCTTACCGCGGCACGAAGCCAATGCGCGGGTGTCGTCACATCACATCCGTCCAGCAGCCGCTGCCATCCAAAGTAATGTGCCAGGTACCGGCTGGCCACGCCCCTGAAGCGCACCAGCCAAGTCTTGAAACGGCTGTGCCAGCCGTTGACCTCCCACTCGCTACCGCAGCCTTTCAGAAATAGCTGTCAGCCATGAAAGACTGTCATGGCACTTCCAGGATTGAACCAGCAACAGATTGAGGTGATTGCTCAGACCAGTCGCGATCGCTAAGAGGTTCGGATTTTTTAACAGTTGGACCGATGGCAGGTAACTGGGCAGATTCAACCTTCCGAACTTACGCCGTGAACGGCGCCCCATATCATTGTTATGCCTTGCGTCAGCTCACTCGCACCAAACGCTGCCACTGGGCCGCCTACCACACAGCCAACGAGAGTGCCGCATGCCGTTGCTCCCCCAGCAATAGATAGACCTCCGAGTCCAGTTTTAAACGCGCCTTTAACGCCCTGAGTTATGAAAGGATGCCTGTTGGACCAATCAGACCAAAATGCTGCCGCATCTGAGGCCGTCTGTTTTGCGGCCACAACCACACACTGGACCCCAGCCTCGCATGTGGGCTTGCTAGACCCGTTATTAGCCGAATTAGTTGCTTGATGCGATTGATTTGAATGAGCTTTTCCGGTACCGACGGCATGGCGCAATCTGATGCGCCGGGTTGCGCATCGGGCTGTAGCGTCGGCGTCAGCGAAACGTGCTGCCGCGGCGCACGCCCTCCTGCAGCGCCGCCGCACGCCCGCAAGCAATCAGCCAGGCCGCCGTACAGTCCTTCTCTGCATCGCCTGGCGCCGCTGCTGCCCGTACCCTGCCGCCGCCGCGGTCGCTTCCTTCTCCCTGCCTGCGCCCTGCTCCAGGTAGGCGCCGAACGAGCGGATGGTCGGATACTCGAAGAATGCCGTCATCGGCAATTCCCGCTCCAGCGCGATCTGGGCCTGGGCATGCAGCTGGATCAATAACAGCGAGTGACCGCCGACTTCGAAGAAGCTGGATTCGACGCCGACCCGCTCCACTTGCAGCGCCCGGCACCACAGGTCGTGCAGCAGGTGTTCGTTCGCGCTGGCCGGCGCGGCCATGGCAGGCTGCACCGCCGGCGCCAGCGGCGCGGGCAGCTGCTTGCGGTCGTACTTGCCGTTGGCGTTGACGGGCACGGCGTCGAGCTCCATGAACAAGGCCGGCACCATATACTCGGGCAGATGGCGCGCCACGTGCCGGCGCAGCTCCTGCGCCGGCGTCGGGCTGGCCAGGACCACGTAGGCGACCAGTTTCTGCTCGTGCGCCACTACAACGCACTCACGCACCGCCGGATGATCCAGCAGGACGGCTTCCACCTCGCCCAGTTCGATCCGGAATCCGCGCAGCTTGACCTGGTGGTCCAGGCGTCCCAGGAATGTCAGCGTGCCGTCGCCATTGAAGCGCGCGAGATCGCCGGTCTTGTACAGGGTGCCGCCGGGCGCGAACGGATCGGGGAGGAAAACCGCACGGGTGCGTTCCTCGTCCCGGAAATACCCGCGTCCCACGCCCACGCCGCCGACCACCAGTTCGCCGGGCGTGCCGATCGGCACGGTCAGCAAGTCCTGGTTCACTACATGCAGCTGCATGTTCGGCACGGCCCTGCCGATCGGCGTGATCTGCACATGGGACGGCAGCGGCGCGTGGATCGGATGGTGCGCGACGTCGTCCGAGCATTCGGTCGGGCCGTAGGCGTTGAGCAGCGCAATCGCAGGGTAATACTGGAACCAGCGGCCGCACAGGTCGGGCTGCAGCGCTTCGCCGGTGACCAGCAGCCAGCGCAGGCGCGCCAGGGCCGGTGCGCGCTGCAATGCCAGCAGTTCGGTGGTGGCGCGCAGCAGCGAAGGCACGGTTTCGAGGATCGTCACCTGGTCGTGCTCCACCTGTTGGAGCAGGCCCAGCGGATCGAGCGCGACCCGGTCCGGATAGACCACAGTGCAGCCGCCGTGCAGCAACGCGATCAGGAACTGCCACACCGAGATATCGAAACATTGCGGCGCGGTCTGCGCCACCACATCGTCCTGGCCCAGCGCCAGCGCTTCCACCTTGGCGTACAGATGATTGATCATGCCGTTCTGGCGCACCATCGCCCCCTTTGGCGCGCCGGTCGAGCCGGACGTGTATATTACATACGCCAAGTGCTCCGGCCGGCCCGCCGGCGCGGGATCGGTGTCGGGCTGGCCGCACAGATCCAGCCTGTCCAGCATCAGCTTGCGCGGATCGACCGTCAAGCCCAGTTGAGACACCCTGGACAGGACCGCTCCGAACGCGCTGTGGGTCAGCATCAGCGGCGCCTGTACCGGTTCCAGCACTTGCCACAGGCGCCGCTCGGGATGTTGCGGATCGAGCGGCAGATAGGCGGCGCCGGTCTTGAACACGGCCAGCATGGCCACCAGGAACGACTCGCTGCGCTCCATCAGCAGGGGCACCAGCGTTTCCGGACCGATCCCGTGGCCGATCAGGCAATGCGCCAGCCGGTTGGCCTGCTGGTTCAGCTGCGCGTAGCTCAAGACGCGGCCGCCGCACCGTACCGCGATCCGGTGCGGCGTGCGCGCCACCTGCCGTTCGAACAGTTGGCAAAAGGTCTGGTCGAGCGGGAAATCGCGCTGCGTGCGGTTCCACTCGCGCAGCTGTTGCAGCTCCAGCGGCGGGACCAGGGCCCGCACGCCATGCGCCTGGTCCGGGCCGGCCAGCAGCGCGACCAGCACTTCGCCATACACTGCTGCGATCTGGGCGATCTGACGCTCGCCGACCTGGCCTGCGTCGTAGTGCAGGTCCAGCGTCAGGCCCCCGCCGTCGATGCGCTGGTTGAATTCGGCGCGCAGCGGATATTCGGTTTCCAGCACCGCGCTACGCTCGAGCAAACGCCCGACATCGAGGTCGAACAGGTTTTCCGCGACGTGGAAGTGGGTGTAGTTGAACACCACTTCGAACGGCAAGGCCGCCTTGCGCCGCTGCTGCATGCGCGCCATCGGATAACGACGGTGCGGCAGCAGGTCGATCTCGGCCTGGAACACCTGGCGGATCAATTCGCGCCAGCTGCCGCGTTCGAGTTGCAGCCGGAACGGCAGGGTATTCAGGAACAGGCCCAGCACTTCTTGCGACTGCGCCTGTTCCAGCCGACCGTTGTGTTCCAGCCCGCTGCACACGTCCTGCTGGTTGGTCAGGACCGACAGCGCCTTCATGTGCAGCGCCAGCAAGACGCTCTTGAGCGGCACGCCGATGCCGTCGGCGAGCTTTCTCAGACCGTCGGCCTGCGCGGCCGACAGCGGCACCGCACGGTAGCGTACGGCGGGCCCGGCCGCCGCCGGCGCATCCCAGCGCGGCAGCAGCGTTGCCTCGGCGCCGGCCAGGCGCGCATCCCAGAACGCGGCGCTGTCGGGTGCGGCCAGCGCGCGCCGTTCGGCCGCCACGTAGTCGCGGTATGGCGGGTTCGGCGCGGCGCGTACGCTCGCGGCCTTTCCCGACAGCCGATCCTGATACAGCTGGAACAATTCGCTGTTGAAGGCGTTCACGCTCCAGCCATCGAGCAGGGCGTCATGGAAGCTGAACGTGAACTGGTAGACGTCGTGTTCCAGCAGGTGCACGATGCAGCGCGCCAGCGGCGCTTCGTTCCACGCGAAGCGCCAGGCTTTTTCCCGGGCCAGGTCGGCGGCCAGCCGGCCTGCGCGCGCATCCGCGTCCAGGCTGCGCAGATCGTGCACCTGCAGCGGCAGCGCGCCATGCGCATGCACCAGCTGCAGCGGCTCGGGCTGCGCGGCCAGGTCGAACCCGGTGCGCAGGATCGGGTGACGTTGCGCCATCGCCGCCAGAGCGGCGCGAAACGCGGCCTCGTCGAACCGCCCCGCGATCCGGTACAGCATGATGTCATGGTACAGCGCCGACCCCGGATTCAGGGTGGTCTGGAACACCAGCCCGGCCTGCAGCGTCGACAGCGGATAGGCGTCTTCCAGTCCGGCCGGCAGGGCATCGAGCGAGCCTGGCGGCAGCAGCGAGAATGGCGCGCTCGGCGGCGCCGTCGCGCCGGCCTCCTGCAGATTCGCGCTCAGCAGACGGATGGTGGGGAACTGAAACAGTTGCTGCAGGCTCAGCGCCAGGCCCTGGCGCTGGGCGTGGGCGATCACGCTCAGGCTGCGGATCGAATCGCCGCCGAGCGCAAAATAGCCATCGTCGATGCCGACTTTCGGCACGCCCAACACATCGCTCCAGATGCGCGCGAGCACGTGCTCGGCATCGGTGCGCGGGGCGGCGTACGCCAGCCGCAGCGCTTCGCGGTCCGGCTCGGGCAGTGCTTTGCGGTCCAGCTTGCCATTCGGACCGAGCGGCAGCGCGTCGAGGAACACGACCTGCTGCGGCACCATATAGTCGGGCAAAGTACGCGCCAGTTGCGCGCCCAGTTCAACGGCATCGCGCGGATCGCCCACCACGTAGGCCACCAGCCGCGCCGCCCCATTCGTCACGCGTGCGACAACGGCGGCGTCGCGCACTTGCAGCAGCGCCTTCAGGGCCGCGTTGATTTCGTCCAGTTCGATGCGGAAGCCGCGGATCTTGACCTGGTCGTCCAGGCGCCCGAGGAATTCCAGCACACCGTCGCAGCGCCAGCGCGCCAGGTCGCCACTGCGGTACAGCCTGGCGCCCGGACGGAACGGGCTGGCGATGAATTTCTGCTCGCTCAAGCCTGGCTGCCCGAGGTATCCGCGCGCGACGCCCGCGCCGCCGATCTGCAGCTCGCCCGGAATGCCGGGCGGCAGCGGCCGCAGCGCGCGATCGACGATATGGATCTCTGTATTGGCGATCGGCCGGCCGATCGGCACCGACGCGCCGCTGTCGTCGCGCCGGAACTCCCAGTATGTCACGTCGATCGCCGCCTCGGTCGGGCCATACAGATTGTGCAGCCGGGCCCCCACGCGCGCATGGAAGTCCTGCGCCAGGTCGAGCGGCAGCGCCTCGCCGCTGCACATCACGTCGCGCAAGGTGGGACACGCCCGGTGCGGCAGGTCGCGCAGCCAGGCGCGCAGCATCGACGGTACGAAATGCACGACCGTGACGGCTGCGCGTTCGATTTCGGCGCACAGGTAGGCCGGGTCCTTGTGGCCCTCGGGACGCGCCATCACCAGCCCGGCGCCGCTGATCAGGGGCCAGAAGAACTCCCATACCGAGACGTCGAAACTGATCGGCGTCTTCTGGAGCACGCGGTCGCACGCTTCCAGGCGGTAGGCTTCCTGCATCCACGACAGACGATTGCACACGCCGCCATGGGTATTCATGACGCCCTTCGGCTGGCCGGTGGAACCGGACGTGTAGATGACGTAGGCCAGCTGCTCGGCGCGCAGCGCGACGTCCGGGTTGGCGCTGTCGGCGCCATCGTCCAGCTCGGCCACGCATAGGCGTGTCAGCACCGCGGCCGCGGGCGGCAACGGCGCCAGGTTGCCGCTCGGAGCGTCGGTCAGCAGCACGCGCGCGCCGCAGTCGCGCAGCATGTAGTCGAGCCGCTGGGACGGATAGCCGGTGTCGAGCGGCACGTAGGCGCCGCCCGCCTTGAGCACCCCCAGCAGCGCCACCGGCAGCCATTGCGAACGCTGCATCAGCACAGCGACCGGCTGGTCGGCGCCGACGCCGCAACCGATCAGCTCCCGCGCGACCCGGTTGGCGCGGCGATTGAGCTCGGCGTAACTGAGCGACTGACCGTCGAACAGCACCGCGACGGCGTCCGGCGTGCGCGCCGCCTGGCGCTCGACCAGCTGGTGCAGCAGGTGCGGCTGGTCGTAGACGCGCACGGTGCTGTTCCAGGCCTGCAGCTCGGCCCGGTCGTGCTCGGTCAGCAGACTGATGTCCTGCAGGCGGGCTTCGGGCAGCGTGAGCATGGCGTCCAGCACGTGCCCGACATGGCCGGCAAGGCGCGCGATGGTGGCGTCCTCGAACAGGTCGACGTTGTATTCGAACACGCAGCGCAGTTGCTGCCCCTCTTCGAAGACCAGCAATTGCAGGTCGAACTTGGCGCTGCCATTGTCGAGCGCGCGCGGCTGGGCGCTGGCCGTGCCCAGGGGGAAGCGTTCCAGCGGCGTCACCTGATAGGCGAACATGGCCTGGAACAGCGGACTGTGACTGAGATCGCGCTGCCCGGGCAAGGCGTCGAGCACGGCGTCGAAGGGCACGTCCTGGTGGGCCAGCGCCTCCAGCACGGTGTGTTTCAGCTGCGCCAGCAACCCGCTCACCGTCAGGTCTGGCGCCAGTTGCGAGCGCAGCACCACGGCGTTCGCGAAGTAGCCCGGCACGGCGCGCCATGCCGGGTCGACGCGGTTCAGCGCCGGCGTGCCGACCAACACGTCCTGCTGCCCGCTGTAGGCGGCCAGCGTCACCTTGAAGGCCCCCAGCAGCAGCATGAACGGCGTCACGCCCGCCGCCGCGCAGCCTTGGCGCAGGCGCGCCGTGACAGCCTGGTCCAGCACCAGCGTGCGGGTCGCGCCTGCGTAGGTCTGCACGGCCGGACGCACGTGGTCGAGCGGCAGGTTGAGCAAGGGCAGTTCGCCGGCCAGGCGATCCGTCCAGTATGCCAGCGCGGCCGCCTGCACCGGCCTGGACTGGCGATCCAGCACGTACTCGCCGAACTGGCGCGCGGGCGGCGCCAGGCTCACGCCCTGCGCCAGCTGCGCCAGTTCCTCGATCAGGATGCCGAGCGACCAGCCGTCGGCGACGATGTGGTGCACGACCACGCACAGCACATGGCGCCCGGCCGACTCGCGCACCAGCAGCACCCGCATCAGCGGGCCGGTGCGCAGGTCGAAGATGTGGCCCGCTTCCCGCCGCAGCAGTGCGTCGGTGCGCGCCCCGCCATCGGCCTGCGCCGCGTCCTGGCCATGGTCGGCGAGCGCGAGCGGCACCGCCATCTGCGCGTGCACGCGCTGGACCAGACGGTCGCCATCGAGCTCGAAGGTGGTGCGCAGCACCTCGTGCCGGGCCACCAGCTGGGCCAGGCAGCGGCGCAGGTGCTCGACATCCAGTTCGCCGGTCAGGTCGAGCGCGCTGGCGATGTTGTAGGCCTTGTTTTCCTGCAGTTCGGACAGGAACCACAGGCGCTGCTGCGCCGACGACATCGGATAGGTCTTGCCGGCGCTCTCGCGCTGGCGCTGGCGCAGGCGTTCGAGGACCAGGGCGCGCTGCTCGGGGCTGAGATTGTTCAGTGCTGCATGGTTGTTTTGCATGGTGTCGCGTTCCGTTAATGAAGGTCGAGCTCGCCCAGCAGGTTTGCCAGCAAACCAGGGTCGAGGTCTTGCAGTTGCAGCAGGTCGAAGCGGGCGGCCAGCGCAGCCACCGTCAGCCGGTCGCCGAACCACAGCGCCAGCGGCTCGCGAACGCCGGTCTCGCGGCACAGCTGCCTGTACACCTGGAGCAGGGCCCAGTGGTCGCCGCCGAGGCTGAAGAAATCGTCGTCCACGCCGACCGTGTCCCGTCCCAGCCATTGGCAGAACAGCCGTGCCACGAGACGCTCGGTGTCGCTGCGCGCAGCCACCGGCGGCGGCGCGTGCGCAGCCGGCGGCGCCAGCCTGCTGCGGTCGATCTTGCCGTTCAGGGTCAGGGGAAACACATCCAGCCACGTGAAGCGGGATGGAATCATGTACGTCGGCAAGCGCCCCATCAGGGCCTGGCGCAGCTGCAGGTCGGGCTGCTCGACGCCGCGCGGGAGGTAGGCCGCGAGCCGCGTTTCCTCGCCGTCCCGCCAGGGCAGCACCACCGCCTGGGACACCGCCGCGGTCTGCGCCAACACCTGCTCGATCTCTTCCAGCTCGACGCGGAAACCGCGGATCTTGACCTGGTGGTCGTTGCGCCCCAGGTAGTGCAGGCAGCCGCGCTGCAGGCGCACCAGGTCGCCGGTACGGTACAGGCGCTGTCCCGGCTGTTCCGGATGCGCGATGAAGCGCTGCGCAGTCAGCTCGGGCCGACGCCAGTAGCCGCGCGCCAGTCCCAGCCCGCCAATGCACAGTTCACCGGGACAGCCAGGCGCCGCCGGTTCGCCGTGCTGGTCGAGCACGTACAGCGCCGTGTTGTGGATCGGTGCCCCGAGGGTGACCGGTTCGCCATGCCTTACCTGCTGCACGGTCGACCAGATCGTGGTCTCGGTCGGTCCGTACATATTCCACACCTCGGCGCCAGTGTCGAGCAGGCGCGCCGCCAGCGCCGGCGCCAGCGCTTCGCCGCCGCACAGGATCTTGAACGGCAGCGCCGGCGTCCATCCCGCGTCGAGCAGCAGTTTCCAGGTCACCGGAGTAGCCTGCATGGCGCTGGCGCCTTCGATGCGCGCTTTCAGGGTCGGTCCGTGCATGCCCTCCTCGCGCGCCACCAGCGCGATGCTCGCCCCCACCGTCAGCGGCAGGAAAAGCTCCAGGCCGGCGATATCGAAGGACAGCGTGGTCACCGCGGCCAGCACGTCGTCCTGCGCCAGCCCGGGGCGCTGGCGCATCGACAGCAGGAAGTTGTCGAGCGCCGCGCGGCTGACCATGACGCCTTTCGGCAAACCGGTCGAGCCGCTGGTGTAGATGACATAGGCCAGGGCCTGGGGGGCGTGCGGCAGGTCCGGCGCAGTGGTTGGGTAACCGGCCCGGCGTTGCCGCCAGTGCTCCATCGTCACGACCGGCCCGCTGCAGGCGAGGCGCGCGCGCAGCGCCTCCTCGGTCAGCAGCGCCGATACGCCGGCGTCGCCCATGATGTAATCCAGGCGCTCGCGCGGAAAGGCCGGATCGAGCGGAAGATAGGCAGCGCCCGATTTCAGCACGGCCAGCATGGCCAACAGCATGAATGGGCCCCGTTCGACGCAAATTCCGACCAGGCTGTCGCCTGACACGCCGAGTTCGCGCAGATGGTGGGCCAGCTGGTTGGCGCCCTCCTCCAGCTCGCGGTAAGCGATCCGGCCGGCGCTGCCGTACAGGGCCGGCTTGTCGGGCAGGCGCGCCGCGTTGTGCGCGAACGCGGTCAACAGATACTGCGGCGGCACCGCTGCCGGCGGTCCCTGCCAGCCGCCCGGCTCGGACGCGAAGAACCGCTGGCGCCCGATCGTCAGCGCAGGTTGCTCCAGCAGGCCGGTCAGCAGGTCCAGGTAGTGGCGCAGCAGGCGCTGGGCGGTGTCGGCATCGAACAGCTCTGTGCTGTAGTCGAGGATCATGCCTGCCGGCCCCGCCTTCAGCGTCAGGTCGAGCAGGCTGCGCGAAGGCTGCGGCTCGACGCAGCAGTCCACCCCCGCGCCGAGCGACGGCGCGCGCAGCGTCTCGAAGCCGAGCTGGAACACGGGATGATGCTGCGGCAGGCCCTGCTCGCCCGCCAGCTCGAGAGCCGCCGCCAGCGTCATGGCGTGCGGCGGCCGCGCGCACAGGCTCTGGAAATCGAGCGCATGCGACAGCGCCACCGGGACCGCCCGGCCTTCCTTGCCGAGCCAGAACCGATCCTGCGCGCCAAGGCGGAACACCCACACCTGGAAGGCGGCGAACAGCACGGCCGACGCCGGCGCGGCCAGCGCGTCCGGCCAGTCGAGCTGGACGCGCCCGACGGCGAAGCCGGGCCGCGCCGGGCGGCTGCGGTCGCCCGGAAAATCGAGCGTGGCGCGCTCCGGCAGGATGTGCTCTAGCGCCAGAAGCGGGTCGGATGCGGCGGCGGGCGCCTGCGGCGCCTGGCCTGCCGCCAGCCGCTCGAGCTGGTCCATCAGGCGCTCGAGGTCGGCCTTGTCCAGCGCAAGCGGATGCGCCACGCAGCCGAACAGCATGCGCCCTGCCGTCTCGATCGAAAAGGTGCGCAGCAGCGGCAGGTCCGGCGCGAACTCCTGCGCCAGCTGCTGCTGCAGCCAGGCGCGCACGGCGTCGGCGCCGGCCTGGCTGAAATCGACGTGGCGGTGCGGCGCGACGGCGCCTGACGCGGGAGCGGGCAGCACGCCATCGGGGGTCGCCAGCGGGTCCAGCCGCAGGTCCGGACTGGCGGCCAGCGCGGCGCGCCAGCAGGCCAGCAAACGGGCCTGGTCGCTCTCGGCGACGGCGCGCACCGCCAGCACATGGCCCAGCGGCTGTTCGGGAAACAGCTCCCTGACCAGTTCGTGCAAGGTCTGCGCCCGGTCGATCGGGCGCGGCGGGGTAACGGTTGGCGACGCCGGAGCGGCGGACGGCGCCGGAGCGCGCGCCGCTGCCGGCGCGGCCTCAGCCATCCCCACGGGCGGGGCCGTGATGCCTTGTTCGGCCAGCAGGCGCGCCACCACCGCGATGGTTGGCTCGTCGCTGAAGAAGAGCTTCTGGGGCAGCGTCACGGCATAGGTGTCGTTCAATTCCGACCACAGCCGCACCAGCCCCATCGAGGTGCCGCCGAGCGCGAAGAAGCCGTCGTGCAGGCCGGCGTCGGCGATTCCCAGCGCTGCGCACCACTGCCGCGTGAGCGCCCGTTCCAGCGCCGGCAACCCAGCCGCCTCGGTTGACTCGACGCCGGCCGGCGCCGGCGCGGCGCTGACCGGGTCCGCCATGGGCTCGCAGCGCACGCTGCCGTCCTGCAGGATTGCTTCCAGGGCGCCACGCATCATCGCGTCGATCCGCTCGACCGCGGATGCCAGCGCCCCCTTGAAGTCCCAGTCGAGCGAGATGCCCTGCCCGCACTGGCTTTCGCCGACCGTCAGGCGCAGGTCCTGATGGGTCGTGGTGGGGGCTACCGTGCCGGCGAAGCGCGCCGCCACGCCGCCCAGTTGCGCGAGCGGCAACGGCTCCAGGCTTTGCATCACGAAGGCCGCGTTCAGCAAGGCCGCGCCGGGCGCGCGCGCGCGCGCGCGCAGGATGGGTCCAAGCTGCTCGAACGGCAATCGATGACGCATGCCAGCCACGAAGCTGGCGCGGACCTGCTGCACGAACGCGCGCGCGCTCTGCACTTCGGCCATGCTGCTGCGCAGCGGCAACACGTCGATGAAGCAGCCGAGCGTGTCGTCCTGGCGCGCGCCGCGGTTCGACACCACGACGGCGCTCACCAGATCGGGCTGTCCGCCGGTCGCGTGCAATGCCATCTGGAATGCCCCGAACAGCAGGGCAAAGGGCGTCAGATCGTGCTCGCGCGCATGCCGGCGCACGCGCTCCCAGTCGGCTGGCGCCAGGTAGCGACGCCGCCGCACCGCGGCCGCCACCGGCGCCGGCGTGGCGCCGTCCCAGCGCACCGTGGCCGGCGCATCCGCCAGCGCGGCCTGCCAGTAGGCCAGGGCCGCGGGCGCGTGGGCGCGCGGCGCTTGCAGGTGAAGGCGGTAGCGCCCGCGGATGTCGGCGCCGGCCGGCGTCAGGCTGCGCAACATCGGCGCAAGAGAGAAAAAGTCGGCGGCAATATGGTGCAGGATTACGCCCAGCTCCCACTTGCGCTCGTCGTGGCGCAGCAGCACCGTGCGCAAGGGACGCGGCAGGGCCAGGTCGAACGCTTCTTCGGCCAGTGCCTGCAACGCGCGTTCGGCCAGGCGGGCGCGCTGGGTCTCGTCGAACGCCGACAGGTCGAGCAGCGGCAGGTCGGGAGCCCAGGCCGGGCCGACCTGCTGGTACGGCTCGGCGCCGCGCAGATGGTAGCTGGTGCGCAGCAGCGGTTGGCGCTCGGTCAAGGCTTGCAGCGTGCCGCGCAGCTGCGCCACGTCCGGCTCTCCGTCGAGCGCAATGCGCGCCGTGATGTGGCTTGCATGGCCGGCCCCCATCGACTGCAGCAGCGGGTCGAGCAGCCAGAACTGCCGCTGCTCGCTACCGAGCGGATACGTCGCGCCGGGTGCTTCCATTTCAGCCATCGGTTCGGCCGCGGACGAACCGGCGTGCTTCACGCGCGCGCGCAGCTGGCCCACGGTCACGCCGGCCATCAGTTCGTCGAGCGTGACGTCGCTGCGCCTTGCCAGCCAGTCGAACGCCTGCACCATCTTCAGCGAGTCGAGCCCCAATTGCGCCAGCGTGTTGTGCTCGCCGATGTCATGCGGCGCCAGCCCTGCCAGTCCGGCCAGCAGCGCGCCGAGCGGGTCGGTGGCGGCGGCGCCGGCGTCCAGGTGCTCCCGCGCGTCCGCCGCCTGCTCCGGCAAGGCGGACAATTCGCCGCGCAGATAGCGCTGGCGCGTCACGCTGCGCTGCAGCTTGCCGCTCGAGGTTTTCTCGAGCGTGCCGGGGCCGACCAGCACGATGCGGCTGGCCTGCAACTGGAATTCGCCGGCGATGGCCTCGCGGATGCTGACCAGCACCGGGCGCAAGTCGGCCTTGCGCTGCGCACGCCTGACTTCCTGCACCACCACCAGGCCCTCGGCGGCGTCGGTGAACGCCACCCCTGCTCCGCTTTCGAGCGCGGCATGGCTGGCCTGTACTGCGGCTTCGATATCCTGCGGATAGTAATTCCGGCCGCGGATGATGAGCATTTCCTTGCTGCGGCCGGTGACGAACAGCTCGCCCTGCAACAAGAAGCCCAGGTCGCCGGTCGCGAACCATGCGTCGGCGCGCGGCGGCGCGTTCCAGTAGCCGGCGCTGACGCTGGGCCCGGCAATGCAGATCTCGCCGATGGCGCCGTCGTCCAGGACCGCGCCATCCGGGCCGCGCACCTCGACCGACATCCCAGGACGGACCCGGCCGCTGCCGACCAGCGCGCGCCCGTCGGGATCCGGCACTGCGCGCGCCGACTGCAGCGCCGCTTCCTGGAAGCGCGCGATCACGGGCGCAGCCGACGCCTCGCCGCCGCTCACCATCAGGGTCGCCTCGGCCAGGCCGTAGCAGGGATACAGGGCTGCCTGGCGCAAGCCGGCCGGGGCGAACGCGGCGGCGAAGCCGGCCAGCGTACCGGCGCGGATCGGCTCGGCGCCGCAGAACGCCACTTCCCAATCGCGCAAGTCCAGTGTCTCGAGCAGTTCCGGCGTGGCCTTTTGCACGCACAGCTCGTATGCGAAGTTCGGCCCGCCGCTGCAGGTGGCCCGTTCGCTGGAGATCAGTTCGAGCCACCGTTCGGGGCGCTTGAGAAAAGACACCGGCGCCATCAGCGCCACCGGAAAGCCGGTGAACAGAGGCGCCAGGATGCCGCCGATCAGGCCCATGTCGTGATACGGGGGCAGCCAGATTACGCCCCTGCTGTCGCGGTGCAGGCGGAACGCATCGCGGATGATGGCCAGGTTGGCCAGCAGGTTGGCATGGGTCAGGCGCACGCCCTTCGGCGCGCTGGTCGAGCCGGATGTGTATTGCAGGAAAGCGAGCTGGTCCGGCCCCAGGTCGGGCCGGCGCCAGTCGTGCGCGTCCGGCAGCGCGCCGTCGGTGCATACCCAGCGGCGGCGGGCGGCCTGCGTGGCGCCGGCGCTTGCAGCCTCATCCATGACGCCGCTGCGCAGGCGCGCCAGCGTGGCGCCGGTGGTCAGGATGGTGTCGGTCGCGGCATCGTCGAGGATCCCATGGAGCCGGCCGAGCGTGCGCGCCGACGCGGGCGGATAGGCCGGCACCGCCACCACCCCGGCGTACAGGCAGGCGAAAAACGCGCAGATATAATCCACGCCGGGCGGATACATCAGGACCGCGCGCGCGCCGCCCAGCCCCTGGTCGAGCAACAACGCGGCAATGCCCCGCGCCCGTCGGTCCAGCTCGGCATAGGTCAGCACATCGGCCGCGCTGTCGCTATGGAAGGTGAATCCCGTCTGGCTGCCCTGCTCGGCGGCCCGGGACGCAAGCAGGTCGATCAGGGTCGGGGTACTGCGGGTGTGCTGGCTCATGTCGTGTAACTCTTGTCTGGTCTGGTATGTCGGTGAAATCGCTGCGAATCAGGCAAAGCGGTGATGCGTCAGCACGCTGCCTGGCCGGGCCGCGACGGCCAGCATGTAGCCGTCGGCGCTCCAGCTGTGCAACTCCCAGCCGTCGAGCCGCGGGCCGGTAGTGTCGAGCAGGTGCAGCGCCCCGCCCAGGCCTTCTCCACCAGCCTTCAGGCGCGCTTCCTTGCGCGTCCAGCAGCGGTAAAAGCGCGGCAGCGGATCGGCCGCGATATAGTCGCGCTCGGCCGCCGTGCAGACCGGCAGCATGGCGTCGATGTCGAGTTCGGGCGCCACCCATTCCAGGTCGACCCCGAGCGCGGCCCGGCCCACCCCGAGCAGCAGCTCCGCGCCGGAGTGGCTCAGGTTGAAGTGCAGCGCTGTCCCGTGCGCCTGCGTGACCAGCGCCGGCTTGCCATGTGCGCCATGCGTGAAGCGCACCGCGGCAGCCGGAATGCCGGCGTAGGCCGCCAGCAGCATACGGGTCTGGCCGCGCGCAGCCACCCAGCGTTCGCGCAGCGCGGCGCTGGCGAAGAGCGCGGCGCGGCGGCGCTCGTTGTCGTCGAGCGTAGCCTCGCAGCATTGCCTGGCGGCGGGAGCCAGCGCGAGCGGAGCGCGCCAGCAATGCAGCGCATGCGGCGCCAATACCGGCACGGTCGGTTTCAACATGGCGTCATGGGCATTGCAGCGCCCGGACCGAGGCGGCGCGCGATCAGGGCCTGGATCGCGGCGCCCTGCCGGCGCAGGAAAAAATGGTCGCCCTCGAACAGCGCCAGATCGAACCCGGCGTCGGTCAGCTCGCGCCAGCCGTCCAGCTCGGACGCGGGGACGTGGCGGTCGGCGCTCCCGGCCAGCGCCGTGATCGGGCATGCCAGCACGACCGGCGTCGCCGGACAGCCCTCGGCCAGCGCGAAATCGGCACGGAGCAGGCCCAGTGCTAGCGGCCTGAGCATCGGGTGCTCGAACACCTCGGCCGGCGTGCCGCCCAGGGCCAGGACGCGCTCGATGAACGCCGCCTCCGGCAAATCGTGCCAGGGCGTCGCGCGCGGGCGTTGGGGCGGCCGGCTGGCCGACACGAACAGGCGCAGCGGCAGAGCCAGGCCGCGCTCCTGCAGCGCGCAGCACAGGCGATAGGCGATCAGCGCGCCCATGCTGTGGCCGAACAGGACGTAGGGTGCGACGCGCACCGGCTCGAGCTGCGCCACCAGGGCGTCGACCAGCGCCTCCATGCTGGTGCAGGGCGGCTCGCCGATGCGCACTTCGCGCCCCGGCAGCTGTACCGCGCGCATGCGCAGACCGGCATGCGCCGGCCAGCCGCGGTACGGCGCTGCGCCGCCGCCGGCGTGCGGCAGGCACACCAGGTCAATGCCGGCGCCGGCGCCCGCAGGCGCCAGCCAGCGCGACCCCGTCATTTCAGGCCCACCGGCGGCAGGAACCCGGGAATGACGGTACCCCTGCCCTGCTCGATGGCGCGCGCCAGCGCCAGGTCGGCCACCGCCAGGTCGAGTATGCCCAGTCCGAAGGGGCTGAACATCACGACTTCGGCGGCGCGCGCCGGCGCCCGGCCGAGCGTCACTTCGGCCAGCGTGGCGCGGATGAAGTCGCGATGGCCGAGCTGAAGTTCGGCCAGGTGCGCACTGGTATTGGCGCGCAGCACATGGTCGATATCGTCGACGATGTTGTCGGTATGACACAGCACGTCGCCGGTGAAGTCGCGCAGCGAGACGTTCAGAATCGTCACGTGGCGCAGATGGTCCGGCAACGCCGTCACATACGGCTCCAGCGCGGTGGTGGCGAAGGCCAGCACCCAGTCGGACGAGTACAGTTCGTCCATGTTCGCGGCCAGCGCCACGTCGAGGCCGGCGTGCAGGCGCATCGACTCGGTGCGAAACGCCTGCGCGCGCTCGGGCAAGGTGTCGTACACCAGCACCCGCGCCAGGTCCGGGAACACCGTGCGCAGGAAGCGCAGGGTCTCGAAGTTGATCGGGCCGCAACCCACCAGGCCGACGCCGGCCGGGGTGTGCTGGTGCAGGTGCCGGGCCGCCAGCGCGGCGCTGGCGGCGGTGCGCTTCATGCTGATCAGCGACGCTTCGAGCAAGGCTTGCGCCTGGCCGGTCGCGGCGTCGTTCAGCAACATGGTCGCCGAGGCCCGGTCCATGCCCAGCGCATGGTTGCCCGGGAAGGACGCGATCCATTTGATGCCGGCGCGCTGCACCGCGCCGCCGAGGAAGGCCGGCAGCGCGATGATGCGGTCGCGCGGCTGATCGGGGAAGCGCAGAAACAGCGAATGCGGCAGAGCGCTGTCGCCCAGAAAATGGGTTTCGTAGGCGCTTTGCACGAGGCCCAGGATGGTCTGTTCCTGGTCGCGCAGCAGCTCGGCGACCTCCGGGCCGCTCAGGATGCGCAGCGCGCCGGCGGCGCTTGGGGCGGAAGTGGTCATGGTAAGGAATTCTCTTCGGAGTGGATATGCAGGGTCAGGTGCTGCGGTTGGCTCAGCTCGCCGTCGAGCTCGTGCTGCAGCAATTCCACGTCGCCCTGTTTGGCGATGCTCTTGAAGCCGGCGAAACGGTAGGTCACGTACATCATGCGGTTGCGGTCGTTGGCACGGAACTCGGCCTGCAGCCTGACGCCGGCCTGCTGCGCCTGCTGCATCAGGTGGGTCAGCAAGACCCCGCCCACGCCGCGCGCCATCACCCGGCACGACATCAGCAGCAGCTTGATGCTCCATACGGCATCGCCCTTCTCCACCAGCGCCAGGCCGATGGTGCCGTAGCTGCCGAAGCGGTCTTCCAGCCGCGCCAGCAACACCAGGTGGCGCTCCGAGCGGCGTAGCGCGTCGAGTTCCTCGAAGGTGTAGGTGTAGCCTGTGGTGTTGAGCTGGTGCGTGCGCACCGTCAGCTCTTCGGCGCGCAGCAGATCGTCCGGCCCGGGCGGGAACAGGGTCAGGTGCATGTCGAGCGTGCGCAGGAAGGCTTCGGGCGTGTCGCTGAAAGCGATTTCGGCCTGCTTGCGCCGCTCCTCGCTGCGGTACAGCAGGCGCCGGCCGGCCGCTTCCGGCGTCACCGGCGGATTGAATTCAGGCAGCGCCAGCAATTCGTCCAACTGGGCCGCGTCGTAGCAGCGTACCTGCGGCAGCGCGAACCTGACTTCGTCCAGCTCGAACGGCTGGTCATCGATGAAGGCAATGGCGTCCAGGCCGATATTGAGCTGTCCGGCGATGCTTTGCAACGACTGCGACTTCGGATGCCAGCCGATCGACGGTGAGAGAAAGTATTCGCCCAGGTCCAGCTGCTCCAGACGCGCCAGCGCGTCGGCCGGGTTGTTCCTGCTAGCGATCGACAGCAGGACGCCGCGCCGGTCCAGCGTGCGCAGGATCTCGCGCACGGACGGACGCAGACGCACCTCGTCGTCTTCCAGCAAGATACCGTCCCACAGGGTGTGGTCCAGGTCCCAGACCAGGCATTTGACCGGCTTCATTGCGCGTCTCCCGGCGCCAGCGGGATGTCGCATCCGTAGCCTTCCAGCACGGCGCGGGCGATGTGCAGTTCCAGGACTTCGTTGGTGCCTTCGATGATCTCCATGATCCTGGCATCGCGCCACAGGCGCTCGACCGGATAGGCCGGGGTGCAGCCGTTGGCGCCGAGCAGCTGCACGGCGCTGTGGGCCAGCTCGGTGGCGCACAGCGCGGCCTGGTACTTGGCCAGCTGGGTGTCGGTCATGTGCTGCGGGTCCTTGCGCTCGCGCGCCAGGGCCGCCTGGTGACACAGCAGGCGCGCCGCGTGCAGCCTGGCGACCATGCCGGTCAGATGGCGCTGGACCAGCTGGTGCTGGGCCAGCGGCGCACCGGATTGGACACGCCGCGGCACGTAATCGAGCACGCTGTCGAGGCAGGCCTGGCCGATTCCCACGCTGCCCCAGGCCACGCTGAAACGGCCCCAGTCCAGCGTCGAGGCCAGCACATGCGATTGGCCGAAGCCGAGCTTGCCCAGCAGGCGGGTCGCGGGCACCCGGCATTGAGTGAAGCGCAGGCGCGCCAGCATCGAGGCGCGGGTGCCGAGCATGCCCGTGATCGGCTCGATGCTCAGACCCGGACTGTCGCGGTCCACCAGGAACGCTCCCGGGCCCTGCTCGCCGCGGGCGAATACGATGAAGCGGTCGGCCAGCTGGCCAAAGGTGATCCACTGCTTGGTGCCGTCAAGCACGAATCCGGCGTCGGTCGCGGTCGCGCTCAAGGCGATGGCGCCCACGTCGGAGCCGGCGTCCGGCTCGCTCAGCGCGAACGCTCCCAGCAGCTCGCCGCGCGCCAGCGCCGGCAGCACCTCCTGGCGCAGCGCGGCGCTGCCCCAGCGGCCGACGGCGTGGCACACCATGCCGTGCACGGTCAGCAGCGAGCGCACCGACGAGCAACCGGCGCCGATGGCTTCATGCAGCAGGCCGTAACTGAGCGAGTCGTAGCCGAAGCCGCCGAATTCCGGCGCCACGTTGGCGCCCAGATACCCTTCAGCGGCCAGTTGTCCGATCACGGCGAGCGGTACGGCCTGGGCCGCATCCCAGGCGCCGGCATGCGGCGCCAGATGGGTGGCGGCGAACTGCCGCGCCGCGCCGTAGCGGCGCTGCTGGGCCTCGGTCAGTGCCAGCCTCATACGGCACCAGTCTTGCGCGCCACGAACCGGGCCAGCGCGTCGATGCTGTTGAAGTTGGCCAGGTCGAGATCTTCGCTGTCCACGCTCAGGCCGAACTTCTGCTCGGCAAACAGCACCAGCTGCATGGAAAACAGCGAGGTGACGTAACCGGTTGCAAACAGGTTTTCGTCATCAGCCAGCGCATAGCCGCCGAAGCGCGGCGCGAGGAAGGCACGGATCGCGGATTTAATTTCTTGCATGATTTTTCTGCTTGTTCTGGTTATCAGTGATAGGGAATGCGGCGCCGACGTCGGCACCGCTAGTAGTCGTAGAAGCCGCGTCCCGATTTCTTGCCGTACAGGCCGGCATCGACCATTTTCCGGAGCAGCGGACACGGGCGGAACTTGGGATCGTTATAGGCGTCCAGCAACACCTCCAGCGACTGCAGGATCGTGTCCAGGCCGATCAGGTCACCCGTCTCCAGCGGTCCCATGGCGTGCCCGAAGCACCCCTTGAAGAGTAGGTCGATATCGCGCGCGTTGGACGTTCCCTCGTGCACCAGGAAGATCGCCTCGTTAATCGTGAGCATGAGCACACGGTTCGAAATGAAACCGGACGCATCGTTGACCAGCACGTGGCGCTTGTCGAAGCTGGCCAGGAAAGCAGCCGTGGTGTCGATGGTTTCGGCCGAGGTATGGAAACCCTTGATCAGTTCGACGAGCGGCTTTTGCGGCACCGGATTCATGAAGTGAATGCCAACCACGCGGTCGGCGCGCCCGGTGGCGCCGCCGATACGGGTGATCGGAATGGCCGAGGTGTTGGCGGCGAAGATCGTGTGCTGGGCGCACAGGCGGTCGAGCTGCGCGTAGACGGGCTGCTTGACGGCCCAGTCCTCCGTGACGTTTTCGATGATGAAATCGCAGTCGGCAACGGCTTCAAGTTCAAGCGCGCTGCCGAGCAGGCTCCAGTCGAATCCGGACGGCCCAGGGACGGCCGGGGCGGCCGGGGCGGCGGGCGTCCCCTTCGACTGGCCGAACATGGTCTGGAAGCGCAGATTGCTGCGAATGGCCGCGCGCGCGCCGTCGATGGCCGTGGCCAGGTGATCGACCAGCGTGACGCGATAGCCGTACTGCACCAGGCTCTGGGCCACGCCGGCCCCCATGACGCCGGCGCCGATCACACCCACCGAACGGATCGGATGGGGCGACTGCTTTACTTCTTGCATCAACATACCTCCTGCGTTATCAACTGCTTGCGCCCCAGAGGGGACAGGGAAAATGCGCCGGCCAGCAGCATCACCGCCGCGCCGATGCCCATATACAAAGCGACAACCTGGGAGGGTTGCCGCAACAAGGCCGCCCCCAGCAGCGTGCCGAACGGGATGGCGGACCAGGCCAGCACCTCTGCCACCGTGATCACACGCCCGAGCAGCTCGTTGGGCACGCTGGCCTGGCGCAGCAGGCGTGCGGCGATCCCGCACAGCACGACCAGGCCATTCGTGGCACCCCACAGCGCCACCGACAGCCAGAAGCTGGCGCTGGCGGCAAATCCGACCAGGGTCAGCCCATGCAGGCCGACCGTCAGCAGGATCAGGTGGCCAGGCGCCACGCGCCGGATACACCATTGCGCCGCCAGCGCGAACAGCGCGGCGCCGACGCTGCCCGCGGCCAGCAGCACGCCGAGTTGCATGTCGCTCGCGCGCAGCACCTCCTTGCTGAACAACACCAGTTGCGCCGACACGCTGCCGGTCAGGAAATTCAGTCCCGCCAGCAGCAGCGACACCGCGCGCAATACCGGGTCGCGCCATACGTAGCGCAAGCCGGCGCCGATCTCGCCGAGGATGCCGGCGCCGGCGCCGGCGCCGCGCCCGGCGCGGTCGATGCGGATCGTCGCCACGGACCAGGCCGACACCAGGCAGCACAACGCATGCGCCACGAACAGCAGCGGCAGCGCTACGCTGCCCTGGACGACCCCTCCCAGTATCGGCCCGAGCACGTTCATCAACGCGTAGCTGGCCTGGATCCGGCCATTCGCGCGGGCCAGCAAGGCGCGCGGCACCAAGGCCGGCAGCGCGGCGAATTCGGCGGCGTTGAACAGGATGCCGAAGGCCGACACCAGGAACGCCGTCAGGTAGACCCACCACAGCGCCAGCATGCCGGCGTGCCATAGCAGCGGCAGCGACAGCAGCAGCGGCGCCCGCAGCAGATCTGCGAGCAGCATCAGGCGGCGCCGGTCGAGCCGGTCGACCCACGCCCCGATCAGCAGCCCGAAACACAGATAAGGCAGATACTGGGCCGCCGTGATCACGGCAAGCTGCATGGCCGAACCGGTCATCTGGTACACCAGCAGCGGCAAGGCGAAGCGCGACAGCGCGCCCCCCAGGCTGGACACCGACTGGGCCGCGTAGAAGCGCCGGAAGGCCGGGCTCCAGCGCGCCATGACAGGCTGCGCCGCCGCTTCAGCCATCCTGGCGCACCACCACGCAGCGCAACTCGCAGGTATAGCGCGCGCCCTGCGCGTCGGTCAGCCAGGTGTCCTCCGGCGTCGGCAGCATTTCACTGAAGCGGATCGCCGCCACATCGGCGGCGCTGCTGCGGCGGATCGCCTTGCACAGCAGTTCGACGTACACCGGGCTGTCGAAGTCGACGAAGAACGGCTTGCCTTCCACCGGGGTCTTGACGAAGACCAGGCGCGGCAGGCCCGTCGCGCGGGCCCAGCTGCGCGCAGCCAGAAAGCGCTCGCTTTCTTCCTTGATGGCGCCGAACCCGAGCGCCGCCAGCGGCACGCTCCAGCATTCGCGCGCGACCACCAGGCCGTCGATCGACACGCGTGGCTGGTGCGCGCGCTCCGGCAGCAGCTTGAGCATGTCGACCGCCACGTCGTTGAGCGCCTCGGCGCAGGCCTCGACCAGGTCGAAGCGCACCCGGTTGTCGCGGGTGCGCGCCACCAGGGCGCCGTCGACCAGCTCGATCACGGTGTCGCCCATGGTCAGCTGCTGCGCGAACGGCGCGCTCGAGATGTTGTCGGACATGATCAGGCGGTAGTCGCCGCCCGCCATCGCGCCCACCGACGTGCGGGTGGTGTAGCCCTCCCACTCGGGCGGCGGGATCGGCCGCAGGCGGCGCGCCACGATGTCGCTCTCGAGCAGGCGCTGCAAGCTGGCCGGGTCGGGGTGCTGCTCGACAAACAGCGCCGCCGTCAAGGTGTTGTGCGCCATGTGCATTTCGCCCATCACCAGTTGGTAGTCGCCCCGCTCCACGCTGTCGAGGTCCCTGCCGGCCAGCATGACGTCGGGGCAGTGATAGCGCGCGCTGTTCCACGCGGGAGCGCCGGCGGCGAATACCCGCCGCACCTGCTCGCCCAGCGCGGCGCTGGTGTACTCCAGCCGGCGCGCGTCGCTGTCGATTTGCAGGATGTCGGCCCAGTGCTCCTGCAAGCGCCGCAGCACCGTGCCGGCCTGCGACCGCGCGCCGCCGATCAGGGGTTGGACTTGTTGCCAGAACACGGCGATATCGACGCAGTCCTGGCCGGTTGCCGCACGCAGTTGCTCGAACACGGTGTGGAACACGCCGCGATACAGCTCGCCCAGCTGGCACATCGCCCAGTGGCCGCTGGCGAGCAGCAGTTCCATGGGCGGCGCCAGGCGCTCCAGCAGCCGCTGGCCGACCGCGAAGTCGATGTCCCGTTGCGTGTCTTCGTAGAGCAAGGTGCGGCCGGCATAGTTGCGCCCGGCGCCACGGGTGGTGGCGGCCCCGGTCAGTTCCGCGAAGGTGGCGTCCAGGCTGGCCAGCGCCTGCGCCAGCCGGGCGGGGTCGCCCTGGGCCGCAGCCACTTCGGCGCGCCCCTGCTCCAGCCGCGCCAGCTGGGCCAATGCCTGCTCGCGCAGGGCGGTATCGCCGATCCGCTCGAGCTGCGCCAGCAGGTAGCGTTCGGCGTTCGGTTCCAGTGGCGCGCGCAAGGACCAGTCCAGCAGGCCCTGCTCCTCGAAATGCGCGCAGACCTGCTCGACCTGCGCCAGGGTCGCTCCGAGCGGCGCCGCCATGCCGGCGATGGCATGCACGGTGTGCTCGCCCGTGCACAGTTTCAGCAGGGCGGCCTGGCTCGGGGCGAGCGGAATGCACGGCCGGCCTGGCAGGCACAGCGTATCGCCCTCGAATCCGGCGAAGGGACTCAGGCGCGGAGCGATCCAGGGCCGCATGCCCGGCAGACGCGACAGGCTGCGCGCCAGCCCATCGATCGCCCAGCCTTCCCAATACACGGCGCGACCGCGCAGCAGCGCCGGGCCCGGGCGATGGCGCACATGGACGGGTTCGCTACTAAAACGTCCCCAAGCGATCGGGCCGAAGAAACCGATCGAATCGTTCTTTAATGCGTAACGCTGCACGTAGCTGGCCACCAGCTGCTCGTGCTGGCGCAGCTGCGAGCTGCGCGGCTGGGCGTACGGCACGTGTTGCAGCAGCGGCAGCACGCCGCTCTGGAAGGCGGCGCGGTTTTGCCACAGCACCGCCTCCTGGAAACGCGCATCGCGCGCCAGTTCCTGCAGCCGCGCGGTCAGGGCCGGCAAGTCTTGCCTGTACTGTTCGGCGTAGCCCAGGCGCGCCTGCGCGTGGGCTGCGATCTGCACGGCGTAATGGTGGATGGCGCTGTCGTCGAGCTCCGGCACGCGCCCCTGTTGCACCGCGCGCAGGCATTTCGCCAGGCGTTCGCGCGCCTCGCTGCGCGGCGGCTGCGCATCGATGTGCTGGCGCAGGCGCACCACGGCGCTGTCCCTGGCGCTGTCCAGGTGCCGCTCGAGCGCGGCCAGCCGGTCGGCCGCGGCGGCCAGTCCAGGCAGCGCCAGCGCCAGCGCCCAGTCGACCGGGAAGCCGGCTCCGCGCACGCACAAGGTGGGCCACAGCCGCCACTCCGGACTGGCGCCCAGGGGAACGGTCAAGGACGGGGCGGACACGCCGGAGGCGCGGCCAATACGGTGTTGTTCCTGCTGTTTCATGGTCTGTTCACTATTGGTCATTCGTGATTGCTCAACCCTTGGCGGAGGTGCCGTTGGCCAGAATGCGCGCATCGTCGCCGAGCGCAGCCTGCAGGCCGCACAGCATGCGCCGGGGAGCATCGCTACCGGCCGCCAGGCCGAGGCGTTCGAGCGCCGCGCGCCCGCGATGGCTCGACGCCAGCACGCCGGCATGCACCAGAACGCCCGCACCGGCGGCGGTGGACGCGACCAGCGCCTCCACCAGGCTTTCGGGTTGCGGCACGTGGGACGCCGCCGCCCAGGGCCCGATCCACAGGCCGGCCGGGCGCTGGCGTCCGAACAGGTAGCCGTCGATGCCGCCGCCGGCGTCGAGCACGTGGCACAGGCCGGGATATAGCTGCCAGCGGCGGCGCAGGAAGAAGCTACGGTCGGCGCCCCACCACTGCAGGTCGAGTGCGCAGACCGCGTCCAGGTCGGCGCGGCGCATCGGCCGCACGGCGCCAGCGGCCGCCGCGCCGGCGCCGCTTGGCGTGCCGCTGTAGCGCAACGAACGCTGCACCGCCTGGAAACCGTGGCGCTCGTACAGCGGCGCGCCGGCTTCGGTGGCGTCGAGGAGGATGCTCTCGACGCCCCTGGCGCGCAGGTGGGCCAGCAGCCCGGCCACCAGCTGGCCGCCGACGCCGCGCCCGCGCCATGGCGGAACGACGATGATCTCTCCGAGAAAGCCGAGCTTGCCGTACGCGCTGGCGACGCCGATACCGACCGGCACGCCGTCGCACTCGGCCAGCAGGCAGCCCGCGGGGTCGTGCGCATGGAAGCCTTCGAATTCGGTCAGCGTTTCGCTGTTCCACTTTTCGGCCAGCGTCAGCGCGGCGGCGAACTGGAGGTCGGCGACCCGCATCGGCCGCAGTTGGACGCCAGCGCTCATGCCGCCACCGAGTCGCGCATCATGTCGCCGATGCGGCGCTGCCACAGCGGGTCGTACACGGTGTCCATATAGCGCTCGCCGCGGTCCGGCAGCAGCGTCACCAGGCGCGCGCCCGCGGGCAGCCGGTGCAGGTACTTGCGGATGCCCGCGATCACCGCGCCGGACGAGCCGCCGGCCAGGATCCCTTCGCAGGTGAGCAGGTCGAGGCAGGAGTCGATCGATTCCTGGTCGTTGACGTGGACCACGTCGTCGATGGTGGCGGGGTCGTACAGCTCGGGCACCCGGCTGGCGCCGATGCCAGGAATCCAGCGCGGCTGGGGCGGCGTGCCGAAGATGACAGAGCCCGTGGCGTCCACCGCCACCACCTTGAGGCGCGGGTTGGTTTCCTTGAGCCGCTTGGCCACGCCGCGGATGGTGCCGGTAGTGCTGACGGCGACGAACAGGTAGTCGACCGGGCCATCGAGGTCGTCGACGATTTCCTTGCCCGTGTGGTGGTAGTGCGCCAGCCAGTTGTTTTCATTGGCGTACTGGTTGAGCCACAAGCCGCCCGGCAGCTCCGCTTCGAGCTGCTTGACGCGGCGCACCCGGGTATTCAGGTAGCCGCCCTGCTCGTCGAGCTCGGTCACCATGTCGATCTGCGCCCCAAGCCGCTTGATGATTTCCAGGTTAGTCCTGGAGATCTTCGGGTCGACCACGCAGGTCAGTTGCACCTCGTAGGCGCGCGCCACCATCGCCAGTGCGATCCCCAGGTTGCCCGACGTGCTTTCGAGCAGGTGGGTGCCACGGTGGATGGCGCCGCTGCGCAGCCCTTCCTCGATGATGTATTTGGCCGGACGATCCTTGGCGCTGCCGCCGGGATTGAGCATTTCCAGCTTGGCGATGACATCGATCGGGCTGCCGGCGAACAGGCGGCCGAGGCGCACCAGCGGCGTATGGCCGATGCAGTCGATTACGGAAGAATAGATCATCCCTGTCTCCTTAAACGGGCGCCAGCGCGGTGCTCAGATAGCCGCGCGCCAGCATGAAGCGGTGGTAAACGGCCAGCAGGCGCGCGTCGGCCGGCGGGCAGGCCAGGCCCAGTTCGGCCAGGACGCGGCTGGTCCAGGCGGCGTCCACCAGGCGGCCCTGGGCGCTGCCGTCGTCGTGCCCCTGGAAGTGTTCGGGCAGATAAGGCACCAGCGGATACAAGGCATTCTCGGGCGAGGCGCCGAGCTTATCCATCCAGCTGTCGTAGGAGACGCGCTGCAGGTCGTAGCCAAGGGTGCCGATCCATTCGATGACATCCTGCCAGTACGACGTGTCCCGGTTCATCACGTGGAAATTGTGCGACTGGTGGGACGACAGCGACAGGCGCACCAGGGCGCGCGCGACGAAGTCCACCGGGGCCACGTTGATCTGCACGCGGATGTCCGGCACCAGGCCCAGTTCGATGCATCCCTTGGTCATGCGGTAGATGAAGTCGCCCGTGTTGCAGGCCCCGGTCCGGCTGTGGCCGGCCACGTAAGCGGCGCGATAGACACTGGTTGGAATACCGCGCGCGCGCGCCTCGATCACCAGCTGCTCGGCTACCCACTTGCTGATGGCATAGCCGGTCAGCATGCCTTCGCTGTAGTCCAGCGTGCGCAGGTCGAAGGTTTCGTCTGGCAGGCTGGTTTCAGGATAGGTCGGGATGTCGAACACGGCGGTGGAAGAGACATGGTGCAGCGCCTTCAGGCGCCCGCTGGCGGCGAAGCGAAGCACTGCGCGCGTGCCCTCGACGTTGGCCTGCTTGAGCGCCGCATACGGATAGATCCAGTTGACCCAGGCCGCCACGTGATACACCGCCTGCACCTGCCGGGCGAGGTCGTCGTAGTCCTGGTCGGCCAGTCCGAAGCGGTCGAGCGTCAGGTCGCCCAGCACGATGGTGACGCGCGGGCCGAGCCCGTGCGGCAGCAGCTCGTAGTTGCGCAGGTTGGCGCGCAGCCTGTCGGCGGCCATTTCGAGCGATTCGGCGCGGATCAGGCAGTAGATGTGGGCGCTGGTCTGCTCGAGCAGCTCGTGCAGCACGAAGGCGCCCAGGAAGCCGGTCGCGCCGGTAAGCAGCACCGCATCCGGCGCGCCGGACGGCGCCACCTGGCCGGGGCAGGCGCGGATATCGTCGTCGAGCCGGGCTTCGGCGAACATGTCGAGCCTTTCCTGGCGCACGTTGTCACCCTTGAGCAGCAGCGGCAGCAAGGCCTCCACGCTGGGCGCCTCGAACAGCGTCGACAGTTGCAGGCGCACCCCGAACAGCTGGCGTACGCGCGAAATCAACTGCACCGCCAGCAGCGAATGCCCGCCCAGTTCGAAGAAACTCTGGTGCGGGGCGATACTGTCCAGGCCAAGCAACTCGCGGTACAGGCCCAGCAGGACCTGGGCCGGCTCGGTGACGACCGGCACGGGAGCGCCGTCAGTGACGGGCAGCGCTTCGGCGGCCACGCCGGCGACGGCGGCGTCCGGCGTGGCCGCGACAGCGGCCGGCGCAGACAGCTCCAGCGCGTCGATCCAGTGACGGCTGCGCTCGAACGGATAGGCCGGCAGCAGCACGCGGTTGCGCTGTTCGGCGCAATACAGTGCGCTCCAGTCGACGTCGACGCCCTCGCCCCAAAGCTTGCCCAGGGTTTTCATCACATGGGTATGGGTATCGGTCGGTTCGAGCGGATGGGGCAGCGAAGCGAGGATCGTCTGGCCGGGGACTGACAGCAGTTGCTGACGCGCGAACACGCCGACCGACTGCGGCCCCACTTCCAGCAGCACGCCGTCGAACTGCTCGGCCAGGCCCTGGATGCCACGTGCGAAGCGCACCGGCGCGCACATATGCTCGGCCCAATAGCCAGGGTCGGTGGCCTGCTGGTCGCTGAGCCATGCGCCGCTCAGGTTCGACATCAGCGCGATGCGCGGCGCATGCAGGGTGACCTCTTCCAGCAAGGCCAGCAAGGCGGGACGCACCGCTTCCATCTGGCGCGAGTGGAAGGCATGGATCGCGGCCAGGCGGCGCGCGGCCACCTGTTGCTTCAGCAGCGATACTTCGAGTTCGGCCACCGCTTCCAGGGTGCCGGACAAGACACACAGCTCGGGCGCGTTGACCGCGGCCAGCGACAGGTTCGGCCCCACATGAGCGAGGGCGTCGGCTTCGGACAGCGGCACCGCCAGCATCGCGCCGGCCGGCTGGGCGTCGATCAGGCGCGCCCGGGCCGCCACCACGCGCAGGCCATCTTCCAGGCTGAACACGCCGGCCAGCGTGGCCGCCACGTATTCGCCCAGGCTGTGGCCGATCAGGGCGCGCGGCGCGACGCCCCAGGACATCCACAACTGCGCCAGGCTGTACTCGACGGCAAACAGAGCGGGCTGGGCGTAGCGGGTCCGTCCGAGCTGGCCCGCCACGGCGGCTTCGGCCAGGCGGGCGTCGCGCGGCGTGTCTTCCCATAGCAGCGCGCCGAGATCGACATCGAGCCACGGACGCAGCAGCGCGCAGCAGCGGTCGAGATGCTGCCTGAACACGGGCTCGCCTTGGTACAGCGCGCGGAAGGTCTGGGCGTAGCGCTCGCCCACGCCGGGCAGCATGAACGCCACCTGGCGCGCCTTGCCGGCGATCTGGGCGGGCTGTTCCTTGCCGAGCAGTTGCACCGCCTGGGCCAGGTCGGTGGCGACGATGCTGCGGCGATACGCGAACGGCTTGCGTCCCAGCTGCAAGGTATAGGCCACGTCGGCCAGCGGCGTGGCGTGACGTTCCAGATGCGCCGCCAGGCGCGCGGCCTGCGCCTGCAGGGCGGCCGGAGTACGCGCCGACAGCAGCAGCAATTGCGGAGTGCGCGAGCCGCTGCCGGGCGTCAGCTCGGGCGCCTGCTCGAGCACCACGTGGGCGTTGGTGCCGCCCAGCCCGAACGAGCTGACGCCAGCGATGCGGCGGCCATTGCGCGGCGCCCATTCCCGGAGCGCGGTGTTCACGTAGAACGGGCTCTGGGTCCAGTCGATCAGCTTGCTGGGCATGCGCACGTTCAGGCTGGCGGGAATCTGCCTGTGGCGCATCGCCAGGATGGTTTTCATCAGGCCGGCCATGCCTGCCGCGGTGTTGACGTGGCCGATGCTCGACTTGACCGAGCCGAGCGCGCATTGTCCGGGCGCGACGCCGGCGAACGCCTGGTTCAGGGCACGCAACTCGATCGGATCGCCGAGCCGGGTGGCGCTGCCGTGCGCTTCGACATAGCCGACCTCGCCCGGTTCGACGCCGGCCACGCCGAGCGCTTCCGCGATCACATCGGCCTGGCCCTGCACTCCTGGCGCCGTGTAGCCGACCTTGGCCGCGCCATCGTTGTTCACGGCCGCGCCGAGAATCACCGCCTGGATCGGATCGCGGTCGCGCAGCGCATCGTCGAGACGCTTCAGGATCACCACACCGACGCCGCTGCCGAACAGGGTGCCATCGGCGTCGTGGTCGAACGAGCGGCAATGGCCATCGGACGAGACGATGCCTTCGTCCTGATACAGGTAGCCGCCGATCCCGGGCAAGGCCAGCGACACCGCGCCAGCCAGCGCCATGTCGCTTTCGCCGCTCAGCAGGCTCTGGCAGCCCAGATGGATCGCGACCAGCGAGGTCGAACACGCAGTCTGCACGGTCATGCTCGGGCCGCGCAGATTGAGCTTGTAGGACAGACGCGAGGCCAGGTAATCCTTGCCGTTACCGACCATCGCGGGGAAGCCGCCCATGCTCTCGATCAGGTCGCGATGGGCGCCGAGGTTATACCACAAGTAACCATTCTCGCCGGTACCCGCGAAGACGGCCACGCGTTGTTCAAGGGCTTCCGGATTGTAACCAGCGCACTCGAAAGCTTCCCATGCCGTTTCCAGCAACAACCGGTGTTGCGGATCCATGATGCTCGCTTCCTTCGGTGTAAAGCCGAAGAACTGGTGGTCGAAGTATTCAATTCCTTGGAGGTAGGGACGCGATGGCACAAAATCCGGGTGGTCAAGCAGCTCGCTGCGCACGCCGGCCTGCTCCAGCTCGGCGCGGCTGAAGGTACGAATGCATTCGCGCGAGGTTCGCAAGTTCTCCCAGAACTCGTCAAGATTTTGTGCCTCTGGAAAGCGTCCTGCCATGCCGATGATGGCAATGCTCTGGCTGGTGTCTGTAGCTTGGTTCGATAAATCGGCCATGGTCAAAAATTTTTCAAAATGGGTCGACAGAACATAAATATCCTGCCTTCCAGATGTTAAAAAGGACTGGTCGGACAGGGGCTAATCCATCGATAACGACGGCACGCATGACGAGCGACCGTCGGCCTTTCATTGCGAACACGAACGGCGTTCAGTCAACGCCAAGGCGAGCAGGATGCGGCCAGCGAGTCATTGCTTGATCGGGAATGATGTTGTTGGGCGAAATTACATAACGGATTACTCACTGGCTGTTGAAAAATGCATATTGCCTCATCAATTGGAAAACCATTGCAACTACCAGCTCGAATTACCCGAAATAAAGCTGGGTGTACGAATTATATCGATTTGATAAAAAATTCCACCTCGATCTCCAACCACGCACCGCGACAGGAAAATTAATCTGGCAATCAACACTCGGCCAAACGGATTATTCCCTAAAATTTTTCAAATGGATTCAACACGGAAAATATTAATCGAAATCTCTGAAAAAAAATTAATATGATCCGACTTATCATGTAAATATTTTTTAGCCACATGGCATGGAGCGAGGCATCTCTTTGAACCGGGCGCACGCAGGCAGCGGCGCGCCGCGCCAGTTCTGGTCTGTTGTTTATTCAAAGCTGAGGACCGTTATCACCTTGGTGGTATCGCTGTCGCGAAATGGCTGCGGCATCATGTTCGAAGGGCGCGCCTGCGGCACGGTCAAGGGCAGGTCATAGCTGGTGTCGGTGAGGCGTACCTTGAACGGCTTCCCAGGAGCGACGGCGAAACGCAACAGATTGCCTTCATCTGCGATGCCGACGACCTCAAGCCGCCAGGGCTGGGTCATGCCGACCAGTGCGCGACGCTCGAAGCTGGCTTGGGTGACCGCCACCCCTTCGACCGCCACCGTCAAATTCGGCGCGCCGCGGGTACTTTTGATGCGCAATGTGACGCTGCGCGCGCCGTCGACAACCTGGTCGGACAGCACCTCCGCGCCGGGAGGCGGCAACCCTTGGGCGGGCGCAGTGCCGATATACCGTCGCACTGCGCTGTCGCCGAACAACGCCGGCGCCGTGCCTGTTACTTCTTCCTGAAAAAACTGCCTGGTCCAGACGTCGAGCTGGCGGTCGCTCGAGAGCCAGTATGCATGGTCACCCTGCTGGGCATAGGAAAGATTGTTAGGGCGCGGGCTGGACGTCGAGAAGCCGGCATTGAGCGAGGCCAGCATCATCGTTACCGCTGCTGCCCCCAGGAAGGCGAAGGCAACGCTGCGACGTGTTGCACACCACGCCAGCAACGGCGTGAGAATGCCGAGTAGTAACGCCAGCAGCAGTACCGGCACGCCCACCGCCTGCGGCGTCAGCGCGATATAGAACTGACGCAGGAGAGGCGCGAAGATCAGGATGCCCGGCGCCCCTCCGATCAGGGCGATGAACGGATGCAAGATGGGATGCCGGCCGTCTCGCGCCATGGAGGGCGGGAGCAGCGCTCCTGCGATGGTGGCGCCGCACATCGCCAAGAGGGGCCACAACAGCAGAAAGCTCGCCCCGGGTAACAGGACGCTGACCGGCATCAGCAGCAGTAGCCAGATCAGTGCGGCTCCCATGCCCAATTCGGCACTGGTGAAGTAGCGGGCCAACCTCAATTGGACGAGCACGAAAATGCCGCACGCCAGCGCACAAAAGGCAGGCAGGTACCAACCGCTGTTGTAGGTGTCCCCCATCAGCATCAACGCGTACTCGGGATGAAGCTTGGCGATACCCAGCCAGAGTAACTGGGCGCCGCCCGCCAGCAACAGCGCCAGCGCCAGGGATACCAGCGCCGCCATGCCGACCCGCACGCTGCGCATGGACCGGTGCCTGCGCTGCAGCCACCAGGCCAGGACGAACAACAGCATGGCGAACGCGCTCAACGGAACCGTAAAGGCGACGGGATACGACACCATGCCGATGCCGGCGACGTCGAAATACACGCTGTCTTGGCCCACGAGCGAAGTCAGCGAGGCGTTGCCGAAGGCATGCGCGAGTCCGAGCATGATCTCGCCTTGATGCTGTACGCTGCCTTCATCGATCAGATCAACACGGTCGAGCACCGTGTGATAATGGGTTGGCCTCTCGATCGCTCCGAAATTCAGGCCTGCCATATTACCGCGACGAAATTGCGTCAAGTCGGTATTGTTGGGCATCCGCTTGTAGACTTCATACATGAGCGAGTTGCCGACTGCATGCCGCAGGGTCTTGACTATATCGATAAGCTTGCCATTGCCACTGCTGGTTTCGTACAGCAGCATTGGGCCGCTATTACCCCGGTATTCGAAGTTGAGCACCACGCCGACTTGTTTCGCCCAGGTGTCCTCGCTTACGAAGGATTCGGATCCGAGCAGGCCGGCTTCCTCGGCATCGGTGAAGATCACCATCACATCGTTGCGCAAGGGCGCACTAGCCCGCAGCGCACGTAACGTCTCCAGAACGGCCGCCACCGAAGCGCCGTTATCCGCGGCGCCGGGACTGTGGGGTGCGGAATCGTAGTGCGCTGCAAGCAAGATCGCCGGGCCCGGGACGTGTCCGGGCAGCCTGGCGACAATGTTGCGAATGTTGCCAGCCGCGCCCACTTTGCCATGAGTGCGTATTCCGATGCCTTCATGAATCTCCGGATCCAGACCCATGCCGGCCAGCTGCGCCACCAGGTAGTCGCGCACGACGATGTGGGCCGGCGTGCCGGTTGGATGGCTATCCCTGCTGATAACGGATAGGTGAACCAGCGCACGCGCCGAAGAGAAGGTGGCCGGTGCGGCATCTGCCGCGACCGGTTGCGGCACGCGGGCACGCCACAAACCGGCGGCAACGAGTGCGGCGATGGCGAGCAAAAGCAGAATTCCCGTCAACCATTGGTGTGCATCGGTACGAGGATAAGAGTGACTTGGCATTTTCATTAAATTTGCATTGCAATTAATCCAAGCTCCGTTGCACGACATAAGATTTAACGCAGGCAGCAGCGCGCTGCGCCGAGATCTGATGGATCTAATGTCGGCAAGTTCTTTATTTCTACCTGATCGCTCTTTCAATTCCACGGCAATTCAGATAAATATTCCGCATCGGGAACCGACCGTCCTCGCCTCGTGTTTCAGTCGTTATTTGGGCAAGCGGAAATGACATGCCACAACGCCTTAGGCAGCTTGCGCCGTCCCCGATGCAAACAACTGAAATGCAGGTGCAGATATTGCTGCTGACGCCGCTGTATCGATGAACACAGCACATTCCACGCCCGACTATTACCAATATAATCATCTAGAGCTGCAGCGTGCACGGTACCAGATACCGCAGCCGACAGTAATGGAGGTGGCAACGATACCCGCGGATTCACCAAAAAGTCGCTCGCTCAGCGATGAGCGTAGATATGCACTAGTGTTTCGATTCATAGACCAATTTCAACGCACGGAATGTCGAATTACGATTGTTCCACGTTTGATTGATGCTATCGTCGAAGAACCTGGCCTGCTGCGCATCATCCTCGGCAAGCAGATTCGTCGCGCTCAGTCGCAACGAGGACGTCTTGTCGATTGCCAGGAGCACGTACATGTCCAATAACCGCTTGTTCGACACGTCGATCGACTGCGCGCGTGTTAAACGCGTATAACCACCGGCTTCAAAAACGAAGTTGCTGCCTATTGTGAGCGGCAGCTCCGCCAGGCGCCAGTCTGCACCCAGCGATGCGGTCAGCCAGGGCTGACGATTTAGCCGGTTATCGGGGCCGGGAACACTGTTCAGGCGCGACCAGTTGCGCGATATGCCTGCGTGCAGATCGACATTGGCTGCGCTGTCGACAATCTGCTTGAGCTTGCCCTTAGCCTCCAGTTCGAGACCAACGACCTCAGCATCGCCACTGTTGCGTGGTTCCTCAACCCAAGTGTTCCCTGATCGGAACACGTGCGACAACACCACACGGCTGATGCGGCGCCCGTAGGCATTTACACCAAGGAAGGCCCCTTCAGACAAGTAGCGTTCGTAGCCCACATCGAGCCCCCAGGCCAATTCCGGCAGCAAATCAGGATTGCCCTGGAAATTCGGGGTCGTGGCAGAATTCTGGTTGACCACCCAGCGACGCGGAATCAATTCGCGGGCGGTTGGCGCTTTGAACGTGCGGGCCAGCGCGAGACGCAGCTGGTCAGACGTCGATCCTGGAATTTTCCACACGACCTGAGCCGTTGGACTGAGGACGCTCGAGCGCGAATTAACGGTAGCCAACACATTTCCACGGGTTTTGGTCGTGAGTACCTCATGACGAACGCCCAGGTAGCCGGACAGCCGGTCGGAAATGGTCCATGCATCCTGGGCGAATACGGCCAGGCGCGACACAATGCCAATATAATCTTCAGCCAGATTCTCGGTCGGGAAATCGACCGGACTGGTCTCGGACTGGTCCCGGTTTTCGGCACGCCGGCCACGCTCCCCGTCCCAGCCGATGTCGAGGGCATGCTTGGCATTGAGTCCCAACGCATATTTACCGCTGAAGGCGACACTATGGTCTTTCAAGTTCGACTGGATCGTGCGGTAAAGGATGGGGGACAGGTTCTCGCTCGACGCATTGAAATACGAGTCGGCACGACGATGAAGCAGGTTCAGCGTCAGCTTGGCCTCCACGCTGCCATCCTTACCGACCAAGCTCTTCCACTGCGTGGCGGCGCGCGCCTGCGTTGCATGCTCGCCGGTGACGAGAATGTTATTTGCAAAAAGGGGCTTTTCGCCGAACTCGCCACGCCGGGAATCCGGCGCTTCGAAGTCGCGCTGGCGTGCCTCCAGCAAGCCGTTGAAGCTGAGACTTTGCGTGTCGCTTGGTTTCCAGGTGGCGCGCGGTGTCAGGCTGAGTTTACGCTCGCGCTGCTCCTCGATGCTGTAGGTATGGTACGCGCTGGTCGGCGCACCATTCCTGTCAGCAGTTTGCGTCATGGATACGGCTGGCCAGAGGTCGCGGTCGACACTCGCGTTCACGCCAAGCCCGTAGGCAAGCGCACCGTCGTGATCCGCATAGTCGCCCGAGATCGTCGGCGATAAACGATCACCATATTCCCTGATACCGACCTTGAACTCCCGCTTGTGCGCATTACGCGCCTGCTTGAGCACGATGTTGACGGTTCCGGCGATTGCCTGATTGCTCATGTCGGCGGTGGCAGTGCGTAGCACCTCGATGCGTTCGATCTGCGCCGGCGAAATCGAATCAATGGAAAAACCCTGCTGGACCGGGTCGCCGTTGACCAGGATCTGCGTATATCCGTTCCCAAGGCCACGCAGACGGATCACTGCGTCCTGACCTGGGGGGCGGTCCACTGTAATGCCGGGAACGCGCTTCAAGGCATCTGTAAGATTATTATCACCAAACCGGGCGAGATCGTCGCGCGTGACGATCGATTTAGCGGCGTTTGCCTCGCGCCGGACGTTCACCGCACCACCGAATATTTCAACCTTGGAAATAGGTAGGTTCGGTGCCGGGTCAGGCCCGGCCTCTTGAGCTTTAGCTTGGGCGCACAAAAGAACTGCACATACTACTGCAACCACCACAGACAGTAATCGGACCACTTGCGCCAAATGTTGATCGCTACGGATTAGAAGGAAAAAAGACAACCGGCCATACATGCAAATTCTGAAGATCAAACCAATGCCCATTTTCGCTGACGCGCGCAACTCCCCATCCACTTCTCCGGTTAGAAGCGATGGCTTAGTGCTTATCATGTTAAATATTTACTTAATTAAACATCGTAATATTTACCAGATTGCCTGTCAACTCCCAGTCTCCAATTATTATCTCCTACTGGTTTTTTATGCTCAAATCATAACTTCTGGTCCTCGGTAACGAGGAATTGAACTGGAGAAAGATTAAAGTGACGATCAAGGACGGGGGCGCAGGCAAATCACGGTCCTAGCGCAATGGAATTTGTGTGCGGAACTGATAGTCATGCGGCCCGACATCAGTGTATGAGCAACTTGACTGAAACGGCTCACTTTCGATGGGAGGCAGTGAGAATTGCCAGAACAGGACATGGAAACTCTTCAAACTGGCGCATGCCGATAAAAATTCTTACCAAATGGAATAGAATTTTTCGGAAGTCGATCCAGCGCAGGAACCGTCGACTTATGCTCCATGCTTAAATCCTGCAGGAGCGCTGATTTAACGGGTTTGCCGCTGGGTTCGATGTGCGTGGCCGATATCGCGAAAACGAAAGACTTCGCTCAGCTGAGTTTTTGGAAATCTGTGGGCCGACGGCGAGCGTTTTCGACAGTCGCAGCGCATCTTTCCGCGCTCAAGACCGAGTTCTGGCACGCGCTCCTACAAATTCGCCCAGCCAGCACCAGCTTGGCGAATACGAACAAGGCATGCAGTTGCGCGGTATTTTTGCCATTTCCCGATAACCCGTCAGGTCGATGCCTTCGTCACACCGTCCGAAACAATACTGCGCAATCTGCATGCGCAACATCCGCTCCTGCCCCACCGGTGGACGGCCGCGTCCGTCGCCCTTTGGGCAAGAGGCAACAGGAAGTCACTAGTGTAGGCCATGGCGTTACGGACTCGACCCCGGCCAGGAACCGGTCGCGGCGGGCTTTCTTCTTTTTCCTAGTGAACTCGGCGCCGGAGAACGTGGCTTGCCTCATGGCGACCAGATAGGAATCGAACACGCCAATGTACCAGCGCGCCATGCCCGTCGCAGTGCTCGACGATTAAATCAACGCTTCTTTGAATCCGAACCGGTACCCCGCAATACTTCAATTGATATAGCAGTATGCGGCAATGGAGGGTCGAAACTGTGCTTCGTTGACTTGAAAGGCAGAACTCGATTTTCTTCAATCACCCGAAAAATCTGCTCTATCTGAAACGGATTGCCTGTATTCCAGTCACTTACAGATACACGTGGATCAGAATAATCCAAATGAATGCAAGGTAGAAAATTTAAACCCAATAGATGACCCGCGCGCACCCGGTGATTACCATCCATGACCACGCCGGTAACGCTGTCGATAGGAATCGGCGCTAGCCACATCTGTTGCGCATTGATCATACTTGCCAACTGAATGGCATGCTTCTCACAAACTTCTTCTGAGGGACGGATTTTTTCTATCTTTGTAAGAATAACGTTGTATTGCATAAATGGTATTCGACCTGCGAATTTGCGAATAAATCGGATAACCCTATTGAGCGCCGATGCCCGATACAATATAGCATGATATTTAACAGTACCTGAATTTATTTCCTGAGGTCTGATCCACCGAAAGTGGAGTTGTCATGATTACTATCCGACTCATGATGTCGCCGGAGTTTTATCCAATGAGCATAATTAGAGCTGTTGATCAATTCATTAGAGTTGGCTCGCCGCGGCAACCTGGCGTGTGACAATGATGGCATCTCTATAGCCCTTCCTCGATCATGCAAGTGTGAATCGCCCCGTTACTATATACAGAGCTTGATCCTCAAGGTTTTGGCCAGCCAAGTTCGGCATGATTGCCGCCCCCAGTCGCTCATGGTCCCGGGGGGGGTGTTGTCACCGAACTCAGCGGGTGGCCGGTGATCGCTAATAGGGACTGGTCTAGGGAAGCCTGAGGCCATCCGTAACGTGGATGGTAATCCCCCCACAAAAGAGCGCGATCAGAAGTAGAATTTTCTACTTAAGACACAGAAAGCTCTACATGAAGACGTCCCGCTTTACCGACAGCCAGATCATCGCCATCCTCA
>Ga0265798_10001315_pt1 | contig 38748 bp, 15 predicted proteins | sample P3T30metagenome_FD_192430 | JGI IMG/M metagenome (GOLD analysis project Ga0265798, IMG submission 192430) | Plant litter microbial communities from East Loma Ridge, Irvine, California - P3 T30 | ecosystem: Environmental > Terrestrial > Plant litter > Unclassified | place: USA: California...
TCCTGGTTTCTACTACTTTTCCAAGCATGTCGTAAACCCTGACCTGAACTTTGTCTTCTGTCGGAAGATCGACATCCAAAGCGAACGATTCCATATACGGGTTCGGATACGATACGACGCGGAAAGCCATTTCCGGAGAAGCATCTCCGCCTTGTTGTCCTGCAATTGTCCTCGTACCGCCCGGAGCCGTGATATAACAAGTTTCACCGTAAGCTGACCAGACACCTGATGTTTTCAATCCGACGCGCACGGCGATCTGTCCGCCCGGCGTATAAACCGACACCATCTTAAGGTTGAAATAGTTCTGGCCTCTTTCAACGATCGTCGTTTCGAAGGTCGTCATATCGGTCACCTCGAAACGATAAGACGTAACGCGGTTAAGGCTCGTAGTCGAAATCAGCGAGTTTGCCGATGGTATTACGCCGTCACATTGTACGATCGTAGGAACTGCAGGAGAACTTACCTCGCAACCGTTTCCGAAGAGGCTGAACTCTCCGTTCGTTTTGACGGCGACTTCGATCAGGTACGTGGTTCCGTAAGTATATTCCGTCAGCATATTCAACGAAATCCAGTTAACGGTCCTGTCAAGGATTTGAACCGGCTGAAGTGCGGCATGATCAGACAGGTTCGTAACCCTGAATCGGTAAATCGTTACGCGGTTGATACTTGTAGTCGCGATCAATGTACTGATCGATGGCAACGTGATTCCGCATTGTGACGGTACGATCTGGGCAGCCCCATTCGAATCAAGTATGGCCGGCGTCGAAATCAGGCAGCTTGGTCCGTAATATCCGAGCCATATACCATTTCGGCGAACCATGACCTGGACGGAGTACGTCGCAGCATAATCGTATGTCGCTAATTGCGTCAGATAAAAGTGAGCAACCGGTCTGTCGAGGATCTGCTCCTGGTTTGTAACCGTGTTGGTGACTTTGAAACGATATCCGTTAACCGGAGCCCCAAGGCTTACAGCGCCAATGATCGATCCGATAGTGTTCAATGTAGTGCCGCACTGTGAAGGAGCGACCTGGCTGACCAACTGATTGCCTTCGTCGAGTTCTCCGTCGCAGTTGTCGTCGATTCCGTTGTAAAGGATTTCGGACTGACCAGGATTGATCCCGGCCAGTTCGTCGTTACAGTCGGTATTGTTTATGGAGAAGTTCGCAGGAGGCGTATTGGCGTCAACCGCACAAACGCTGATCAATTCACCTGTTCCGTAAGTATCGCCGTCAGCATCCGTATAAAAAGCGTATTCCGCATGGATAGCGCTGTCGTTGTCGTTGCAGTCCGTTCCGTTCAGCGAATATCCTGCAGGAGGCGTATTGGCATCGACGGCGCAAACGTTCACGATAGTCGAGCTTCCGAAACCGTCAAGATCGGCATCCGCAAAGAACGGATATTCCTGGTGGATGGCGTTATTCGCATCGTCACAGTCCGTATTGTTAACGGAATATCCTGCCGGTGGCGTGTTGGCGTCTACCGCACATACTAGAGTCGTTGAAACTCCGGTACCGAACGTGTCCTGGTCAGCATCGACATAGAAAGCGAAAGTTGTGTTGATAGTGCTGTCGTTGTCGTCACAATCGGTGTTGTTGATGACAAATCCCGAAGGAGCGCCGTTACAGCTGATAGTCGATACTGCCGCATTTCCGAAAGTATCGCCGTCGGCATCTGCATAATAGGTCACGTTTTGCAGCACCTGTACAGATTGTACTTGTGTATTGGTACACGTATTCCCATCGGTATACGAATAGGTAATGCTGTGCGTTCCAACTCCTGCCGTTGCCGGATTAAAGCTCGCAGAACCGTTTCCGTTATTTGTAACTCCATTTCCTGTGAACGTTCCGCCGCTCTGGTTTCCTGTAAGAGTAACCGCAGCCGCATCCTGGCAGTAGCTCGCAGCAAGACCCGTGAAGCTAACCGTAGGAAGTGCGTTGATCGTGAATGTCGCGGCTTGACGGCATCCCGGCGTAGTCGAGCATTCTGCATAAAAAGTATAAACTCCGGTCGCCATATTGTCGGCGATTCCTGAATTTGCAACTCCGACCGGATCGAAAGATGATCCGCTTCCGATAGAAGTGCCACCTGATGAAACCGTATACCAGTTCAAATCTCCAGGAGGGGAATAGGTTACAGTAACTCTTACGTAATCTACAGTTGCCGTTCTCGATGCAAGGCTGGCAGCGGAAATTGCCACGCCGAAATTGGTGGCGTTGATATTTGCGGTTGTCCAAGTAGTGCCCCAAACGTCGCTGGTTCCGCCATAGTTGGCAACAGCCATTGTTGTAGGCCAGTTCGTATCTGTTCCTTTGTCATCACCGACTACGGCACCATTTTTCATCAGGCGTATCTGGTTATCGGTTACCCCAAGCGTGAAAGAGGTCGACGATCCCTGTCGGTTTATCGCTACCTGTATTCCGTTTATCGTTGATCCCGCAGGAATAGTAAACCCGAAGTTGGTCGCCTGCAAATAATTCGAGGAATTGAAAGCAGATGTTGCAGCTGTAGCGTATGGCGTTCCCGCTGATGCAATATTTCCAGCTCCTGCCCATGCCACAGTTCCTGTTCCGGTTGCGTTAGCACCCGCCGTCGCACTGTTTTGAGGAGAAGCCACAGGAGTCGATAACGGACAAACCGTAGCCGATGTCAACGCTCCCGTCCCGCCTTGGCAGATTACGGCATTCGCGACAACAGGCAATGCATTGATAGTCAATACTTTCGTCGCACTTGTGTTTCCGCAAGGGGAATTTCCGGATGCGGTAAGCGTCAGTGTAACGCTGCCGGCCGTGATATCGGCAGGGCTTGGCGTGTAAGCTGCTGTTGTAAGAGATGTGGCGTCGGTGAACGTACCCGTTCCGCTTGACGTCCAGACAACTCCTGTACTGTTCGATGCAGATGATCCTGCCGAAATGCTCACAGTTCCTGAATCGGCGCAAGTCGAAACCGCATTTCCTGCATTTACGACCGCAGACGCAGTTACGTTAATCGTGTACGTAGCCGTTGCCGGTGTACATGGATTGTTTGTGACGGTCATCGTCAAAGTAACTGTATTGCCGGCATCGCCCGCTGCTGCAGTATAAGTTGGCGTAAGCGACGTACCTCCGGCAGTGATCGATCCGGCGCCGTTTTCGCTCCATGAGATCGTCCCGTTTGAAGAGGTTGCGCCCTGGACCTGATGTGTCTGGTTCTGGCAGATCGTCGCGCTTCCTCCGGCTGTAGCCGATGGCGTTCTCGAGATCGTCAGTGTTTTTGTAGATGTCGGGCTGTTACAAGTCCCGTTTGCCATAAGGGTTAGCGTGACGCTTCCTGCAGTGATATCTGCTGTACTCGGCGTATAAGTCGCTGCTGTCAGGGAATCAGAATCTTCAAAAGTTCCCGATCCTGAAGATGACCAGGTGACGCTGTTTTGGCCCGTGGCAGATGATCCGGCCGTAACGTTTACCGATCCTGCCGACTGGCACATCGTAACTGCAGTTCCCGCCGCAACGGTCGCTACTGGCAGGACTGTAAGGTTGACTCCGTTGTTGGCTGAATTAATAGCTGGTGAACTTGAAACAACCCTGATACGGTAACCTGTTCCCGCTGCCTGTCCCGTAGGAATCGTAGCAGTAATAGCACTTGTGGTTGACGTATTGTTCAACGTTCCGATAGTTATCGGAGAACCAAAATTTCCGCTGGCGTTCGACAATTGAACGGTGTAATCGTTACCCGATGCAAATGTTCCAACCTGGTCAACAGGCACGCTGAAAACCGCTCCTCTGCAAAAAGGCGACCCTGATACAGTTCCGATATTCAATGAAAGGGCTTGTTTTAAATTGACAAGAACCACACCGCCTCTACCATTTGGTGAAATCGCTACTGAAGCTGTTCCCGTATTTCCGGTTGCTGATTTAATCGCCCAAGCAGCACCAATTGAATTAGGCGACAGGCCAGTTGCGTTTGGCACGTCATATATCTCGTTTAAAGTGTTGGGCGTTGTAGCATCCCAATTTGAATATGCAGAAGCAGCTTGTCCCGTAAAAGCAAACAATACCGTGGCCGAATTAATATCTGATGTAGTTTGAGAACTTGTTGAAAGGGATGAAACAGAACTGCTCGCCAGGAGTGTATTTGCGGAAGAATCGAATGGATTACCAGTATCGACGCCTCTGAATACCGTAATAGCGCCTGTAGCACCATCATTGTTTGTACCGGCAGACAGTGTGATTGATATGCTCGGGATGCTTAAATCACCTGCAATAGCTACTCTGTAATAAAGAGCACCTCTCCATTTACTGGATCCTGAATTTCCAATTTGATTACCTGCAATTTTAGTCCATCCGGATGGAGCCGGATCAGCAAGTGCATCGCCATTACTATCGCTCTGCACGACACTTAAAAACATCATATCGCCAACGGCCAGACCCGCAGGCCGGTTGATCGTCAACGTAGTGGTGGTTGTCGTCGCGCTCGACGTACCTTGATTGGTGATTTGGGCGAAGGCGCTTCCGCAGAACGAAAGGCATCCGACCAAAACCATCAAAAGCAAGCTTGTATTCCTGAATCGTAAGGAATGTCGCTCGCCAAAACTGAATAGTTTTGTTTTCATAAGCATTAAATTTGAGTGAATTATATTAAAACCGGAGAGCCATCATGGCCCGGAAACATTATTAAAAAGCAGCGTCTCTGGAAGAGTTCGAAGTCAAAGTAATTGCGGAAAAACCGACCCTAAAAAAATAATCGATATCAAACGCTTTTAACCGTCATACTGCACTTTGGGTCAGAAAATTCACAACCATATTAAATAAATCTCAAAAATCCAGTATCAGAATGCCGAATTTCTGAGGATAAAGAAATAGGAATTCCCTTTCTTATTTAAAAATGATAATGTTGATTTCATTTTGGATCAGATAACCGCATATCCCAAAAACATGTCAGGTTTTACTAACGTCGTGAAGCTAAAAGCAAAAAAAACCTTCCTGCCACGGAAGGTTTTTCGTCCAACTAACTTAACCTAAAAATTATAAATAGTACCTCAACTATGCGATGTTGTTTTCGAACTCCATTGCCTTTTTAAGCAACGTGCGGCTCAATATCCTGTTTGGCGTCATGCCGCAGTTGATGAGCAATTTTTTTGGAGTCGCAGCCTTTGGCGAAGTTTGAGTAGGTTGCCCCACCGGACTCACCTGCTTGCTTCCCATAAACCACTGGACCAATTCAAGCTTGCGGTTCGCGTTGTCTTCGTGAACGTTATTGGCAGCGTTGTCGGCAGCGATTTCTGTAATAAATACTTTTTCAGTTTCCTGAAACTTCGATTGCTGACCAAACATTCCGCTGCAGCAAAGAAGACAAAGCGCCAAAAGCACGAACAAACGCATTGCGGTAGCGTCGGCGTTGGTTTTCAGGATATCCTGGCGTGATTGGCTGATCTTTAAAGTCTTCATTTTAGTAAGCGGATTGTTGTTCTTTATTACACTCCAAAAGTACAGCGGCAATTCAGTCGATTGAAATATTTCCGATCAAATGCCCAAAAACTCGTTCAACCCTGCATTTCGTCGGAACCGGTGATTTTTGCCCTCTTAAATGTGTTTTTGGTCGGAATCCGGATCGGCTCAAATCACTACAATCCATAAAAAAACCCTCTCAAAAGAAAGGGTTTTATAAATTTTGCAAGATTTCAGATCAGTTCGCTACTTTTTTCACGACTTCCCTGTCACCTTCCAGATAAATTTTGAAGATAAGGACCTGGTTGGCTCCGCTTACGGCAAATGTGGCTTCAGAAGTGTTTACCTTGACTTCCTTAATTAATTTCCCAAGTACGTCGTAAACTTTGACAGATGTCATGGACGCGCTTCCGCTGTTGATCACAAATTGTTCCTGCTGCTTGTAAACGACAACCGAATTTGCGTTGAAAACCGGCTCATCCGTACCCAAAGCATTCTGGTAGACGATTTCGAAACGGGAATTAAACGTTCCGGCCTCGCTGGCAAACGTATATGCTCCCGAGTTCAGGTCGTGGACCGTACCGGTCAGATTATCGCGAAGCAAAACATCCTGACCTTCGAGGAACAAACCGTCTTTCTGGTCGATCGTCACAGAAAAGCTTCCGGCGGTCGTGGCTTTGAAGCCCATCGGTACAACATCCGAAACATCGAAAGGAAGCGGACGTCCCTGGATCGCAAAGCGCTCGTCTCCGATAAACGAATAAAGCGAAATTTCACCGTCGTTGAAGAAGCGCCCGTCGATCTGGGCATCGTTCTGCAATGTAGAACCTTCGATGTATCCGACCAAAGCCTGGCTGAAAGCGCCGCTCGTATTGGTAACATTCAACCAGACGCGGTGGCGCTCGATCTCGTTTTGCTGACGGAAGAACTGGTTCGAATTTTCACCTGAACGCTGGGCGTTGTTAAAGACGACCTGATTTCCTGTTTCCGACGCTTCGACGATGAAACCTTGCCCGGTCCTGACGGAACCGTTAGGATTGAAAACCTGGGCCTCGCCGTTCCCGGCAAAACCGCCGCCCGGAGTCCAGACGCAGTAGCTAGGGCTTATAGGATTGTTCGTTTTTCGCCAGAAGTAAACCGTTCCTGTAATGTTATCCTCGTTGTCGTTTGCGAAAACCTCCAGATCCAATGACGATGGATACGGATTTCCCACCGCGTTGAACCTATGGCCTTCGCCTCCGTTGTTCAATGCCACGCTGACGTCTCCGTTGTGAAGAATCCCGTTGAACTCCCCGTTCCAGACCGTTGGTGTCGTAGGATGGTTGTTCGGCATACGGATCAGATACCCCGTACCTTCAGCGAAAGGCGTCGTATTCGGGTTCGAAACTGCCGCATATGTATTATTGATGCTATTATAGGTATAGAAACGGTTCGTAAGCGTCTGCTCAGAGAACGGCAAAAGGTTCTGTCCGTCTACCGGCGATGACCATAGCGTGTAATCCTGGCGCATCAAGGCAGAACTGTTTCTTTTCACTTTCACGATTCCGGTATTGTCGACGTCGTTGATCTGGATCACGTTCGCATTGTTCGCGATCGTAAAATTACCCGATGAATTGATCGCATCCGTTACCGCAAGATCGTTGCTCAATAGCGACAACAGCGTTCCCGTTTCAAGCGTCAAGGTGTTTGCGTAAGCATTGGCCGTGATGACCGGCTGATTGGAAGCCGGCGCGATCGTTACGTTCGTGTAAGACTGAGGCACTTCTCCGCATGACCAGTTCGTCGGCTCGTGCCATGAGGAACTGGTAACTCCCGTCCACGTCGAGTTGTTGTTGATCGAAACCGTGATGACGTTGCTCGTTGCAGACGGACATCCTGCGCCGTTACCGACCATCACCCTGAAGTACGTCGTAGCGTCAAGGTTCGAATAGTTGTATGTCGACGCGTTATTCACGATCGGAACTCCAGCCGTTGCGAAGTTGTCGTACGAATATTGCCATACGAATGTTGTTCCCGCAAAACCGGAAAGCGTCAGTGTTCCTGAATTCGTATGCGAACAATACGCATTCGCACCAGACAGTGTTCCTGCGCTGTTTGCCGCAGCTACGGTTACGGTTGCCACCGATGACGTTGCCGTAGCACAGTTCCCGTTCTGCACGATGGCGCGGAACGAGGTTGTAACGGCCAGGTTCGTATAATTGAGCGTCGCCGTGGTATTGGCGATTGTGATTACGTTTCCGAAGTTATTCGTTGACGATTCCCATCTGACGACGTTCCCTACGTAATTTCCTAAAGTCAATGTCCCGCTGTTCGCTGTGGCGCAAACCGTGGCGCTTCCTGAAACGGTTCCGCCTGCAGATGGACTGTTCACTACAACTTGTGCCGTCGAAGCGGATGCACTGCAGCTGTTCAGGTTCGTGACCGTAACCGTGTAAATCGTGTTTTGTGTCGGCGTTACCGTCGGATTCTGGAGATTCGAGGTAAATCCGGCAGGTGTCGACGTCCAGGCATAAGACATAGCTGTATTCGGTTGCACGCCCGTTACCAGGACATTGTCGATTGCCCAGAACCATCCGTCTTTTGCGTCATATCGGAACCTTACGTACACACTGGCCTGATTAAGGAAAGCGGTCGGAATAGGGAGAGAAACGTTCGCAAACGCAGTGGGTGTGCCTTGAGTAGATGCATACGTTACGACGTCGGTCCAGTTGGACCCGTTTGAAGAAAGCTGCACCTTAACAGCCGAGTTGGCATACTCCCTGAAATAGTGGTAGAATGAAAGATTTCCTGAAGACAAACCTGCCGTGCTGAATGCCGGTGATGTCAACGTTGTAAGAGTCGTGCTTGTTGCCGAGTTTTGCTGGTCGCTGTTCGACAGATAATACTGTGAATTGTCGTTGCTGTAGGTGGCGCTTGCATCGGTAATAAAATAGCCGTTCTGACGAAGCGTCCATGCGGCATTCGCTACGGTCCCGCCGGTGCTGCTGTTCAATTTTACCCACGAATTCGTGGCAGCGTTAAAATTTTCGTTGATCAACGTTACGTTTGCAGGTACGTTCGAAATCGCCGACGCCGTCAGGTTCACAGCGCTTCCCGCACAAATTGTTGTAACGTTGGCATTTGCCGTAACCGAAGTTGGAGCGGCAACCACTGTTACAATAGCGTTATCTGAACTGACGCCTGAACAAGAATTCGAGACCACGACGGAATAAGTTCCGGCGTCGGCGGCGGTAATATTGCTTTTTGTAAATGTTGGAAATGTTGCCCCGCTGATATTCGCGTTATCTTTTTTCCATTGGTATGACGTAGCGTTTGACGCCGCAGCGGTTAGGGTCAAAGTAGCTCCCGCGCAAAAACTTCCTCCTGCTGGCTGTGAAGTAATTGATGGTCCGGAACACGCCGTCCCACTTATCGCCATGTTCCTTACACGAAAAACTTTGCTATTGAAAAAACCACCCCCCGCAGCATAAACGCGAACAGAAAGGGTTCCTCCAGCCGGAATTATAACAGAAAGCCCGGTTTTCGAATACGTGGCCTCGGCGGTAGTAGGTGTGAAAGTGCCAAGGAGCGTTCTCGACGCAAAGTTATCCGTAGAATAATAGGCTTCCCCTTCCCAGGTTCCGTTACCGTTGGAACTGCGTAAGAAATTAATGCCTGTGAAGGTAAATGCATTTCCTGTTGTGGGAGATACCTGGAATTGGTAATACGAGGAATTGCTTATCCCGAAATACGGCCATCCAGTGGAAGTCAATCCGCTTCCAGATGTAGCAAGATCGCTGGCACCGCTTAGTGTTGCAGCAGTTGCCGAGACATTTCCGGATGTCACAGCGTTAAGATTCGATGTCCCGGCCCATGTTGCCGAAGCAGCCTGCGGGAAGGCGTTGAATGAATTTCCGATAAGGCCGTACACCGTAAAAATCAGGAAACTAAAGAAGCGTAAATTTGAGCGCATAAGTAAATTGTAAGTTTTCGCGCGCAAAATTATAGCTGCATTCAGTCTTTCGGCAACATTTCCGATTATCGGTAATTATATCCGATAAATCCTGCTTTATGGCAAATCCGGCAAAAAAAAAGGCTCCTTTCCGGTTATGGAAAAGAGCCTTTTAAGCTATGAGCTGAACTTCTTAGAAACTCGTTTTTTTAACGACGTGAGTGCCGTCTTCCAATTCGATTTTCAAAAGCAGCATCTGGTTGGACAATCCTGGAATCAACTGTGCTTCCGATGCGTCTACATCTTTGCGTTCGGCCAAAAGCCTTCCGGAAGCATCATAGACCAAAATCGTTTTCATGTCGGCTTTACCGGAATTGACTACGAGATATTCACCTTTTTTATACACTACGACGGCTTTGTCAGCAGCGATATCAGGCGTGCCCAAAGCAGTCTGGTACACGATTTCGAATCGCGAATTGAATGTTCCGGCCTCCGATGCGAACGTGTAACTGCCATCGTTAAGATTGTGGAAGATTCCTGTCAGATTATCCTTAAGGAAAACAACCTGTCCATCCTGGAATATTCCATCTGTACGGTCGATCGCGATAGAAAAGCTTCCGGCAGTGGTCGCTTTGAAGCCTAACGGAACTACATCCGAATCCGCGAACGGCAGAGGTCGTCCCTGAATGGCAAATCGTCCGTCGCCAATCATCGAATACAAGGAAATTTCCCCGTCGTTAAAGAACTTTCCGTCGATTTTCGCATCGGCATCCAGTGTCGCGCCTTCGATGTATCCGACCAGAGTCTGGCTGAAGGCACCGTTGACACCCGTGGCATTGAGCCAGATACGGTGACGTTCCCTATCCGCCTGACGGAAGAACTGGTTGGCGTTGTCACCCGAGCGCTGTGCGTTGTTGAAAACCACCTGGGTTCCCGTCTCGGATGCTTCTACGAGGAAGCCTTGTCCGGTTCTCAAAATGCCGTTCGGATTGAAGACCTGTGCCTCGCCGTTGGTAACGAATCCGCCGCCGGATGTCCAGGTGGCATAACTCGGGCTTGTCGGATTGTTGGTTTTTCTCCAGAAATAGAGCGTTCCCGTGATATTCGCTTCGTTATCATCCACAAAAGACTCCATGTCGACCGACGAAGGATACGGGTTACCGATCGCATTGAAGCGCTGGCCTTCGCCTCCGTTGACAAGATTGACCGCGATATCGCCGTTGTTCGGAACACCATTGAATTGTCCCGTCCAGATGGTAGGCGTCGTAGGATGATTGTTCCGGATCCGGATCAGATAACCCTGCCCTACATTAAACGTCGCTGCCGACGGTGTGGCGATCGCAACATAAATGTTCGTATTAGTATTATAGGTATAGAATCTGTTGGTCAGCGTAAGTGGCGAGAAGTCGAACAGGTTCTGGTCCAGTACCGGAGACGACCATAGCGTATAGTCCTGGCGCATCAACGCAGACGTGTTGCGTTTAACGATGATATTTCCGCTGTTTTCCACATCGTCGGTCTGCAGGAGGTTCGCGTTGTTTTCCAACGTAAAGCTTCCGCTGACGACATTCAGCGCGCCGGTAAGGGTTATGTCGAATCCGCCAGAGATATTGACGGCGGCTCCGTTGGTGACCGTCATCGTACAGGCTGAAAGATCAGATGTCGCCGTTAAATTACCGGAGACCACCACTGTCGTTGCGCTGTCCGGAATTCCGTTGCTCCAGTTCGTCCCGTCCCATGTGGAAGAACGCACCTCAACGACCGCAACCGAGGAGAACGTTTCCGCACAGGTTCCGTTTTGTACGACAGCCCTGAAATAGGTCGTCTCGGTCAAGGTTCCGATTTCAGCGCCCGTCAATACAGGCGTCATGTTTCCGATGTTGACCGGAGTCGTGAAATCAGCATCGAGGGAACTTTGCCACAACATGACGTTGCCGACAAATCCGTTAAGCGTAATATCCGACGGTGCGGTTCCCGAACAAACCGACTGGCTCGGCGTAGCGGTTCCTCCCTGGGAAACGCCCACAACGGTGACGCTTTCGGTATCGGTTGCCGTGAATCCGTTGGCATCGATAATGGTCACGGTATACGGCATCGTTCCGATAGTGGAAGTCGGAGGCGTCGCAGTCGAGCCAGATCCGAGTCCGTTCGACCACGAATACAGGTATGGAGCGTCACCGCCTGAAACGGTAGTGTCTAAATTCACTGCCGTATTCTGGCAAAATGATCCGAAACCTGAAATCTCAACGGTCAACGCCGCAGCGGCCAGTCCGGTGAGTATCGAAGTCCGGTTGGCACCCAACGAAATCGAAGTGGCTGTCACCGTATTATTGTTCACCAGGCCGAATTTCTGCCATGGATCCGTCAGGATGTTGAAGTTTCCTTGCAGTCTCGCCGAGGCGATGTTGGCTGCGCTTCCCACGACGTCTGCCGGAACGTATGTCCCGCTGATTGTTCCTATTGCACCGTTGATGCCGGTCTGTCCGACTCTCCAGTAGCGCGTCAGGTAATTCTCTGTGCTGGAATTGTTCGGATGCTTGGCATCGACAACCGATACGCTCACCAAAGCATTGTTAAAAGTACCTTCGCTAATCACGACCGTGACGGGAGAATAATCGAGGGCGCCGGAGCGATCCCCTATCGGATACGTGTAGCTTCCCGGACCGGTAAATGTCGACCTGACCTGTCCGGCCCCGTCGGTGACGAGCATGCTTGCAGACGAAAAACTTCCGGCTACCGGATTCGTTCCAAGCGTCAGGTTATGCGCTCCAAGCAAAACGTTGCCCGATGTAAGCGTCAGTGTCTGGTTTATTGAAACGGAATTGAGCAGATTCACCTGGCCCGACGCTTTGTTGATCGTCAGGTTGGCGAACGCTGCCGCGGATGTACCTCCGATCGACTGGTTTTCGGTTCCCGTCAGCGAAATTGTGGTTCCCGCGAAATTAACCGGTTGGTTGAGCGTCAGATTCTTATTGATATTCAGCGTTGGCGGCACGACGGCCCCTGTCCCGCTGATGATCAGGTTGCTGTAAGCCGGTACTGATCCGTTCGGGCTTGCGATGACCTGGTTCGTCCCGGTATATTCCACAGTATTTTCGATGATGCCGGTCAACAGGCTTCCGTTGCGCGTCAGTTCACCGTTGATGCGCATTACGTTATTTGATATCGGACGCAGGCTCGCTCCTGCACTAATCGTCAGGTTGTTGAAATTGGTCGTTCCTGCGATCGTGGCGTCAAGATTCGTAAAAAACACACGGCTTGTCCCGGTCCCTGGATTAAAAGTCCCGTTGTTGATCCAGGCTCCGGCTCCGTTGTTGATGGTGAACTGGGCGTCGTCAGGCGAATTCAGGATACCACCGGCTTCGATCGTAAACGATCCCAAAAGCACTGTCGGGTTCAGCAACGGATCGTTCGGAGTCGTAGCTGCATTAGGTATTATAACCTGGGTGATGTCAGACGGAGTCGCATTCGGCGTCCAGTTTGCCGCCGTAGTCCACGAATCGCTGACCGATCCGTTCCATGTCAAAACGTTCGCTTCAGATTCGTCCAAAGTAAGCAACACCTGGTCGAACGTTCCCGTAAAGTACAATCCGACATTTACGTTTGACAGTTCCACGAAATTCTCGGTGCTGCTGTAGTTCGAGCGGCCTTGTTCGAGAACCGTATTGGTGGCAACGATCCGCGCCCAGTCGACGAGTCGCGTTTCCATATTCCCGTTGAGTTCGGAATCGAGGTAATGCGCCTTGATCACCGCTTTGGTGTTGGAACCGCCCGCCTGTATAAAGTCGTACACACGGTTGATCGCTCCCGGACGCCATGATGGGGCCGCACCAATTGTGGTTTTGAGGCTCATCGAAGTCGGGATGGTGCCCGCCGGAGGAAAAAATATCGACGTTGAAGGATGCCCGAAGGTATAAATTACGTTTGCCACGATGCCGGTCCTGCTTACGATTCCGGTAACGTCGCCAATTCCCGTATTAACGGCGTTCGGCCCCATCGTGAGCACGTTAGTTCCCATCGCAAGGCTTCCCGCTGTCGCGGATGGATTTCCAGCAGGAAGATTCAGGACTCCGTTAACGGTAATGTTCCCGCCGGCTACCGCTCCGGCAGTAGAACTCGATCTCAGGTTGGAATACGTTCCGGAGACGATCGTTTGCGAAGACGATACGGAATTATAATGTACCAGACCCGTCCCGTTCCACGTTTTACCGGATGGCAACGGAGCGCCGCTTGTGTTGGACGTAATGATCGTTCCGTTGTTGTTGATCCCGGTTAAAGTCCCGGTCAGTGGAACAGCTCCCATAGACAAGGTCTGGCCAGCGTTGACGGTCAGTTGTCCGTTCAGGACAAGTGGGTTCGAGACGATTACACTGCCGGAATTGGAAGTGGCGACCGTAAGATTGTTCAGGACGTTGGTTGTTCCGGGCGTCGTCTGGTCAAAGCTCAAGCTCAGGTTCGACGGGCCGCTTACGATGATATTACTCGTATTGCTTCCCTTTATGCCGCCGGTCGCGGTATTCGTCAGCGTACCGCTAATAGACAGCGTGCGCCCTGCCAGGTCAAGTTTTCCGGCCTGGAAAGTCAGATTTCCGGTCACGGCCAGATCGTTGGAAAGCACGGCATTGCCCTGAAGCACGAAATTCTCGGCTAGGCCCGCAAACGGCGCGAAAGTCGTGCCCGGGTTGGCAATGGCCACTATATCGTCCAAGGCAAATTCATCGAATTCACCGGAACCGGAAACCGCGGCGCCGCTCCATCTGAAATAGTAATAGCTGTTGCTCGGAATATTGAGGCCCGTAATGGTAATCACGCGGTAATAGGCTTTCCATTCGGGAGTCGCATCGGCGGCAGCCCCGGAAATCACGCTGAGATTCGGAGCCTGGGTATAGGTCGCATTGTCGCCGGAATAACTGAAGTTAAAACTTGAAGAAGCCGGTTGGTCATTGTACACATACACTTTATAGGCCAGGTTCAGCGACGTGATCGCTGCTCCTGTCTGGTTCTGCATACGCAGCGTGACCGTTCCCGGAGCGAAATCGGTGGTAGTCGGCTGGATACCGAGAGCGCGGTCGCCCTGAGGCGTGTCGAAAGCATAAAGGCCGCCATCGGAAACATCGCCGGTTGAAACCCCTCCGTCATAATCGCCGTCCTCGGCAGATGTACCGCCAAACGCGACATTCCCATCGCTAAAGCCGGTAATGGCCCAGGAATTTGAATTCAGTGACCCCGAACTGGCGCTAGGCTCAAGTCCGTCGCCTTCGAAAGCATCGAGGTTTACACCATCCACAGTAGTATCGAAATTGATCGTATTAACGGTGTTCGTATTGTATATCTGCCATCCGACAGGAGCGTTCAACGTCGTGCGGTTGCCCGTCGCCGGAGTCGTGGTCAGATAATTTTCGGTCGTACCCGATCCGTTGAATTCATAAATCGCAACGTGATAATTCGTGGTCGGAGACAGTGAAGTGACGTTGACCGAAGAACCGTTTCCGGAATAGACGACGTAATTCCCGCTTCCGATCTCGGCGCCCTGAGCGAATGCAGGTTGAGCCGCATACGTGATCCCGTCGACCGGCAACGCATTTACAGCCGATCCGGATCGTACGACGACGAGCCTGTTGCTCCCGTTTCCGTTGACCCAGTTGATCGTGAATGAGCGCGAGGTCACATTGGTGAAAGTCACGGCGGTTGCCGCAGTCGTAGGTTGGGCCGCCTGAACCGTTCCCGAAACCGCGACTTGTTTGGTCGTGCCTCCCGTGGTCGTGTGCTCGATCGTTCCGGAATAGACTCCGGCAGACGCCGTCGATCTCAGGCGCGCATAAATCGTAACGGGTTGTCCCACGAGCACGTTGCCGGTCCGCGGAAGCGTAAGCGTATTGGAAAACGTGGTTCCGTTCGTGGAAATTTCAAAGTTGGCCGGGGCCGCAACGCCAACATCTGCCAGCAGGTTGCTTCCGGTAATTGTATAGGTAAATGCGGCCGATGGCGTTCCCGTCACTGTCGTCATGGCGTTCAGCGAACTCGAAGACAATGTAATGGCAGGAACTCCCGCCGGGTCTATCGTGAATGGCAACGCATTCGAAACCGCCGCCCCGTTGGCGACCGTAACCGATGCGCTTCCCGAACTTGCGATGTCTGCCGCGGTGATGGCCGCTGTTAATTGTGTGGATGAAACGAAAGTCGTGGCCCGGTTGGATCCGTTCCATCGGACGACACTGCTTCCGCTGACGAAGTTCGCCCCATTGACGGTGAGCGTGAAAGCTCCCGTACCGGCTACCCTTGACGACGGTGCAAGCGAGGTAATGACCGGAACCGCGACCGTCACCCGGAAATTATCGAAAATCGCGGTTTGGGCCGCTGTAATCCCGCCGTTCCAAAATGCTCCCAGAATGGGTAATGCAGTTGTTGTGTACGTGCTGCTCACCGCCGTTCCCTGTGCGGTCAATGTTCCAGAATTCGGATCCTGTGATGCTGCCGTCCCGTCGTTGCGGAGGAAAAGCTGCCAGGTATTCGTACCCGGCACATAGGTGACGCGGATGCTCAGATACTGATTTCCGAAATCGGTCAGGCCGGTCGTGGTCGAGGCTACCAAAGTGGTGTACGTTCGTAGTCCTGCCGTATACCGGACCAGACGCACCGGATCGGTAGTTCCGGAATTCCCGAGGATCACTGCATAGCCCGTTCCTGCAACGTTCGTTGTTCCAGATGTGCCGGAAAGTATAAATGCAGACCCATAAGTCGTTCCGGTAAAACCACCCGGGTTCGAACGGATCTGGCGCATATTGAACGACCAGGTCACAGTGCCAGGATTGTTCGCCAACACATTCGTAAAAGGAGCCGCGAAGTTGGCCGTGTTCGTGTAAGCCGCACCCCATCCGTAAAGATTCAGGGCACCGCTGGCATCGTTCGTCAGCGTGAGGTTTCCGCCGTTGATGCGGGCACCAAAGTCAGTGCCACTGCGGCTAAAGGTCCAGTTCGGACTCGTTCCTATAGGCCCGGCAGCAGTGGTAAAGGCCGTTCCCGCAGAGGTTGAAAAATCGTCGTTAAAAACGGTGGTTTGAGCGTAAGCCTGTGAGATCAACATCAGGAAAGCCAACAAACCCCACCGAAAAAAAGGTAGACATTGCTTCATAATAGTAGGTTTAAAAATGCGATACTTTGGGAATATTCGCATTTTGTAAAGATAATTACTTCAGACTGCCTTTAATCGATGACGTTCCGTTAAACTTTTGTTTATCAATCGACTAAATACACGGCATAAAAAAACCCCTTGACTTGCGGCAAGGGGTCCTTAATAAAAAGTGTAAACTTAGTTCACGACCTTTTTGGTGACTTCGGCATTTGTCGAAGACAACACTTTAAAGATCAGGACCTGGTTAGCCGATGAAACCGGTATGCGGACTTCGCTGGCCTTGATGTCTTTAACTTCAAATAGGCGTTTTCCTACAACGTCGTATACCTGGATATTGTTCATCTCCACATTGCCCGAATTCACGATAAACTCCTGGCCTTGCTTGTAGACAACGACGGAATTGGAATTGAATACAGGTTGGCCCGTGGATAATGCAGAATCATAAATAATGTCAAAACGCGAATTAAACGTTCCGGTCCCGGTTGCGAAAGTATAAGCTCCGGCATTAAGATCGTGAACCTCGCCTGTCAGATTATCGCGAACGTAAATCGGCTGACCTTCGAGGAACAATCCGTCGACCTGGTCGATCGATATCGTGTAGCTTCCTGCGACGGCTGCCTTGAACCCCATCGGAACCACGTCCGAGGCATCGAAAGGAATCGGACGGCCCTGGATCGCAAAACGCTCCCCGCCTATCATGGAATAAAACGCAATATCGCCATCGTTGAAAAAGCGCCCGTCGATCTGGGCATCGTTGCCCAGTGTTGAACCTTCAATATATCCGACAAGAGCCTGGCTAAATGCACCGTTCGCGTTTGAGATGTTCAGCCAGATGCGATTGCGCTCGATCTCGTTTTGCTGACGGAAGAACTGGTTGGCATTGTCGCCTGTACGTTGTCCGTTATTGAAGACCAATTGAGTTCCGGTTTCGGACGCTTCGACCAAAAATCCTTGTCCTGTCCGGATCACGCCGTTCGGGTTGAAAACCTGAGGCTGGCCGTTTCCGACAAATCCTCCGCCCGGCGTCCAGATCGAATACGTAGGGTTTGACGAACTGTTCGTCTTACGCCAGAAATAAAGCGTGCCTGTAATATTATCCTGGTTGTTGCTCGCAAACGTAAACATATTGATCGCGGACGGATATGGATTTCCGACGGCGTTAAACCTGAATCCGTCGCCTCCGTTGTTCAAGGTTACGTCCACATCGCCGTTGCGCAGTGTTCCGTTGAATTCGCCCGGCCAGATGGTCGGAGTTACAGACGGATGGTTGTTCGGCATCCGGATCAGATATCCTATACCTTCGGCAAATTCCGTACTGTTCGGATTCACAACGGAAACATAGGTATTATTCGTGCTGTTGTACGTGTAAAAGCGATTCGTCAGCGTTTGATCCGAAAAGTTGAAAAGTTCCTGATCGTCTACAGGCGAAGACCAAAGCGTGTAATCCTGACGAAGCAAAGCCGAACTGTTCCTTTTGACTTTCGCAAGTCCGGTATTGTCGACATCGTTGATCTGGATCAGGTTCGCATTGTTGCTGATCGTAAAGTTTCCTGTCGCTCCGTTGATGACATCGGTTACGGTGAGATCGCTTCCGCTGAGGACGGTTAGCAAGGCACCGTTCTGGATCGTAAGTGTGTTGGCAAATGCATCGGACGTTATTTCCACACCTCCGGGAGTCGCAATGTTGATAACAACGTCAGATGATGCCGTAGGAACTTCGCCACACGACCAGTTGGCTGCGTTATTCCAGCTTTTGTCTACCGAACCAACCCAGGTAGTTATCGTTGAAACAGAAATGATTGCATTCCCGTTCATGACCGTAACGTTGTTGCAGCCACCAAGAGTATTGATCGCTTCTACGGTATACGTTCCCGGCGACTGAAGGCCGAAAGTGATCGCGTCTCCCGTACCTGTTACGGCCGTACCTACGTTGTTGCCGTTTTGCTTCAGTTGGTAGGAAATCCCGTTTTGGGAATCGGATAATCCGACAGCCAGGCTTCCCGTTGCGCAGGTGAAACCAGTTCCGGTAACGTTGAAGGCGGTCGGTTCCAGGCAAAGTACGTTTCCACGGAAGGTGAAATCGTTGATGGAGAAAGTTCCGGAACCGGACTGATACGCATAAAACCTGTAGGTGATTTCCTGCTCGACATCCTGGAACGCTGAAAGATCTATGGTTGTTCCCGAAGCCGAAGCTGATCCTAAATCTGATACGAAACCGTCAACACTAGACCTGAATGTGAATTGTGTCGGTCCGGATCCTGAAGCAGTGGAAGTATATGTAAAATCGGTAAAATTAATTTTGTAACCGGCAGTCGGCGTAAGCCTGAACTCGAAGTAGTCCGACGGGTCAGGTGACGTGGCATTGGTCCAACCGGTAGCATTGTATCGGTCGTTTCCGGCATTTGAGGAAAGTCCAGGTCCGCGGGAAATTCCACTAACTGTCAAATGCGGATCGACAGTCTGACCGGCGGTATAAGGGCTAGTCTGCCCCGGGTTCGATCCGGAAATAGGATTCGAGAAAATACTCACCGGCGCCAATGAAATGACGATGTTGCCGCTGGTCGCGCCTGTCAACGATCCGCTGCTGGCCGCTAAAGTATAGGTTCCGACCGCTCCGAAAGTCACGGTTGAAAATGTCGCGACACCTGCAACCGCCGCAACGGTCAGTGTACCGGTAACAGTACCCGGACCGGAAGCCTTACTGATCGTAATGTTTCCTGTAAAGTTCGTATCCGTGCTGTTGTCAGGGCGTCTTGCCGTGACGGTAAAGCTTGACAAAGCGACACCGACGTTTCCTGTTGAAGCGATAGTTCCAAGGAACAGATGGTTTGCCGCAGCTAAAGTCGTAAACGATTCCGCGGCGCCGTAAGTGTAGGCCGTACCGTCAAAAACGTAAGCTTTGTACGTATAGCCGGTTGCCGGAGTAAGATTGCTTAAAGCAGCGGTGTAATTTCCGGTAGCCAATCCCGCGACGGCAACTTTGGTAGCACCGACTCCCGAAAATTCAGGATTGTTGTTTACCGATGTCAACGCGTAGAAAAACCCTTTTTCAGTCGTTGCAGGACATACGCCAAGCGTCACCAGATTTCCTCTCAAAGTCGCAACGGTGTTGTTGATGGCGTTTGCAGCCAAAGTCGACACTACCGGCGTGACAGGCGTAATACCGTTTCCGGTCAATGCCGACGTCACCGTATTGCTTCCGGATGTCGTACTCGTTATCTGGATGTTGGCCGTCTGGGCTCCTCCGGCTGTCGGAGTGAACGTTACATTATACGTAACGCTGCCGCCAGATCCGGGAATCGTCGTACTGGACAGCCCGCTGACGACGAAATGGGAATTATCCGATACTACCGAAACATTCTGAGCTGTGGCGACTCCGCTGTTTGTTATCGTATATTGGATAGTGGTCGCCGGGAATGTCGGACATACCGATCCGTGGTTCGTATTTCCGGAAACAGCCAAAAAAGGTGCCGACGGAGGGTTTACCGTAAAAGTTTGCGTATTAGACGCTGAAGCCGCACCAGTGGTCGTGACGCCTACGTTAGCCGATCCTACCGAAGCGATGTCCGATGCAAGAATGGCTGCAGTCAGCTCTGTCGCACTTACAAATGTGGTCGTTCTTGGCGAGCCGTTCCATGTTACGGAAGACGATCCGGACACGAAGTTGGTTCCATTTACAGTGATTGTAAAACCAGGAGATCCGACTGTGGCAGAAGACGGAGTTATCGAGGTTGTGGTAGGAACGGGAACGACAACACCATGATTCAGTTTAATTGTGAAATCATCTATTGCCAATCCTTGTCCGTTGGAACTTCCACCGGCATTATAAGTCCAGCACAAATAGTACGTGCCGCCAACCGCTATACTCAGTCCGCTGATGGTAACTGATTTGGATATGCTGGTCACAGCGGACACAGGCGCATTAGCAGCGTCGGCAGCATAAGCCTGGTTACCGCCAGTGGCGGCAGTTGCAATCGCAGCAGCATTTGACCCATGGAAAAAATTAAAATCGAAAGCACGCGATCCTGTCCTGTATTTTTCGTAATTCCACGACACGTCTATCGAGTTGACAACAGCCGAGGTATTATTCGTAAAGGCGTAAATGATCGATCGCGGAACCGTATATCCTCCTGAAGAAAGAAAACCAAGGGCCCTGTCGGTGGCAGTAGCTGTTACACCATCTGCCCAGTTTACGGTATTACCACCGGAAGTCCCCGTAACGGCACCTGCTCCGGAAATTCCAAAAGCGATGCCTGTTTGTGCGGTTCCCGAATTCCAACTTGCGGAGCTATTAACTCTAAAGCCTGATGGTAAAGATGCAGTGCCGCTCGAACCCATTCCGTCAAAATTCTGAGCATTCACTCCCGTAGTGGAAATGACCTGTTGAGCAGTTGCCGGCCCAACTAAAGTAAGTGCAAACAAAGCACCCAAAACCAGGCACCTGTTTCTCGCTAAAAATAAAAGTAAAAATTGTCTCATTTGGGTTAATTTAATTTTGGATGTTAGTGTCTTTCAAATAATTGCCTGAAGAACATCTTGTAAAAATAATTATTAAAAATCACAATGGCCTTACTGTAAGCATTAAAATAACTTTAAGATTCATAAAAAAACCTTCCGTTTCCGGAAGGTTCTCAATTTCAAAAAATAACTCACTTATCTTTTCACGACTCGGAGCGTTTTGACGTATTCGCCCTGGGTTACGATTATATTGTAAACTCCCGACGGATAGCGCTCGCCGAACTGTTTCGTTTCAATCTGGTCAACCGCAATTTCCTGCTCTTCAATCAGTTTCCCAATCATATCGTAAACCCTCACTTTAACGTTGGAATCTCCTGCGACATCCAGATCGAGTGCAAAACTTTCGGCATACGGGTTCGGATAGACCACGGCCCTGAACGACGCTTTTTGAGGCGCGTCCGCTTCTGCAGATGACCTTGAAGCGCCCGGAGCTGTTATGATACAGGTTTCTCCGTACGGGCTCCAGGTTCCGGCGGTCTGTACGGAAACCCTTACGGCATATTGTCCGCCTGGGACGTAATCGGGAACGTTCAGGAATCGGAACCAGTTAACGCTTCTGTCCACATAAATGGTAGTGAAGTCGCTGAAGCTGGTGATCTCGAAACGGTAGGACGTCACGCGGTTAAGGCTTGTCGTAGCGATATTCGCACTCGCGCTCGGAGCAGTAAAATCGCAGTTCGTAAGCGATGGCACGGGCGGAGTCGAAACAAAGCAAGGTTGTCCGTAAGGCGAATAATCACCGGTGGTCTTCATCGCTACTTCCACCGAATACGTCGTTCCGTAATTATACGTATCCAACATCGTAAAGGCGAACCAGTAAAACTTGCGATCGATCGTCTGAACCTCGTTCGTAAGCGTATTTGTGATCCGGAAACGGTATCCCGTTACGCCTTTCAGGCTTTTCGAAGCAACGAGCGTGCTAAGCGAGGCTAGCGTGATGCCGCATTGGTCCGGGGCAACAGATGCCGCTCCGCCTTCATTCAGGATGTCCGGTGTAGCGACCGTGCATGCAGGGCCGTAACTTCCGACCCAGTTGCCGCTGATCTGTAACTCCACTTCGATGGAATACGTTGTCGAATAATCGTATGACGGCAATGACGTGAGCTGGAAATGACCGACCGTCCTGACCGTGGTTTGCACCGTGTTATCCGTCAGATTCGTCACTCTAAAGCGATAAGCCGTAACGTTCTTCTTCGTAACCGCGCCCATAAGCGTAGAGATCGAAGGCAGCGTTATGCCGCATTGTGCCGGTTGAAGCTGTGTGAAGACCTGTGGGCCGCCTTCGTCCGTTTCGCCGTTGCAGTTGTCGTCGATGCCGTTGCCGAGGATTTCCTCCTGCGATGGATTCATAACATCCGAATTGTCGTTGCAATCCAGGCCAAGGTTGACATCGGTATATCCGGCAGGAAGCGAATCGCCATAGCAGACCGTTTGGGTTGTTCCGTTGTTGTAACCGTCGTTGTCGGCATCCACGTAGAATTGTGCAGATCGGTAAACCGAAGCATTATTGTCGTTGCAGTCTGCTCCGTTATTTTCGGATACGAATCCTTGCGGAACCGTAGCGCCATAGCAGACCGTTTGCGTCGTTCCGTTGTTGTAGCCGTCGTTATCGGCATCCACGTAGAATTGGGCCGTACGATAGATCGAAGCGTTATTATCGTCACAGTCGTCGCTGTTCGAAACGCCGCAACCGACCTGTACGTCGGAACCGAATCCGTCGCCGTCAAGGTCCTGATAGAAGATTACGTTGTCGTTGCAATCGGCGGCGTTGGCCACACCGCAGGCAACTTGTGCCGCACCGTTTCCGAAACCGTCACCATCGAGATCAGCATAGAGAACTTGAGAATCATCGCAGTCGTCGCTGTTTGAAACGCCGCAACCAACCTGGATTTCTGAACCGAATCCGTCGCCGTCAAGGTCCTGATAGAAGATCACGTTGTCGTTGCAGTCGGCGGCGTTGGCTACACCGCAGGCAACCTGTGCCGCACCGTTTCCGAAACCGTCACCGTCGAGATCAGCGTAGAGAATTTTTGTATCGTCGCAGTCGGAATTGTTCATCACATATCCGGCAGGCAAGACACAGGTCGTGACCGAAACGGATGGATTTCCAAAACCGTCGTTGTCGTTATCCTGATAGTATGTCGACAGTCCGTCAAGTGAAAGCGAAGGGTCTGCCCCGTCGATGAATCCGTCGCAATCGTCGTCAATGCCGTTGCATATTTCGACCGCACCCGGATGGATCTGGTTATTCTGATCGTTGCAGTCGGATGAATTCAGCACATAACCTTGTGGCTGGGAACAAGAGTTAATCGTAACGTCCGGGTTTCCGTAGCCGTCTCCGTCCACATCCGCATAATACGTCGTCCCGTTTCCGCCGACAGCGCTATTGTTGTCGTCGCAGTCGTCGTTGTTTTCGACTCCGTCGCAGGCAGAAAACACATTCGATCCGAATCCGTCGTCATCCGCATCTACGTAAAGCAACAAGGCGTCGTCGCAGTCGATATCGATGTCGGTATCCGTGTATCCGGCGGGAATCGTCGCACCGTAACACAATGTGACCATTTCACCGGTGTTGAATCCGTCACCATCCGCGTCGACGTAGAAATCACCCGAACGGTAAACACTTGCATTTGTGTCGTCGCAGTCGGGGCCGTTGTCGATAGCCGCGTATCCGACAGGAATCGAAGCTCCGAAGCATACTTCTTCCTCTCCCGTATTGTACCCGTCTCCGTCCGCGTCGATGTAAAGCGTCGCAGATCGGTAAATTGCAGGGTTCGTATCGGAGCAATCGGGTCCGTTCGTGATAAACGAGAAACCGTTCGGCTCAGCCGTACCGTGACAAAGCGTAAGGGTTCCGTCGTCGTAATTGTCCGCATCAGCATCGATATAAACCGCGCTGCTTACAAAGGCGTTGGCGTTGTTGTCGTTGCAGTCGGTGTTGTTGGAAACGTATCCGACAGGAGCGCCCGTGCAGCTTACCTGAGTCAGGGTATTGCCGCCGAATCCGTCACCGTCGTTGTCAAAATAATAGGTAACATTTGCGCTCACCGTGAAGTTCGCCTTGTAGTTGGCGCTGTTGTTACTGGAATAGACCGTTCCGCCGGAGCAGGTTACCGATGCATCCGAATATACTTCGAGCGTGTAATTGCCCGCCGCCAAACCATTCAGGAGGTTTACGCTTAAACCGGTCGTTGCCCATTGCTGGTTTTGTCCGCCGCATCCGTTGTTTCCGCCTGATGCGAAAGGAAGCGCGGCATTTGCAAAGGTGCCCGACGGTCCGCCGGACGTGAGGTAAACGCGGTAATATATACGGGTAGACGTCAAGTCGCAGCCGCCGCACTTGTATACGTTGTGTTCCGCTCCCCTTAGGCGCAACGCGTTTGTATTCCCTTGGCAAAACGTTCCGAGGTTGGCGCCGTTGAAGTCGGCATTCGACGTAGCGGCCTGAAGGTCGTAATACGTGAATGAGGTGGAAGTGCCGAGCACGAGAAAAGTGCTGTCGAAGCCGGCGGATTGTGCAAAACCGCTAATTCCTGCAAATAGCAGGGCGGCAGCAAGCAATCGATTGATCGAGAGTAAAAGTTTGATCATATAAATACATTAGGTTAGGTTGGCGAAATGGTTTGGAACGTTGCAATCTCCTGATAATCGGAAAGATCCGGAGCACGGCACTGAGCATTTCACAATTTCGCGACGCTAAAGTATATAAATTAATAATCCGTTATAAAAAAAATTCCATTAATCGATGAAGTGCATGGTTATGAAATCGACAAGTTTGGAAACGCCTGAACCGGAATAAAAAAAAGGCCACGGTTTCCCGCAGCCTTTTCTCTTAAATATGGTTTGTTTACGCCTGTCCGGCCGGACCGAAGTTCAACGGCAACGGCGCTTGTTCAAACTCTTTGATCTCACCGTGGACACCTTCGAATCTCTGGATGTTTTCGGCCAACGCTTTCAGCAGGCGCTTGGCATGCTGAGGCGTCAGGATGATCCTCGATTTTACTTTGGCCTTTGGCGTACCTGGCATAATACACACATAATCCACGACAAATTCAGAAGCCGAATGGTTGATGATCGCAAGGTTCGAATAGATTCCCTGCGCCGTCGCCTCGTCGAGCTCGATGTTGATTTGCCCTTGTTGTTGATTATTGTTATCAGACATATTAATAATTGTATTCTTCTTTATTAGCCATCATTTCATTGTAGTCTTCTTTCGATCCTACAATCACGTTGTCGTAATCGCGCATACCGGTTCCGGCTGGAATCCTGTGTCCGACGATAACGTTCTCCTTCAAGCCTTCTAGCGAATCTACTTTTCCGGCAACCGCAGCCTCGTTAAGGACTTTCGTGGTTTCCTGGAAGGAAGCAGCCGAGATAAACGATTTGGTCTGCAACGACGCACGCGTGATACCCTGAAGTATCGGTGTGGCCGTAGCCGAAATCGCCTCACGGGCTACAACAAGGTTCTTGTCGTTGCGCTTCAGCAAAGAGTTCTCGTCGCGAAGTTCGCGCGGCGTTACGATCTGGCCTGCTTTCAGGTTTTCGGAATCGCCGGAATCTTCCACGACTTTCATTCCGTAAAGCTTGTCGTTCTCTACCATGAAGTCTTTCGTGTGGATAAGCTGGTCTTCAAGGAACAACGTATCTCCCGGATCCTGGACTTGAACCTTGCGCATCATCTGACGGATGACGACCTCAAAGTGCTTGTCGTTAATCTTAACCCCTTGCAGGCGGTACACTTCCTGGATCTCGTTCACGAGGTACTGCTGCACCGCAGACGGACCTTGAATCCTGAGGATATCTTCAGGAGTAATCGCTCCGTCAGATAGTGGAAGACCCGCTTTTACGAAGTCGTTCTCCTGGACCAGGATCTGATTCGAAAGCTTCACAAGGTATTTGCGGACGTCACCGAATTTAGACTCGATCACGATCTCGCGGTTACCACGCTTGATCTTTCCGAAGGAAACCACACCGTCGATTTCAGACACGACAGCCGGGTTAGACGGGTTACGCGCTTCAAGAAGCTCGGTGATACGCGGAAGGCCTCCGGTGATATCGCCCGCTTTTGACGAACGACGCGGGATCTTCACGAGGATCTTGCCGGCCTTGATCTTCTCACCGTCGTCAACCATAAGGTGGGCGCCGACAGGCAGGTTGTAAGAACGGATCAGTTCACCGTCTTTACCGTAGATCAAAAGCGTCGGGATGAGCTTTTTGTTACGTCCTTCAGAGATTACTTTCTCCTGGAAACCGGTCTGCTCATCGATCTCGACCTGGTACGATTGCCCTTGTTCAAGATCTTCGTAAGCTACCTTACCGGTAAACTCGGAGATGATAACCCCGTTGTACGGATCCCATTTACAGATGACAGCACCTTTTTCAACGACGTCTCCGTCTTTTACGAAAATGCTTGATCCGTAAGGAATGTTATGCGTGCTCAACAGGATTCCTGTCGAGACATCGATCAGTTTCAATTCAGTTGAACGGGAGATGACGATATCGACGGTATTGCCTTCGCTGTCTTCACCTTTTACCGTTTTGAGGTCTTCCATTTCGATGCGTCCGCCGAATTTGGCGATGATGCTGGACTCTTCCGAGATGTTACCTGCCGTACCACCAACGTGGAACGTACGCAACGTCAGCTGGGTTCCCGGCTCACCGATGGACTGTGCAGCAATTACGCCGACAGCTTCACCTTTCTGGGTCATGCGGCCCGTAGCAAGGTTACGTCCGTAGCATTTCGCACAGATACCTTTAAGCGACTCGCACGTGAGTGGCGAACGGGTTTCAACCGCCTCTACCGGAGACTCTTCGATCGCTTTCACGATAGCCTCGGTAATTTGCTGTCCTGCCTGTACAAGGACCTCGTTGTTCAGCGGGTTCACGACATCCTGAAGCGCGACACGCCCAAGAATACGCTCTCCAAGCGATTCCACGATTTCCTCGTTCTTCTTCAAGGCCGTGATTTCGACACCTCTCAAGGTTCCGCAATCTACCTGGTTGACGATAACGTCCTGTGAAACGTCATGCAGACGACGTGTAAGGTAACCCGCATCGGCCGTTTTCAAAGCCGTATCCGCAAGACCTTTACGCGCACCGTGGGTAGAGATGAAATACTCGAGGATCGAAAGGCCTTCCTTAAAGTTGGAAAGGATCGGGTTCTCGATGATTTCTCCACCGCCGGCAGTCGATTTTTTAGGCTTCGCCATCAAACCACGCATACCGGTAAGCTGACGGATCTGCTCTTTGGACCCACGGGCACCGGAATCAAGCATCATATACACCGAGTTGAAACCTTGCTGGTCTTCGCGGATGTTCTTCATCGCAAGCTCTGTAAGCAATGCGTTCGTAGAAGTCCACACGTCGATAACCTGGTTGTAACGCTCGTTGTTCGTGATAAGACCCATGTTGTAGTTGGCTGTGATACCAACAACCTGCTCGTTCGCGTCGGCGATAAGGTCCTGCTTTTTCTCGGGGATGATGATATCTCCCAATGAGAAAGACAGTCCTCCGCGGAAAGCGAACTTATAGCCCATGTCCTTCATGTTGTCAAGGAAGGCCGCCGTCGTCGGGACGTTCGTCACGGCAAGGATCTTACCGATGATGTCGCGCAACGATTTCTTCGTCAGGACTTCGTTGATATAACCAGCTGCTTCCGGAACGACCTCGTTAAAGAGAACGCGCCCTGCAGTAGTTTGTATGATCTTGAAAACCAGTTCGCCGTTCTCGTTGAAATCCTTCGCACGGATTTTAACGCGGGCATTCAGGTCCAGTTTTTCTTCGTTGATCGCGATGTTCACTTCCTCTGCGGAATAGAACGTCGTACCTTCTCCCTTGATCTTAAGCTCAGGAGTCGACAATCGCTCCTTGGTCATATAATAAAGACCAAGTACCATGTCCTGGGAAGGAACCGTAATAGGCGCACCGTTCGCAGGGTTCAGGATATTGTGTGACGCGAGCATCAGCAATTGGGCTTCGAGGATCGCCTCAGGACCAAGCGGCAAGTGGACCGCCATCTGGTCACCATCGAAATCCGCATTGAAAGCCGTACAGACCAACGGGTGAAGCTGGATGGCTTTACCTTCGATGAGTTTCGGCTGGAACGCCTGGATTCCCAAACGGTGAAGCGTAGGGGCACGGTTCAGGAGCACCGGATGTCCTTTGATGACATTCTCGAGGATATCCCAAACTACAGGCTCTTTCTTGTCGATTATTTTCTTGGCGGATTTTACCGTTTTGACAATTCCGCGCTCGATAAGCTTGCGGATGACGAACGGCTTGTACAATTCGGCAGCCATGTCTTTCGGAAGACCGCATTCGTACAATTTCAATTCAGGACCTACGACGATTACCGAACGAGCCGAATAATCCACACGTTTTCCAAGCAAGTTCTGACGGAAACGGCCTTGTTTACCTTTCAATGAATCGGAAAGGGATTTCAAAGGACGGTTCGATTCGGTCTTGACCGCAGATGCTTTACGCGTGTTGTCGAACAGTGAATCCACCGATTCCTGCAGCATACGCTTTTCGTTGCGAAGGATAACTTCAGGAGCTTTGATCTCCATCAATCGCTTCAAACGGTTGTTACGGATGATGACGCGGCGGTACAAATCGTTCAAATCGGATGTCGCGAAACGACCACCGTCAAGCGGCACCAACGGACGCAATTCAGGCGGGATGACCGGAACCACTTTCATGATCATCCACTCAGGGCGGTTCTCACGGTTCTGGTTCGCATCGCGGAACGATTCTACGACCTGGAGACGCTTCAACGCCTCCGTTTTACGCTGCTTCGACGTTTCGTTATTCGCAGAGTGGCGCAAATCATAGGACAAACTGTCAAGATCCGTGCGGGCCAAAAGGTCCATGATACATTCGGCGCCCATTTTGGCGATGAATTTATTCGGATCCTGGTCGTCCAGGTATTGATTGTCCTGCGGAAGCGTATCGAGAATGTTCAGATATTCTTCTTCCGTAAGGAAATCAAGCTTTGAAAGCGTTTCCCCGTCAGGATGCTTGGCGATACCAGGCTGAATGACGACATAGCGCTCGTAATAGATGATCATATCCAGTTTCTTGGACGGAAGTCCCAGGATATAACCGATTTTGTTCGGAAGCGAACGGAAATACCAGATGTGGGCGATAGGCACGACAAGGTTGATGTGCCCGACACGGTCGCGACGCACTTTCTTCTCGGTAACTTCCACACCGCATCGGTCGCAGACGATCCCTTTGTAACGGATACGCTTGTACTTTCCGCACGCGCATTCGAAATCCTTTACAGGCCCGAAGATACGCTCGCAAAACAACCCGTCACGCTCTGGCTTGTGCGTACGGTAGTTGATGGTTTCAGGCTTCAGTACCTCACCTCTCGATTCCGCCAGGATAGATTCCGGGGAAGCAAGACCAATGGAGATCTTATCGAACCTTTTGATTGTACTTGTTTTATTATCTTTTCTGTTATTCATAGTCATAACATCTTCTTTTAAGTCTAATGTCGAAAGTCGAAAGTCGAAAGACCCGCTTTGACGCAAATGAATTTTATGGATGTCGAAGGCCGAAAGTCGAAGGCCGAACGAGGTGTTCGTTAGACATTCGACATTCGACGTTTGACTATTTATTCCTCAAGACGAATGTCCAGTCCGAGACCTTTCAGCTCGTGCATCAATACGTTGAACGATTCAGGCAATCCAGGCTCTGGCATGGTTTCGCCTTTTACGATCGCTTCGTAGGTTTTCGCACGTCCGATCACGTCATCCGACTTCACAGTCAGGATCTCACGCAATGTAGACGACGCTCCGTACGCTTCGAGCGCCCAAACCTCCATCTCTCCGAAACGCTGACCACCGAACTGGGCTTTACCTCCAAGCGGTTGTTGCGTAATGAGCGAGTAAGGCCCGATGGAACGCGCGTGCATCTTATCGTCAACCATGTGTCCGAGTTTCAGCATGTAGATCACACCTACTGTCGCCGGCTGGTGGAAACGTTCTCCGGTTCCTCCGTCGTACAGGTACGTATGACCGAATCTTGGAATTTGAGCTTCGTCCGTCAGTTCGTTGATCTGATCGAGGGACGCTCCGTCGAAAATCGGCGTTGCGAATTTTCTTCCAAGTCGTTTTCCTGCCCATCCGAGTACGGTTTCGTAGATCTGGCCGATGTTCATACGCGAAGGTACGCCCAGCGGGTTCAATACGATGTCGACCGGAGTTCCGTCTTCAAGGAACGGCATGTCTTCCTCACGAACGATACGTGCCACGATACCTTTGTTTCCGTGACGTCCCGCCATTTTATCACCCACTTTCAGCTTGCGCTTTTTGGCGATATAAACTTTGGCTAGTTTCAGGATTCCCGCAGGCAATTCATCTCCTACGGTAATAGTGAATTTCTCACGGCGCAAAGCACCCTGCAAATCGTTCAGCTTGATCTTATAGTTGTGGATCAAATCATTTACAAGCTTGTTCGTCTCGTCGTCGGCAACCCACTGACCTTTTGAAAGGTGAGCGAAATCTTCAACGGCGTGAAGCATTTTGAGCGTGTATTTCTTTCCTTTCGGAAGGACTTCCTCACCCAGATCGTTCATGACACCCTGAGACGTTTTACCGTTTACAATGTTGAACAATTTATCTACAAGCTTGTCTTTCAATTCTACGAATTTCACTTCGAATTCCATTTCAAGCGCGCCCAAATCATCTTTGTCCTTGGTGCGTTTGCGCTTGTCTTTCATGGCGCGGGCGAACAATTTCTTGTCGAGCACCACACCGTGAAGCGATGGCGAAGCTTTCAATGATGCGTCTTTCACGTCTCCGGCTTTGTCCCCGAAGATCGCACGCAATAGTTTTTCTTCCGGCGTCGGATCAGATTCACCTTTAGGCGTGATTTTCCCGATAAGGATATCGCCAGGCTTCACTTCCGCCCCGATGCGGATCATACCGTTTTCGTCAAGGTCTTTAGTGGCCTCTTCGGAAACGTTCGGGATATCATTTGTCAATTCCTCGTTACCCAATTTGGTATCGCGTACTTCCAATGAATAATCGTCAACGTGGATAGACGTAAAGATATCTTCACGGACAACTTTCTCTGAAATTACGATAGCATCCTCGAAGTTGTACCCTTTCCATGGCATGAACGCCACCTGAAGGTTACGGCCAAGAGCAAGCTCACCGTTTTGGGTCGCATAGCCTTCGCAAAGCACTTGTCCAAGCTTGACGCGGTCGCCTTTGCGGACGATCGGCTTCAGGTTGATCGACGTACTCTGGTTCGTCTTGCGGAATTTGATCAGATTATACGTTTTCTCATCCGGGTCGAATGATACGGAACGCTCTTCTTCCGTGCGGTCGTACTTGATCGTGATGATCTGGGCATCGACATACACGCAGGTTCCGTCGCCTTCGGCATTGATAAGGACGCGGGAATCGGAAGCAACCTGTCTTTCAAGACCGGTTCCGACGATCGGAGCTTCAGGACGCAACAAAGGCACGGCCTGACGCATCATGTTCGATCCCATGAGCGCACGGTTCGCATCATCGTGCTCCAAAAACGGAATTAGCGATGCGGAAATCGAGGCGATCTGGTTCGGGGCAACGTCGGTATAATGGATAACCGTCGGTTCGACGACCGGGAAGTCACCTTCTTCACGCGCAATAACACGGTCGGCGGTGATGTTTCCGTTGTTTTCCATTTCAATGTTTGCCTGTGCGATCAGTTTTCCTTCTTCTTCTTCGGCAGAAAGATAGATCGGCTCTGAGGCCAGATCCACTTTACCGTTGACAACCTCGCGGTATGGCGTTTCGATGAAGCCCATTCCGTTGACTTTCGCATAAACCGAAAGCGACGAGATCAAACCGATGTTCGGACCTTCAGGAGTTTCGATCGGACACAAACGACCGTAGTGCGTATAGTGTACATCTCGCACCTCAAATCCTGCTCTCTCACGTGACAGACCGCCTGGCCCGAGTGCTGAAAGACGACGCTTGTGCGTGATCTCGGCAAGCGGGTTCGTCTGGTCCATGAACTGCGACAACTGGTTGGTTCCGAAGAACGAGTTGATTACAGACGAAAGTGTTTTCGCATTGATCAGATCGATCGGTGTAAATACTTCGTTGTCACGGACGTTCATACGCTCGCGGATCGTTCTCGCCATACGGGCAAGTCCGACGCCGAACTGCTGGGAAAGCTGCTCTCCTACAGTACGAACGCGACGGTTTGACAAGTGGTCGATATCATCGATCTCTGCTTTGGAGTTGATGAGCTCGATCAGGTATTTTACTATCGTGATGATATCCTCTTTCGTCAAGACCTGCTTTTCGGTAGGGATATCAAGGTTCAGTTTTTTGTTCATCCTGTAGCGACCTACTTCGCCAAGGTTGTAACGCTGGTCAGAGAAGAAAAGCTTCTCGATGATGCCGCGAGCTGTTTCCTCATCAGGCGGTTCTGCGTTACGCAATTGACGGTAGATGTGCTCGACCGCTTCCTTCTCGGAGTTGGTCGGGTCTTTTTGCAAGGTATTGTGGATAATGGCGTAATCTGCCTGGTTGTTATCCTCCTTGTGCAACAGGATCGATTTTACGTTCGCTTCGATGATTTCCTCCACATTGTCCTTGTCGATCAAGGTGTCGCGGTCGAGGATGATCTCGTTGCGTTCGATAGATACGACTTCTCCCGTATCCTCATCGACGAAATCCTCATGCCATGTGTTCAAAACACGTGCGGCAAGTTTACGTCCGATGTATTTTTTAAGGCCGGTTTTGGATACTTTGATCTCCTCGGCAAGGTCGAAGATCTCAAGGATGTCCTTGTCGCGCTCGAATCCGATAGCACGGAAAAGCGTCGTAACCGGTAATTTCTTTTTACGGTCGATATAGGCGTACATCACATTGTTGATGTCTGTAGCGAATTCGATCCATGAGCCTTTGAACGGAATTACCCTTGCGGAGTAAAGCTTCGTTCCGTTGGCGTGGAAAGATTGCCCGAAGAAAACGCCCGGTGAACGGTGAAGCTGGGATACAACTACACGCTCGGCGCCATTGATAACAAACGTACCACTTGGCGTCATGTATGGGATCGTACCGAGGTACACATCCTGCACTATCGTTTCAAAATCTTCATGTTCCGGATCTGTACAGTACAATTTAAGGCGGGCTTTCAACGGCACGCTGTACGTCAGACCTCTCTCTATACATTCCTGAATGCTATAACGCGGCGGGTCGACAAAATAATCGAGGAACTCCAACACGAACTGATTTCTGGTATCAGTGATCGGGAAGTTTTCCATGAAGGTATTGTAGAGACCTTCGTTGCCTCTTTCATCGGATTTGGTTTCCAGCTGGAAGAAGTCCTTGAAAGATTTTACCTGAACATCGAGGAAATCCGGATATGCCGGGATGTTCTTAGTGGAGGCAAAATTCAATCTTTCATTCTGATTTGTTATCATCAATAGACAAAATTTTGATTTAAAAAAAAGTAGTTTTTGTGTAAAACACTCTGCAATTAATACTTTCTTTTTTTAGACCCGATACATCTTTAAAAACAGACCGAAAGCAAATTAGTCCGTTTTCTTTCTTCGTATTCAGGCAAAAATTTCTTCGGATCCTAAACCTATCGGACAACAAAATCGTCCATAAATTTATTATACGAAAAATGGTTTAGGCCTTTGGGAGCATTTCCCAAGGCCTAAACCTAGCTTATGTAAAGCGGTTGGGCTTATTTAAGCTCAACTACAGCTCCAGCCTCTTCCAAAGATTTTTTCAAACCTTCAGCCTCGTCTTTAGAAACTGCTTCTTTCACGTTTGAAGGAGCTGCGTCTACAAGATCTTTAGCTTCTTTCAATCCAAGACCTGTAAGTTCTTTTACAGCTTTAACTACAGCAAGTTTAGAAGCACCTGCATCTTTCAATACAACTGTGAATTCTGTTTGCTCTTCTACAGCAGCAGCATCGCCACCACCAGCAGCTGGACCAGCAACTACAGCAGCAGCTGCAGGCTCGATTCCGTACTCGTCTTTAAGGATTGTAGCAAGTTCGTTAACTTCTTTTACAGTAAGGTTAACTAGTTGTTCTGCGAATTGTTTCAAATCTGCCATTTTTTCTATCGTTTTTTAAAAAATAGTTTGTAAAATATAATTTATAAATAGTGCGCGAAGCAAGGTTGTCGAATATTGAAAGTCGAATGTCGAACGATTGGCGTCTAATTAACCCTAAGGGTTGTTCGACGTTTGACGTTAGACATCTGACAATTTTTATCTTTCAGACAACGTTTTAACAAGTCCTGCAATCGTATTTCCACCAGACTTAAGGGCAGAAACAACGTTTTTGGCAGGAGATTGCAGAAGACCGATGATCTCTCCGATAACTTCGTCTTTCGATTTAAGGGCGATCAATGCGTCCAACTGGTTGTCTCCGATGAAGACGGCCGAGTGGATGAAAGCACCTTTCAAAAGAGGCTTGTCGGATTTCTTGCGGAATTCCTTGATAACTTTTGCAGGAGCGTTTCCGTTCTCTGCGATCATGATGGCCGAGTTTCCAGCGAGAACGGTCGGCAATTGACCGTAATCGAATTCTGCAGCTTCCATCGCTTTCTCAAGCAAAGTATTCTTAACTACTTCTAGTTTGATACCCGCTTTAAAGCAAGATCTTCTTAAGTTTGAAGTCGTTTCTGCGTCAAGACCGGAGATGTCTGTCAAATAGACAACATTCGTTCCTGCCAGCTGAGCAGTCAAGTCTTCGATAACTTGTGATTTTTCTTGTCTAGTCATGATTAAAACTTTACTACTTAGACAGCTTTGGTATCCAAAGGAATCGCAGGGCTCATTGTGCTAGACAAGTGGATGCTCTTGATATAAGTTCCTTTGGCCGCAGTCGGCTTCAGTTTGATTAATGTTTGGATGATTTCGTGAGCGTTCTCAGTGATCTTGTCAGCGTCGAAAGATATTTTTCCGATACCGGCGTGTACGATTCCTGTCTTGTCCACTTTAAAGTCGATCTTACCGGCTTTTACTTCGGCTACAGCTTTCGCCACGTCCATAGTAACGGTTCCGGTCTTAGGGTTCGGCATCAAACCACGTGGACCCAAAACGCGTCCCAACGGTCCAAGTTTACCCATAACGGCCGGCATTGTGATGATGACATCGATGTCGGTCCAACCGTCTTTGATCTTTTGAAGGTAATCGTCCAAACCTACGTGGTCAGCACCAGCAGCTTTGGCTTCCGCCTCTTTGTCCGGAGTAACGAGCGCCAAAACGCGGACGTCTTTACCGGTTCCGTGCGGAAGGGTTACAACCCCACGTACCATTTGGTTCGCTTTACGAGGGTCAACACCCAAACGTACCGCGATATCCACTGACTCATCGAATTTTGCAGATGCGATTTGCTTAACCAAAGCAGACGCGTCTTTCAAAGAGTACAACTTGTTTTTCTCGAGTTTCGAAGCAGCTTCTTTTTGCTTCTTTGTCAATTTTGCCATGTCTTACTTCCTGGAATTAGAACGGAGCATCTCCCGTTACGGTTATACCCATTGACCTTGCAGTACCTGCGACCATGCTCATTGCTTTCTCGGCGGTAAAGGCATTCAAATCTGCCATTTTATCGTCGGCGATCGCTCTGATCTGATCCCAAGTGACGCTAGCCACTTTTTTACGGTTAGGTTCACCCGATCCGGACTTTAGCTTCGCGGCTTCCATCAACTGGACAGCAGCAGGAGGAGTTTTTACGACAAAGTCGAATGACTTGTCTTTGTACACGGTAATCTGTACAGGCAAAATCTTGCCGGGTTTATCCTGTGTCCTAGCGTTGAACTGCTTACAGAACTCCATGATGTTAACCCCAGCAGCTCCCAAAGCAGGTCCAACCGGTGGCGACGGATTCGCAGCACCTCCCTTAACTTGTAGTTTAACTACTTTACTAACTTCTTTAGCCATTGTTTAAAAAATTTAGCACATCTATCAATTGGAAGCGATTGATGTGATTATATAAAATGTAACAAATTATACTTTTTCAACCTGCATGAAGCTAAGCTCCAGCGGTGTTTTGCGTCCGAAGATCTTCACCATGACCTCGAGCTTGCGCTTTTCTTCATTGATCTTCTCGACTGTTCCATTGAATCCGTTGAACGGACCATCGATAACCTTTACGGTCTCGCCGATGTTGAACGGAATAGCCTGGCCGTCTGTCTTGACCGAAAGTTCGTCGACCTTGCCCAGCATGCGGTTCACTTCTGAAATACGCAATGGTACGGGATCTCCGTTTTTCACCTCGCCCAAAAATCCGATAACGCCCGTAATGGATTTGATGATGTGAGGAATTTCTCCTACAAGGTTCGCCTCGATCATCACATAGCCCGGGAAATACACACGGTCCTTGGCGATCTTCTTACCGTCGCGCACCTGGATCACCTTTTCGGTAGGAACCAATACCTGAGAGATATGGTCACCCATCCCGAGACGGTTGATTTCGGTTTCGATGTAATTCTTGACCTTGTTTTCCTGACCGCTTACGGCACGGACCACATACCATTTTTTCACACTACTTTCTGTCATCGCGAACTTTTTATCCTTTTAACCAATTGTACATTCCTGCGATGGCTTTGGCACAAACCTCATCCACACCCCAAGTAGCCAACGCGAACACTACAGAGAACACAGCCACTACGATAGTGTACTTTTGAACCTCCGCCCACTCTGGCCAGGTTACGTTCGATTTTAATTCTTCGAACGATTCGGATACATATTTAAAAACACTCATGGTCTTTAATTTTTTTAAGCACGGGTGGAGGGATTCGAACCCCCATCAACGGTTTTGGAGACCGCTATTCTACCCTTGAACTACACCCGTTTATTAAAAACCAGCAGCCATCAAGGGAGTGCTGCTGGTTTTATATTTACTAATTGTAATTAGTCCATGATTTCAGTTACCTGTCCTGCACCAACTGTACGTCCACCTTCACGGATAGCGAAACGAAGACCTACGCTCAAAGCGATTGGAGACAACAATGTAACTTCGATAGTCAAGTTATCACCTGGCATAACCATCTCAACTCCTGTAGGCAACTGGATAGTTCCTGTTACGTCAGTCGTACGCACGTAAAACTGCGGACGGTAGTTGTTGTGGAATGGCGTGTGACGACCACCTTCTTCTTTTTTCAAGATATAAACCTCAGCTTTGAATTTAGCGTGTGGCTTAACAGATCCTGGCTTGATGATAACCATACCGCGACGGATGTCAGCTTTATCGATACCACGTAGCAAAAGACCTACGTTGTCACCAGCTTCTCCACGGTCAAGGATTTTGCGGAACATCTCAACTCCAGTAATCGTAGAAGTCAATTTGTCAGCACCCATACCGATGATCTCAACCGGGTCACCTGTGTTGGCAACACCTGTCTCGATACGACCTGTAGCAACAGTTCCACGACCTGTGATCGTGAACACGTCTTCAACCGGCATAAGGAATGGCTTAGCGTTGTCACGCACCGGCTCTTCGATCCACTGGTCAACAGCTTCCATCAATTCAAGGATTTTAGGAACCCAGTTCGGGTCAGCGTTCAATCCTCCAAGAGCAGAACCCTGGATAACCGGTCCGTTATCTCCATCATATTCGTAGAATGACAATAGATCGCGGATTTCCATTTCAACAAGCTCCAAAAGCTCAGCATCGTCAACCATGTCCACTTTGTTCATGAAAACAACGATACGTGGAATACCTACCTGACGACCCAAAAGGATGTGCTCGCGGGTTTGTGGCATAGGACCATCAGTTGCAGCAACTACAAGGATAGCACCGTCCATCTGAGCAGCTCCTGTAACCATGTTCTTTACGTAATCCGCGTGACCTGGACAGTCAACGTGAGCGTAGTGACGGTTAGCAGTTTCGTACTCAACGTGTGAAGTATTGATCGTAATACCTCTTTCTTTTTCTTCCGGAGCGTTATCGATCTGGTCGAAAGATTTAGCTGCCGTCTTAGAAAAACCGGCTTCCGCCAATACCTTAGTGATAGCAGCAGTCAAAGTAGTTTTCCCGTGGTCAACGTGGCCGATAGTACCGATATTAAGGTGCGGCTTGTTCCGGTTAAAATTCTCTTTTGCCATTTTAGATGATTTTAATCTTAGTTATATATTAGTGTTCAAATTTCAAATTGAGCCAATGACGGGAATTGAACCCGTGACCTCTTCCTTACCAAGGAAGCACTCTACCCCTGAGCTACACCGGCAAGGTTTTGTTTCAACTCTAATTTTGAACGCAGACAAGTGGAAGCTGTCTACGTTCAAAGGTTTAGAATCTAGGCTTTCTTGCGAAAACCAAAAACTATCGGCAGACACCGGTAGTTTATTTTTTAAGGACTTTTACGGATAGTTTTCGGATGAACGAATTCTATCGTAAGGGAGAACCCTTTTTTTTGTTAGTAAGTTTCGCTGTGTAGCAAACCGATCGCAGGCTTTTTTTATGCTTTAGATTTCACAGGATACCTCGCTGCGCTTCGGTGATTCTGCGATACCCTTAACACTGAAAAGGCTACTTTCAGTTCTTACAATCTACCCGCACGGGATTACCTCGCTGCGCTCGGCAATCCTGTAAGGCAGAACTTCGTTTCCGGAACATCCAACAATTACTTGTCTTCCATCCATTTCCCCACGGGATTACCTCCGCTACGCTTCGGTGATCCTGTAAGGCGGAGCCTTACTAAAGCATTTTATTTTCATCTGCTTACGAAAGCGGAGCTTTCGACGCGCTGAAAATAAAAAGCTTTGTGGGGAGA
>Ga0265798_10001316_pt1 | contig 38745 bp, 33 predicted proteins | sample P3T30metagenome_FD_192430 | JGI IMG/M metagenome (GOLD analysis project Ga0265798, IMG submission 192430) | Plant litter microbial communities from East Loma Ridge, Irvine, California - P3 T30 | ecosystem: Environmental > Terrestrial > Plant litter > Unclassified | place: USA: California...
CGCAGATGATGATGCGCGGCGACGGACGGAAGAATTTCGAGTCGTGCACCATGCGGATGAACTGCTTGAGCATCTGCTCGGTGACGGTGAAGTCGGCGATCACGCCATCCTTCATCGGGCGGATCGCCTCGATGTTGCCCGGCACCTTGCCCAGCATCTGCTTGGCTTCCTTGCCGACCGCCTGGATCGTCTTCTTGCCGTTCGGACCGCCTTCCTGGCGGATCGCCACCACCGACGGTTCGTCCAGCACGATGCCCAGGCCACGGACGTAGATCAGCGTATTGGCGGTACCGAGGTCAATCGCCAGGTCGTTCGAGAAGTAGCTGCGTAAAAAACCAAACATGGGTGTCCTGATGCGCATCAATGTGCGCCTAAACATTGATCGGGAATTCTGTGCCGCCGCTGCCAACCGAGGGCGGCGCGGGCTTCGCTGCGTGTGTGCCCAGCTTTCGGCACGACAACGCATTAGCCCGCCATTCTACCTTATAATTTGGCGTTTACATGCTGAATACCGGCGGTTTTCCCTGCCGATTGGCAAGCGAATTCGAGGGTGTTTGCAGGGTTTTATCGACTGTAAAACGCCGTTCGCTGACAACTTGCTAACATTCATTATTCGCCCAATCACATTTTGCGCGTGCCAATGCGCGCCTATTTGCCATGTCCCTGACTCTTTCAGACGTAAAACGCATCGCCAACCTGGCCCAGCTCGACATGGACGACGCCCATGCCGAGACCGCGCTGGCCGAGCTGAACGGCATCTTCGCCCTGGCCGAACAGATGGCGGCGGTCGACACCTCCGGCGTGGCGCCGCTGGCCCAGCCACTGGAGGCCATCCTGGCGCTGCCGCTGCGCCTGCGCGACGACGTGGTGACCGAGCAGAACCGCCGCGAGGATTACCAGGCGCCGGCGCCGAAGGCGCAGGATGGCCTGTACCTGGTGCCGAAAGTCATCGAGTAATCGCCTGCTCTCTTGAATCGTTTTTGAATCGAACCGCATATGCATACCAAGACCCTCAAAGAGCTGTCCGCGCTCCTGCAATCGAAGCAGGTCTCGAGCACCGAACTGACGCGCCATTACCTCGATCGCATCGACGCCAGCGGCCACAACGCCTTCCTGCACGTCGACCGCGAGCTGTCGCTGTCGCAGGCGGCAGCGGCCGACGCGCGCATCGCCGCCGGCACCGCTTCGGCGCTGACCGGCGTGCCGATCGCGCACAAGGACATTTTCGTCACCCGCGGCTGGCGCACCACCGCCGGCTCGAAGATGCTGCAAGGTTACGTCAGTCCGTTCGACGCCACCGTGGTCGAGCGCCTGGGCGCGGCCGGCATGGTCACCCTCGGCAAAGTCAACCTGGACGAATTCGCGATGGGTTCGGCCAATGAGAATTCGGCCTACGGCGCAGTGAAGAATCCATGGGACGCGACCGCCGTGCCGGGCGGCTCCTCGGGCGGATCGGCCGCCGCGATCGCCGCGCGCCTGGCGCCGGCCGCCACCGCCACCGACACCGGCGGCTCGATCCGCCAGCCGGCCGCCTTCTGCGGCGTCACCGGCATCAAGCCGACCTACGGCCGCGTGTCGCGCTTCGGCATGATCGCGTTTGCTTCGTCGCTCGACCAGGGCGGCCCGATCGCCCAGACCGCCGAGGATTGCGCGCTGCTGCTGAACGACATGATCGGCTTCGACGAGCGTGATTCGACCAGCCTGACGCCGGAACAGGGCAACAAGCAGGAAGACTTCACGCGCGACCTGAACCAGCCGTTGACCGGCCTGCGCATCGGCGTGCCGAGCGAATACTTCGGCGAAGGCCTGGCATCGGACGTCGAAGGCGCGGTGCGCGCGGCGCTGGAGCAGTTCGTGAAGCTGGGCGCGACCCTGGTGGACATCTCGCTGCCGAAGACGGCGCTGTCGATCCCGACCTACTACATCATCGCCCCGGCCGAAGCGTCTTCGAATTTGTCGCGCTTCGACGGCGTACGCTACGGCCACCGCGCCAGCGAGTACAAGGATTTGCAGGACATGTACCGCAAAACCCGCGCCGAAGGTTTCGGTTCGGAGGTCAAGCGCCGCATCATGGTCGGCACCTATGTGCTGTGCCATGGCTACTACGACGCCTACTACGTGCAGGCGCAGAAGATCCGGCGCCTGATCGCCGACGACTTCCAGGCCGCGCTGCGCGACAAGTGCGACGTGATCATGGGGCCGGTGGCGCCGACGGTGGCCTGGGATCTCGGCTCGAAGTCGAACGACCCGGTCGCCAACTACCTGGCCGACATCTATACGCTGTCGACCAGCCTGGCCGGTTTGCCGGGGATGTCGATCCCGTGCGGTTTCGGCGCAGGCGACAAAAACGGCAAGCGTCCGGTCGGCCTGCAAATCATCGGCAACTACTTCGCCGAAGCCAGGCTGCTGAACATCGCGCACCAGTACCAGCAGGCGACCGACTGGCACACCCGCGCGCCGCAAGGCGTGTAAGCCGGACAGGTGACACGTAGGGTGGACGGCTGTGCCGTCCACGCGTTCAGACAACGCAAGCGCAGCACAGAACACAGAGAGAACACTATGCAATGGGAAGTCGTCATCGGTCTTGAGAACCACGTCCAGCTCACGACCCAATCGAAAATCTTCAGCGGCAGCTCGATCCGCTTCGGCGCCGAGCCGAACACGCAGGCCAGCCCAGTCGACCTGGCGCTGCCGGGCGTGCTGCCGGTGCTGAACCGCGGCGCCGTCGAACGCGCGATCCGTTTCGGCCTGGCGGTCGGCGCGAAGATCGCGCCGCAGTCGGTCTTCGCGCGCAAGAACTACTTTTACCCCGACCTGCCGAAGGGTTACCAGATCAGCCAGATGGACGATCCGGTGGTCCAGGGCGGCACCATCAGCTTCGCCTACGAGAAGGACGGCAAGCTGGAGACCAAGACCGTCAACCTGACCCGCGCCCACCTCGAGGAAGACGCGGGCAAGTCGCTGCACGAAGACTATGCCGGCATGAGCGGCATCGACCTGAATCGCGCCGGCACGCCGCTGCTCGAAATCGTGTCCGAGCCGGAGATGCGCAGCGCCAATGAAGCCGTGGCCTATGCCAAGGCGCTGCACTCGCTGGTGATGTGGCTGGGCGTCTGCGACGGCAATATGCAAGAGGGCTCGTTCCGCTGCGACGTCAACGTCTCGGTGCGTCCGGTCGGCCAGAAAGAATTCGGCACCCGCTGCGAGATCAAGAACCTGAACTCGTTCCGCTTCATGGAAGAAGCGATCCACTACGAAGTGCGGCGCCAGATCGAGCTGATCGAAGACGGCGGCAAGGTGATCCAGGCAACCCGCCTGTGGGACCCGGACCGCAAGGAAACCCGCTCGATGCGCACCAAGGAAGACGCGCAGGATTACCGCTACTTCCCGGACCCGGATCTGCCGCCCTTGACCATCGGCCAGGACTGGATCGAGCGCGTGAAGGCCGAAATGCCGGAACTGCCGGAAGCCATGCGCAAGCGCTTCACCGGCGACTACGGCCTGCCGGAATACGACAGCCTGGTGTTGACGTCGTCGCAGGCGATGGCCAACTACTACGAAGCAGTCGTCGCCAAGGCCGGCAAGGAAAACGCCAAGGCGGCTGCCAACTGGATGATGGGCGACGTCTCGTCGACGTTGAACCGCGAAGGCGTCGAGCTGCTTGACGCGCCGGTGAGCGCCGCCCAGTTGGCCCTGCTCCTGAAGCGCATCGCCGACGGCACCATCTCGAACAAGGCCGCGAAAGAAGTCTTCGCCGCCATGTGGGAAGCCAAGTCGAGTGACGAGGATCTGGCCGACAAAGTGATCGACCAGAAAGGCCTGAAACAGATCTCCGACACCGGCGCATTGGAAGCGATCGTCGACGAAGTCCTGGCCGCCAACGCCAAGTCGGTCGAACAATACCGCGCCGGCAAGGAAGCCGCCATCAACGCCCTGATCGGCCAAGCGATGAAGGCCTCGAAAGGCAAAGCCAACCCAGCCCAGGTCACCGAGCTCCTGAAACAAAAACTCGCCGGCTAAGCCTCCGCTCCGCCCCCGATAATTAGGGTCAGAGTCGAATTGTTGAGCAATTTCTCCCATTGCTCGGCGATTTGCCTCTGACCCTGATTCTTTTTCCCCACGAGCAATTTCCTAGATCACGCACCCTGTCCCCAGTTATCGTCCAACCGCGAGAAATTGCTCAATAATTCGACTCTGACCCTAATTAATTTGGGTTCAAAAGTTGCAGCTGGAACTTGAATTTGAAAGCAATTCTAAACAGCTTCAAAACTTACTGAAGCGCTCGTCGATAAAACTTATCACCGACAACAAGAGACGCAACAAACAATGAGGGTCAGAGTCAAATTGTTGAGCAATTTCTCAGAATTGCCAAACAATTCGACTCTGACCCTAATTTATTCTTAGAGAAACAATTGCAAAATAATGAGGGTCAGAGTCGATTTGAATGACAACATGCGAAAGTTGTCAAACAATTCGACTCTGACCCTATTTGAGGGGGTTAGATGCCGTAGCGGGTGCGGTAGGTGGCGACGGCGTCTTTGTGTTGGGACAGACGGGCGTCGGCGGTGTGGGTGTCGAGGTAGCTGAACAGGTCGGCCAGGTTGGCGATCGAGATTACCGGGATGTTGAACTCGCGTGCGACTTCTTGTACGGCGGACAGTTCGGACAGGGCGTCGTCCTTGCCCGAGCGTTCCATGCGGTCGAGGGCGATCAGCACGGCGGCCGGTTCGGCGCCGGCGGCGCGGATCATGGTGACCGATTCGCGTACCGAGGTGCCGGCCGAGATCACGTCGTCGACGATCACCACCTTGCCGGTCAGCTTGGCGCCGACGATGGTGCCGCCTTCGCCGTGGTCCTTGGCTTCCTTGCGGTTGTAGGCGTAGCTGGTGTTGCGGCCTTTCGCGGCCAGGGCCACGGCGGTGGCGCTGGCCAGGGTGATGCCTTTATAGGCCGGGCCGAACAGCATGTCGAATTCGACGCCCGAGTCGAGCAGGGTCTGGGCGTAGAACTCGGCCACCTTGCCCAGCGTGGCGCCGTCGTGGAACAGGCCGGCGTTGAAGAAGTACGGCGACAGGCGCCCGGCCTTGGTCGTGAATTGACCGAACTTGAGTACCTCGGCCTCGACCGAAAATCCAATGAATTGCTGGCGCAGATCGCTCACGTGCTTCCCCTGTATCGAAATAACGAAAGCGGCTATTTTACGCGCTCCGCTCGCCGCCCGCGACCACCCGCGCCGCATCGTCGGGACTGATCGGCTTGACCAGATGCCGTTCGAAGCCGCACGCGCGGCTGCGTTCGCGGTCGGCCTCCTGGCCGTAGCCGCTCAGCGCCACCAGGCGGCAGTCGCGCCCTGCTTCGGTGGCGCGGATGCGCGCGGCGAGCTGGTAGCCGTCCAGCACCGGCAGGCCGATGTCGAGCAGCGCCACGGTCGGGCGCAGGCGCTCGAGCGCCGCCAGCGCCGTCACCGGGTCGTAGTAGACCTCGACCTGGTGGCCGTGCGCGCGCAGCAGGCGGCCCAGCGTGTCGGCGCCGTCGGCGTTGTCGTCGACCAGCAGCACGCGCTGCGGCGCCACCTGCGCGCCAGCCAGCAGCGGCGCGGCAGCAGTGGCAGCTGCAGGCATCAGCATGCCCGCGCCGCGCTGCAACGGCAGCCGCACCACGAATTCGCTGCCCAGCCCACGCCCTTCGCTGCGCGCTTCGACCCGGCCGCCATGCAGCTCGACGATGTTCTTCACCAGCGCCAGCCCGATCCCCAGCCCGCCCTCGGCGCGGTCGATGCTGCGTTTCCCCTGGAAGAACAGGTCGAACACCTGGCCGCGCACTTCCGGCGCCAGGCCGATGCCGGTGTCGCGCACGCTGATCACGGCGTCATTGCCGTCGCGCCGCGCCTGCAGCCGGATCTGCCCGCCCGGCTCGGTGTAGCGCGCCGCGTTGGTGAGCAGGTTCGACACCACCTGCGCCAGCCGCACCGGATCGCCTTCCCACAGCACGCCCGGCTCGATCTCGACGTCCAGCCGGTGGCGGCGCTGCTCGATCAGCAGGCTGGCCATCTCGACCGCCTTGCCCAGCGCCTGCGCCAGCTCGACCCGCTCGATCTTGAGTTCGATCTTGCCGCGCGTGACCTTCGACACGTCCAGCAGATCGTCCACCAGGCGCACCAGATGGTCCACCTGGCGCTGAATGATCTCGCCTTCGCGCCCATGCGAACCGTCGCCGCGCATGCGCATCAGCTGCAGCGCGGTGACGATCGGCGACAGCGGATTGCGCAGCTCGTGGCCGAGCATGGCCAGGAATTCGTCCTTGGCCTGGCTGGCGGCGCTGAGGTCGACCAGCAGTTGCTCGCGCTCGCGGTGGGCGCGCTCGATCGCCTGGCGGTTGCGTACGTGTTCGGTCACCTCGACCTGGACCAGGATCACGCCCTCGGGGCGGCCATCGGCGCCCAGCAGCGGTTCGAGGCTGAGGCGGAAGAAGCGCTCGTGCGGCGCGCCGTCCGCGCCGGCGACCGTCAGCGCCAGCTCTTCCTCATTGAACGATTCGCCGCTGCGGTAGACGCGCGCGATGGCGTCGGCCACGGCGTTGTCTCCCAGCTGCGGGAAGGCCTCGGCGAAGGTCTTGCCCTTCAGGTCCGAGCAGTCCACCAGTTCGCAATAGCGGCGATTGGCCAAGTGGAAGCGCAGTTCCGGCCCCACCAACAGGGCCGCCGCCACCGGTGCATTGAGCAGCATGGCGTCGCGCTGGGCCAGGGCGATGTCGCGCTCGTGGCGCTCGGTGGCGTCGCGCGTGAAGCAGCGCGTGTAGCGCAATTCGCCATCTTCGAAGTGGCCGTTGGAGTGGATCAGCACGCGCTTGATCGAGCCGTCCTTGCAGCGCAGGCGCGCCGGCTGGTCGTACAGCGCCCCGCCGGACAGCAGCGTGGTCAGGATGTGGTCGATCACCGACGGGTCGGCGTGGAATTCGGCGATGTGGCGGCCGACGTATTCTTCCCAGCGGTAGCCGAGCATCTGCAGCTCGGCACGGTTGGCCCACAGGATGGTGCCGTCGGGGCCGACACGGTGCAGGCCTTCGACGGCGTTCTCGACGAAGTCGGCCAGTTCCGTGACCGATGCATCGTCATGCATGCGCACGCCGGGTCCGGCGTCGAACGATTTGTCGTTTTTCATGGATAGGGATTCGTGTGGCGCGGCAAGGACAATAACCCAGTCTAGCGCGCGGAAGGATTGGTCAGTGTAACAGATCGTTTCCTGTGAACACCGTCCTAGCTGCATTTGCGCAACACATGGTGGCGTGACCCCGGCGCGACAAACGCGTTACACTTGCCGTCTGAAGTTGCCGGACATCACTGAAAGCCGGCAGTCCCCCTACTGCTTTCCACTATCACCATGCCAAGAATTATTTCCGCCAACCTGAACGGGATCCGTTCCGCCCACAAGAAGGGTTTCTTCGACTGGCTGGCCGCCCAGCAGGCCGACTACATCTGCGTCCAGGAACTGAAGGCCCAGGAGGCCGACATGACCGAAAACTTCCTGCGCCCGCACGGCTACCACGGCCGTTTCCACTACGCCGAGAAAAAGGGCTATTCCGGCACCGGCGTGTACAGCAAGACCGAACCGGACCAGCACCGCATCGGCTTCGGCTGCACCGAATTCGACGCCGAAGGCCGCTATACCCGCTGCGACTTCGGCAACCTGACCGTCATTTCACTGTACGCGCCGTCTGGCTCGTCGTCGCCCGAGCGCCAGCTGGCCAAGTTCCGTTTCATGGAAGTGTTCCTGCCGCACCTGATGGAATTGAAGGCCGAAGGCCGCGAAGTGGTAATCTGCGGCGACTGGAACATCGCGCACAAGGAGATCGACCTCAAGAACTGGAAGGGCAACCTGAAGAACTCGGGCTTCCTGCCGGAAGAACGGGCCTGGATGACGCGCATCTTCGACGAGCTGGGACTGGTCGACGTGCACCGCGGCCTGGATCCGCGCCCCGAACAGTACACCTGGTGGAGCAACCGCGGCCAGGCCTATGCCAAGAACGTCGGCTGGCGCATCGACTACCACGTCGCCACCCCGGGCATCGCCGCCTGCGCGAAAACCGTGTCGGTCTACAAGGACGTGAAGTTCTCGGACCACGCGCCCCTGATCATCGACTACGAGCTGTAACGCTTACTCTGGCCAGTCGAGCGTGAATGCGCTACTGAAGCTGCGCGGCTGGCCGGTCAAGGGATCCTCGAAGGCGATCGAGCGCGCCAGCAGCTTGAGCGGCGCGCTGTAATCGTCGCCCTTGCACGGCAGCGCCACCGGATAGAAGGTGTCGTTGACGATCGGCGCGCCCAGTTGCGAGAGATGCAAGCGCAGCTGGTGCTTGCGACCGGTGTGCGGATGCAGGCGGTAGCGCGCCAGCTCGCCGCGCCGCTCCAGCAGTTCGATCACGGTCTCGGAGTTCGGCTCGCCTTCCACCTCTTCGCTCACAAAGAACTGCTCCGCGTCCTGCATGCGGCTGCGATAAGTGAACGGAAATTCCCTGCCCTCGATCGTGCCGGCCAGCGCCTCATAGGTCTTCTGGACCACGCGCTTCTGGAACATCGACTGGTAGGCGCCGCGCGAATCCGGATTGTGCGAGAAGATCACCACGCCGGCAGTCTCGCGGTCAAGGCGGTGGATCGGCACCAGGTGCGGCAGGTCGTATTGGCGCTTGAGGCGCACCAGCAGCGTCTCTTTCAAGAAGCGTCCGGTCGGGATGGTCGGCAAAAAATGCGGCTTGTCGGCCACCAGCAGGTGCTCGTCCTGGAACAGCACCCCCTCCTGGAACGGGATCGGCGTCTCGTCATGTTCCAGTTCGCGGTAATACCAGATGCGCATGCCCTGGCGCACATGGCTGTCGGCGTTGAGCGCGACGCCCCTGGCGTCGACGATCTCGCCTCGCGCCAGCCTTGCCGTCCATGCCACCGCGCTTACGTCCGGGAAGCGCTCGCATAAAAAGCGCAGCATGCCGCCGGCGCGGGTCTCGGTCAGCCACAGGTAGCTGGGGGCGACGCCGTCACGCAGCGGCAGCGGCACGAAGGCATTGGCTTCGGCCTGATGACCCTTTACTGCTCGTGCCATGCGCGGTCCATCAGCGCAGCGCGGTGCTCTGGTACGACGGCAGCTTGGCCACCGTTGTGTTCTTGGCGCGCGCGTACAGCGGCAGCAGCACGTTCATGTGCTTTTCCATGTCCTGGATGCGGGTCTCGCCGCCCGGGTGGGTCGACAGCAGCTCGAGCGGCGCGCCCTGGTTCAGCTGCGCCATCTTGCGCCACAGCGCGATGCCGGCGCGCGGGTCGTAGCCGGCGCGCGAGGAGATGTCCAGGCCCACCAGGTCGGCCTCGCGCTCTTCGTCGCGCGAGAATTTCAGCACCAGCATCTGGCCGCCCATATTGGCAATCGTCCCGGTGATGTTGGGGTCGACCCCGAAGATGCCCGACACCAGCGCGCCGCCGACGCGCGCGCCGAGCGAGGTCACGTTCGACTTGGCCATCCGTTCGCGCCCGTGTTCGCGCAGTGCGTGGGCGATCTCGTGGCCCATCACGGCGGCGATCTCGTCGTCGTTGAGTTTCAGCTGGCTGATGATGCCGGTGTAGAAACCGATGCGCCCACCCGGCATGCAGAAGGCATTGACCTCGTTCGACTGGATCAGGTTGACCTGCCACTCCCACTTGGTGGCGGCCTGGTTCCAGCGCGGCGTGAACGGGATGATGCGCTGAGCGATCGTGCGCAGGCGCTTGACCTGCGGGTCGCTCTCGGCCACCAGCACGCCCTTTTGCTTCGCTTCGCTCATCATCTGCGTGTACTGGGTACGCGCGGCCTCGTTGACGGTTTCCTCGGGCGCCAGCACGCGCATGCGCGACAGCGGCTTGACGGCGATGCCGTCCTGGACCACGGTGTCCTGGGCCGGCGCCAAGCCGGTGACGGCGGACAAGGACAGGCAAAGGGCCAATGTTTTCAGTTTTTTCATCGTATCGGCATCGGGCCGTTGGCGGCCCCTCCTCTCAAGGATTAGTCGGCAGAATCCGCGTCAGGACGCAGCTCAGCTGCAATGATGCGGCAAGCGGCGTGTACGTACTAGCCGCCAACGCACATAAGGCGCATGGTGAACGGCCTGCTCAGCCCGCCGGACGGACTTTCTTGCGCAAACGAAACACCGCCAGGCTGCCGCGCAGATTCGGCAGGAAGTTGATCACCTTGCCATCGGCCAGCGCCACGCATTCCAGCACTTCGAGGCCGCATTCCTCGGCCAGTTCCTGGAAATCGTAGATCGTGGCGCAGCGCACGTTGGGCGTGTCGTACCACTGGTACGGCAGCGAACGCGAAACCGGCATGCGGCCCTTGAGCAGCGCCAGGCGGTGCGGCCAGTGGGCGAAGTTGGGGAACGAGACGATCGCCTCGTGGCCGACGCGCACGATGTCGCGCAGCAGCGCTTCCACGTGCTGCATCATCTGCAGGGAGTTCAGGCACAGCACCGTGTCGAAGGTGTTGTGGCCGAAGAGCCCAAGGCCCTGCTCCATGTCGTGCTGGATCACGCTGACGCCGCGGCGGGTGCTTTCCAGCACCTTGTCGTCGGCGATCTCGATGCCATAACCCGTACAGCGCTTGCCGGACTCCAGGTAGCGCAGCATGGCGCCGTCGCCGCAGCCGACGTCCAGCACGTGCGCGCGTTCGCCCACCCAGTGCGCGATGAAAGCCAGGTCGGGGCGCAGGGTATTGAGGTCGTTGAAGTTCATGCGGCCTCCTTGCCGATGGTGGCAGCAGTGACCGCGAGCGGCGCGATCGCCAGGTCGAGCGCGATCCGGTCGTAGTAGGCGCGCACCACGTTCATGTAGCGCTCGTCCTCGAGCAAGAAGGCGTCGTGGCCGTGCGGGGCGTCGATCTCGGCGTAGGTCACGCGGCGCCGGTTGCTGATCAATGCTTCGACGATCTCGCGGCTGCGCTCGGGCGAGAAGCGCCAGTCGGTGCTGAACGAGGCGATCAGGAATTGCGCCTTGGTTCCCGACAGCGCCTTCACCAGGTCGCCGTCATGCTCGCGCGCCGGATCGAAGTAATCGAGCGCCTTGGTGATCAACAAATAGGTGTTGGCGTCGAAGTATTCCGAGAACTTGTCGCCCTGGTAGCGCAGGTAGGATTCGATCTCGAAGTCGATGCCGAAGTCGAAGTTGTAGTCATTCGTTTCGGCCGCGTTGCGCAGTTTTCTACCGAACTTCTCGGCCATGTCGTCGTTCGACAGATACGTGATGTGGCCGACCATGCGCGCCACTTTCAGGCCGTTTTTCGGCACCACCTGGTGTTCATAAAAATCGCCGCCGCGGTAATCCGGGTCGGTCAGGATCGCCTGGCGCGCCACGTCGTTGAAGGCGATGTTCTGCGCCGACAGCTTGGGCGTGGAAGCGATCACGATGCAGTGGCGCAGGCGCTCGGGATACATGATGCTCCACGAGAGCGCCTGCATGCCGCCCAGCGAGCCGCCCATCACGGCGGCGAACTGCTCGATGCCGAGGCGGTCGGCCAGGCGTGCCTGCGCCGCCACCCAGTCTTCCACCGTCACCAGCGGGAAGGCGGCGCCATACGGTTTACCGGTGGCGGGATTGACGTGCATCGGACCGGTCGAGCCGAAGCAGGAACCGAGGTTGTTGATGCCGATGACGAAGAAGCGGTCGGTGTCGACCGGTTTACCCGGGCCGACCATATTGTCCCACCAGCCCGCGCTTTTCGCGGCGGCGTAGTGGCCGGCCACGTGGTGCGAGGCGTTCAGTGCGTGGCAGATCAGCACCGCGTTCGACTTGTCGGCGTTGAGCGTGCCATAGGTTTCATACATCAGCGTGTAGTCGCCGAGTTCGGCCCCGCTTTGCAGGCGCAGCGGCTCGGCGAAGTGCATCGCCTGCGGTGTGACTATTCCAAGAGATCCCATGAAGGTGTGGCTACTGTAGATTGGTACGGGTGATTGGTACTGAATGTGTGTGCGAAGCGGTACTGCAAGCCGGGCCGGCGCGCGCCGGCCCTTGCATTACGAGGCCTGCGTTACAAGGCCTGCAGCGACTCGACCGCGGTGGCGATCTCGCCCGGCTCCATCGCGCGCAGGATGCGCCGGGTGCGGGTGGTGACCGCCGACAGGTCGGTGTTCAGGATTTCCTGCTTCACCGCCAGCAGCTGCGCCGGGTGCATCGAGAATTCGCGCAGCCCCATGCCCAGCAACAGGCGGGTGAGCTTGACGTCGCCCGCCATCTCGCCGCACACCGCCACGTCCAGCCCGGCCTTGTGGCCGGTGGCGATGGTCGAGGCGATCAGCTGCAGCACCGCCGGATGCAGCGGATTATACAGGTGCGCCACCTCGTAATCGACGCGGTCGATCGCCAGCAGATATTGAATCAGGTCGTTGGTGCCGATCGACAGGAAATCCATGCGCCGCACGAACAGCGGCAGCGCCAGCGCCGCGGCCGGGATCTCGATCATGGCGCCGACCTCGATCCCTTCATCGTACTTGACGCCCTCTTCGCGCAGCTGGGCCTTGGCCTGCTCGATCATGTTCAGGGTCTGGTCGATCTCGAAGGCATGCGCCAGCATCGGGATCAGGATCCGCACCTTGCCGAAGCTTGAGGCGCGCAGGATCGCCCGCAGCTGGGTCAGGAACATCTGCGGCTCGGCCAGGCAATAGCGGATCGCGCGCAGGCCGAGCGCGGGATTGAGCGCCGTGTGCTCGGTCTGGTCGAGCGGCTTGTCGGCGCCGACGTCGAGCGTGCGGATCGTCACCGGACGGCCCTTCATCGCCAGCACCGCGCGCCGGTACTGCTCGAACTGCTCGTCTTCGTTGGGGATGCGCAGCGCCTGCGCGCCGCTGCCCATGAACAGGAATTCGGAGCGGAACAGGCCGACGCCGTTGGCGCCCGCTTCCAGCGCCGCCGGGCAGTCGTCGGGCAGTTCGATATTCGCCAGCAGCGTGATCGCGGTGCCGTCGCGCGTCACGGCCGGCGTTTTCTTCAGCTTGAGCAGGCGCTTCCTGGCCTTGATCATGGCCTGCTGGCGCGCGCGGTACTGCTCCAGCACCAGCTGGCTCGGATTGCAGATCACCACGCCGGCGTCGCCGTCGATGATCACCCAGTCGTCCTGCTCGACCAGGCGCGAAGCCTGGCTCATGCCGACCACCGCCGGGATGTCCAGGCTGCGCGCCACGATGGCCGTATGCGAGTTCTGGCCGCCGACGTCGGTGACGAAGCCGATGAAGGAACGCGGCACGCCAGGGCGGTCGCGGAAGGCCAGCATGTCGGCCGGCGAGATGTCGTGCGCCACCACGATCATCTGCGGCGGCGGCTGGTCGGGGTCGACCTCGATCGGCGGCACGCTCAGCGCGGTGCCGGTGAGGACCTTCAGCACCCGCTCGGCCACCTGCTGGATGTCGTGCTTGCGCTCGCGCAGGTACTCGTCTTCGATCTCGTCGAACTGGCTCGAGAGCTCGTCGATCTGGGTCACCAGCGCCCATTCGGCGTTGTAGCGGCGCGCGCGGATGATGTCGAGCGGCGCTTCCGAGATCAGGGGGTCGGACAGGATCAGGGCATGGACGTCGATGAAGGCGCCCAGTTCGGTCGGCGCGTCCTTCGGCAGGTCGGTCCACAGCTCTTCGAGGTTGCGGTGCACGGCGGCGATCGCGTCCTGCAGGCGGCGCACCTCGGCCTCGACCTGTTCCTCGGGCACCAGGTAGTGCTTGACGTCGAGCGCGGCCGGCGTGAGCAGGTGCGCGCGGCCGATCGCGATCCCGCGCGAGACCGGAATGCCGTGAAGGAGGAAGGAAGCCATGCTGGACCCTGTGGAGCGACGCCCCGCCGCCGCCGTGTCGAACCCGGGGGCGGGCGGCGGCATTACTCGCCTTCGCCGAACTTGTCGTTGACCAGGGCGGCCAGGGCCGCCACCGCCGCCTCTTCGTCCTTGCCCTCGGCTTCCAGGGTCACCTTGGCGCCCTTGCCGGCGGCCAGCATCATGACGCCCATGATCGACTTGGCGTTGATCCGGCGCCCGTTGCGGGTGAGCCAGACGTCGCTCTGGTATTTCGCGGCCAGCTGGGTGAATTTGGCGGAAGCCCGGGCGTGCAGGCCCAGCTTGTTGATGATCTCGAGTTCTTGTTGAATCATGTTCGCTTTATCGTTGTATTTGTCGAATCTGTATCGCCATCACGCCATGGTATTGCCTGTGTCAGCCGGAGCCGACCCGGATCCGGTTGTCGACCCGCACTGCCCCGTTCTGGGCGCCGGCCAGCGCCATCTCGACCACCACGTCGAGCGCGTCGCGCCGGTAGGTGATCGCGCGCAGCAGCATCGGCAGGCTGATGCCGGCGATGATCTGCACGTTGTCGCTGTTCGACAGCGCGTTGCAGCAGTTGGACGGCGTGCCGCCCTTGATGTCGGTGATCACGAGCACGCCGTCGCCTTCGTCCAGGCGCCCGATCGCGGCCTTGGCCAGGCTGTTGACCTCGTGCGGGTCCTGGTCGGCGACCACGTCGATCGCTTCGAAGCGCTCGGTGGGGCCGCGGAACACGTGCGCCACCGCGGCGATGAATGCCTGGCCCAGCGGTGCGTGGGTCAGGAGCAGGATGCCTACCATGTCAAATATTCGCTCGTTGCTTGGGGTCTGGCCCCGGTATTTACTGCTTAATGTTGTTGCTGGGCCTGCGCTTCGACGGCGTCGATGAACATCGCGGCCACGTCGAAGCCGGTCTGGTCGAAGATCTCCTGGAAGCAGGTCGGACTGGTGACGTTGACCTCGGTCAGGAAATCGCCGATCACGTCTAATCCTACCAGCAACAGGCCACGCTCGGCCAGCCTTGGGCCCAGGGCCTCGGCGATCGCGCGTTCGCGCTCGCTGATCGGCTGCGCCACGCCCAGGCCGCCGGCGGCCAGGTTGCCGCGCACTTCGCCGCCCTGCGGGATGCGCGCCAGCACGAACGGCACCGGCTTACCGCCGATGACCAGCACGCGCTTGTCGCCCTTCTCGATGGCCGGGATAAATTTCTGCGCCATGATGGTGTGGCGGCCATTGCCGGTGAGGGTTTCGATGATCGAGCCCAGGTTCAGACCGTCGCTCTTGACGCGGAAAATGCCGGCGCCGCCCATGCCGTCCAGCGGCTTGAAGATCACGTCGCCGTGCTTGGCGTGGAAGGCGCGCAGGCGCTCCTCACTCGAGGTAACCAGGGTCGGCGAAGTAAACTCGCTGAACTGGCCGATCGCCAGCTTTTCGTTGTGGTCGCGGATCGCCGACGGGCGGTTGAACACGCGCGCGCCCTGGCGTTCGGCCAGTTCCAGCAGATAGGTGCCGTAGACATATTCCATGTCGAACGGCGGATCCTTGCGCTCGATGATGGCGTCAAACGTCGACAGCGACACGTCTTCGGCCGGGTCGGCGCGGTACCAGTCGGTGGCGTCGCCGGTCAGGTGGATGCGCGCCACCTTCGCGCTGACCACGCCCTCTTCCAGCACCATGTCGCGCTGTTCGAACGCATACACGGCATGGCCGCGCCGCGCCGCCTCGCGCATCATCGCGAAAGTCGAGTCCTTGTAGGTCTTGAAGCCGGACAGCGGGTCGGCGAGAAAAGCGATTTTCATGGGGCATCCAATTGAGGTGATGACCTGATTTTAGCCCGAAACGGCAAATCTCGCGGCCGAGGCCCCACTTCTGGTTTCTGCCCGGCCTCGTCCATGTCAGACAAGGAAATGCACCTCAGCAATTTGCGGGCTCACAGGGTTTTCACGTGAGCAGCCTCAATCGCGCTGCGCTGGACCCGGGTCACCATAGGGTCATGGAACCACAGTCCAACAGCCAAGCCGAACAGGAACGCATCCGCCACGTATACCGCGCCTGGCACGGTGGCGCCGCGCTGGCGCGCTATGCCTGGAACCGTCCCGAGATCCTGCAGCAGGTGGCGGCGCGCGCACGCGGCTTCGCCGATTTGCTGTCAAGCACGGTCGGCTCCGACCTGGCCTCGGTCGAGGTGCTGGACGTCGGCTGCGGCACCGGCGGCTTCCTGCGCCAGCTGATCGACTGGGGCGCGACGCCGTCCAACCTCACCGGCACCGAGCTGCAGAAAGACCGGCTCGACCATGCGCGGCGCTGCACCGCGCCCGGGGTCCAGTGGCATCTGGGCACGCTCGAGGCGCTGCCGCAGGCCGCACAGGAAAGCTTCGACCTGGTGACGGCGCAGACGGTGTTTTCCTCGGTGCTCGACCCGGACCTGCGGCGCGAGCTGGCGGCGCAGATGTGGCATGCGCTGCGCCCCGGCGGCTGGTGTCTGGTATTCGATTTCAGGTATGACAATCCGCGCAACCGCAACGTGCGCAAGGTCACGCGCACCGAATTGCAGGAATGGTGGCCCGGCAGCGGCCAGCGCTACCGCAGCCTGGTACTGGCGCCGCCGATCCATCGCGTGCTGGCGGGGGCGCCGTGGCTGGCGTGCGAATTGCTGACGGCGATTATGCCGGTGCTGCGTTCGCATTTCATGTACGTGGTGCGCAAAGAAGCGTGAGCTAGCCTATTCGCGCGTAGGGTGGACGGCTATGCCGTCCACGCGTTCAACGCACGGTTGCATAAACCGCTCAGGATGATTCATGCGCTGGCTGGACGCGTGGACCGCACAGCCGTCCACCCTACGTGATGCATCAATTTCAGATCAATACACTTCCGGATCCGGATCGGTACGCTCCAGCTCGATCGACGCCGCCAGCATGCCCAGGCGCGCCACCACGCCGTAGACGTAGAAGCGGTTCGGCGCCGCCGTGCCCGGCTTGGCTTTCGGGTCCGGCATCGCGTGCTGCTGGGCAAACGCCAGCGGCACGTATTGCGAACCGGGCGAATTCAGGTTCTGGTCGATGCCGCGCTCGGCGTGCACGCGGTAGAAGCCGCCCACCACGTAGCGGTCGATCATGTACACCACCGGCTCGGCCACGGCGTCGTCGATCGACTCGTGGGTCGGCACGCCTTCCTGGATGATCAGGTCGGTGACGGCCACGCCATCCTTGATCACCGACATGCGCGCGCGCTGCGCTGGGGTCAGGTCACGCACTTCGCTGGCGTCCTTGATCGTCATCACACCCATGCCGTAGGTGCCGGCGTCGGGTTTCAGGATCACGAAGGGCTTTTGCTCCTTCATGCCGTATTCCTTGTACTTCTTCTTGATCTTGGAGAACAGCGCCGACACGCTATCGGCAAGCTCTTCGGTGCCGAGGTTCTCGCGCAGGTCGACCTCGCCGCACTTGCTGTGCAGCGGATTGACCAGCCACGGGTCGATGTCGATCAGCTTGCCGAACTTCTTGGCGACTTCGTCGAAGGCCTTCAGGTGGTTGCTCTTGCGGCGCAGCGCCCAGCCGGCGTGCAGCGGCGGCAGCAGCGCCTGCTCGTAGACGTTTTCCAGGATCGGCGGGATGCCTCCCGACAAATCGTTGTTGAGCAGGATGGTGCACGGATCGAAGTCGGCCAGGCCCAGACGGCGTCCGTTGGGCGAGCGCACCAGCGGTTCCAGCACCAGCATGTTCCCGTCCGGTAGCGCCAGCGGCGTCGGTTCGGTGATGTCGGGCGAGAACGAGCCCAGGCGCACGTGCAGGCCGGTCTGGCGGAAGATCTGCATCAGGCGCGCCACGTTCTGCAGGTACATCGGGTTGCGGGTGTGGGTTTCCGGCACCAGCACCAGGTTGCGCGCGTCCGGGCAATACTTGTCGATCGCCGCCATCGCGGCCTGCACCGTCAGCGGCAGCATCTCGGCCGCCAGGTTGTTGAAACCGCCCGGGAACAGGTTGGTGTCCACCGGCGCCAGCTTGTAGCCGGCATTGCGCAGGTCGACCGAGCTGTAGAACGGCGGGGTGTGCTCCTGCCACTCGAGGCGGAACCAGCGTTCGATCGCGGGCGTGGCTTCGAGGATTTTCTTTTCCAGGTCGAGCAAGGGGCCGGTCTGGGCGGTGGCGAGGTGCGGAACCATGTGGGACGTCCTTTATACGCTTCTTATTGAGTCGGGTATGTCATGTGGGGGCACTGCCGACGATTTAAAGTCAGGATGAATCCGCACCTCAAAAACGTCATCCCCGCGCAGGCGGGGACCCAATTTTGCCAGCATTTCGACAATGCGGACAACTTGGATCCCCGCCTGCGCGGGGATGACGGTACAACTGTTGGCTAAAGATTATCAGTAGCGGTAAGCCGACTCGCCATGGCTGGTCACGTCCAGCCCTTCGCGTTCCTCGTCTTCGGGCACGCGCAGGCCGATCACGATGTCGACAAGCTTGAAGGCGACGAAGGCGACCACGGCCGACCAGATAATGGTCACGCCAACCGCATGCGCCTGCACCCACAGCTGGTGCGCGATCGAGTAGCCGGTGCCCATGGCGTTGGTGGTGTAGTCCCAGATGCCCTGGCCACCGAGCGACGGCGCCGCGAACACACCGGTCAGCAGTGCGCCCAGGATGCCGCCCACGCCGTGCACGCCGAACACGTCGAGCGAGTCGTCGGCGCGCAGCAGGCGCTTCAGGCCGGTCACGCCCCACAGGCAGATCACGCCTGCCAGCAGGCCCATCACCAGCGCGCCCATTGGCCCCACGAAGCCGGCGCCAGGAGTGATCGCCACCAGGCCGGCCACTGCACCCGAGGCCGCGCCCAGCATCGACGGCTTGCGCTTGAAGACCCACTCGCCCAGCGCCCACGAGACGGTGGCAGCGGCAGTGGCCAGCAGGGTGTTGATGAAGGCCAGCGCGGCAACGTCGCCCGCTTCCAGCGCCGAGCCGGCGTTGAAACCAAACCAGCCGACCCACAGCATCGAGGCGCCGACCATGGTCAGCGGCAGCGAGTGCGGCGCCATCGATTCGCGGCCGTAGCCGATGCGCTTGCCGATCACGTAGGCGCCCACCAGGCCGGCCACGGCCGAGTTGATGTGCACCACGGTGCCGCCCGCGAAGTCGAGTGCGCCCTGCTGCCACAGGTAGCCGGCGCCGGCAGTGACGGCCTCGAGCGAGGCGGCGTCCGAGATCGCATCCGGACCGGCCCAGAACCAGACCATGTGCGCGATCGGCAGGTAGCCGACCGTAAACCAGATCACCACGAAGGCCAGCACCGCCGCGAAGCGCGCGCGCTCGGCGAAGGCGCCGACGATCAGGGCGCAGGTGATGGCGGCGAAGGTGCCCTGGAAGGCGACGAAGATGAACTCAGGAATCATCGCCTCTTTGGTGAAGGTGGCGGCCATGGCGAAAGTGCCGGCCGCCGGGTCCCAGATGCCGTTCAGGAACAGGCGGTCGAAGCCGCCGATGAAGGCGTTACCCGACGTGAACGCCAGCGAGTAGCCGTACAGGCACCACAGCACGATGATCAGCGAGAAGACCATCATGACTTGCATCAGGACCGACAGCATGTTCTTGGCGCGCACCAGGCCGCCGTAGAACAGCGCCAGGCCCGGGATCACCATCATGACCACCAGCAGCGTGGCGACAAACATCCACGCGGTATCCCCTTTGTTGACGGACGGCGCCGCCATGGCCGGAAGGGCCGTGCCAAGGCCCAGCATGGCAGCAAGAATCGTTGTAGTTATGCGCTTCATATGGAACTTTCCCTCTTACAGTGCGTCGTTGCCGGTCTCGCCGGTGCGGATACGGATGACCTGATTCAGGTCGGCCACGAAGATCTTGCCGTCGCCGATCTTGCCGGTGCGGGCAGCGCCCTGGATCGCGTCGATCACCTGGTCGACGACGGCATCGTCGACGGCGGCTTCGATCTTGATCTTGGGCAGGAAGTCGACCACGTACTCGGCGCCACGGTACAGCTCGGTGTGGCCTTTCTGGCGACCGAAACCCTTCACTTCGGTCACCGTCATGCCTTGCACGTTGATTTCCGACAGCGCTTCGCGCACCTCGTCGAGCTTGAAGGGCTTGATGATGGCGGTAATCATTTTCATGGTATTGCCTCTTTTGCTATCAAAAAGTTTTTGAAACACTCAGCACCGCGGCCGACTTGCCCAGGTTTTCACCGGATGGGCTCAGGTAGCCGTCGGTATTGGCCTTGATCCAGGCCAGCGACAGTACGGCCACGCCAAAGTCCTTGGTCACGCCGACCTTGTAGTCGGTGTATGACAGGGCGCTGTTGTTCTTCAGGCGCTGGCGCCCGACGTGCAGATTCAGCAGGAAGCCGTTGCCGACGTCGATGTCGGCGCCCAGGTCCAGGTAGCCGCTGCGCTTGCTGTCGGCGGTGCCGAACAGGTTGGTGGTCGAGTGCGAGTACTTGGCATAGGCCGGGCCGAAGCCGAGCTTGCCGTACAGTTCGAAGGTGTTCGCACTCGGGTTCAATCCATTGTCCGGATAGTAGTAGTACAGTCCGCCGACGTCGTAGCTGACCGTCTCGGTCAGCTGGCCGCGCTTGCCGGCGTACAGATCCCATTCGATATTGCCGTCTCCGCCCAGGTCTTCCGTCCACTTGATGGTGGACAACCAGGTGCCGACGTACAGGCCGGTCGGGCCATGCACGTAGTCGACGCCGCCTTGCAGGGCTGGGTCGAGGCGGGTCTGCGACAGGCCGCGGTAGCGGTAGTCGCTGGTGATGCTGGCGTTGTAGCTCACCTGATGTTCGGCGGGTTGTTCCTGAGCCATGCCCGGGATGCTGGTGAAGGCCAGGATGGCCAGGCTGACTGCTGCATGTGTTGCTTTGCACTTCATGACAAACCCCCTTGATGAACGGTAAAGCTGTTGCGGTTTAAAATCCTCTTCTGGTTACGCATTCACCGTTGATTTAGCAGGATGCGTGCCAGCCCATAATGGGGTGGATGGGCTGAAAAAACGCCTTGTTTTTTTGGTAAACACACCCATATCGACATTGCTTCAACACAAGCGACCGCGCAGGGCGTCCAGCGCGCGGCATGGCGCACCAAATCAGGCCGCATTGCACCCTCGTGGTGCGTGCAGCCCCGGCATAAAGGGATACAGGGATATGAACAGCAACTTCTTCAGCGATATTCAGGGCAAGATCAATCAGGCACTGGAAAGCGGTCCGGCCAAGGACATCGAACGCAACGTCAAGGCGGCGATGACCCAGGGCTTCGCCAAGCTCGACCTGGTGACCCGCGAGGAATTCGATATCCAGGCCCAGGTGCTGGCCAAGACCCGCGCCAAGCTCGAAGCGCTCGAGCTGCGCGTGAGCGAACTGGAAGCGCGCCTGTCGGGCCAGCCGGCCGCGGCCAGCGCCGCCACCATCCGCGCCGAAGCGGCAGCCACCGCGGCAGCCGGTGCGCGCTCCGACTCGGCCTTCCCGGCTGCACCCGAAGACCCGACCGTCGTCGAGCCGCAGCCTGGCGGCCTGCATTCCAGCCCGACGCTCGACAAGAAGTAAACCGGCCGCATTCATGGACGGCGCGACGAACATGAATGCGATCGACGGACTGTCCCGCGGCTTGAACCCGCAGGAAGTCTCCCTGGACGTGCTGCGCGAGAAATACGCGCACAGTGACGAGAAAGACAGCGAGCGCAGCATCGACGACGTGCGCCGGCGCGTGGCGCGCGCCCTCGCCGCGCTCGAACCCGAGTCGGTGCGCGCCGAACATGAGGCGCGCTTCGTCTGGGCCCAGCAACAAGGCTTCGTGCCGGCCGGGCGTATCAACGCCGCCGCCGGCCGCCAGCTGCGCGCCACCCTGATCAACTGCTTCGTGCAGCCTGTGGGCGACGCCATCACCGGCGTCGAGGACGGCCTGCCCGGCATCTATACCGCCCTGGCCGAAGCGGCCGAAACGCTGCGCCGCGGCGGCGGCGTCGGCTACGATTTCAGCGCCATCCGCCCGCACGGCAGCCAGGTCCGCGGCACCGCCTCGCAGGCGTCCGGCCCGGTGTCGTACATGGAAGTGTTCGACGCCTCGTGCCGCACGGTGGAATCGGCCGGCGCCCGACGCGGCGCCCAGATGGGCGTGCTGCGGGTCGACCATCCCGACATCGAACGCTTCATCGCCGCCAAGGACCAGGGCGCGCTCACCAACTTCAATATCTCGGTCGGCGTCACCGACGCCTTCATGCGCGCGGTGGAAAGCGATGCCGGCTTCGAGCTGGTGCATCGCGCCGAACCCGGCGCCGAGCTGATTGCAGCGGGCAGCCATCGGCGCGAGGACGGCTTGTGGGTGTACCGCACGGTGCGCGCGCGCATGCTGTGGGAAAGCATCATGCTCTCGACCTACGACCACGCCGAGCCGGGCGTGCTGTTCGTCGACCGCATGAACCTCGAGAACAACCTGTGGTACTGCGAGCGGCTGGCCGCCACCAATCCCTGCGGCGAGCAGCCGCTGCCGGCCTACGGCTGCTGCGACCTGGGCTCCCTGAACCTGACCGCCTTCATCGACGCGCCGTTCACGCCGCAAGCGGGATTCGACTTCAAGCGCCTGCGCGCGGTGGCGACGGTCGCGGTGCGCATGCTCGACCTGGTGCTGGACGCGACCGAGTGGCCGCTGCCGCAGCAGGAACGCGAGGCCCACCAGAAGCGCCGCATCGGCCTCGGCTTCCTGGGCCTGGGCAGCGCGCTGGTGATGCTCGGCCTGCGCTACGACAGCGAAGCCGGACGCGCCATGGCGACGCGCATCGCTGAAGAACTGCGCGACAGTGCCTACGCCGCCTCGATCGCACTGGCGCGCGAAAAAGGCGCCTTCCCCCTGTTCGACGCCGACCAGTACCTGCGCGGCCAGTTCGTGGCGCGCCTGCCGCAGGCGCTGCAGGACGCCATCCGCCAACACGGCATCCGCAACTCGCACCTGCTGTCGATCGCGCCCACCGGCACCATCTCGCTGGCCTTCGCCGACAACGCTTCGAACGGGATCGAGCCGCCGTATGCCTGGACTTACCTGCGCAAGAAGCGCACGGCGGACGGCGGCACGCGCAGCTACGAAGTGGCGGATCACGCCTGGCGCCTGTACCGCCAGGCCGGCAACGACATGGACGCGCTGCCGCCGGCATTCGTCACCGCGCTCGAGATGCGCGCGCTCGACCACCTGCGCATGGTGCAGGCGGTGCAGCCCTTCATCGACACGGCGATCTCGAAGACCGTCAACGTGCCCGAAGATTATCCCTACGACGACTTCCGCGACCTGTACCTGGAAGCCTGGCGCGCCGGGCTGAAAGGGCTGGCGACCTATCGTCCGAACACGGTACTGGGCAGCGTGCTGTCGATCGCGCCGCGGCCGGCGTCGCAATCTGACCCGGCACCGGCCGCCGATCCGGAGCAACCAGTGCCACCGCCCGACGACGATCCGCTGCGCAAGCGCTTCGAACGCCGTCCGCTGGGCGAGCTGGAATCGGTGACCTCGAAGATCGAGTACGCGACCCAGGAAGGCCGCAAAAGCGCCTACCTGACGGTGAGCTTCCTGCGCACCGAGGGCGTGTGGGAAGGCCGCCCCGTGACCATTGAGCGTCCGTTCGAATTCTTCATGCCGGCCAACCAGCGCACCGGCGGGCACCAGTGGATCACGGCCTCGATGCGGCTGCTGTCGATGGTGGCGCGCGCCGGCGGACCGATCGCGCGCGCGCTGGCCGACATGCGCGACGTGGTGTGGGAAAAAGGGCCGGTGCGCTGCGGCCACCTGGTGCGCGAGGATGGCGTAGCGGTTCCGGTGTACCACGACTCCGAAGTCGCCGCGATCGCCTTCATGCTGCAGCGGATCCTGATCCGGCGCGGCTTCCTCGACGAGCAAGGCAACCAGGCGCCGGTGCCGCAGCTGGCGCGTGCCTTCGCCGCACGCGCGGGCGCGGCGCAAGCCGATGCGACAAGTGAAATCGCGCCGCCGCCTGCGGCTGTCGAGGAGGTGCAACCCGCGCTGCCGGACACCATCTCGACCAACGGCGCCAAGTGCCCCGAATGCGGCGCCCGCGCGCTGCGCAAGGTCGACGGCTGCACCCGCTGCGCGTCCTGCCACTTCGTCGGCGAGTGCGGCTGAGCATTCGCCGCGCCGCCTGAGGCATACTGCGTGGCTCGACCATGTAAGGCGCGCACCCCGCGCGTGCGCCCTCGCCTTCGCCTTCGCGACGGCGCCGGCCTGCTTCGGCTACATCGTGGCGGTGGCGCTCACGAAGAATCCGCTCATCGTGACCTGAGCGATTCAGCGCCCCTTCAGCGACGCCAGGCGCGCCTTGGCTTCTTCCTGCTCGCGCGGGTCGAGCGGCGGGTGTCCGTTCAGCGCGGCGCGGTAGGCCGAGATGGCGCGCCGGGTGTCGCGCCGCGCTTCGGCCACCTCGCCCAGCATCTTGTACACGTAAGGCCTGGGCGCGACCAGCGCTGCCCGTTCCAACTGCGCGGCGGCCTCGGTCAACTTGCCCTGGGCGCGCGCCACCAGCGCCAGGCCGTAGGGTCCGAGTTCGCTGGTGGGCGCGCGCCGTCCCAGCTCCTGGAACAGGCGCGCGCTCTCGACGTAGCGCCCGGCGTCGAGGTGCGCGCTGGCCAGTTCCTGCAGCAGGTCGCGCTGGCTGTCCTGCACCAGTTCGTATTCGGACAGGTCGGCCGCCAGGATGTACTGCTCGGCGTCGGCGGGCCGCCCCTCTTCCAGCGCGTACAGGGCGCGCATCAGGCGCGTCAGGTCGGGATCGGTGCGCTGCGCTTCGCTCGCCAATTCGCGCGCGCGGCTCTCGCTGCCGCCCAGGAAGAACGGCGTGGTCAGATAAAAGCGCAGCAGCGCCACGCGCGCGCGGTAGTTCTTGGGATCGAGGTCGAGCGCGCGCTCGTAGTTGTCGCGGATCGGGCGCGCATGGCGCACCAGCCCGAACAAGCCACCCGCGCGCGCCTGCGCCGCCTGCACGTTGGCGAGCGCCTCGGCGCACAGGCTGGCGTTGGGATTGACACGTACGCAGTGCGTGGCCAGGGTACGGGCTTTCCGCAGATGGCCGTCATGGCCGCGCGCCAGCGCCAGGTCGACGCCGCCGGCCAAGGCCGCCGGATCACTGGCATTGGCCGCCAGGCGCTCGGCGATGGCGCGGTCGGCCTCGACGTAGCGCTTGAGCTGCACCATCTGCGTCAGCGGGTCGTCCTGGCCGGCCTGCGCCGGCCCACCCGATAGTGCCAACAGCACTACAGGAACCAGCGGCGCCAGCGGCGCCAACGTTTTCCACCACGACCACGCGTTCGCAAGCATCGCTTTCCCCTCCCGTCGCATGGGCTGGCCATCATCGCAGCCGCCTCACGTCATGCATTCTGGATAAGCGTTGTCTTTATTGATTGGAAACAAATCGTCACACACTGGTAACTGTTCGTCAATGCACAAAAGCCACCGGGAGCATGAAATTTTTACCAGAGTCGGCAAATTTGACACGTTGCACAGCAGTACCGGTAGGCCGGCGCTGCAGGCATGACAGCAGGCGTTGCGCCTGCCGGGATGGCGTTGCGTCTAGCGGGATACGCGCTGCGCGGCGCGGTATTTCGCCAGCTCGGCCTTGAGCCAGGCGGCGCTGTCGACCGGCGCTGCGCTGCCGCAGCGGACCTGGTAGGGTTTGCCGGTCATGCTGCTTTCGCTGGCGGCGCGGGCGATGAAATCCTCGCTTGACGCGACCAAGTCGCGCTTGACCAGGTAGTCATATTTGCGCTGCAGATGCTGGGCCGCCTTGCCGGCGTCGTGCCAGCTGCCGTTGCGGTTGAAGCTGCAGCCGGACGCGTTCAGGTAGCCGACCAGGTGCGCGATCTCGGCGCGCGAGGCTGGCGTGGGCGCGGCCTGCACCAACGTCGAAGACAGGGACAGCGCGGCGGCACAGGCAAGCAGGATCGGTTTCATCTGGAGGCGGCGAAAAGGCGGATGACCCCAGTATGCTCTTTCGCGCACGCCGTGTGCACCCTCCTTGCACCAAGCTGCCCTGGCCCCGTCAACCGCCATGCATGAACTGCGTGCCGGTGCGGTTTTATAGCGCGCTTATTGCTTACACTGGCCGATTCCTTTCAACGTCTAGCCGATCAGATGCCCATGACCACGCTGCTGACCCACATTGCACGACTGTCCCTCGCAACACTGCTGTTCGCTCCTTCGTTCGGCCATGCCGAACCGGCGGACACCCGTCCCGCCGTACTGCGCGCGCTCGACGGCAGCTGGACCATGTCGGGCGACGTGATGGGCAAACCAGTCACCTACCGCATGACGGCCGCGCCGGCCCTGCAGGGCACGTTCACCGAAATGCGCATGCAGGACGTGCAGGTGCCGGCGCAGTACGAGGCGGTAGTGTTCATCGGCTACGATCCGGCCAGCGGGAACATCATCGCGCACTGGATGGACAGCTTCGGCGCCAGACATTCGGTGCCGCACGGGACCGGCCGCATCGACGGCAATACGATCCAGTTCACCATCCCTTACGCCAGCGGCGACTTCCGCGACACCTTCACCTACGATCCCGCCAGTGCCACCTGGCGCTTCGTGCTCGAGTCGAAGGGTGCGGGCGACGCGTGGGAGCATTTCGCGCGCTACCAGGTCAAGCGCAACTGATGAAGGATGCGCCGCTGCCGGATCGCACCCGGCAGCAGCGCAAGTCACGATTTACTCGATCGAGACTTCCTTGCGGTTGTCGCGCGAGACGCGGTCGATCATCTTGTTGTACGGGTCGACGCCGACCTCGAACGGCTGCTCCTTGACCGTGACCGTAACGACCGGATTGGCGCCCGACAGCGTGCGCTTGTCCAGCAACAGCATGCGCTCGTCGGCTTCCGCCGCACCCTTGGCGCGCGCGAACACGCCGATCTCCACCGGCTCGTCGTAGGCACGCGCCGTTTCCTGGCCCATGCCATCGGCCTGCATCTTGGCCAGGTGCAGCTTCATGGTCACGTCCCACTGCCCGTCCGTGCGCTTCTTCGCGCTGGCTTCGAGCACGCGGTTATCGTAGAACACGATTTTCTCGAACATGTCCGCAATCAGGGCATGCTTGTTCGCGGGCGCTTCGGCGCGGATGTAATCAAGCAGTTCACTCGACGTGGTGAACGGCGACTCCTGATAGCCCTTGTCGACCAGGAAGCGCTTGAGTGCGCGATTGAGCGCCTCTTCGCCGATCTCGTCGCGCAGGCGATAGAAGATCAGGCTGCCCTTGCGGTAGTGGATGTAGTCCTGGTTTTCCACGCGCGCCAGCGGCAGTTCCTCGATCTTCTCGCTGCCGCGCGATTGCAGGTAGCGATCCAGTTCGTAGCGCAGGAAGCGGCGCATCTGGTGGCGGCCGTATTCCTTCTCCATCACCATCAGCGCCGAGTACTGCGACAGCGACTCGATCAGCATGCTCGCGCCCTGCACGTCGGCCGCGGTCACCTGGTGGCCCCACCACTGGTGCGCCATCTCGTGCGCCGTGACGTAGAACACGTAGTCGATGTCCTCGCTCTTGCGCAGGTCGGCGATGAAGCCGATCGATTCCGAGAACGGGATCGTGTTGGCGAACGACTGGGCGAAGCTCTGGTAGTTGGGGAACTCCAGGATCCGCACCTGCTTGTGCTGGTAAGGCGTGAACTGGGTGGTGAAATAATCCAGCGACTTGCGGGTCGCCTCGATCATCCGCTCCACGTTGTAGCCGTGCTTGGGATCGTGATAGACCTCGATCGGGATGCCGTTCCAATCGCCCTTCTTGACTTGCCAGTTGGCCGACAGGTAGGCGAAGAACGGCATCATCTTCTGATCCATCTTGTAGTGGTAGAAGTTGCGGCCATTCTCCTTCCACGATTTCTGCAGGTAGCCCGGCGCCAGCGCAATCTGCTCGCCGCTGGTGGAGACCGTGGTCTCGAAGCTGATCCAGTCGGCGCCGGCGCCGAACATCGAGTTGGCGCGCGCCGCCGTGTCCTCCAGCTTGGCCATGCGCTGCGGCTCGCCCAGGCCGCGCTTGCGCCGTTCGTTACGGTCGGTCAGCTCGAAGTCCGGCTGGTAGCCGATCAGCGGGAAGAACTCCTGGTTGTTGAAGAAGGTGCCGTTCAGGTTGATGGTGTCGGGCGTGCCGGAGTTGGAGAAGCCCGGGCGGCGCACGTCGACCGTGAACGTCAGGGGCATGCTCGCTCCAGGCGCCAGCGGCTGGTCCAGCTTCAGGATCAGGAAGCCCGATTCCCGGTCGTCCAGGACCACCCGGTGCGCCGGCAGGCCCAGCGTGGTGACGACGTCGGCGTTGCGCTGCAGGCGCAGGGTGTCGAGCGGTGTGTTTGTCTTGTTCTGCAGGACGTAGCTGCCGCTGACCAGCACGCGGCGCTGCTCGGGATGGATGTCGACCGCGGCGCGCACGTCGGTGACCTTCGGATGCGGCAGGTCCTTGTATTGGCGATAGGCCCTTTCGTAGCGCGCCTGCTTGTCCATCGTGACGTCCTTGGCTTCGTAGTGGCCGAGGATGACGGTGTTGTGGAAGATCCAGCCGCCCACCAGCGCAAAGGCCACCGTGCACAGGGCCAGCGCGGCGCCTGTGCTGCCGCTCAGGCGGCGCAGCGCCGCGCGCAGGCGTGGACGCCAGCCGGCCGACAGGCCGCGCACCCAGAAGGTCTGGGCCACGATCAGGGCCGCCACGCAGAACAAGGTCCAGTACAGCGCGAACCAGGCCCACCCGGAGACGAAGTGGCCGAAGCCGTTCATGTCGGAGTACGGCGTTTCCGGCAGCAGCCCGATGTTGTACAGGTTGTGATCGAAGTGCATCACGCTCAGCACGATCTGCGCGATCATCAACACGATCATCAAGAGGTAGCCGATGAATTTGTTGTTGGTGACCACCTGCAGCACGATCGCGATCAGCGCCATCAGCACGTACGGCAGGCCGGCCATGAACACGCCCTTGACGTACACGCCCACTTCGACCGGCGCCCCGCCGCGATAAAGCTGGATCGCGATCGCGGTCAGGATCCCGGCGCCGAGGAAGGCCAGCACCACGCCCACCAGCGCCAGGCTCTTGGCCACCAGCGGCGCCCAGTTCGGCATCGGCATGGCGTCGCTGACGTCGGCGATCCTGGCCTGGCGTTCGCGGAAAATCAGCTCGCCGGCGTAGAAGGTGACGATGATGATCAGGAAGAAGCTGAAGCTGCCATTAAGCAGGTCGATCATCAGGTGGGTGCGCGGATAGACGTCGGTGCCGAACATCTTGTCCAGCTGGCTCGAGCTGCCCACCATATTGAGCATCCCGAACAGCAGCATGACCAGGAACGGCACGCTCCTGAATACCGAGACGGCGTCGAACTTGAGGATGTGCCAGCACTGGATCCAGCGCGTGGCGGCGCCGAAGCGCGGCGTGGTGCGCGGCAGCGCCGCCTGCACCGGTGCGGCCGGCGCGCTAGCCGCTACCTTGGCCTTGCCGAACAGGCGCTTGCCGGTGCCGGCGCGCTGCGGCTTGAACAGGGCCAGGGTCAGGCCGAGCAGCGCCAGCGCGACTGCGCTCCACAGCAAGCGGTTGCCCAGCATGTAGCCGCGGATGTCGGGCAGGCCGGCGTTCGATTCGGCGGTCGAGAAGTAGCGCGTGGCGCGGCTCAGCGCGCGCACGCCGAACGGGTCGGCCAGCACCGCGATCCATTCGTTGTCGATGTTCGAGGTGAAGCTGCCGGCCACGATCCACAGCACGAAGAACGCCATCACGCCGACGTACACCATCATGATCGAGCGCGTGGTGGCAGCCAGCAGCATCAGCAGCGCGCCGATGAAGAACAGGTTGGGCACCACGATCACGCCCAGCGCCCACAGGTAGGCCGCGCCCGGGAATGGGCCGACGCGCTGCGGGTCGATCCACGGCATCAACGGCCCGAGCATCATCCCGAGCACGATCAGGACGAAGATGAACAGGCACGCCACCAGGCCGGCGCCGAAGCGCCCGACCAGGTAGTCGCGCTTCTTCATCGGGGTGGCGAACAGCATGTCGGAGATGCCGACTTCGCCGTCGCGCAGCACGCTGCCGGCGATGAAGATGGTGACCACGAACATCGACATCAGGCTGAACACGCCCAGCAGCTGCGCCACCACGGTCGGCGCGTTGCGGTTGACGTTGCCGATGCTGCCGCCGACCTGGATCGCGTCGGTGGTGGTGGCGCCGAAGGCCAGCGCGCCGAAGATCAGCGCGCACACCCACAGCAGCGGCTGGCGCAGCTGGAAGTCCAGCTCGAACTTGAAGAATTCTCTCAGCATGCCGGCTCCTTATTGGGTAACCGCGGCCGTCACTGGAGCGGCAATCGTGGCGACGCCAGGCGCCCGGCCTGCGCTGCGCACCTGCAGGAAGTAGACGTCTTCCAGGTCCGGCTCGACGCTGGTGAAGCCGTCGTCCGGCTGCGACTCGGCGTACACGTTGATCTGCGGCCGGCCCGCCACCAGGCGCGTGGACAGCACGTTGAAGCGCTGCTGGTATTCCGGCAGCGCGTCCTGGCTCACGGTGCGACGCCAGACGCGGTTTTTGAGGGTGTCGATCGCGGCCTGCGGCTCGCCCTGCAGCAGCACCGTGCCCTTGGCGATCATCGCCATGCGCGGGCACAGGTCGGTCACGTCTTCGACGATGTGGGTCGACAGGATCACCACCACCTGCTCGCCGATCTTGGCCAGCAGGTTGAGGAAGCGGTTGCGCTCATCGGGATCGAGGCCGGCGGTCGGCTCGTCGACGATCACCAGGCGCGGCGCGCCGAGCAGCGCCTGGGCGATGCCGAAGCGCTGGCGCATGCCGCCCGAATAGGTGCCGAGGCCGCGCTTCCTCGCTTCCCACAGGTTGGTCTGGTTCAGCAGCGCTTCGACGACTTCCTTGCGCTCGCCTTTATGCGTGATGCCTTTCAGGACCGCGAAGTGGTTCAGCAACTTCTCGGCGCTGACCTTCGGATACACGCCGAAGTCCTGTGGCAGGTAGCCGAGCTGGCGCCGCAGCGCCTCTTTGTCCCGCAGGACGTCGAGGCCATGGAAGTGGATGCTGCCGCTGTCGGGATCCTGCAGCGTGGCGATGGTGCGCATGAGGGAGGACTTGCCGGCGCCGTTCGGCCCGAGCAGGCCGAACATGCCGTTCGGGATCTCGAGACTGACGTCGTTGATGGCCTTGACGCCGTTGGCATAGGTCTTGTTGAGCTGCTGGATCGATAACATCGCTTGCTTCTCCCGAGTTCCGTTGATGATGTTCTGCCCCGCGCGCCGACTGCACGCGAGAATATTATTCATGCGATTCTTGCCGCCAAGATAATGTAGCGTTAATGAATTGCAATGTCAGCTTTATGTGACAGCCGGTGGAATTCCGGGAGTGGATGACGAATTTGCGGGTATATGCAGGCCGCATCCAATGGCGGCGGCGGGGGTGAAAACGGCTAATACGACGTAAACGGAAAACCGGAATTATGGCTTTTAAGAATATAGCGATAGCCTTGCGTTCTCCCCGCGCCGAAAGCGGCCACCCGGTCTATCGCTAAAACCCGACGGATTTTGTGTTACCTAGCAGATCGAGCCATGCATGCTCTTGCCCGTTCGTAGATCAATCCCTAAGTGACAGACGTACGGAGATGCACGGTCATCCTTGTCGTGCACGCAGTCCAGATCTCCCTTTTTCCGCACGCGCAATCCGGAAGAGGTGCCGCAGGCCTCCTTTAGATCAGGACCAATCGAATCAAACAGAGACTTGGCGGCCTCACCGTGAAAGACAAATGCGGCTTTTCGATCAGTCGACGTCGGCGCCACCGTCTCTCCCAAGTCGCCGGAATAGATGAGGTATTTACCGTTAAATGCAGTCTAAGTTCCGTCCCAAAGCTTTGCGGCATGGGCTAGGGAAAACAATGCAAGAGTAGCGAGAATCAAGGTGGATGACTTCTTCATTTCAGCCCTTCAGTTCGACATGAAAATGGTTGTCATGATGGCTCAGGGGAAAAGCCAGGTGCCGTAGATCGGGATCATTGAAGTACACCTTGCCGATTCCCGGATAGGCGCGGAACAGCTCAATCAGCCTCGCCGTGGCCAGTTGATCATACTGGTCCGTCGATTGCCAAAAAACTGGCATCCGTTTCCCGTCTTTTCGGAGAGGCCGTACATCAACTTCCAATCCTTTCTTGTGCGACCGGGGAGGCTCGAACGTCCCGCCGCCAGCCAGGCTGACGTTCCCGATACCGAATTTGCGATTGTCCATTCGAGCCCGCTGCGTTTCGACAAACAGGAGCATCGTCATCATGGCCGGATGGGCATACTGACCTGCGCCCAGGCCCGGCGTTCCATACACATAGTAGCCTGCTCCCTCGGGTGCTTGGGGCAGCATGAAGAAGCCCCTACTGTCTTTTGGTTGGACCTCGAGTACCATGGTTTCCCTCTTCCTCAGGCAATCCGGTTCGTCGCCAGATCCCAACCGCCGGAGGTATTGCCGCCTGAGCCCCCACTGATCTTCTGCTGCGTGTATTTCCACTCGACCTTCGAGAACCTCAACGCGACGGAATCCTGAGAATCCGATGGGAAATGGATACCACATGCGATCGCATGCGCACCCTGTCCTCTCTCAACAGACGATGGCAGGAGCGCCTTAGGATAAGGGCCACCGCACTCGCCCGCACAAGGAACCCGATGAGCCTTGCCGTCCTCAGAAGCCGCGCCCTGGCGGGCATGGAAGCGCCCGCCGTCAGCGTTGAAGTCCACCTTGCCAACGGTTTACCGGGCATCGCGATTGTTGGCCTTCCGGACACCGAAGTGCGCGAAGCCAAGGACCGGGTGCGCGCGGCGCTGCAGAATTCCGGCTTCGACATCCCGGCGCGCCGCATCACGATCAACCTGGCGCCGGCGGATCTACCGAAGGAGTCGGGCCGCTTCGATCTGCCGATCGCGCTTGGCATTTTGGCGGCGTCGCGTCAGATCCGCGGCGACGCATTGGAGCGCTACGAATTCGCGGGCGAACTGTCGCTGTCGGGCGAGCTGCGCCCGATCCGTGGCGCGCTGGCGATGGCGTTTGCCATGATCCGTCAGAACGAGCGCGAAGACGGTGAGCGCGCCTTCATCCTGCCGCTGGCCAATGCCGACGAGGCGGCGCTGGTGGATGCCGCCGCGATCCATCCGGCGCGCACGCTGCTCGAGGTGTGCGCGCATTTCGCCAACACGCCGGACGCGCCGCGCCTGGCGCGCTACGCTCGCCCCGCCCTGCCGCAGGCGCCGGTGTATCCCGACTTCGCCGAGGTCAAGGGCCAGCAGCACGCCAAGCGCGCACTCGAAGTGGCCGCGGCCGGGGCGCACTCGGCGATCCTCATCGGGCCACCCGGCGCGGGCAAGAGCATGCTGGCGGCGCGCTTTCCCGGCCTGCTGCCGCCGATGAGCGAGCGCGAGGCGCTGGAGTCGGCGGCGGTGCAGTCGCTGGCAGGAGGCTTTTCTCCCGAGCGCTGGCGGCGGCGGCCGTTTCGCAGTCCGCATCACACCACCTCCGGCGTGGCGCTGGTCGGCGGCGGCAACCTGCCGCGACCCGGCGAAGTCTCGCTGGCGCATCATGGAGTGCTGTTTCTGGACGAGCTGCCGGAGTTCGACCGGCGGGTATTGGAAGTGCTGCGCGAGCCGCTCGAGTCGGGCCAGATCACGATCTCGCGCGCGGCGCACCAGGCCGACTTTCCGGCGCGCTTCCAGCTGATCGCGGCGATGAATCCCTGCCCCTGCGGCTGGCTGGGCCACGCCAGCGGCAAGTGCCGCTGCACCGGCGAAGCGGTGCTGCGCTACCAGGGCCGGATCTCGGGGCCGCTGCTGGACCGGATCGACATCCAGCTGCCGGTGGCGGCGCTGCCGCCCGACAGCATGGGCGCCCAGGCCGAAGGAGAGCCGAGCAGCGCGGTGGCGGCGCGGGTGGCGCAGGCGTATGCGCGCCAGCTGCAGCGCCAGGGCCACGCCAACAGCCAGCTGGCGCCGGGCGAAGTCGACCTGCATTGCGCGCCGGACGACGCCGGCCGGCGCCTGCTGCACAGCGCGGCCCAGCACCTGCACTGGTCGGCGCGGGCGTACCACCGCGTGCTCAAGGTGGCGCGCACGGTGGCCGACCTGGCCGGCGCCGGGCACGTGGCGGCGAACCACGTGGCCGAGGCGATCGGCTACCGCCGCGCACTGCGCGAGGATTGACGGTGGATGGAAGGCCGGCGCGCCGGCTCAGGCGGGCGTGGCGGCCTGCTCGCGCGCGGCGCGCTTGATCGCCTGCGGCGGCTGGCCGAAGGCGCGCAGGAAGGCGCGCCGCATGCGTTCCGGATCGGCAAAGCCGGTCTCGCGCGCGACCACGTCGATTGAATGGTTGCTGCTTTCGATCAGGGCGCGCGCCGCCTCCACCCGCAGCACCTCGATCGCGCGCGCCGGCGACTGTCCGGTCTCGAGGCGGAAGCTGCGGCTGAACTGGCGCGTGCTCAGGTTGGCCGCTTCGGCCAGCTCGTCCACCGACAAGGGCTGACGCAGGTGGCGCTTGGCGTAGCTGAGCGCCTGCTGGATGCGGTCCGATTTCGGTTCCAGCTCGAGCAGGGCCGAGAACTGCGACTGGCCGCCGCTGCGCCGGTGATACACCACCATCTGGCGCGCGATGTGCTTCGAGGCGTCCTTGCCCAGGTCGGCTTCGACCATTGCCAGGCACAGGTCGATGCAGGCGGTCATGCCGGCCGAGGTCCAGATGCGGCCGTCGTTGATGAAGATGCGGTCTTCCTCGACCCGGGTCCTGGGATAAGCGCGCTGCAGGTCGCGCGCCAGCGCCCAGTGGGTGGTGGCGCGCCGGCCTTCGAGCAGGCCGGCTTCGGCCAGGATGAAGGCGCCGGTGCAGATGCTGGCGGTGCGGCGCGAAGCGTGGCTGGCGGCGCGCAGGAAGTCCAGAAACGGATCGGTGGAGCGCATGCCGAGCGGCTGCATGATGCCGGCCACGATCAGGGTGTCGAAGTCGTGGCGTCCGAAGGCTTCGGTAAACACGCCCACGCCCGAAGAACTGCCCAGCACCCCGCCCTGTTCCGACAGCAGGGTCACGTCGTAGAACGGGCCGCCGTCCAGGCTGTTGGCGATCTCGAACACGGTGGTGGCCATCAAGTCGAGCGCCTGGAAGCCCGGGGGAAGCAGGAAGCCGATTCTGCGTTTCATGATGGTCCTCGATGGTGGCCGGCGGGCGGCGCGCGTGATTGCAGATCATACGTCAAGCGCGCGGCGGCGGCGCAAAAAACCGGTGAATGGCGGCGCCGGGACTGCTACCATCGTCCCCATGCGACGACATACCCTGTTCCCGGCGCGCGGCGCCCTGATGGCCACTGCCGTGCTGGCGGCGACGCTGCTGGCCGGCTGCAACCCGACCTATAACTGGCGCGACCACGCCAGCGCGGATGGCGCATGGAAGGCGCTGTTCCCGGCCAAACCCGCCACCTTCGCCCGCAGCGTCGATCTCGACGGCCTGCAGGTCGAAATGACGATGACGGCGGCCGAGGTCGACGGCGTCACCTTCGCCGTCGGCAGCGCGAGTGCGCCCGACGGCGCCCGCGCGCAGGCGGCGCTGCCGGCGATGCGGCGTGCGCTGCTGCGCAATCTCGGCAAGGACGACGATGCCACGCGGGTAGCACAGGATGAACTGCCGGACGAGCTGCAGGTCGACGCCACCGGCAGCAGCAATGGCCGGCCGGTGCGCCTGCAGGGGCGTTTCGTGGCGCGCGGCGTGCGTGTGTTCCAGGTGATCGTGCTGGGCAAGCCAGATAGCGCGCCGCCCGAGCAGGTCGAGCAGTTCCTGACCTCGTTCACGCCGCAATAGGCGCCGGCATGGACGACAATATGAACGATAGCGCGCCCGCGCTGCGCATCGACGGCCTGCGCAAGCACTTCGGCCGGCCCGCCGTCGATGGCCTCGACCTGACCGTGCGGCGCGGCGAGCTGTACGCCCTGCTGGGACCGAATGGCGCCGGCAAGACCACCACGCTGCGCCTGGTGACCGGCCTGCTGGCGCCGGACGCCGGCACGATCGAGGTGCTCGGCGTCGACCTGGCGCGCGAGCCGGCGGCAGCCAAGATGCGCATGGCTTACCTGCCGGATGAGCCGCTCTTGTACGGGAAGCTCAAGCCCTACGAATACCTCGAGTTTGTCGCCGGCCTGTGGGGCGTGCGCGCCGACGAGGCTGCGCCGCGCGCGCAAGAGCTGCTCGACTGGCTCGACCTGAGCCGTCACGCGCACGAGCTCACCGAAGGCTTCTCGCGCGGGATGAAGCAGAAGCTGGCCCTGGCCGGCGCGCTGATCCACCAGCCGCAGTTGCTGATCCTGGACGAACCGCTCACCGGCCTCGATGCGGCCGCGGCGCGCCAGGTGAAAGACCTGCTGTTGTCGCACGTGGCAGGCGGTGGCAGCGTGATCCTGACCACCCACATCCTGGAAGTAGCCGAACGGCTGGCGCAGCGCATCGGCATCATCCGCGACGGACGCCTGATCGCCGAAGGCACGCTGGACCAGCTGCGCGAGCGCACGCAAGGAGGCAGCCTGGAAGAGGTGTTCCTGCAGCTGACCGCGGCGTCATGATGTCTGCTGTCGGGAGTGGGCTGTGGCTGCTGCGGCACGAGCTGCGCCTGTTCTGGTATGGCGCCGGCAGCGGCAAGGGCCATGGCGCTGGGCGGCGGCCAGGTCTGGGCACGATCGCGGCGGTGGCGCTGGTGTGGCTGGCGCTGCACGCGGTCGGCTGGCTGGCGATGCGCAATCTGGCCGACGTGCCGGTCGGCGATCCGCGCATCTTGCTCGCGGCGACGGCGCTGCTGGCGGTGAGCGGCACCTTCATGCTGTCCACCGCCATCAAGTCGAGCGTGCTGGCGCTGTTCGAGCGCGGCGACCTGGATCTGCTGCTGTCCTCGCCCCTGCCCTCGCGCAGCATCTTCAGCGTGCGCCTGGCGGGCGTGGTGGCCTCTACCGCCGGCATCCACCTGTTCTTCCTCGCGCCGTTTGCGCACGGCGCGCTGCTGCATGGGCAGTGGCGCTGGCTGGGCGTGTATCCAGCGCTGGTCGGCATCGCGGTGCTGTGCGCCTGTGCGGCCATGCTGCTCACCCTCGGCCTGGTGCGCCTGATCGGCGCGCGCCGCACGCGAGTGGTGGCGCAGGTGATCGGTGCGCTGGCCGGGGCCTTGCTGGTGATCGCATCGCAGTCGTATTCGCTGTTCGAGCGTCAGTGGCAGGGACGCATGCGCGAGCTGCTGGGCGGCATGCTAGGGCCCGATGGCGTGCTGGCGGCAGGTAGTTCGGTATGGCTGCCGGCACGTGCGCTGTTGGGCGATCCTGGCCCGATGCTGGCGCTGGCGGCGCTTGCCGTGGCAGCGTTCTTTCTCACTGCGCGGCATACGCACCGCTTCTTCGCGGTCGGGCTGCAGTTGTCGGCTTCCACCGGTTCTTCGTCGGCGGGCCGGAAAGCCGTGCCGGTGCGTCCTCGCTTCGGGCGCAGCCTGTTCGATACGGTGGTGATCAAGGAGTGGCGCCTGATCGTGCGCGATCCGCAGCTGATCTCGCAGGTGCTGCTGCAGCTGCTGTACCTGGTGCCGATGTGCTTCGTGGCGTTTCGCGGCGACGGCCTGCACGTGCCCGCGATCGGTGCCGGCCTGACCTTGCTGGCCAGCTCGCTGGCCGGGTCGCTGGCATGGATCGCCTTGTCAGCCGAGGATGCGCCCGACCTGCTGCTGGTGTCGCCGGCGTCGCCCGGCGCACTGCGGCGCGCCAAGCTGGCGGCGGCGGTGATGCCGGTGCTGGTATTGATTGGCGCGCCGCTGCTGTGGCTGGTCGTGCGCTCGCCGCTGGGCGGGCTGGTGCTGTGCTTTACCGCCAGCGCCGCCGTGCTGGGTGCCGGAATGATCGTGTTCTGGTGCGGCCGGCCGGGCGTGCGCAGCAACTTCAGGACAAGCGGCAAGCGCGGTTTCGTGATGAACCTGCTCCAGCTTTTCAACAGTCTCACATGGGGCGCCCTGGCCTGGCTACTGGCCGACGCGACGTCGGCGCCACCATCCGCCAATGCTGCGATCGGGGCCGGCGCGGCCTTCGCCGTGGCGCTGCTCACGCTCGCTTCGGCCTGGCTGATGCGGCAGCCGCGGGATCGCGCCGTGTGAGCGCCGGCGCACGATAAGGATGCACCATACGTGCTATCGTTTAATCACTAACAAAACCAAGAGATAGCTATGTTGATCACATTTAAATGCAAGTCGTACCCCGAAGTCCTGATGTATCAGGAGCACGCCAAGCGCATCTTCGATCTGCTGGACAAAGAACCGGAACGCGGCGTCATCACGTCGGCCGAGGCTGCGCGCGCGGTCGACCTGATCGAACCCGAGATCGAAGAAAGCCGCAAACACCAGGCTTCCGAACAGGTGGCGGCGGACATCCAGGCGCACGACCGCGACGCCGACGATCATGACCACGGGCCAATCGAAGCCGTCAGTTTCTCGACCCGCATGTATCCCCTGCTCGAAATGCTGCGCTCGGCCCGCGATAACAACACCGATATTCTTTGGGGCGTTTAACGCTGCGATGCCAGCTTCACCAATCACGTAACGTAGGGTGGACGGCTATGCCGTCCACGCGTTCAACCAGCTTTGGATTTATCCCGTAGGGTTGGCCTCGGCGGCCCCGCGCTGCGCCGCCGACGCGTCCAACCAGCCGCGGAGTTTCTGTACGATGTGCAGCAAGTTTGAGCCGTTTGAACGCGTCGGCAGCGAAACTGCCAACCCTACCGTTCTCGATATTTTCAGACCGTAGAACGCAAAAAAGCCCGCTCAAATCATTGAGCGGGCTTTTTCATATAACTAGCCTGACGATAACCTACTTTCACACTGGTTGCAGCACTATCATCGGCGCAAAGTCGTTTCACGGTCCTGTTCGGGATGGGAAGGGGTGGGACCGACTTGCTAT
>Ga0265798_10001317_pt1 | contig 38743 bp, 22 predicted proteins | sample P3T30metagenome_FD_192430 | JGI IMG/M metagenome (GOLD analysis project Ga0265798, IMG submission 192430) | Plant litter microbial communities from East Loma Ridge, Irvine, California - P3 T30 | ecosystem: Environmental > Terrestrial > Plant litter > Unclassified | place: USA: California...
GTCAGTATTCATTTGGTTGTAATTGGCCCACAACTTGGGGCCGCAAAGATAAGAAAATTTCGCAGCAGTAGCTAGCAGCCCTACAGCGAAATTTCAGTTAAGACTACTGGGCTCGGCTTTCGGGGCTCGGCCCATGGTTTCTTTCGGCAACCTGCCAAATATCGGGTGGGCAAGCCCACGGGTATTCTGTTTCGGGCTGCAAAGGTACGTCGAGGTCTGAGACTTATGCAACTGGCCGCGCGTAAAAATTTATAAACGTAGTAGGCAGCTCGTATTTCGTAGTCGGCTGTCTACCCAGTGCTACTGGCCGGTGTAGCGTTATTTTACTTTTCGCATGAAGATTCTATTGGTAGAGGATGAGGCTAGCTTGGCCTCTTTTATTCAGAAGGGCATGGCGGCGGAGGGCTACGAGCTACGCGTAGCCTACGATGGAACGATGGGCCAGCGGCTATTTGACCAGCAGCCGTTTGACGTGGTGGTTCTCGACGTGAACCTGCCGGGTATGAATGGCTTTGAGTTATGTCGCTACATCAAGCAGCATTCAGCGCAACAAGCAGTATTATTATTGACAGCACTTGATGGCCTGCAGGATAAAGAAAGCGGCTTTGGGGCGGGGGCCGACGATTATTTGGTCAAACCGTTTGAGTTTCGGGAACTGCTACTGCGCATTCGGGCGCTGGCCCGGCGTAGCAATGCTTATGCGGGGCAGCATACTGTGCTGCGCGCCGCCGACCTAGAACTGGATACTACTACGCGGCTGGTGCACCGGGCGGGTCAGCGCATCGAGCTTACCACCCGCGAGTATGCGCTATTGGAGTACTTACTGGTAAATAAGGGCCGGAGCGTTAGCCGCATTGACATTGCCGAGAAGGTCTGGGACTTACACTTTGATACGAATACTAACGTTATTGATGTATATATCAACTACCTGCGCAATAAGATTGACAAGAAATTCGAGCCCAAGCTATTGCATACCATCGTGGGGCGGGGCTACATGCTGCAAGGCTAGGTAGCTGCTCAAAATCTTACGCTGACTCGGTATGCAAATTCGACATAAGCTGCTTCTCTGGTTTGCGGGGCTGGTAAGCGTATTGCTTCTGGCTTTTTCAGCCTACGTGTATTTGAGCTATGCTGAGTTTCGGACGCAGGGCTTTGCACAGCGGCTGGTGCGCAAGGCTGAACTGCTCTATCAAGTACTCGACGATGCGCGGGTGAATGAGGCGCTGGCTACGCTACCCGAGCAAGCCGGCTACATCTACGGTCCCACTGACCAGCTAGTCTACGCCAGCCCTAATGCGGGCGACTATCAGCCCTCAGCAGAGTTTCTAACCGAGGTGCGGCAGCAGGGCCTCGTGGCCTTTGATTTTACTAGCCCAAATCATATTTATGTGAAGGAAGGCGTGGCGCTCACCTTTCGGCGGCCGTCCGAGCCGGGACGCTACCTGGCTATCGTGACAGCTTATGATAATGCCGGCTTTACCCGCGAGCACACACTGCTACGCACCTTGCTTTACGGCTACCTAGGGGCAGTAGTACTCGTAGCAGGACTGGGACTGGTGTTTGCACGGTGGGCGCTGTTGCCGTTCAATCGCCTTATTAGCCAGCTGCGACGGCCGGGACTGACGCAGCCCTTTCGCTTGCAGCCACTACACCAGCATGACGAGGCCGGAGAGTTGGCCGCTGCTTTCAATGGTCTGCTAGCCCGTCAGGAGGCGCTGGCGCAAAGTCAACAGGCCTTTATCGCGCAGGCTTCGCACGAGCTTCGCACGCCGCTTACCACTATTAAAGGATGGCTGGAGACTTCATTGGCCTACGATGCCGACGCTAACAGCCTGCGCGAGGGCATTCGGCAGGCGGCCCAGGAGCTAGACAAGCTGACGGCCTTAGCTAACGGCCTGCTGCACCTAGCCCACCTTGAAGGCCTCAGCACGCGCCTAGAGCGCCAGCCGCTGGAATTGATGGATTTGTTACTTGATGTTATCGACACGATACAACACCAGCGCCCGGCCCAGCGCTTGGCTCTGGCCGTGGGTGAAGGCGTGCAGCAACAAACGAGCGCACCCGTAGTGCTAGGCAACAGCCACTTGTTGCGCACTGCTATTACTAATTTGGTCGATAACGCGTGCAAATACTCCGGGGGCCAGCCCGTGGCGCTGCGCCTTGAAATGCACACTGACCTAGCGATTCGGCTTGCCATTGAGGACCGGGGCATTGGTATTGCGCCGGCCGACGCTGAGCGCATTTTTCAACCGCTTACACGGGGCAGCAACAGCCAGCAAGTCAGTGGCTTTGGCATTGGGCTCACGCTAGCCCGGCAGGTAGTGCAACTGCATCAGGGGCAGCTATGGCTGCGGCCTAGGTCGGGTGGCGGCACGGTAGCCGAGGTAGAGCTACCACTAGTGCGGGAGGCCAGCCCAACAGGCCTCTAATAACTTCTAATCTGACCTTAATAGCAGTCTAATAAGCTGGGGAGAGCTTTGCAACATCATGTCTGCATTTCGTTTTCTTTGGCTAGTATTCGCTGGGCTACCACTAGCCGGTTGGGGCCAAGCGGCCGCGCCGCTCACGCTACCACAGGCGCTGGAACTGGCCCGCACCAGTTACCCATCGCTCCGCGCCCGTCAAGCGGGCATTGCCGCGGCTACGGCCGATGTGCGCACGCTACGCGCTACTTATCTGCCGCAACTCACGGCGCAGGCGCAGGCCCTCAATGGCACGTCTAACCAGGCGCGCGGCGCGCTGCTGGGCGGCATTGGCCCCAATGTATCGGGGGTACGCGACTATACCAGTGGTCAGGCGTCGTGGGCTAGTCAGGGGATGCTATTTATTGACTGGCCGGCCGTGACCTTTGGCCGCTATCGAGCCGACGTGCAGCGCGCCGAGGCCAGCGTGAACCAAGCTCAGGCCGCCTACGACCAAGAGTTGTTTCAGCATCAAGTGCAAGTAGCTGATGCCTACTTACTGGCCTTGGCGGCGCAGAAGGCCGTGGCGCTGCAAGCTGCCAACCTGCGCCGCACGCAAAGCTTGCGGCGGGTAATTCTGGCAGCTACGCAGGCGGGTATTCAGGCCGGTATTGATAGCTCGACAGCCAATGCCGAAAACGCGCGAGCGCAGCTCCAGTTGCTGGTAAGCCGCCAGCAGGCCGAGCAGCAGCGCGTGCGGCTGGCGGGCTTGCTGGGCGTGCCAACCCAGCGACTGGCCCCGGCCGATTCTGCCTTGTTTTTTACCCGCTTGCCGGCATTGCCCGCCGCGCCCGATAGCAATAGTCTCCTGCGCCACCCTACCCTACTGGCTTATCGGCAGCGTGTAGCGGCGAGTGATGCAACAGCTAAGTATTTAGCTTCTAACAATCGACCAACCTTATCGCTGGTGGGGGCTACTTGGGGCCGCGGCTCGGGTGCGGCATCGGCAGCCAGCCCCGATGGCTCGTTCAATATTAACCCATCGCTAGGGGCAGGCCTTCCTTTTAAGGTATACAACTACGCAGTGGGAGCAGCGCTGACCTGGCGCGTGACCGAGTTGCTGCACAGCCGGCGCGCCGCCACGGCCCAACTGGCTCGCTCTGAGCAGGCCCGCGCCGAGTACAGCCAACAAGAGTTGCTGCTTCGCACCGAGCAACAAAACGCCCGCAGCCAACTTGACCTAGCCCGCCAGAGCGCACAGGCCGCACCTGCCCAGCTCGACGCTGCCCAGCGGGCCTATACCCAAGCCCAAGCGCGTTACAATGCCGGCCTTGATAACCTAGTGGTGCTTACTCAGGCCACGCTGGTACTCAACCGCGCCGAAACTGACCAAGCTATTGCCGTCAACAATGTGTGGCGGGCGCTACTGCTACGCGCCGCAACCAGCGGCACACTCACAGATTTTACTGAGCAACTACCCTAGGGTGTAACACTTTGGCATTGCTAGCAGTGGCAAAACAATCACAGCAGAGCAATCGCTGAACAAGTGCAATTGCTTCGCTAGCGCTCGCAACGACGAGCTGAATTCTTTACTAGAACATATTCCATATACCATGCTAAAAGCCGCTCTTGCCAAACCCATTGCCGTGCTGGTGGCCCTGGTAGGCATCCTCGTGTTTGCGGGGCTGGCCCTAGGGCGCATTCCGGTCGATATTTTCCCGCGGCTGAATCTGCCTACCATCTACATTGCGCAGCCCTACGGCGGCATGACGCCGGCCCAGATGGAAGGCTTTATCGCCACGCGCTATCAAAACCAGATGCTGTATGTGTCGGGCATCAAGAACGTGGAGGTGAAGAACATCCAGGGGCTTTGCCTAGTGAAATGCGTGTTTTACGAAGACACCAACATGGCTCAGGCGGCCGGCGAGGTGGCCTCGCAGGTGAGCCGGGTTCTCAATTATTTCCCGCCCGGCACAGTGCCGCCCATTGTGGTGCGCTTCGATGCTTCGTCGCTGCCGGTGGGGCAGTTGGTGTTTAGTAGCCGCACAGCTACCCTAGGGCAGATGCAGGACTTGGCCTCGACGCGAGTACGACCTTTGTTTTCGCAGATTCCGGGAGCTTCGGCGCCGTCGCCGTTTGGCGGCAACGAGCGCACAGTAGTGGTGCGGGTAGACCCCGAGCGCATGAAGAGCTACCAGCTTACGCCCGATGAAATTGTAGCGGCTATTGTGCGCAACAACCAAGTATCGCCGGCCGGAGCCGTGAGCATGGGCGACTACACAGTGCTTACCCCTAGCAACGCCACCATTGCGCGCATCCCCGATTTCTTGAATATTCCGCTACGCCAAGGCGTGGGGCCGACGGTATATGTGCGCGACGTAGCCCGCGTGGAAGACGCTACTGATACACCTGTCGGCTATGCCCTCATCAACGGCAAGCGCTCAGTATATATTCCAGTTACGAAGTCGGCCGACGCCTCCACCATGAGCGTGGTGAAGGCGCTACGAGCCAAGCTGCCCGAGATGCAGGCCCTATTGCCTGATAATATTCACCTCAGCTATGAGTTTGACCAATCGGTGTATGTGACGCAGGCCGTGCATAGTTTGGCCCTCGAGGGTGGCATAGGGGCACTGTTGACGGGCTTGGTGGTGCTGCTGTTTCTGCGCGATTTACGCTCATCGCTCATCGTTATCCTTACTATTCCGGCGTCTATTCTGGCGGCCATCCTACTGTTGCAGCTCACCGGGCAGACTATCAACCTGATGACGCTGTCGGGGCTGTCGCTGGCCATTGGCATTCTGGTCGACCAGGCCACGGTGGTAATTGAAAACATTCACCAACACCTAGAGCTGGGCAAAACCAAGGCACGCGCCATTCTAGATGCTAGCCAGGAGGTGTCGTTTCCGCTGCTGCTCATCACACTCAGCATTCTGGCGGTGTTTGCACCCTCCTTCTTGATGACGGGGGTACCTAGGGGCATGTTTATACCGCTGTCGCTATCAGTAGGCTTCTCCATTATCGTCTCGTATTTGCTCTCGCAGAGCTTTGTGCCGGTGCTGGCCAACTGGTGGCTGAAAGACGAGCCGCCCCATGCTACGCCTAGGTCCGAAACCAACGACCTCAACGACACCGAACCCGCCCCTACCCCCGACGAAAAAGCCACTGGCTTTGAACGCGTAAAGCTGGGCTACCTACGCCTACTTGACCGTTTGCTGGCGCACCGGGCACTCGCGCTCACTGCCTACGGCGTGGTGTGCGCAGTCCTTATTGGCAGTTGTTTCTACCTTATCGGGCAGGACATGATGCCCAGAATCACGCACGGCCGGCAGTTTCAACTGCGCATCATCGCGCCGCAGGGCCTGCGCATCGAGCGCACTGAGGCGCGCACCAAGCAGGTCATCAACATCATCGGAAAGTTAGTGGGGCCCGAAAACGTCGCTATTACCTCGGCCTTCGTGGGCATGACGCCCAGCAGCTACGGTACCAGTGCGTTATACGTATTCAACGCTGGTCCGCACGAGGCTGATTTGCAGGTCAATCTCGCCGAAGACTACGAGGTCAAAAACCTCGACGCCCTCAAGGACCAGATTCGCCAAACTGTGGCCAAGCAAGTGCCTGACGTGCAAATCAGCTTCGAGCCCATCGAGCTGACTGATAAAATCATGAGCCAGGGCGCCCAAACGCCCATTGAAGTGCTCGTGGGCGGCAAAGACCTAACCGAAGGCCAGGCCTACGCCGACCGGCTGGCTGACCAGCTGCGCAAGATTCCGTACTTGCGCGACGTGCGCCTCAACCAGCCGCTGCGCTACCCCACCGTGCAGGTGGAGGTAGACCGCGAGCGCGCCGCCCAGTTTGGCCTTACGCCCGACCAGATTTCGCGCTCGCTGGTGGCGGCTACGTCGAGCAGCCGCTTCACGGCTAAAAACCTGTGGCTCGACCAAAGCAAAGGCTTTTCCTACCAAGTACAGGTGCAGCTTTCGGCCCGCGACATGACCTCCAAGGCCGATATGCTGAGCGTGCCGATGATACCGGGCCAGCTGCGCCCCACCCTCGGCGACGTAGCCACGCTACGCTCCACTACTATCCCCGGCGAATATGACCGCATCGGGCCGCGCCGCATCATCACGGTCTCGGCCAACATCACGGGGCAGGACCTAGGTACTGCTACCCAGGCCGTGCAGCAGGCTATCAAAGAAACTGGCACGCCGCCCAAGGGCTCATCGGTCGAGTTGCGGGGCCTGGCCCAGCTGCTGCAGGAAACCTTAAGCAGCTTGCAAACCGGCCTAGGGCTGGCCGTGGTGGTTATTTTCCTGTTGCTTGCGGCCAATTACCAGTCGTTTAAGGTAGCCGGTGTAGTACTCGTGACGGTGCCCGCCGTGCTGGCGGGTTCGCTGGCCCTGCTCCTAGCCACGGGCCAGACGCTCAACCTACAGTCGTACATGGGCCTCATCATGTCGGTGGGCGTGTCGGTGGCCAATGCCGTGCTAGTCGTCACCAATGCCGAAACCCTGCGCCTGCGCTACCGCGATGCCGTGGCCGCCGCCCGCACGGCCGGCGCGGCCCGCCTGCGCCCCATCCTGATGACCAGTATAGCCATGATTGCCGGCATGCTGCCGATGGCCTCGGGCCTGGGCGAAAGCGGCGAGCAAACCGCCCCCCTAGGGCGCGCCGTTATCGGCGGCTTGCTGGCCTCTACGGTGGCAGCACTCTTCATCCTGCCTATCGCATTTGCCGCGGTGCAGCGCAAAACAGGCTTCGATTCGGTTTCGCTTGACCCCGACGACCAGCACAGCACCGTGTATGATGGCCAGCCTGTTCCGGCCGAAGAACCTGAGCTAGTGGCGCACTAACCTAGGCGTCGCTCCCATCCTTATTTATTCGCTTCTCTGACACCTGCTATATGCGTGCTCGTTCTTTTTTATACCTGATTATTGGCGCGGCCGGGCTCCTAGCCAGCTGTTCGTCAGCAAGCTCATCCGATGCTGCTTCCGATAAGCCCGAAAGCGAAGTGCCCGCCGACTCGCAGCTCGATGCTGTGCACGTCACGGCCACCCAGCCTGCTCAGTCGCTGAGCTTGCCCGGCGAGTTGGAAAGCTATTTTCAAACCGATATCTCGCCCCGCGTGAGTGCCTATGTACTACGCCTGCACGCCGACATCGGCGACCATGTGCATCAAGGTCAGGTGCTAGCCGACCTAGACGCCCCCGAGCTAACCGCTGCCCTCAACGAAGCCGCCTCCAAGCAAAAAGCGGCCGAGGCCGTGTTGCAGTCTAGCCGCGGCACCTATCACCGCCTCCGTCAAACTGCCCGCACTGCTGGGGCCATCGCCCCTTTGCAGCTTGCCCAAGCTCGCACGCAGGTCATCACCGACAGCCTGAACGTGGCCGCGGCGCAGTCGCACTACAACGCGGCCAAGCAAATGACCAATTACCTGCACCTCACCGCGCCCTTCTCCGGTGTTATTACTGAGCGCAATCTGTCGCCGGGTGCAGCCGTGGGCACGGGTGGTCCTGGTGCCCTGCCCCTCTTTAAGCTGCGCCAGCTTAGCCGGCTGCGCCTGCGCGTGGCCGTGCCCGAGGCCTACGTAGCCGAGATGCACCAAGGCAGCCCCGTCAAGTTTTCGGTCAAGCCTTTCCCTAGCCGCACTTTCGTGGGCCGCATCACCCGCATTGCGGGCAGCGTGCAGGCCGCTACTCGCTCCGAGCAGGTAGAGATTGACATTCCCAATTCTAAGGAAGAGTTGAAGCCTGGCATGTTCGCCTCGGCCAGCCTACCCATCACCCGCCCCCAAAGCAGCATTTTCGTGCCAAAGTCGGCCATCGTTACCACGGCCGAACGCACCTATGTCGTTCGCGTGGCGCAGGGCCACGCCAGTTTGGTCGATATCCAACAGGGTGACGAGAACAACGGCCAAGTGCAGGTATTCGGCCACCTCAAGGCCGGCGACGTGGTGCTGCGCACCGGCACCGAAGACGTAGCCGAACAGCAGGCGGTGCAGGTAGCTGTGCGCTAAGTCGACACACTAGAGATGCTGCCCCTAACCCAAATAAGTGACGGACTAATGAGTAGGAGAAAGCAACCTGAACGGCCTTACCGCCAACAATGATATAAAGCCCCCTAGTAGGGACAATTTAACTGCCAAGTCGAGTGACTCACCACTCAGCTTGGCAGTATTTTTTTGGTGGCATGCAGGCTAAAAATTCTCATAGCGGGTTGCCGCTTGGCCCTAGGTCCTGCTAAGCAACCAGCGAGTAATGCAGCGCTGCTACACGCTGTGGGTACAGTAAAAATCCATTAGAAAACCAGAATAGCTATCGGCGATTGTGGCGCCTACACGACTCTACTTTTCAGACGCAATTCTGGAAAATAGAATCCTCGCACTCTCTTATTATAGATAAAATATTGATTATCATAACGTTTTAAACAAATACTACTTTGGCACCGCGTTGGCCTTTGCTGGGCCAAACGTATTACGCCATGCTCGATAAACCTTCTAAAATTTTCCTGGTCGACGATGACCCCTTCTGCCGCCAACTGATGGAACACTCCATTCGGGGGCTAGGCTTTCAAAATATCCACACCTTCGATAACGGCGCCTCGTGCCTTGACGCGCTCATTGAGGAGCCAGACATCATTTTTCTGGACCAAATGATGGGTAGCGTGTCGGGCACCGACGCCCTGAAAGCCATTAAGCGTTTCAATCCTGACATCTACGTGGTCCTCGTAAGCGGCCAGCAGCAGGTGCAAGTAGCGGTCGACTCGCTCAAGTTTGGGGCCTTCGACTATGTGGTGAAGGACGAGCAGCTTACCGGCCGCCTAGCCACTGTGCTTGCCAAAGTAGAGCAGGTGCAGGAGCTGCTGGCTAGTCGCCAGAAGGTTAAGCCCCGGTTTTTATCCCTATTCTCTCTGTAGAGTTACTAGTTAACTGATGCTGTTGGGGGTGCTGTTGCCATTTATCTACGTACATGAAAAAATTACTATTATCGCCGGTAGTGTTGCGCTTAGCCACCTTGCTGGTACTGGGTCTGCTAAGTAGCTGCACGCAGAACCTGTTTATGACTAAGAAGCAGCTGCCACCGCCTGCTGCCCTATCGGTGGGGCCCGATTATCAATATCGCCTGCGCAAGGATGATAAGGTCACTATCAGCGTTTTCGACCACGCAGAACTGAGCATCGGCTCCATCTACGGTAACTACCCCGTGACCGAAAACGAAGGCAAATGGGAATTGGTCGATGCCTTCGGCAACCTGAATGTGCCCAAGGTGGGTAGCTACCATGTGGAGGGCCTGACTATTGCGGAAGCTGAAGAGCAGTTAGAAAAAGTCCTAAGCAAGTGGATAGTAAATCCGCAGCTGGTCATTAAGGTGCTGAACATGGAAACCACCGTGCTTGGCGAAGTAAATGCCCCCGGCAAGCAGCGCCTCGAAAAAGAGCGCAACACGCTGGTGGAGGTGCTGGGCAAGGCCGGTGACTTTGGCGTGTATGCTGACAAGCGCCACGTGAAGGTGCTGCGCCAAGATGCCAAGGGCACCCAGGCCACGGAAGTGAACCTCACGCAAATGACGGGTTTCGAGCGCGACAACCTAGTAATACTACCCGGCGACGTGGTGTACGTGCCCAGCAAAAATGGTAAGCAGTTCGACCGCAAGTCGCCAACCATTTTGGGCATCTCGTCCATTATCAGCACTTTCTTTATCGTATTCCGCTTTTTTCAATAAGTAGATAGTAATGAGCGAGTTTAAGCAAAATATGCGCGCCTTGCGCCCGCTGTGGACCGGCCTACCCATCATTGCGGTGTGCACGGGCCTGGGCCTAACGGCCGCCTGGCAATACCTGCGCTACGCCACGCCGATGTACGAAAGCACCGCCAAAATCAAGCTGGCCGATGTGAACGAGGGCGTACTCAACACGACACTACTCAAGAGCCTAGACGCGTTTTCGGGCGACAACCGTACCAGCGCCGAGGTCGAACTAGTGCGCTCGCCGCTGCTGCTAGGCCGCGCCCTCGACCGTATCGATTTTGACCTTAGCGCCTATCGCGTGGGCAAGGTGCGCACTACCGAGATGTACCGCGCCAGCCCTTTCACGGCCGAAATGAAGGTGGCCAACCCCAAGTGGACCGAACAGCCGTTTGACTTGCGCATCGATGCCGCTGGCACGGTACAAGTAACCGCCCCCTCGGGCGAGATGACCCAGGGCCAGCTAGGCCAGGTGCTGCGCCTGAGCGGGGCCGAGTTGCGCATTGGCCGCAACGACTCGCTGTTGAAAGCCCGCCCCGATATTTCGCTGGCCGACCACTACCGGCTGGTGCAGCACGACCGCGCTCGGCTGCTCGAAGACATAGCCAGCCACCTCGACGTGACCAGCACCGACCACAACGTGCCGGTGCTGCGCATCAGCTACCAGAGCGAGGTACCGCAGAAAGCATCGGACCTAGTGAATGCCCTGTCGGAAGTGTACCTAGATGATTACTTGGCGATAAAGTACAAGGTGGTGAACACCGCTGCTGAAACCATCGGCGCGCAGATAAAGGACGTGCGCCGCACGCTTGCCCACTCCGAAGACACGGTGGAGCAATACCGTGACATGAAGCGTATCGTCAACATCAAGCAGGAAACCGACACCGACCTACACAAGGTTTCGGAGCTGAAAATGCAGCGCGCTAACCTGCAGATGAGCCTGGCTGCCGCCAACGACCTCTACCGCTACATGACCGATGGCAAGCGGAGTGCCCTGGAGCTAGCTCCCAACTTTGAGGCATTCAACGACATGCTTTCGACGGATATCGTTAAGAAAATCAAGGACCTGCAAGCTGAGAAGCACGACCTGCTGCTGCGCTTCACGCCCGAAGATGAGAACGTAAAGACCGTGGACATGAAGCTGGCCGACCTCAACGGCTATTTGCTCGAAAGCGTTCGCAACACCCGCACCAACCTCACCATCAAGAGCCGCGAGCTCGACCGCGCCATTGCGCAGGCGCAGGGCGCTTTTGTGGGCCTGCCCACCCGCGAGAAAAACCTGACCATCCTGCAGCGCGACTTCCAGCTCAACGAGAAACTTTACACTTTCCTGCGCGAAAAGGCCACTGAGGCCGAGATTGCCAAGGCCACACCTACATCATACCACCGCATTATCGCGGCTGGCCTAGTGCCGACCGAGCCCACGTCGCCGCACCGGGCTTTTGTGCTGGTGCTGTCGGGCTTCCTAGGTCTGCTGATGGGCACGCTGCTGGTATACCTGCTATCCATCGTGCGCTCGACGCCCGGCGATGCCGACGGCGTGCAGAAAGAAACGCGCACCCCGCTGGCGGCCATTATTCCGCACCTAGGGCGCGGGCTAGCCGGCCGGTTAGCCTTTTTCACGCAGCTGGCTACCCGGCTGGCCCTCAAAGGAATGCTGGCGCCCGGCACCAAGCTGGTTGTGAGCGCTTTCACCGAGAAAGAAGGTCAGGCATTTTTCTTTGAGCACCTGCACCAGGCGCTGGCAGCCAAGGGCCTGAAGCTACGCGCCCTCACCTTGCGCGACGCCACCTCGCCCAACCCCGAGGCCCAGCCCGATGAGGTTTTGCTGGTGCAAAACTTACTCCTGAGCCAGGACAGCCACGCGCTGGCCGTGATGAGCGGAGCCACCGTGAACCTGGTCGTAATCGACGGCCGTGCCACGCCCACCAGCAGTTTGCCCGAGCTCGACCTACTCATTCAGGAGTTTGCTCTGCCCAACGTGCAGCTCTGTCTCAACCGCGATGGCTATGCCCCCGGCCCGCTGCGCGTGCTGGCCATGCGCCTGGGCCGCTTGTTCTCAACGCGTCGCGCCGCCCGGCCGGCCACCGAGCCGCTGGCCATGCCCCTCGGCAACCTCGACCTCGATTTGCAGTCGTGAGCCAAGTGCTGACCCTGCCGCCCTGGGCTCTGCGCCTAGGGCGGCTTTCGGTGGCCCCGCGCTACTGGGTGGTGGCGGGCCAGGCCACGGTGAGCGCTACCAATTTTCTCACTAATATTTTCATAGCCAAGCTGTGCGGGCTGGCTACCTTTGGCGAGTACAGCGCCTGGCAGCTGGTGCTGCTGCTGGCGCTGGCCTTGCAGGGGGCCATTATTACGCAGCCTATGCAAGTGGTGCTGGGCACGCTGGCGGCGCGGCACCGGGTAGCCTATGGGCAGTTGGTACTGGGCTTGCAGGTGGCGTTTAGCGGGCTAGCGGTGGCGGCCACAGCCCTAGGTGCCGGTTTGCTGCCGCAGGCGGCTACAGTGCTACCAGCCTTCGTGGTGCTGCTGGCCGCCGCCGGTGGGCAAGACACGCTGCGCAAGCTGCTACTGGCTGAGGGCAAGGTACAAGCTGCCCTGGCGAGCGACATGCTATCGGCGGGCGGGCAGCTATTGGTACTGCTGCTGCTGGCGCTGCGCCCTGCGCCGGCCACGCTAGCCGAGGTAATATGGGCTGTGGGGCTCACTACCGTGCCGGCGCTGCTGGTAGGTGGCAAGGCCCTAGGCCACTGGCCAGCACTGAGCCTAAACAGCTTGCGTCGCTTTGGGCGGCGGCACTGGCGACAGGCCCGTTGGCTGGTACCCACGGCCTTGCTCCAATGGGGCTCGGCCAACGTGCTGCTGGTGTTCGCGGGGTGGGTAGGCTCGCCAGCTATGCTGGGCGTGCTGCGCCTGGCCCAAACGGCCATGGGCGTATTCAACCTAGGCCTGCAAGCTGTCGAAAACTACGCCTTGCCGCGCCTCAGCCAGAGCTTCCACAGCGCCCCGGCGCAGTTTGCTGCTCAGCGCGCGGCCCTCACCAAAAAAATGCTGCTCGCAGCTGGCCCTTTGCTGGCCCTGCTGGCCCTAGCGGCTGGCCCGCTAGTGGCGCGCTTCGGCCCCGCCGGCGGTGCGCAATATGCCGACCTACTACGCTGGTGCTGCGTGCTCTACGTGGTGATACTACTCGTGTACCCGTTGCGCCTGACAGTGCGCCTGCTGGCCGACTCGCGGCATTATTTCGGGGGCTACGTGCTCAGCATTGGGGCCTCGCTGGCGAGCGTGCGCTGGCTGACGGCCCACTACCAGGCCAGCGGCGTGGTACTAGGGTGGCTGCTAGCGCAGCTGGTGCTCGGCGGTTACTGGCTGTGGGCCGTGCGGCGGTCGGCATCACGAGCTTAACTACTTGTTGTCAGCTACTTATTGTTAGCGCTCGGCGCTGAAAACAAAAGAATCGGAGCACTTACAGCGTGTGCAAGCAGCCAGCTACACCAAGGACTAACGAACAACTAATAACTAAACTATTCCAGTGAAAATCATCCACCTAATCCTCGGCAAGGCTAACCCTGAGCGCATGAACGGCGTGAACAAAGTGGTGCACGCGCTGGCAACCCAGCAGCACCGCGCCGGGGCCGACGTGGCAGTGTGGGGCATCACGGGCGACCTGAGCGACAACTACCCGGCTCGTGAGTTTGCCACCCGGTTGTTTCTGGCCCAGCGCAACCCCTTCAGCCTAGCCGCTGAACTGCGGCAGGCGCTACGTGAGCAGGCGGGCACACCCACAGTGGTGCATTTGCACGGGGCATTTATTCCGGTGTATTTCTCGGCGGCGCGGCTGCTTAGCGCGCTAGGCATTCCGTATGTGCTCACGCCACACGGCAGCTACAGCCCGGCCGCCATGCGCAAGAGTGGCTTTACCAAGCAGGTCTATGGGCGGGTGTTTGAAAGCTACCTACTGCGGCGCGCGGCGCGCGTGCACTGCTTGGGTCAGAGTGAAATAACAGGCGTGCAACGCCTCAATACTGCGCTGCCCACCGCGCTGCTGCCCTACGGCTTTGAGCCGCCCCAGCCGGTGGCTGCCGCTACGCCGGCCGCGCTGGGCCGCTTCCGGGTAGGCTTCTGCGGCCGGCTCGACGACCACCACAAAGGGCTAGAATGCCTGCTGCTGGGTTTTGCTCAATTTGCCAATCTAGTGCCCGAGGCTGAGCTGTGGGTAATTGGTGATGGCCCCGACCGCGACCGCGTGGCACAGTGGGCCGCCGCTGCCCCGGAGGGCGCGGTGCAGCTGCTGGGCAGCCGCTACGGCGACGAGAAAATCGGCCTACTGGGCCAGCTCGACGTGTTTGCCCACACCTCGCACTACGAGGGCTTGCCCACCGCCGTGCTCGAAACCGTGGCCCTAGGGGTGCCCTGCGTGGTAACCGAGGCCACCAACCTTGGCAGCTACGTGCGCGAGTTTGGCTGCGGCGAGGTGCTGCCCACCGCCGACCCCATGCTGTTTGCCGACGCGCTACACCGGCTGCACGCCCGCTGGCAGGCCACAGCCGGCGCACGCGAACTGGCTCCGCAGTGCCGCCAGATGGTGGCCACCGCTTTTCACTGGCCAACCCTGCTGCCCGCTTACGAGCAGATGTACCAGCAGGCACTAGCGGCCTAGGCCGCGCGACTGGCATGGGCTTCTGGCCTGCGCCATGTGCAACTACTTAATAACTATAGCTATGTCATTATCCACTACCCCCAAATCGCATCAAGGCTTTCTGCGCACGATGAGCGTGCTGCTCACTATTATCGTGCTCATCAAGCTGGCCGGGTTTTTCACCTGGAACGAGGACGTGGGTGTGACGCGCGTGCTGAAGCTGGTGAGCCGCCTGGCCATGACGGCGGCGGCCTACGGCACGTACCGGCTCATTATCAAGCGCGGGGCCGTAGACTCGTTTCGGTGGCACAATAGCTGGTCGCCACTGCTCTACGGAGCCTACCTAGGGCTGGGGCTCGTATCGCTGCTGTTGTCGCGCAACCCTGGCTATTCGCTGTTGCAGTGGCTCATGGACGTGGAAACGCTGGTATTTGCCTTCTACTTCGTGAAGTGCTTTTTGCTGCTTGATGAGTTTTTCCCCGAAAGTCAAGTGCGCTTCTACCACGTGCTGGGCAATGCCACGTTCTTGATTTTGAGCGTATTTCTCGTGGGAATGCTCGTGTCGCCCGAAACGTTTTACCGCCTCACCCACGACGGCGAGGAGGCCCGCCTAGGTGGCTTCATCATGAACCCCAACGAGCTCGGTATGCTTTGCGCGGTCGGCATTGCTTGCCTCATGTTCAACTTTTACCGCCGCCACCACCTGGCCTGGACGCTCGTCAAAATCGGGGCGCTACTGCTGGCGCTCATTCTCACGGGCTCTCGTTCGTCGCTGGTGGGTTTTCTATTGATTGTGTTTTTCCACATTCAGCAGGCCGGCAACAAACGTCTGAAAATCGCGGCTAACCTGTCGGTGCTGCTCGCGGTGCCGGCGCTCGTACCGTTGGTATTCATCAAGCAGGGCGGCCTAGAGGAAGTACTGAGCATGACCGGGCGCCTGCCCTTCTGGCACGCGCTGTTGACGGAGGGGCTACCCCGCGAGCCGCTGCTCGGCTACGGTTTCATGCGAATTGCCTACGGCGAGTATTTTCAGAGCGTGCACACCTACGCCGCCCAGATGGCGCACAACACCTTCATTCAGGTGCTGATGAACCTAGGGCTGATAGGCTTTACTATTGTAATGATGCAGCTGGGAGCTACCATCCGGGGCTTTGTGCGCACCAGCAGCCCACAGCTGCGGCTTACGGGTGTGGGCCTGCTCATCCCAATTCTTATCAACTCCTTCACCGAGTTCGGCATCTTCGGCATGACCAATTACGGCATCCTTTTCTACCAGTTCCTCATCTGCTTCGTGAGTTTGCGCTTCCACGCCCTGCTCACCGACCGCGAGCGGCTGTGGCTGGTGCGCCGCCGCCCCGAACTGACCCTGGCGGTAGCCTAGGCGGCATCGGTACTCGAATACCAGACCAGCTAGGCTTACACTATTTCTGCTTTAGCGCTCCCTGATTTTTTCTGTCGTGCTAACAGTAGCCATACTTTACGAACCCTGGTCAGTAAATGCTTTATATGTCAACAGCTTGTAGTGCGTAGCATGACATACCTAGAGCCCGCCAGTCGCAGCGTGCAGCCGGTAGTCTCTACCCTATTCCTTGCTGAGCCAGCGCCGCTAGTAGATGGGGCAATTTATGGCCTACGCTGCCGCGCCTAGGTTGCCTCCAAGCCTTAGGTGTGCGCCCACCTTGCCTTTGGCGGGGTGGGCCTTAGCGGTGCCGGCGCAGCCAGTTTTGCGCACGCTAGGCTATAGCGATAAGTTAACTAGTATGCCTACTATTAAAGCCTTGGTTAGCCGCACGTTGGGCAGCACGCAGCACCGCATTTTTGGGCTCGACCTGCTGCGGGCGGTGGCTATTTTTATCACCGTGTATGGCCATGCCGTGATGCTGGTGCCACCCGCCTACCGGTCGTGGCACAACCTGCCGGTATCGGCCATCGACGGGGTCAATATTTTCTTTGTGCTCAGCGGCTACCTCATCGGCGGCATTTTGCTTAAGGCCCTGCTTGACGCGCGCAAGCCTTTTGCCCTAGGTCACTTCTGGATGCGGCGCTGGCTGCGCACGCTGCCTGCCTACTTGGTGGTGCTGAGCAGCGTGGTGGCTGTAGCAGCCGGACAGCGCAAGCTTCCGACCGAGGTGTGGCACTACTTCTGCTTTAGCCAAAATCTGATGGCACCACACCCCGCTTTTTTCCCCGAGGGCTGGAGCCTCGCTGTGGAGGAATGGTTCTATCTGCTCTTTCCCCTCGTAGTGCTGGTGCTAGCCGGTCTCACGCGCAGCCGCCGGGTGGCCATGGCCGGCACCATTGCCTTGTTTCTGACCTTGCCGCTGGTGTTCAAATACTACCAGTATCAGCAGGGCAAGGGCCTCGATGCAGCGCTGTGGGACGGCTACTACCGCCGCGTGGTAGCCGCCCGCCTCGATGCCATCGCGCTGGGTGTGCTAGCCTGCTACCTACAGCACTACCACGCCGGGCTGTGGCGCGGGCTACGCCGGCCCGGCCTGGGGCTGGCGGCGGGGTTGCTAGTCGTGACATTCCTATACCCCAAGCTGGGGCCTAATGTGTTGTTTTACAACGTATGGCTGCGCCCACTGCTTGAAGGCTTCACGGTGCTGCTGGTGCTACCATTTTTTTCGCAGCTGCGCCGCCCGCACTACACGCCGGCAATGCGCGCCCTCACGCTGCTCAGCCTCATTTCGTATTCGATGTACTTACTGAATAAGTCAGTACTCATTAAGCTGGTGCTGGAGCCGTTAGAGAAATCGGTGTTCACACCGCACCTAGGTTCGGGCGGCTGGCTGGTGGCCTACGCGCTCTACTGGCTGTTGCTACTGGTGAGCGCGCTGCTACTCTATACCTACGTAGAAGTGCCTTTTATGAAGCTGCGCGAGGTATTTGAGAAACCCAAAAGGGCTACCTCAACTCCCGAGCTAGCGACAACCCGGCAGTAGCCGCCGGCTTTATGAGGGCTTCTGGGTCTATCAGAATAGAATAGAGAGGTAACGTTTTGCGTCTTTACCTCTTTAGTCGGTGCTTAGCCAAACGTGAGGCACTACGTTCGTGCGGTTGGTCTTGGCTAGGCAATTACTGACATGGTAGAGATGCTTTCCTGTGTCCAACCTGACCTAGGCTGATAACTGCTAACCTCGTATCAGGTCGCCTGCCAGGATTAGGATAGCGGCTTAAGACACTTCGAAGCTCGACTGCCGACATCCTGCTCTAGCGGAAAAAGTCAATTATATACGCCCGAAGTGCACACTACGTGCCGCTAGCCTTAGAAGAATACATTCCAGATGCTGGAAACCAGTTCCAGCGGCTGGAACCCCCATACTTCGGCCAATAATTTTCATATTGACTAACAAATAGTTACCTAGATAAAGCCCTTTGGCATTCGGTTGGCCTTAGGGCTGGCATGACTTCAACGCTACTATCCGCTACTATCGACCTACCTACCTTGTTAGGCCGGCTGGGCTACGCGCCCGTCGCCACGGGTGGCATTCGGCTGCGGGGCTGCCGCAACCCCGATGGCAGCCTACGCTGGGTGTGGCCGGCCACACTGAGCCAGCCGCTGTTTCTGGAGTTTTACAACGCGGCTTCGCCCAAGGCCCGGCTGTTTAGCCTACTGGTGCGGGTAGTATTTGCGTGCCGGCTACAGGGGCTGTTTTTCAAAAAGCTGCCGGGGCACTTTGCCGCTACTGGGCAACAGGCGTGGCCGATGGGAGATTTTGCCCTTTTCACCGGCACGCCGGGCCCCAACCGCAAGGCCGTGTGCTGCTACGATGCCGCTCCCGGCCAGCGCATATTTGCTAAGCTGCCCCTAGGTGCTGCCGCCACCGAAAAAGTAGCCGCCGAGGCCCGCTACCTCGACCAGCTTGCTGAGTGCGGCTTTACCTCGTTCGGGCTACCGCGCATTGCGGGCTATGCCGAGGGCAGCCACTTGCTGCAAAGCAGCGTGAAGCCCGCCGAGGCCCAGCGGGCCGCTCGCTTTGGCACGGCCCACGCCCGCTGCCTCACCGAAATGCTCGACGCAACCCAAGTGCGCCAGCCGCTGGTGGCTAGTGCCTGCTGGCAAACTATTGGCGAGCAGGTTACGGCGCTCGAAGAGCTACCCGAAACTCGGATTCCTTTTGGCCTGCGCCGCAAGCTGCGGCACCTACGCGAAACCATCGACCCGCTAAGCCAGGCTACGTTTGCCTTTGCCCACGGCGACTTCACGCCCTGGAACTGCTGGCTGGGTGGCGATAAGCTCGCCATCTACGACCTCGAAATGGCCCAGCCCGAGGCCCCGCTACTCTACGACTTATTTCACTTCATCACCCAGCAGGCGCTGCTCGTGACGCGGGTACCAGCCGCTGGCATCCGGGAACAGGCGCTGCGCGTGGCGGCCAAATATTTCCCGAGTGTGCCGATGGCTGAAATTGCCCTGGCCTGGCAGCTCTACCTGCTGCACCAGGTATCGACCGGCGCACTGCTCTACCATGCGCAGCCCGACTGGCATACCCAGATAAGCTGGCTACTGAACGGCTGGAACGCTCTGCTCACCCGCGAGCTCGCCACCGCCGTCGAGCATCGCCAGCTGGCCATCTACGACCTGCTCGACTACGTGCAGCTGCTGCCCCAGCCGGGCGTGGTGCTCAAGCCCCGCGCCGCCAACGCCTACTATCCGGCCCCGAGCTCGGACCTCGACTTGCTGCTGACCCGACCCGACACGCTGGCCGGCGTGCGCTTTATGCAAAGCTTCGCGCTGGTGCAGTCGGCCAAGGTGCGCAAAGCGGCACACATGGTATCGGTCGATTGCCTATTTCAGGATGGCTCACTGCTGTCGGTAGACCTGCTGCATGCGCTGCACCGCAAAGCCTTACAGCTGCTCGATGCCCCAGCCGTGCTGGCGCAGGCCGAGCGGGCGGTAGCTGGCGTACCGGTGCCTTCGCTGCTCTATGACTTTGCTTACACCTGGCTATTCTATTGGCTCAATCAGAGCGACTTGCCGCTTACGCACTTGCGGCACTTTCAGCAGCAAAGCCCCGAGCGCCAAGAGGCTATGCTGGCTCACCTAGCCGACACGTATGGTATCACTTTCAGCAGCCTAGCTTGCGCCAGCGTGTGGCAACCAGCCAAGGCGGCCCTGCTGCACCACGCCCTGCGCCAGCAGCCGGCCAACGGCCGCGTAGCTCGCAAGCGTCGCGGCCTGCGCTACCTGCTAAGCACAGCCGCCGACTTTGTGCGGCCCGGCGGGCTCATCATCACCTTCAGTGGGGTTGATGGTGCAGGTAAGTCTACGGTTATCAACCACGTGAAGGAGCGCCTCGAAAAGAAGTGGCGCAAGCGGGTGGTTGTCATTCGGCACCGGCCTTCGGTACTACCTATCCTCAGCGCCTGGAAGTATGGCAAGGAGGGCGCCGAGGCCCGCAGCGTGCAAAACCTGCCCCGCCAGGGCCAAAACTTCGGCCTAGGTTCATCGTTGGTGCGCTTCAGCTACTATTACCTTGATTATGTAGTGGGCCAGGCAGTTATCTGGCTGCGGCACACCCGGCGCGGCCACGTGGTGCTCTACGACCGGTACTACTTCGACTTCATCAACGACGGGCGCCGCAGCAACATCAACCTGCCCGCCCGCTTTACCCAGGCGCTCTACGCCTTCGTCAACAAGCCCAAGCTCAACTTCTTCCTCTACGCCGACCCGCAGGAGATTTTGCGCCGCAAGCAGGAGCTCTCGGCTAGCACCATTACCCAGCTCACGCAGCAGTACCAGACGTTGTTTGGGGCACTCGGGGCGCGCTACCGCCGCTCGCGCTACGTGCCCATCGAAAACCAGGACCTAGACACCACGCTGAATCTGATTGGGCGCTACATCCAGCAAGAGATATAAGGGCATCACGCTTAAGGTCTTATTAAAATTAAACAACTGGTATCCTGTCGCTTTATATGAAATCTCTACTCGAACGCTTCGTACGCCGCCGCAATCCGCACTTTGCGCTGCACCCGGCCGTGAGCACAGGCATTTTGCTCAGCTTCGGGGCTCAGACGGCCGGGAGCCTGCTGCGCGGCTGCCGCCTGTGGCTGCACGGACGCACCTCGGGTGGGGCCATGCTGGGGCAGGGCGTGCGGTTTCAGCACCTAGGGCGCATTCGCTTTGGTAAGTGGCTGAAAGTGGGTGACCACGCCCGCTTCAGCGGTTTGGGCCAGGGCGGTCTCATCATGGGCGACAGCGTGAGCATTGGCGCATTCAGCCAAGTTATCGTATCCACGTCGCTGGCCGAGCCGGGGCAGTATATCAAGCTGGGTAATCGCGTAGGCATCGGCGAATTTGCCTACCTAGGCGGCGGCGGCGGCCTTAGCATTGGCGACGACTGCATTATCGGCCAATACTTCAGCTGCCACCCCGAAAACCACTTGCACGGCAACCACAACGAGCTTATCCGCCTGCAAGGTGTTACGCGCCAGGGCATCAGCATCGGGCCCAATTGCTGGATTGGCAGCAAAGTCACCGTGCTCGACGGAGTCATTATCGGGGCGGGTTGCGTGGTGGCGGCGGGCGCGGTCGTTACGCGCTCGGTACCAGCCGGCAGCGTAGTAGCGGGTGTGCCCGCACGCATCATTTCGAGCCGCGCTCCCCAGCCGGCTACGCCCGAGGCTATCAACAAAATTCTCGCCGCTGCTTGATTATGAATACCGTACTCATCACCGCGTACGCCGTCAATCCCTACAAGGGCTCGGAAGATGGCATGGGCTGGAACTTCATTCTGCAAGCCGCGCGCTTTCAGAAAGTAGTGGCCGTGACGCGCGTCAACAACGGCCCCCACATCGAGCGCTACCTGGCCGAAAACCCCGAAGCCGCCGCCTTGGCCGCCAACGTGAACTTCCGCTACTTCGACCTACCAGCTTGGACGCGCTGGTGGAAAAAAGGCCCACTCTTGTCACTCATCTACTTCTATATGTGGCAGGTAGGGCTGGCCGTGTGGCTGCGCCGCCAAAAGCTGGCTGTAGACCTAGTACACAATCTTAACTTTCACAACGACTGGACGCCCTCATTTCTGTGGCTGCTAGGTCGGCCGCTAGTGTGGGGACCTATCGGGCACCACCCACCCATCCCGGCCAGCCACCTGGCACAGTACGGCAAGGCCGCCTTCATGAAAGACCGAATGATTGGCAGCCTCAAGCACATTTTCTGGGCGCTTGACCCCTTTTTGCGCGTGACGCGCCGGGCAGCGGGGCGGGTGCTGTGCATGAACTCGGCGGTGGCCCCGCGCCTGGGGCTGCCCGCCAGCCGCTACGAGATAGTGCCTTCGGTGGCCGTAGACCTGCCCACCGCGCCCCTAGGTGCCGAAGCCGCGCCCAAAGCCGACTTCACGGTGATGATAGCCGCCCGCATGGTACCACTCAAGGGCTTCGACATGGTGATTCTGGCCTTTGCTAAGTTTTACCACGCGCTGCCCGTTGCCGAGCAAGCGCAGGCCCGCCTACTGCTCATCGGCAGTGGCCCCGAGGAAGGCCGCTTGCAGCAGCTACTGAAAGACTACAAGCTGACCGACTGCGCCGTGCACCGCCCCTGGCTGGCTCGCCACGAGCTGCTCGACATCTACCGCGAAGCCTCGGTGTTCTTCTTCCCCTCGCACGAGGGCGCGGGTATGGTGGTAGCCGAGGCCATGAGCTACGGCGTGCCCGTGCTGTGCTACGAAAACGAAGGCCCCGGCGAGCTTACACCCGCCGCCTCCAGCTTGAAGGTGCCTTATAAGACATTCAACCAGAACGTGAAAGACTTTGCCGAGCGCCTGCGCTGGCTCTACGACTCCCCCCGCCTGCTCGCCGCCGAGGCTGCCCTTAGCCGCCGCCACGTGGCCCAGCACCACACCTGGGAGCGCCGGGGCCAGCAGCTCCAGCGCATCTATCAAGAAGCACTGGCCGCTTGAGTTTGGGCTGTTAGCTTCCTCCTATCAATATCTATCGCCTTATCAATTAAAAAGCTAACAGCCACTGGCTGACAGCTACTAGCTTATCAAATGCGTATTATTGCCGTTCATCTACTCAACGACCGCAGCGGTAGTCCGCTAGTGCTGCGACAGTCGCTGGCTGTGCTGGCTGAGGCCGGCTACGGCATCGACCTACTCACGGCTACACCCGGCGAGCCAGGCTTCCTGAGCGACCTGCCTGGCGTGACCCTGCACCCGCTGGCCTATAGCTGGTCGGCAAGCCAGTGGCGCACGCTACTCAATTTTATGCTGGTGCAGCTGGCTGTGTTTTGGAAGGTGCTGCTGCTAGCCCAACCCGGCTATGTAGTATATGTCAACTCACTGCTACCCGCTGGGGCAGCGCTGGCGGCTCGGTGTCGGGGCGCGCGGGTGGTGTACCATCTGCACGAAGTATCGCTGCGGCCGGCCCCACTGCGGCGGCTGCTCTGTGCGGTGGCCCAGCGCACGGCCCACCAGCTGCTATGCGTGTCGGAGCACGTACGCACGACGCTGATGCTGCCCGTGGCCGAACAGCAAGTAGTATACAACTCTTTGGCTCCGAGCTTTATCGCCGAAGCCAACAAAGCCTCGCTGCCCTACGCCAGCCCCCGGCCCTTTGTAGTGCTGATGGCCTGCTCGCTGCGCGACTACAAGGGTGTGCCCGAGTTTTTTGCCCTGGCGCGCAGCCTGCCTGAAATGAGCTTCGAGCTGGTGCTTAATGCCGCGCCCGCCGCCGTGGCCGACTATACCGCCTGCCACTCGGTGCCCAATAACCTTCGCCTATTCCCGGCTACGGCCGACATGCACCCGCACTACCACCGTGCGGCGGTAGTCGTTAACCTCTCGCGGCCCGATGAATGGGTCGAAACCTTCGGCATGACCATTCTCGAGGGCTTGGCTTACGGTCGGCCTGTAATAGTGCCACCGGTGGGTGGTGTAGCCGAGGTCAACGTGCACACACACACAGGTTTCGCCATTGATGGGCGCGACCTAGGAGGGTTGCAGCACGCCCTGCGCCTGCTACATCGCAATGGCTCGGTGTATGCCCGCATGGCCGCTGCCGCCCGCAAGCGGGCCGCCACCTTCGCCCCCGAGCGCTTTGCCGAGCAGGTACTGCACACGTTTGGCCAGTTGCTGCCGCTAGCCGCTGGTGCAGCCCCGGCATCTGCTACGACAATAGACCAGTCAGTTTGCGCGCCGCACCCTACGCTAGTGCAGGCTTAATGCCAAGTAGTTACAAAGGAGATTTCAACTAGAACCCCGTCCAGTTATATCATATGTCTACCAAGAAGAAAGTTGCCATTATCGGTACCGTGGGGCTGCCCGCCTGCTACGGTGGCTTCGAAACCCTGACGGCCTATCTCGTCAAGCACCTGCACCAAGAGCACGACCTCACGGTGTATTGCAGTGGCAAAAAGTACCCTAAGGCTGAACGCCGCTCGCATTACGAAAGCGCTAAGCTGGTGTATCTGCCTTTTGAAGCAAATGGTGCGCAAAGCATTATTTACGATTGCCTTTCCATTTTGCACGCGGTGCTATTTGCCGATGTGCTACTCATCCTAGGGGTGCCGGGTGGCATTTTGTTGCCCTTCGTAAAGTGGTTTACCAAGAAGAAAATTATCATTTCCATCGACGGCATCGAATGGCGCCGCGACAAATGGAACCGCTATGCTAAGTGGTTTTTGCGCTGGTCGGAAAGCCTGGCCGTGCGGTTTTCGCACGCCGATATCTCGGACAACGACGCCATTCAGAACTACACGGCCCGTGCCTACAGCACCCGCAGCCGCGTAATTGAGTACGGCGGCGACCACGCCCGCAAGCAGCCCATCACCGACGCCGCTCGCGAAAAATACCCTTTCCTAGCGCAGCCCTACGCCTTTAAGGTGTGCCGCATCGAGCCCGAAAACAACGTGCACCTCGTGCTCGGGGCCTTTGCCGAGCTGCCTAGCTACCCCTTCGTACTAGTGGGCAACTGGAACAACAGTGCCTACGGCCGCCAGCTGCGCCAGGAGTTTGGCCAGTGCCCCAACCTTCACCTGCTCGACCCTATCTACGACCAAACGCAGCTCGACATCCTGCGCAGCAACTGCCACGTGTACGTGCACGGCCACAGTGCGGGTGGCACTAACCCCTCGCTAGTGGAGGCCATGTGCCTGGGCCTACCAGTGCTGGCCTTTGACGTATCGTTCAACAAAGCCACCACCGAGCACAAGGCCGTGTACTTTTCTGACAAGGCTGAATTTAAAAAGCACATCAGCGAAACCCGCATTCGCACCTGGAAGGCGCTGGGCCAGGAAATGCAGGCCATTGCCGACCGCCGCTACAACTGGTCCGTTATCGCCAAGAAGTACAATTACCTCATCAATAAGGTGTATTCGACCAAAAGCCAAGAAGCCAAGGCCGGCTTGCGCCCCCAGTTGAGCTACTTGCCCGCCACTGAGCTGGTGCAGCACCAGCTCGGCCAGTACGGGGCCCTCAACATGTTTTACGAGGAAACGAAGCCCTAGGGAACGTAGCAATGCACCAGGTAAGCAGCTTGTTACGTTGCAAGTGTATCAGCTGACCAGCCGACGAGGTATAACTTTATAAAAAATACAACCTGTTTTTAGACATTATCCGTATTGCATACCAATCCTGCAATTATATCATTATATTAGATAATACAGACAATTGTCGGCAGCTAGACTTCGTAGTGAAGTTCTATTTATCAGCCTTTACCAATTGCCTTTCGTACCTTGATAAAAGTCAGGCGCTGCCAAGCGCCTGACCTTATTTATTTAATACCTGTTCCTAATGTTTAAGTTCTTGCTATCTAAATCCTTCCCCTCGTTGAACGCTCAGCTCAATCGTCCGCTAGCTGCGACCAAACAGCTCCAAAAAGTCTCCTTTTTCTTGCTTTCTACAATCGATTTCCTCCCCTGCTAAGCTCAAGCCAGCCCTTAGGCACATAGCAGGTGTTAACCAAGCTCGCCAACTCATTGGGTTGGCTGAGCTTGTGCGTATCTTTTGATTGATTTACAAGAAATTAGGCTTAGTATGGAAGCCCCCTTTACTATTTTTATTGTAGAAGATGACCCGTGGTACGGTCAGCTACTACACTACCACCTTTCGCTCAATCCCGAAGACACTGTGCAGCTGTGGACTTCGGGCCAGGAATGTCTGGATAACATGCACTTGCGGCCCGACGTGGTCACAATAGACTTTTCGCTGCCTGACATCAGCGGCGACAAACTGCTGGCGCGCTTGCGCCAGCGCTGGCCCGAAGTGCCGGTCATTGTCATCAGTGCTCAGAGCAAGATTGCGACAGCCGTGCAGCTGCTCAAGGCCGGCGCGGCCGAGTACCTGGTGAAAGACGACAATACCAAGGACTTACTCTGGAATGCTATTCAGAAGCTGCGCGAAACTAGCTCACTACGCGAGCAAGTGAAACGCCTCGAAGACCAGCTCCAAAACAAGTACGACTTTAGTAAAATCCTAAAAGGCCATAGCCCCGCCATCGAAGGCATTTTTGGGTTAATGGAAAAGGCGGCGCAGACGCCAGTGAACGTTTCTATCACCGGCGAAACGGGCACGGGCAAGGAGCTAGTAGCCAAGGCGATTCACATGAAATCGGGGCGGCATAAGAAGCCGTTTGTAGCGGTAAACATGGCCGCCATTCCGGCCGAGCTACTTGAGAGCGAGCTATTTGGGCACGAAAAAGGCGCTTTTACCAGCGCAGTGGCCCGCAAGATTGGCAAGTTTGAGGAAGCTAATGGCGGCACGCTTTTCCTGGACGAGATAGGTGACCTGAACCCCGCCATTCAGTCGAAGCTGCTGCGTGTGCTGCAAGAGCGCGAGTTGCAACGCGTGGGCGGCAACGAGCGCATCAAGCTAGATGTGCGCTTAATCACAGCCACCCATAAAAGCCTGTCGGAGGAAGTGCGCAACAACAACTTCCGCGAAGATTTGTACTACCGCATTATTGGACTGCCGCTAGTGCTGCCGCCGCTGCGCGAGCGCGGCTCCGACGTGCTGTTTCTGGCCAAGCACTTTGTGGATGAGTTTTGCCGTGAGTATCAGAAGCCGCCCCTCAGCCTCTCAAAAGCGGCGCAGGACAAGCTGCAAGCATACAACTACCCCGGCAACGTGCGCGAGCTCAAAACCATTATCGAGCTGGCTGCCGTGCTCAGCAACGGCCACGAGATAGAGCCCGCCGACATTGTGTTTGCGCCAGCTGGGCGCGAGGCGGGCTTCCTGGATTCAGAAAGAACCCTGCGTGAATACACGCGCACCATCGTGCGGCACTACCTAAGCAAATACCAGGACAACGTGCCGCTGGTGGCCCAGAAGCTGGATGTAGGTAAGTCCACGATTTATAAGATGATACAGGACGGCGAAATCTAGCTGTCGGTCGCTTTATTTTCTGGAGTACTATGCTTTCCGATATCTCCGGCGAAGCCCTGCGAGCCGCTCACGATGAAATAGTCGTTTTGCGCAGCCAGCTGGCCGCTGCTCAGCTAGCTGCAACCAGCCCTTACCTAGGCGACCTGCCCAACTTCGTTGCCCAGATGCAGGACCTATTTGTGGGCATGCTCACTACCAATAGTCAGGGCCACCTGACCTGGGCCAACTCACGCTTCCAAAAGCGCTGTGGCACGCCGCTGCACCAGCTGCTAGGGCAACCCCTAGGGTACCTAGGGGGCCTACCAGTAGATGAGCCCACCCAAACGCTAATTGCGATGGGCTTGGCCAGCAATGCGCCGTTTCAGTTTGACCTGCCCGACCCGTGCCCTGGCTATGCTGCTGGCTGGCTGCGCCTGCGTCTGCTGCCGCTGCGCAGACCAGCCCCCGCTGAACCGCTGTTTGTGGGCATGCTGGAAGACATTTCGGAAGAAAAACGCGCCCAGCTAGCCTTGGCCGAAAGCGAGAAGCGTTACCGCGAGCTAGCCGAGCAAGTGCCTGGCGTGCTCTACCGCTGGCGCAAAAACCCGGATGGCACTTTCACCTCGCTCTACGCCAGCCCCAAAATGCGCGAGCTGTTTGGGGTAACGCCGGGCAAAATCGGCAGCCTGCTGCCGCTAATCCACCCCGACGACCGCGCGCGCTACATTGCGTCAGTGGCTGCTGCTACGGCCGACGATAGCACCGAGCCATGGAGCTTTGAAGGGCGGCTAGTGATACCAGGGCGGCCCCTCATTTGGTGGCGCGGCAATGCCTCCCTGTCTTACCGCGATGCGCAAGGAGCCGTGTACAGCGGCTTTATTGAAGATATTACGCTGCTGAAAAAGGCCGAAGAAACCGAGCGGCGGCGCCAACTACGCCAGAAGCTGGCTATGGATGGCCTAGGTGACGGCACATGGGAATACAACTGCCGCAAGCACGCTGTACGTTTTTCGCCCGAGTTGCAGGCCATGCTGGGCTACCCGCTCAATGAGCAAACGGATAAGTACTACGGCCTGAGCGAATCTACGCACCCCGACGACTTGCCTCAGCTTGTCTGGCGCCTGGATAACTATCAAGCTGGTAATACACCTATTTTTAGTAGCGAACACCGCATGCGCTGCTACGATGGCTCTTACCTATGGGTGCTCAGCCGCGGCCTCATTACCCAATACGACACTGACGGCGAGCCGCTGCTAGTAACAGGTATCTCCGTTAACATTTCGGCCAATAAAAAGGCTAACAGTGAGTTGATGGTGGCGGCCCTGCGCCTTTCGGCTACTGTTGATAGTCTGAAGCGAGGTATTTTGCTCGTCGATGAGCATCACTGCATAGTGCAAACAAACCCAGCTTTTTGCCGCATTTTTGGGTTCGATGTACCTCCCGAGCGGTTGGTAGGTTTACACGAGTGGGAAGTATCGCAGCATGTGAGTCATTTTTTTCCGGGCGAACGTGACTTTATGAAGCAGGTGACCGAAACGGTAGCCCGCCGAGAAGCCTTTTTTGGTCATATGATTGAACTGCACGACGGGCGCATTTTGCAGTGCTCCTTTGTGCCCGTGTGGCAGGAAGAAAAAAGTATCGGACACCTCTGGAAGTTTGAGGATATTACCGAACGCTACCAGGCCGAGCAGACCCTAAAACGGCAGGAGGAAAAGTACCGCAACATTATCGATAACATGCAGCTTGGGCTGGTGGAGATGGACCTCCAGCACCGAGTGCTCTACGCTAACCGCAGCTATTGTCAGATAATGGGTTACACAGCCGAAGAGCTGCTGGGCCAGCCACTGCACCCCCTCATCATGTCGCCAAGTGAAATAGACGCGCTGCGGGAACGCCTCGCCGACCGTCGCCGGGGCATTTCGGGTTCTTATGAGTTAGAAGTTACTACCAAGCAGGGCGAGCGTAAGTGGCTCTTTGTGGGGGCGGCCCCGCTCTACGACCAAGACAAGCAGCCGACCGGCACCATCGGTATTAACTTAGACATCACTCACCAGAAGCACCTAGAGAAAAACCTGCGGGAAGCTAAGCAGCAGGCTGAGGATTCGGCCCGGGCCAAAGAGCTTTTTCTGGCCAATATGAGCCACGAAATTCGCACGCCCATGAATGCCATCTTGGGCATGAGCCAACTACTAGCCAAAACCACGTTAGCTCCGCGCCAAAGCAACTACCTGCACGCCATTACTACGTCGGCCCAAAACCTGCTCGTTATTATCAACGATATTTTGGACATTTCGAAGCTCGACGCGGGCAAGATGACTATCGAGCGGGTGGGCTTCAACGTGGCGCGCCTCTGCGAGCAAGTCGAAAAGACCATGCTCTACAAGGCCGAAGAGAAGGGCTTACGCTTCGTTACCAAAGTGAGCCCCCTCATTCCCAATGTGGTGCTCGGCGACCCCTATCGCATTACCCAAATTTTGCTTAACCTGGTTAGTAACTCGGTAAAATTCACGGAGAAAGGGGAAATAACCGTGGAGTGCGAAGTAGCGGGTTACTTTAATAACCAAATTATCGTTGCTTTCTCGGTATGCGACACTGGCGTGGGCATCGACCCCGATTATTTGCAATCTATCTTCCAAGAGTTTAGCCAGGAAGATTCTTCTATCACGCGCAAGTTTGGGGGCACGGGGCTAGGGCTTAGCATCAGCCGCAGCCTAGTGCGGCTGATGGGCGGTGAAATCGATATCGAAAGCGAGAAAGGCAAGGGTACCAGCAGCCATTTCTGCTTGTTTTTGCCCATTGGTACTGTGAATGACTTGCCGCAACGCAAGTCGGTGGCTATTACAAATCCGCATGAGCTACATGGCAAGCATATTCTACTGGTTGAGGACAATGAATATAATCGCATGCTGGCCAAGAGCTTTTTACGCAGCGCCCATCTGAAGGTAACGGAAGCCGAGAATGGCGAAGAGGCCATTGAGCGAGCCCAGGCGCAAGAGTTCGACCTCATTTTGATGGATGTGCAAATGCCCGTGATGGATGGCTTTGAAGCAACCCAGCACTTACGGCAGCAACTAGGCATTACTACGCCCATCATTGCCCTCACGGCGTCGGCTATCAACGGAGAAAAGCAGCGCTGCCTGGCAGCTGGCATGAATGACTACCTCACCAAGCCTTTCTATGAGGATGAGCTCATTCAGCTGGTTCACGATTGGGTCTTGCGTCCGCATGGCAACCCATCCGATACAGAAACCCTAGCCGCATCGGCACCACCAGCGCCCCCTACCCCTATTGCCCCGCCAGATGGCACCTTGTACAAGCTAGATATGCTGCTGGACACGGCCCGTGGCAACCAGAAATTTGTCGAGTCGATGCTCAAAACGTTCATTGATGGCACCTACAATGCGCTACGCGACCTAGGAAGGGCGCTTGAAGTAGGCAATGTGCAAGGTTTGCAAAACACTGCGCACAAGCTACGCCCTAGCCTAGTACACCTCCAGATTCAGCCGGCCGTAGCCATAATGGACCGCCTCGAAAACTGGGAAGGCCCCTACAGTTACGATGACTTGCAGCCGCTGGTAGAAGCTGCCGACCGCCTGCTACGCCAAGTATTAACAGATATGAGTACCGAGCTACAAGCATTGCGCGAGAGCCGGGAACAATAGCCTGCTATTCTTCCACTCCAGTTTTCAGAGCCTTATTCTGAAAAACGGACGTCTACCACAAGCATAATCCGCATGACTGTCTATTTACAAGACACTTATGCGGATTATGCTTGTTTGGTATACATCTGGCATGAAGGATAAAAAACCTTCTTTATGCTACCAACTGTACCAACTTCTATTCCCGGGCTCAAGGTGCCTTCTACCAAGGCTTGGCTCTTGCTCCTCAGCTTGCTAACTACGCTGCTGATGGTTAACCACCGTATGCAGTCACCCACCAGTGCGCCCAAACTAGCCAGCCGCCAGGCCCCCGCGCCCCAGGGGGCGGTGCTGCGTAGCACAATTGCGCAGGCTAAGCCAGTAGCCTCCTTCGTCGCCAATGCTACGCTACTAAAGTAGCCTATAAGCAATGCGGCTTAGCAGTGGCCTACTACTGGGCCGTTTTGCTCGCCAAGGCTGCAAGCGAGGGTTTTTTCCTTCCTGCCCGTGCAGCTCTAGGGCACATGCTCAATTACTATATCGTGCTTATATGCTGTGGGGCATGCGGTGATGATTCATCGCATGCTATTGATGTAGCTAGCAGTACTGCTACTGGCTAGCGCGCCTAGGTCTTGCCTGCCAGTGCTAAAATAACCGCAGGCTAAAATGACCTTGGGCAATGCCCGAAGGTGCCTAGCCAGCATAATCTATTCATTTATGTACGCTTATTAACTAATGATAATCGCTTGTATTCATACTATTTGGCGTCGGGCCAGCGCCGGCCGCTGGGGGCTAGTGCTAGCCTTCCTAGCGGCTGGACCGGCTGCTAATGCCGCCGACTACTACTGGGTGGGCGGCAGCGGTCAATGGGACGACCTTACGCACTGGGCCACTACTAGCGGCGGCAGCACCCCCCACACCCAGGTGCCACAAAGCACCGACGACGTGCACTTTGATGCTCGTTCTTTCACTGCTAGCAACCAGACGGTGAGTATTGGAGCCACCGTCACCTGCCATGATATGGACTGGACAGGGGCTGTGTACACACCCGCTAGCGGCGTTTCCGTGGCGGGCATGCGCCTGCTTGGCAGTGGCACGGTAGAGGTAAACGGTGACCTGCGCCTAGCCACAGGCCTAGGTCGGCAAGATGCCAATTTTCGGCTATTAGCCACGTCGGGCGGGCACGAGCTCGACCTACGCGCAGTACCTATTAACGGCTGGCTGAGCTTCGAGAGCGAGGCTGGCGCCTGGGCCTTTAGCAGCGATGTGAACCTAGTGCAGTACGGCGGCACGCCCAGCTTGCTACTGACGGCGGGTAGCGTTGACTTTGGCAGTGCCACGGTCTCGTGCTTCGGGGTACGCAGTACGGGCAACCGCGTGCGTGATATTTATTTGAACGCAAGCACCTTCAACCTGCTAGCGCCGGTAAATACCTGGGAGGTATCAGGCTCTAACCTAACCCTAGAAGCAGGCACCAGCACCTTGCGCATGGGCACGACGCCTCGCAGCACGGCCAACGCATACACCTTTATCAGCTCGGCGCAGACCTACAATACGGTAGAAGTAGCGGCCGGCGCAAGTGCTACGCTCGGTGTGGCGGGGTCGACCTTCAATACACTTACCATTAAGGGAAATGCTGTGCTAACCAGTGCAGCTACCATCACGGGCACGCTGGCCGTGGGGGCCGAAGCAGTGCTGCGAGCCGCGGGCGGCCAAGCGCTGATGCTGGGTTCACGGGCAGTGCTGGCCCTAGGTGGCAGCTGCGCTGGCCTGGCGCACCTGCAGTCGAGCGTGCCCGGGCAGGCCGCGGTGCTACAGCGGGCGGGTAGTTGGAGCAGCACTACCATTGCCTACGCGGCAGTGCAAGACATTACATTTAGCGGTGGCGGCAGCGTGCGCGCCAACAATTCGCTTAACCGGGGCAATACCCAGAACATAACTTTTACGGCGTTGCCCATAGGTGACTTGTACTGGGTAGGCGGCAGTGGCAGCTGGCACGACGCCACCCACTGGGCCGCTAGCAGCGGGGGCGCACCCACTAGCAGCGGCTGCCTGCCCACATTGGCTACCAATGTGCACTTCGATACCAATTCATTTGCGGCGGCCGGGCAGGTAGTAACCCTAGACGGCCCAAATGCTTTTTGCCGCGACATGGATTGGACGGGGGCCAATGCGCCCATCTTCAGCCAATCTGCTACCGACCTAGGGCAAAAGCAGCTAGGCATTGGCGGCTCGCTTACCCTTACGGCTACCATGACTGTCAGCACCAAGGCTGACCTGGTTTTTTACGGCCACGAAGTGAGCAGCCTGCCTTCTGTCGTAGCCACGGCTGGGCGAGCACTGCTGGGCAATATGTATTTCCGCGCCCCCGGCAGCACGTATACATTACTCGATGCCCTAACACTGGCTCCCGGCGCCACTTCGCCTAATGGCCGCCTGTATGTAGAAGCAGGCACATTTAATACCAGCAGTCAAGCTGTCAAAGCACAGGGCTTTACTAGCGGCTATGCCTCCACGGGCTCGGTCTTTACCACGGGCAGCAGTGCCGGCGGGCCAGTGAGCGCTACCGCTGTAAGCGTGAAGCTAGGCAACAGCCTAGTGACCCTAACGCCCGCCTCGGGCGCGAGCGACGTGGGTGTGCGCACCACTTACACCTGGGACGTGGCGGCAGGCGTAACCCTCGACGCGGGCACCAGCACCATCAGCATTAGCTCTAACTCGACCCGCAACCAGCCGGCCTTCTTCCGAGCTGGGCTCGGGCTTGTGTACAACATAGTCGCGTTTACCGACCCAGCATCGGGCTCGCTGCCCACGGTTATTTCGGGGGGCGGCGCGGTGGCTACGTTCAACCAGCTTCGCTTTGCGGGCTCGGCCAACGTGAGCGCCAGCAACGCCTTCATGCAGCAGCTCAGCATGGCGGCGGGCCGGATATATAATTTTTATAACTCAAGCCAGCTTTTTGATGCCAATGCGCAGTTGGTAGCCGGGGGTGACTGCTCGGGCTACGTCACCATCAATGGCGGCACAGGCACGGCCCGCGTGACTTTTAGCAAGCCAGCCGGTGGCACGGCCAACCAACCGGTGGCCTACGCCGCGCTACGCAACGTAACCTTCACGGGCGGCAGCCAGTGGACGGCCAACCAGTGCTTCGATAACGGCGGCAACTCGGGCATCAGCTTCACCAATCCACCCGTGCCGCGCACCCTCTATTGGGTCAAAGACGGCGGCAACTGGAGCGACCCCGCCCACTGGGCCCTGAGCAGCGGTGGGGCAGCCGGCATCTGCGTGCCTAACCAACTCGACTATGTGGTGTTCGACAACAAATCGTTTACCCTAGCGAACCAAACCGTGATGCAGGATGCCGTACTGGCTTCCTGCCGCAGCCTGAATTGGGCTACGGTGACCAATGCGCCTACCTTCAGCGGCGCGGCGGCCAACCGACTGGCTATTTACGGCTCACTTACCTGGAGTTCCGCTATGAGTCAGCAGTGGCTAGGCGAAACCATACTGCTGAGCGATGGTACCCTCACCAGCGCTGGCCAGTCCTTCGGCGGCGCCCTCACCATCAACGCACCTGACGCAACTATCAACTTGGCCGATGCGCTGCTCCAGCCCCGCACTGGTGGTAGCGGCCTCACACTCACGGCCGGCACCTTGCTCACCAACAACCAGCCGCTGCTATTGCGCAGCCTGACCAGCGCTCCGCTCGACGGAGCCACGACGCCGCCCAGCCGCACGCTGCTGCTAGGGTCCTCTACAGTCGAACTTACGTCCGCGGGGTGGTCACTCAGCCAGCCCGCTTCGCTGACGTTTGACGCCGGCACCTCCACCATCTTGCTGAGTACTGGCGCGGCTTTCAACGGCAACGGTTTTGCATATAACGTAGTGCAAACCGGAGCTGGCGCTACCCATACCGTAGGCGGCAGCGGCAGTACCATCGCCAGCTTGCAGCTGGCGGGGGTAAACTACGTAACGGGCAGCAACACAATTACGCAGCAATTAACACTGGCGCCAGGCTCAACTTACCAATTTGGCGCGGGTACCACCACCACTTTTGCCCCTGGGGCTATGGTGCAGGCCAATGGCACAGGGGCAAAGGTCATTACTCTGCAAAGCACGGTCAGTGGCCAGCCGTTTAGCTGGAGTAAACCTTCAGGTACAGTATGCGCCAGCTATATCTACTTGCGCGATAGCCAAGCCCAGGGCGGAGCTTATTTTGAAGCCGGCCAAAATGCCAATAACCAAGGCAATACCAGCGGCTGGAGCTTCGCCTCGCTGCCACAGGCCGCTTACATTAACCAGCAAGTGTGCCCGCAATTAGGCGCGCACCCGCTCCGCTTCACCTTTGCCGGTCTCGACCGGCTTAGCCAGCAGCCCACCACGCTGGCAGCAGCGCAGTTTCCGCTCACGGTAGTCCTTCGAAACGTTACTGCCGGCACCACTGAAACGCTAACTATACCGAGCGCTACCTACGACTACATGGTACCCACCAGCACTGCGACTACGCAGTACCAGGTGCTAAGCGTAGCTACAAACAGCACTAGCTGCACACCACTCACCAATATGGGGCCGTTCCCAGTCGTGACCGATTCTCCCCTTAACGGTCCAGCCGGGCAGTGGACCGGCAACGGGGCCACCGCCAGTTGGCTAGATTGCCAGAACTGGGCCAGCGGTACCGTACCCACCCCAACGACCGATGTAACGGTGGGCCCAGCAACGGTAGCCCCCGTACTCAATGCAGCGGGGGCTACTGTAGGTACCCTGCGCCTAGTGCCGGGCGGCCAACTTACCCTAGGTAGTGCCGCCGAGCTGGCTGTGAGTGGCGACTGGCTGAACATGGGCAGCACCACTGTAGCAGCCGGCAGCCAAGTAACGTTTGTGGGCAGCAGCCCGCAAGTGGTAGCTAATGGTGACTTTGGGCGAGTAGTAGTAAATAACGCTGCTGGCCTCACCCTGCAAAGCGACGCTACATCGGTCACCAGTCTCGCACTTACTGCAGGCGTAATAAACACCGGTAGCTTCAAATGGGTGCATCTCAATTCAGTTGGTACTAGCTTAAGCACTAGTGGCAGCAGTTACGTAGCAGGAACCCTGCGCCGCTACGTAGCGGCCGGCAGCACCGATACATATGCGTTCCCGGTTGGCACCAGCACGCAGTATGCTCGCTTCGACTTAGTGAGCAACAACTTAGTCGGCACCCGCTACCTCGATGCTAGCTTTAGCTCCAATACCGACCCTGCCACCGAACTCAGCTGCAGCGAAACTGCTCCTAACCAACTACGCTACGTGGAGCTGTACACGGCTGGCAGCTGGATGCTCGTGCCTGATGCCCAGCCCACGGGTGGCACTTATGCCGCACGCGCCTACCTAGGGCCATTCAATAACCTAGTTGACAATTACTTTGGCTTACTTAAGCGCCCCGAAACCAGCACCAGCGCATCTGACTGGAGCACCGGCGGCGGCACCCTCAGCTCCACTGATGGCGAAGGCCGCCACGTAGCCGATGGCTACGCCTTACGTAGCGGGCTCAGCAGCTTCAGCCAGTTCGCTCTTGGCCGCGCCGAGCAAATAGCACCGCTACCAGTTACGCTGGTATCGCTGCGAGCCGTAGCACAGGGAACGAGTACCCTGCTGAATTGGGTAGTAGCTCAAGAAGTGGGCATTAGCGCCTACGAAGTTGAGCGCAGTCTCGACGGGCTCACGTTTCAGCGAGTGGGCCAAGTAGCTGCTAAAGGAGGGGCTACTGCTACCTACAGTTACCGCGACGCCTCCCTAGGTCAGCCGGTTGGTGGGCAGCCCGTGTACTACCGGTTGCGCGTGTTAGAACCTACCAAACCTGCCACTTACAGCCCCATCGCAGTTGTCCAAACATCTAATGCAGCAGCGCTCATGGTGTGGCCTACCATTTTCTCCTCGGAGCTGCACCTAGATGGCACCAACCTAGGTGAAGACATGCAGCGCGTAGAACTGCTGGATACGCAAGGACGGGTAGTACTAGCACAGCAATTACCAGCAGGTAACCGCCTGCTCACACTCGATGGCCAAGCGCTAGCGGCCGGCTTGTATCTACTGCGTGTGACTACGGCCACCCACCGCTATCAGGAACGCATAGTGCACAACTAATAATCGAATACCGACGCTTACTGATTATATACCTCCTTATACAACAAGCATTTAAGCTTACCCTCTATATGAATTCCACCTTTAGCATCCAATTAGCTTTAGCCGCTCTGTGGGCTCTGCTCATTGCTTTATTCGCAGTGCCGTCTATCATCTACGTGGCGCACCTCAAAAACCTGTTTGATGCCCCGAACAATCGCTCGGTGCATAAAATGCCTACGCCACGCCTAGGTGGTGTAGCAGTACTAGCAGGTTTTTTATCGGCGCTTACCATCTTCGCGTCGCTTGCCAATGGGGTGCAGTACCTACTAGCAGGCTGCCTATTGCTTTTCTTCGTAGGCCTCAAAGATGACCTTGTGACGGTTTCGGTCGCTAAAAAGTTTGTAGGTCAGCTACTAGCTACTGGCATCGTAATGCTAATGGCCGATGTACGCATCACCAGCTTGCAGGGCATCTTCGGCATTGGTACGCTACCAATTGGAGTTAGTTATAGCCTCACTTTCCTAGCCATCGTCGGTATCACCAATGCTATCAACCTTATCGACGGCCTCGACGGCTTGGCGGGCACCATCCTCTTAATCATTAGCAGCACCCTAGGTTACTATTTTTATTGTTATGGCGGCAAAGGCTTTAGCAACTACGCTTTTGTAGCGGTGTGTCTACTGGGTGGTATCCTAGGCTTCTTGCGCTATAACTTTCACAAGGCCAATATATTCATGGGTGATACGGGGTCGCTGGTATGCGGCTTTATCGTATCTGTACTGGCTATTCAGTTTATCGAGATGGGCAACATGCCCGGACAGCCCTTAGGTGGAGCGTCGCCAGCCGTAGCACTAGGTATCTTGTTCGTGCCTTTATTCGATACTTGCCGCGTATTCCTAGTGCGGATATTAGCTGGCAAATCACCTTTTGCACCCGACAAAAATCACATTCACCACCGCATCCTAGCACTAGGTTTCTCCCAGATTACTACGGTGCTACTGCTAGGCTTACTCAATGTCATAGTCATTCTGTGTGTAATCAGCTTTTCCTACCTAGGTAACCTACCACTAATTGGGGGCCTAGTGGCCCTAGGTGTAGCCTTGAGCATTATACTAGAAGTAGGGCAAAACCGAGAGTCTCTTCGCAAGCTAGCTGTGAGCTAGCTTGCACAATTACACAGCAAGCTGTTTTTACCTTGACCTATAATAGATAGCCTAATTAAGAAAAGCATCGCCAGCCTTCTCTTAATTAATACAAAAAGTATTCACCGTTCATTGAGCATAATGATAAAAAGGCTTCCTGGGTGCACTACTTAATCAAAAGGGGGCTATAAAACTTTAACTCATTTAACTACCTCTTTTCCTGATAATTAATGAATCATGGTTCAGTAATTATGAGCAATCACCTTTAATCCAACTATGCAAAAGCTGCAACCTTGAACAGTAAGGTTGGGGCTTTTGCTATACTGACATACAAGCTTGAATAATTATCTCTGCAGCATAGCTAGTAAGACATAACTCTGTAGTTCTTCAATAATACCGCATTTACTACGTAAAATACATGAATGAGCATTAACTAGCAGATAGCTGTGCATGAAAAAGCCCAATGCAGTTGAACTGCATTGGGCTTTTAAAGTATAACCAGTAGTACTACCAGCTCGACTTTGTCACGCCAGGAATCTTACCAGCCAGCGCCATTTCGCGGAAGCGAACGCGGCTGATGCCAAACTTGCGCATGTAGCCACGGGGGCGGCCATCAATCATGTCGCGGTTGTGCAGACGCACGGGCGACGCGTTGCGGGGCAACTTGTCGAGGCCAGCGTAGTCACCGGCAGCTTTCAGTGCCTTGCGCTTCTCAGCGTAGCGGGCTACCAGGGCAACGCGCTTGCGGGCCCGGGCTTTGATGGATTCTTTAGCCATTA